>Ga0180438_10011492_pt1 | contig 10690 bp, 9 predicted proteins | sample SS_ome_12_FD_132455 | JGI IMG/M metagenome (GOLD analysis project Ga0180438, IMG submission 132455) | Hypersaline lake sediment archaeal communities from the Salton Sea, California, USA - SS_3_D_2 metaG | ecosystem: Environmental > Aquatic > Non-marine Saline and Alkaline > Hypersaline >... | reverse complement strand
GGATGGGTGAAGCGATGGTTGCTGGACCAGGGCGCGGTGGGCATTCTGTCAGACTTTCAGGAGCACGGCGCCGATTTGCCGGATGCAGTGGGCTGGTCGAACGCCTGGAGCGACGCGCCCGGTGGATGGGCCTTCACGGCCGACGACACGCCGGCCTGGGCATTCGTCATCTCGCCGCGCGAGGGCGAGAAGCTGCGCCAAAGGCTGCAGAGGGGAGAGCGGCTCCGCGGACGTGCAGTCGTGAAGTCGAGGCTGTATGAGGGAACGCTGCCGGCAGTCACCGGATACATCCCTGGGACAGGCGAGGAGGAGGTGCTGCTCGTAACGCATCAGTTCGAGCAAGGCGCGATCGACTGTGCCGGGAGCGTCGGGATCATCATCGAGGCGTTGCGCACCCTCCAGTCCCTGATATCGGACGGCAAGTTGCCGCCGCCAAAGCGCAGCATTCGGTGCCTCTTCGTGTCTGAGATCTACACGCTTCTCTACTGGCTCGAGCAGAAGCGGCGCGCGCCACATACGGTGGCCGGCGTGTGCATAGACAACCCGTGCGAAGTGCTGAGGCTGGCCGTGCGTCCGCTGGAGATCTCGGTGAATCCCCACTCGCAGATCAGCTACGTGGATGCGCTGCTTCTGAGGCTGACAGAGGAGGTGATGTCGCACGCGCCAGAGTATCCATGGAAGGAAGTCCCCTTCGGGATGACCGACAACGTGATCGCCGATAGTACCATCGACGTTCCGTGCACCTGGATCGGCAGCTACAACCGGACGCACCACAACTCCGCAGACACGATGGACGCGCTCGATTCGGAATCCCAGGAGCTGGTTGCGCAGATGGCCGCGGCCTATGTCTATCTCATCGCCACGGCCGGCATCGACGAGGCCCCAGGCCTTGCCGCAATGGCCGCGGCACGCGGGAAGGCAGCTCTCGCCGCCGCCCGCGAGGTGGAGCAGGGCCGAGTGGCGGAGGCCGGCCTCGATGACTGCATGCTGCAGCTATACTACCTGGCGGACAGGCATGCGGAGGCGGTGGAGTCCGTCGTGCGATTGGTGCCCCCGGCTGCGCAAGGCGCCCTGCGCCCTCGCCTGTCAGCCTTGCAGAAGGAAGTCCTTCAAGCCGGCCGCGCGGAGGCGTCCGAGCTGGCGCGCGCCGCGGGTCAGGAGGGCCACCAGCCCGAGCCCTGGAAGCCCACTGGTGAACTCGCCTCCATCCACCCGCGGCGGCTGGTGATGGGACCCCTGGCGCTGGAACGCCTATCCGAGGAGGAAAGAGAGGGACGGCCCAGGCCGCGCTGGTCGGGGTCGCTGTTTTCCGTCCTGAACTGGTGCGATGGGCAGCGGTCCCTGGCGGAGGCTTGTCACTTGGCGGCGCGGGAGCTGCGGGGACTGGAGCGGCCGCACGGGCGGCGTGAGAGACCGGAGCCGATACGGACGAAGACACCGGACGAAATGGTCGAGCACATCAGCTGGCGGGAGGAGTCTATGCTTGAGTACTTCAAGTTCCTTCGGCGCCGTGGCTACGTTGCATGGTGATTCCTGGCACGCCTGCCGACCCCGGCAGGTGGAACGGCGAATGGCATTGCCGCGCGTGGGCCCGGTCCCGCGCTGTCCAGAGACTCATCGGCGCCGCTGAAGCGAGCAAAGACCGCATCGGCGACGACATGATCGCCCATGGGAAGGAGCCATCCCTGTGCTCACCGGAGACCCTCTTCTGCCACACAGGGACCCATGGGACGGTTCACAGGGAGGGGTGCAGGTGTGGGCCGGACTGCCCTCGCATTGCCTTCGCGGCTGGATACAGCGACTGCTCACGGACGGCAGGATATGAAACGCTGCACAGTGAACCAGAAGAGGTCGGGCCGAGCGGATTCGATGGAATTCGCTGGAGGTGAAGGAGGGTCCCAATGCCGGAGTTTGTGAACCCGTTTTCGGGTGTAGTGTCCCGCAAGATGACGAAGGGGGAATTGATTCGTGCCATTCGGCTGAACATCGCCGCTGAGCATGAGGCCGTCCACGTATACATGGCCCATGCCGACGCCACCGATGACGAACTCGCCAGGAAGGTGCTCGTGGATATCGCCAATGAGGAAAGAGAGCACGTAGGCGAGTTCATGGAGCTTCTGCGGCGCCTGGCTCCGGACGAAGCCAAGCTGCTCGAGGCCGGACGTAAAGAGGTCGAGGAGATGGCAGAGGAGAGTGGTACGTCCGGCTAGTGCTGTCCGGCGTCCCTCAGAACGCCGGACAGCAAGCACAGCCGCCGCCGGTCTGGCGCACGCGGTCGTCGTCAAGGCCCGCTGAGACCGCCTGTGCCGGTCAACTGGCCCTGAGCCCGGCGCCCTCGACGATCGCGGGGACTAGGTCATCCCACCCGAGTGGCATCAGGTGTACGCCTTGGCACACCTCCTTCATCTCCATCGCGAGGGCGACCGACATCTCGACTGAGACCTTCTTCCGGTCGTCCCTGGGGGTCTGCCTGAGGCGCTCGACCATTTCGTCCGGCACCCGGACGCCGGCAACGTTCTCCGTCATGTAGCGCGCCATGTTGGCCGACTTCAGGGGCACTATCCCGACCATCACCGGGGCGCCCAGCTTCTCCGCCCTCTCCATGAAGCGAGCGAAGATCTGTGGCTCATAGACGGCCTGTGTCTGGAAGAACTCCGCGCCGGCATCGATCTTCTTCCGCATCTTGATGAGTTGTGTCTCCAGTTCGTCGGAGCCGGGGTTGACCACCGCGCCCAGACAGAAGGCGGTGCTCCCCTCGAGTTCGTGCCCCTCGAGGTCGTGGCCCTCATTGAGGGCCTTTGCCGCAGCAAGCAACTGGACCGAGTCCAGGTCGAAGACGGACTTGGCCTCGGGATGGTCGCCGAGCACCATGTGGTCCCCAGTCAAAATGAGAACGTTCTCAACTCCAAGCGCCGCGGCACTCAGGAGGTCCGACTGAAGGGCAATTCGGTTTCTATCCCGACAGACGAGCTGGAAGACCGGCTCGATACCCTCCGCCTTCAGGAGTTGAGAGACAGCCAGCGACCCCAGGCGCACCACGGCGCTCTGGTTGTCAGTGACGTTGACGACGTCTACGTAAGGCGCCATTGTCTTGGCGCCCTCGATGACATCGGCGACGTCCACCCCCTTGGGAGGCCCCACCTCGCCCGAGACTACGAACTTGCCCTCAGCGAACAGACTGGCGATCCTCACTCGACGCCTCCAATCCCCTCAGTTGACACCCTATGGGTCATCCGAGCAAAGCTGAACTCAGCTCCGCCAGCTGCGAGTCTGATGCTGCGCGGTTTGGTCCACTTCATGTTGCCTTTGGGTGGGACATACTCGTACATGCTGCTCGTCCGGCCCAGCTTCTGGAGCCGCTCGTAGATGAGCTGCCATCCGCAGTCGCGTTCTTTGAAGACTTCGCACTTGCCCTCGCTGGCCCCACCGCAGGGGCCGTTGAGAAGGCCCTTGGCGCAGAGGCTCAGCGGGCAGAGCCCACCTGTACGGTCGGCAATGCACTCGCCACAGAGCGAGCAGTACTCGGTGATGAACTCCGTCGTCACCGTTTCCCCGCCGAAGATGGTATCGCACCCCGGATGGACAAGCTTATCATCTGTCGCGTCAATGACAGTGTGGACACCTTGGCCGCAGGCGAGCACGAGAAAGGAGTCCGCCTCCTCCGCCTGCTGCTTGTGCTCAACTCCCAATATGTCCTTGACCAGCGAGAGCACACAGGTGCTCTTGCCCTCTGGCGGCAGGGCCCAGCCAGTGACCTGAACGCCGTTCGCGCTCAGCCGACGTGCCATCTCCTCTGTCTCGGGCTCACCACCGGACTTGCACTTGGCGGCGCAGTTGTTGCAGCCGAAGACGAACACCTTCTCCCCGTCCCCGAGCATCGCCAGGATCTCCTCGAGCGGCTTCTGAATGGTAGCGTGCATGATATATCCTTTCGGGAATGCCTTTCCGACCCAGGGGAACGGAGAACACCGGGTGCATCCGGTTCTCCCGGCACAGCTCCTCGGCATCGATCCATCACACTGGGTGTCGGGCTTCCGAGTCGTGGCATAGACACGTTCATCCCTATCGTCAGAACCTCCTGTGACCGTGTGGGCATGCTGCGCGTTGGACCGCGGCGGCTTTCCACCTGGAGCGGCGGAGCCCTCCCCGTGCTGACCCGGAGTTCCGCCCGGCGCGCTATCGTCGTCACACGGCATGCCGGATGGCACTTCCACGGAATGCCGCCGCAAGTCGCAACACAGAGCCGAGAGGCCGTTGATGCCCCCAGGGTATCAGCCGCCTGATGCCAAGACAACATTCGTAAGATCTCCCAGATAGTGTTTCTCGTGTAGATAGGACAGGCATATCTCCATGGCGTTCGCCGAGCGCGCCGTTTGGACCGGCGTCTGTGACGGCAACCTTCACGACGATGTCCGCCCTCGAACTTGAGTGGCCTCTGCGTGCTCATCGCCGGCAAGCTGCTTCCGGGCCAGCACAACGGAGACGTATCCGAAGTCGACGAACTCCATCTGAGTCAGCCCAAGCTGGGGCGCCAGCTCGCGCCAGTCGCCCTGCGCCAGCGCCCGAAAGGGGTGAAAGAGCGACCTCCCGGCCCGCGCCAGATAGGCTGCGCAATTCGGCGCGAAGTCCATGCAGGCGAGCCGGCCGCCGGGCTCGAGACAGGAGCAGATCGCGCGGAGCGTATTCACGGGCTCCTTGCACTCGTGCAGGAGATAGCTCGTGACGATCCTTGCCCAGTGCCGCCTCGCGTCGGCAAGCGCATGGATGTCCTCGACCTCGAACCGGAGGCGGTCGTCGCCGGCGCATTCGGCGACAGCACGCGCGATGGCGGCTGCGTCAACATCAATGCCGAGAACGTGAAATCCCGCGGCCGCCAGCTTCTTCGCAAGGAAGCCGTCACCGGTCCCTACGTCCAGCACCTCCTGCCGATCGGGAGGGGAGAGGAGAGACACCACGCGGTCGGCGGCCTGTTCCCGCGTCTCGCCTCCGGCGCGTGTGCCCCGCTCGGCGTCAAGGCGGCGTCGCAGCTCCAGACGCCCCTCTGACGATAGCGCGGCAGGCTGAGTGGAGAAGGGGTGCGCGCAGCTCAGCCAGCCACTTGCCCAGCAACTGACCTGGACCGCGCGGACGTCCTCCTCCGCGGGCTGCAGGTCGCCGTTGCTCCTGCGCACCACCTCGACACCAAGATTACCGGGCGGGAACGCATCGCTCGAGGCCTGCTCCAAAAGGTATAAGGACAGGAAATCGCGTATCTCCTGACTTGGATGATGCTTGATTGGCATACTATCGGTCGCTGTGGGTCGCCGGGACGCTGGAAGCGGCGGCCCGTCCCACGGTCTCAGTCTCCTTCTTTCTCGAGTCCCTGGATGCGCCGGTTCACGCCTCCAGCTGTCCTTTCAGCCACTCAGGCAGGCCGTGGAGCATCTCTATGTCGTTGTCGCGAAATGGCGCGCCGCAAGAAGGGGGCGGGCCATAGGCAACTCTATGAAGTTGCGGGCGAAGAGGTCTAGTCGTTTCCCTGTTCGCACGTGCTGTCCGCACTTCGGAGGCCGCCACCGGAGAGGAACTGCCTGGCGAACACATTCTCACCGCCGCGTTCCGATCAAGCCGGCGACAGTGTCCACCAGGTCGTCAAAGGGATTGCTGTCGTAGGTCTCGACCGCGCCGGCGTCACAGAGCGCCGAGAGCTTTGGGTCCAGCGGCAGGCTGGCCAGCACCGGCAGCCCGGAAGTGCCGGCTGCATTCGGGCTCGCGCCTGCGCCGAAGAGGTCGATGTGTTCCCCACACTTCGGACAGACGACGTGGGTCATGTTCTCGACGAGACCGACGACGGGAGTCTTCAGGAGCTCGGCCATCCTCACTGCTTTCCGCACGATCATCCCGACCAGATCCTGTGGGGAGTAGACTACGATGAGCCCATCCAGCGGCAGACGCTGCATGACAGTCAGCGGAACGTCCGACGTCCCCGGGGGAAGGTCAACGAACAGGTACCGGCATCCGTTCCAGTCCACATCGGTGATGAACTGCTCCAGTGTCTTGGACACCAGAGGGCCGCGCCAGATCACCGGGTCATCCTCCCGCTCCATGAGGAGATTCAGAGACATGATGCGGATGCCGAGGCGGCTTGTCCGTGCAGGAGCTATACGTTCTCCTGATGCCGCCTCCGCGTGACTCACCCCGAACATCCTTGGTATGCTCGGGCCCGTCAGATCAGCGTCCAGTATCCCCACCGAGTGCGCCGCACGCGCGAAGGCTACCGCCAAAAGGCCGGTGACGAGCGACTTGCCCACGCCACCTTTGCCGCTGAGCACGCCGAGGCACCGGACGTCGACAGGCAAGTGCTGGGCCAGGCTGAGCGTCTCCTCAGTTGCCACTGGTTGTGTTCCTCTCATTCTGTACTCCTGAAGGCAGGAGGCGCTCTGCGCCTTCCTTGTGACAGGCTCTACGTCACACGCCAACTGCCTATATGCAGCCCCTCACTGTAAGTTACATATAGTGCGGCAAAAGTCGCATGCTTGTCAATCCCTGGGGTCGTTACGCGGCAATGAAACCGGCCCCCGATGCTTGAGGCGGGTGATACGATCCGCCACCAATCCCACGCCCTTGCCGCGCCTGGCCGACCTCGCAAGAAGACGCATAGTTGATGGCCCTTTCGGCTCTCCGGAGGGGACGATCAAGCACTCTGCCGTCGATAAGCTGAACCACCTGCTCGGCGTGAGTGCAACAGGAATCGTCCCAGAGTCCTGAGAAGACTGTGCCGGGAGGACGGATCCAATGGCGAAGGCGTGGAACTCGTTTGACCCACTTCGGCCGCTGGTGCGGAGGTTCCATGTGATGCGCCTCCTGGCGTACGTTGCACGTCTGAGGGGCCACCCGCGGTCGTGGGCCTGTACCGGCACTTCCGATGCTACGACGCTCAACTGTCGGCAGGTGGCCCGGTGGCCTGTCTCCCGGCTCCCTCCCGGGAGGTCAGAGTGAGCAGCAAGGCTGCGCACTCCTCACGGTGGCCGCGCCACCAGTCCGCGCGCCCGCAGTGGGTCCGGGTATGGTCCACCATGTCGAGGTCCAGGTGGGTGTCGGCCGTCTGTGCCATGTAGTGCGCCCAGAAGCCAATGCACTCCAGGTCCCAGATCTCGCCGGCCAATGATACGGCGCGGCACTCCGCCGGACTCAGCGGCCAGCCTGCGCGCTGGTAGCCGTGGATGAACGCCTGGACGCGCTCCTGAACGTATCCCCCAACCTCCGGTCCCAGGCAGGAAAGACCTCTCAGCGCCTGGGCAACGTCCAGGCAGCGCGTCTCTCGGCAGGTGTACTCGAAGTCAAGGATGCCACTGACCTTGCCTGCCGTCATCCGAAGATGCTTCGCCGTGAACTCGGAGTGCACGATCACCCGGGGCAGCGCCGCTGCCCCCAGTGCGCATAGGTCTTCCGCCGCTCTGCGACAGCGATCCAGCAGTTCATCGAAGTGTTCACGAAGTGCATCGGCCTCTCGGCTCTCGGGCAAGACCGCCAGCAGGGACGAATCACGGAGGAGATACGTCCCCAGGGGTCCCACCCATGAAGACCCTCGAGGCGCGAGATCCCGGGTTGCCTGGTGGAAGCGGCCAAGCGTCCAGCCTGCCGCCTCCTGATGGCCGGGACTGCCTTCCTCAAAGGGCGCGCCGCCGATCGCCCTCGAGAGCTCGGCCCTGAACGATCCGCAGGCCGTGAGAAGGCGTCTTCGGTCATTCCTTATGGGGAGCGGCAGCTCTACTGCCAGGGGCGCAAGATGCTCCATGACCGAGGCCAAGTACTCGTAACGCTCTTCCGTGGCATACACGGGGTGAGGTGTCAGCACCTTCAGGTAGAACTCGCCCGCCGGCGCGCGGACCTGGTAGAGCTGGTTGTGGAACGGGCCTTCCAGCGCCGCGAACCGATAGGGGCCGCCGAGGTCCGGATAGGCGCTGAGGCAGGTATTCACGCTCTCCGTGTCCAGCTCGTTCGCCATTGGCTTGCACCGGGCTGCTCGTGCTGCGAACAGCCGCACGTCGCCCGTGGGACCTCCCCAGACTGGTGATTGCACTTCGCCTTCGCAGCCGCGCAACCTTGACCGGCGATCGCATGAATGTGGGCACGCGTCTGAGCGGCCTGGGTGTGGGTCATGAACAGTTGCCGGGCGCCTGCCGGCCCGCAGGCGCCATGACCGTAAGCGCCGCCGGTACGATGCTGATATCCACCGGCGTCCGCCCGCCCGGATCCCCGTCCACGTGGAAGAACGCCGGCGGATCGGACTCGATGCGGAGACGCTGCACTCTCAGATGATAGAGACTCGGGCATCCCCAGGACCCGCGCCTCAGGAGCCTCGCCGCTTGATCCAGGACGAGTCCTCTCGAACGCGCGGTGAGCATCCATACGTCGAGCCGACCGTCATCGATCGCCGCGTTGGGAACGATTCGCAGCCGGTGCGTATAGTGTCCAGCATTCGCCACCAGGACGAGCCAGGCGTTGGCCTCAAGGCGCGCGCTCTCCGAGGTAAGGCGGATCTTCGTGGGCGCATAGGTGGCGAGCAGGCGCAGACCTCGAGCCACGGCCGGGATGCTCAGCATATTCTTGTTCGCCGGCGGAACCACCCAACGAACGACAGCACCGTCGAACCCCACTCCGGCCATCTGCGCAAAGGGCCTCCCATTGGCCAGACCGAGATCGATGCGTCGCCGTCGGCCTCCGACGGCTATCGCGATGGCCTCGCCGAGGGCGCGGGGGATGCCGAGTTCTCCGGCCAGTGCATTCAGGGTTCCTGCGGGCAGGATTCCCACCGGGAACGGTGTGCCCATCAGTGCCGGCAGCAGCGCATTCACGGTTCCGTCACCGCCGACCGCCAGCACGCGCGTCTCTTCCGGTGACTCGTCACGCAGCAGCCGATCCACCACGCCCGCTGCCTCACCGGGGCCGCCGGCCTGTACTTCTCGCACAGGAATCCCCAGCTGCCGCAGACGCTGGGCGACGCAGCCGGCACGGGGGCTTCGCCCTCTGCGTCCGGCGTTGGCATTGGTGACGAGGAGAGTCTTCATCTGAGCCGGCCCCCAGGCCCTGCGAGGGGCAGTTCAACCCGCCGAACCCGGCCACCGGTGTGCGCTTCCCTGCGGCCTGTCCCCTTGACGCGCGCGGGCTCGCGCTCCCCGGCGGAGCCCGCGATCCCAGCCCCACCGGAGGCGAGCAGGCTGGCGAGCAGCGGAGAAAGCAATCGCACTTGCCCGGTGCGGATCATCGCATCCCACGTCCTGTCGAACCTGCCCCAGCCGGCCGTATAGGCGAAGTGCCGCACTCGGTCGCGGAGTCGCCGATGCACCCCGGCGCTCTTCAGGATGGACCCCCAGCGGTAGAAGTCACGGCAGGCCCGCAGGTATCCCTCCTTCAGTTGCGCAACCGACATCCGCGCCGGTCGGAAGACCACGTGCGCCGTATCGTAGAGATCCCAGTTCCGCGTGAGGACGCGGCCTTCGGCCGCCATGCGTTGATACGGCCCGGTGCCCGGATATGGAGTCAGGATGTGGAACGTCGCGGTCTCGATCCCTTGCTCCAACGCCCACGCGACGGTTCGATCGAAGACATCCTCGTCATCGTCATCCAGCCCAAACACAAAGGTGGCATTGACCATCACGCCCGCATCGTGAAAGCGGCGGACGGCCTCGCTGTAGTCACGCCCAAGATTCTGGTGCTTCCGATGGCACTTCAGGTTTGCGTCGCTCATCGTCTCGAACCCAACCAGCAGGGCACGCAGCCCTGACTCCACCGCCAGGTCCAGCAGGTCGGTGTGGAATGCTGAGTCGACCGTGGCGGCCGACTGCCAGGTGCGGCCCATCCCTCTCATGGCCCCGAACAGCGCTCGCGCGAACGCAACGTCGCCGAAAATGTGGTCGTCGAGGAAGTACAGGTTGCGGCCCGGCAATCTGTCGAGTTCTGACAGGGCCTGATCCACAGGCTGCGTGTAGAATGCCGGCCCGCCACGGAAGAAGCTGGAGTTCGAGCAGAAGTCACATTTGTGTGGACAACCACGTGAGACCACGAGCGAGTCCGGCACCAGGTATCGGTGTCGCTTGATGAGATCTCGCCGGACCGGCGGTTGGTCATCCAGACTGCGTGCTTGTGATCGGTAGATCCGCCGCGCAACACGGCCCCTGAGATCTTCCAGGAAGCGCGGCCACGTGTTGTCGGCGGGCCCAAGAAAGACTGTGTCTGCGTGCTCGAGGGCCTCGGCCGGCATGGCGGTGGCGTGGAGGCCCCCTAACGCGACGTGGACGCGCCTGGCACGGTAGTGATCGGCTATCTCGTACGCGCGGGAGGCCGAAGATACATAGGTGGAGATGCCAACGATATCCGGATCGTCGTCCAGGTGCAGGGCCTCCACGTTCTCGTCCTCGATCCAGACGTCGTCATCTGCGGCCGCGTGTCCGGCCAGTGCAGCCAGCCCGATCGGTGGCCACAGCGAGTACTTGATGGGCCTTGGGCCGGTGGCTTGGGCTCGCGTGAAGCGCGGGAGAATCAGTTTTATCTTCACGGAACATCACCTCCACTGCTGGGAGTCCTTTCTCTGCCTGCTCCGTCATGGGCTGGGGATGTGTCTGTCTCATCCACCGGGGTCCACTCCTGTACGCGCGTCAGCAGGCCCTCCGGGCAGAGGCTCCTGTCACGGTCCGTCGAGCCAGGAACT
>Ga0180438_10011490_pt1 | contig 10691 bp, 7 predicted proteins | sample SS_ome_12_FD_132455 | JGI IMG/M metagenome (GOLD analysis project Ga0180438, IMG submission 132455) | Hypersaline lake sediment archaeal communities from the Salton Sea, California, USA - SS_3_D_2 metaG | ecosystem: Environmental > Aquatic > Non-marine Saline and Alkaline > Hypersaline >... | reverse complement strand
TCACCCCCGGCGACACAGGCGCATCGGTTGGGTTGAAAACCGATGCCGTGTATTCGAGGCCGGGCCGATCCGGCATCAGCTTGACAATACGTTCGAAGACGAGGCCGTTGTCGAGCGCCGCTTCGAGCGTGATGGCGTCCTTTTGCCTGGCCTTGACGGTGTATTCTTCAGCAATGGCCCCTGCGCGAGGTCCTATCGGAGGAAGTCTCGTTTCCTGCCATTTGTGCCAGAATACATGTCCAGGTTTGCCGTACTTCCGGATGTTATCCAGCAATTCCACCCCTGCCGACTTGTCGCGCCATCGCAGGATCGTGCCTTGCGCGGCCGGGGCGACCCACAGCAAGGAATGCTCGTCCTCGATGACTTCAATGGGCGACTCGAGGCGACTCGGTGGGAGCGCTCTGCTCCCCACCCACCGTTCGATATTCTGCCGGTGCGTCATCCCCTGGGCCGGCGGCACGCCAAGCTCATCGAGCAGTCGTGCATACGCATCGAAGCTCAGGCACGGCGGCCGGACAACCGTCAGCCACATCTTCTCGGTGTCGACCTCCAGTTTTGGCGCCGCGATCATGGCCTGGTATTGGACGGATGCGTACTCCTGGCGTAAGCGCAACGTGACTTCCGGCGCCGTCGCCGCGGCCAATGCGCGCTGAAAGATCGCGTCGCTCTCGGTAACGAGGTCGTAGTCGATCCAATGCAGATGATCGAAAATATCCATCTCGACCCGCTTCTTCCGCAAGGCCTGCGTGAGCAGGTCGATATACTGCTCGATGTACGGGCCGCCCTCGCCGTAATACAGGTCGATGAATTCCTTCATCAGGCCGTCGAAGTCGCAATCGGGATTCCACATGAGCTTTGCGAACAAGTACGCCTTCATCGCCCCGAACTGCTCGCTCGCGTTGTGATTACTGCAGATGTAGGCGCTTGTGAAACCCGAGTCCGCCCACAACTGCATGTTAGGCTGCATGACGTGGAAATTCGGAAACGGCGCCTGGAACACCACGTTATCCGGATAGTCCCAGAAGAACTTGATGCAGGGAATCTTCGCCCAACCCTTGATGTCCTTGAGGAAAGCGCGGTTAACGGCGGAGCGTCTGTCGGTCATTGGCATCGAGAACTCACACTCGATATTGCACAAAGCGATGATGACGTTTTCGCGAGGTCTTATGAACTTGGGCGGCTTCCGCGTATGTTGGTAGGCGAGCGTCTCGATGTAGTTGTTTGGAAACTCATCCTTGACGGCATCTGCGACGCGGTTGATGAACGTCAACAACGACGCCATGTGACCGCCTTCCCGCTCGTCGATGGCGCGGCACTCAGAGCATTCGCAGTGACCGTCCCAGTCCATCTGCGACACATTCCACACATTTGCCGTTGGGTTGGCGCGCATTCGCTCCTCGAGTTCCGCGACCAGAGCCTCCGTCATGTCCGTGTTGCTGAAGCAAAGCTGCCCGCGTTCAGCGGTGCGTTTCCCGTCGATCTCGGAGTAATACTCGGGATGCTCGTCAAAGTACTTGTCCGGCGGCAGCAGCGTGAACAGTGTGTGCACATGAAGCCCGTATTGCACATGCGACGCCAGTCTCTGTAATCGCTCGATTTCGTCTGCGTCCTTTTCCCGGCCTGACACCCGGAATCCCCAAGCGTAGCCCGTCCGTCGTCGCAAGAACTGCGGTACGTAACGGTAGTTGATCTTCGGCAGCCCGTCGGGCGGCGCTTCCGGAATATGCGTCACGCCTGCCGCCAACCAGCGCACGCCCATGTACCGTTCGAAGAACTCGTACACCCCGTACATAGTCCCGCGTTCCCGCCCACCTACGATAAGCAGGGAATCAGGGAGATCCGTCTTTGTACGGCCAGCCTTGACGGTGCGAATACACAGTCCGTCCGGGCCCAGTCCTTCAAGTTCCAGTCTTGCCAGGAGGTCGCTCGGTACGCCGTCGCGCCCTATCCATACCGTAACGCCCTGGGTCGGCTTGTTCTGTACGGGGATGTCGTGGCCTGTGGTGAGCCGCCAGTACTTTTTGAACTCCTGCGCGGCGAACTTCTCCGAGGCCGAGGCCGAATCGGCCACGACCACGTGGAATGCGCCATACGAATCGTCCGATGCCCAGTCTGCCCAAGCATCCCCGCAAACCGCTGCCGTCAACGCCGCTAAAGTGACCAGACTCCCTCGAAACATACACATTCCCCCAACCTTTTCAAGGTAGACAATTTCTGTTGCTGAAAGGGCTTCATCGTTTCTCCGCACCAAGAACCGCCCTTTGCGTCATTCTGAGCGGAAGCGAAGAATCTCTTGCACCCAAGGCTTTAGGCGTTGATCCAGATCCTTCGCTGCGCTCAGGATGATGGTCTGTGTGCCCTTTACTCCTAATCTCATAGGACTTGCTGCGCCCGAAGGTCGCGGGCGAAACCTTATGCCACGGAAGCACTTATAAGCCGCGGTTCCACCAACCGGGGCTCCCGGCTCGCAATCGGTGGCCTTTCCTCAACAGAAACTAGATAGCGTTTGCCGCAAGCATCAGTCAGCCCGAACGATAGCAGAGCCACGGGGCCAAGACAACACCGCAGCCAACCTTCGCCGCCGCCTTAAGGAAATCACACCCCACCGGTCATTGCGAGCTTCAGCCCGCCTGCGGCGGCGATGCAAGTCAGGAAGGCGTCTCAGCGAGGTGGCACGGGCTTCCAGCCCGTGGTTCACGGGCAAGATGCCCATGCCACTTCCTTAGCAGGAGCGAGTCCCCGAGCGACGCGGCAATCTACTTCCACGACGCCATACACTTTGTGGTCGTGTGAATAGTCGTTGGGGGCCGTCGAGTAAGTTGCTTCGCTTCGCTCGCAATGACGGGAACGGCGTGTCATTAGGCGGACGAAAGACAGTATGACGGCTGTTTTCAATATCCAAGCTGCCTCACACGATGCCAGCCCCGGCTGCTGGTCCAGAAGACTGGCCGATGCCAACGGATGCGCGTGGCATTCTCCGGGGGTCAGCGGCCACGCTCTCGGGTATAGGCCTGTCGCGCGCGCTCCCGCAGGTTGAACGTTTCCGTGTATCTTCCTGTATCCGGCCTATACAGACAAATCTCAAACTCGGACGTGGCCGAATCGTACGTATACCACCGAGCGTCGGAGAACTCCCCCCCCACTCGACGCCTTCCAGTCGTCTGTCGCGCTATCATACGCGTAGCACGAGAGGTCAACGTAACGGCCTCGGCCTCGAGGGCCATTCGCTATCGCAACCCAGGGCACATCATCACCGGTTTCGAATATGTCGAGGACGGCTATCCCTGGTCCGCTCTCCCGGCTAGGTGCGATACGCTCGGTACCGTCGGGCCAAGGGCCATAGAATCTCGAAGCGTTGCCAAACCGGATATCGCCGTTCGTATATATGATGAGGGCATAGGGCTCACCACGCACCCGTCCAAACGAGTGACGATCGCAAACGGTCATGGCGTTCTGAAGCACATACAAGCGAATGCCGGACCTCGCCCGGACCTCGCGGTACAAGACAACAGGCGGCAAGGCAAGTTCTTCGGACCACTCCCAATATGGAAGAGCCTCCAAGCCGGGAAACGGATCCCCATCCCCGGACGTCATTGAATCCCAACCGGCCTCCCTGAAACCGGCATCGATACTCGTCACAAAGCTTCCCGCGCCGATCGCAAATGCTTGAGGCATCTCGTGCCACTGAATGACATCTTGAAGCGAGCGGCGCGCCCGGTCGAAATTGGGTGCATGCCGAAACGCCCTTAGAACGGCGTCCTTGAGCGCATCGTCCAGGGAAAGCACAGTGCCGTACTGCACCTGTCGCTTTTCCGCAAGAAGCTCGCTGTGCTCGTCCTCGATCTCCTGCAGTTTTCGTACTGCCTCTGCCAGCTTTACGGCCGTAGATGGTTCCGTCTCGATGGTAGCGTTCTCCCGGGCCGGGTCTACCACCGGCCCTGTTTCCGCAGGCGGCTTGAGCGCCTCTTGGGGTACAACACTGGAGGAGGCGGGCGGCTCTTGCGGGCTTGCGGTATCGCGCGCCTCGGCTTGCGGTTCCGCAGCAGGAAAACCGATACGCTCGCCAGGCGCAGGCACGGCAGGCTCAGGGCGCTGCCGGCTACGAAAGTACAAGCCAACCATGACAAGCGCCACGGCACACACAATCACGGCAACCCATTTTCCCATTCTCATATCTCCCGCTGATAGGGGCTCCCGAAACAAACGCCCCTAATGATCATCTGTGTTTCGTTCGACCCCGATTGATCATGCCGTTGCCGTTCCTGCGGGTATCTAGTGGTCTGCGTCATAAATAAGCTGTGTTATGATCGTCATTGCGAGGAGCCTTTCGACGAAGCAATCACTTCTGCCAAGTGCTTGCGGTAGAAGTGATTGCCGCGGCGCTCGGGGACTCGCTCCTCGCAATGACGGATAGGATATACGTTCCTCGGCGGCAGCGTTGATGCAACCGTGGCAAGTGTCGCTCCCTACGGCCATCGTCGCAATGCCGCAAAAGGGCCGCCGCGTCCGAGCCGTCTTGGATAAGATGGAAACAGCATGAATCAATACACTACAGCCCTTCCTCGATTTGCCGCTTCTCGAGGGCGAGGATGCGGTCCCGGTACTCGGCGGCCATCTCGAATTCCATCTTGTCGGCGGCACGCTTCATTTGGCGCCGGAGTTTCCGGACCGTGCTCGGGATATCGAGGGTGGCGACGTACAGGTCCTCGTCTTCGGCCGCCATCGAGACGGTGACGTAGTCGCGTTCGTGGATGCTCTCGAGAACGTCGGTGATAGCCTTTTGGATCGAACGGGGAGTGATCTTATGCTTCTTGTTGTACGCAATCTGTTTCTGGCGCCTGCGGTTCATCTCATCCGTCGCGCGCGCCATCGAGCCGGTGGTCTGGTCGGCGTACATGATGATCCTGCCGTTGACATTGCGGGCGGCGCGGCCGCAGGTCTGGATAAGGCTGCGCTCCGAACGGAGATAGCCCTCCTTGTCCGCGTCGAGGATGGCCACCAAAGACACCTCCGGGATGTCGAGTCCTTCGCGAAGGAGATTGATGCCGATGAGGACGTCGAACTCCCCTTTCCGTAAGGCGCGCACCAATTCGATCCGCTCGAGGGTGTCCACATCGGCGTGCATATAACGAACCCGGACGTTCAAGTCATGGTAATATTCCGTAAGGTCTTCCGCCATCCGTTTCGTCAACGTCGTCACGAGCACCCGTTCCCCTTTATGCGCGCGGTCGCGGATCTCGTCCAGCAAGTCGTCGACCTGATTCGTCGCGGGGCGGACCTCGACCTCCGGATCCACCAGCCCCGTGGGACGCACAATCTGCTCGACGATCAAACCCTCGCTCTTTTCCAACTCATACGACCCGGGCGTAGCGCTGACGTAGATGCGCTGTTCGACGCGCTGCTCGAATTCATGAAACTTGAGCGGCCGGTTGTCGCGCGCCGACGGCAAGCGGAACCCGTACTCGACAAGTTTGTCCTTTCGCGCGCGATCCCCTTTGTACATGCCATCCAACTGCGGTACCGTGATGTGGCTCTCATCGATGACGACAATGCCGTCATCGGGCACGTAATCCAGAAGGGTATACGGCGGTTCGCCCGGCATCCGTCCGTCGAGATGCCGGGCATAATTCTCGATCCCGCTGCAGTAGCCGATCTCACTGAGCATCTCGAGGTCGAAGCGCGTCCGTTGCTCGAGACGCTCGGCAAACAGAAGCTTGTTGTCCGCGCGCAGCGCCTTGAGTTGCTCCTGCAACTCGAACCGTATGCTTTCTATCGCCCGTTGGAGATTATCCGCCGTGGTCGCGTAGTGCGTCCCGGGATAGACGGCGGTTCGCGCCACACGCCGCAGCGTAAGGCCGCGCAGCGGATCGATCTCGGCGAGCCGTTCGACCTCGTCGCCGAAAAACTCGATCCGCACCGCTACGTCGGCCTCGTACGCAGGAAACACGTCCACAATATCCCCGCGCACCCGGAACGTCCCCCGGTGAAAATCCACGTCGTTGCGTTCATATTGCATCGCTACCAGCCCGGCGATGAGGTCTTCCCGGGACATCTCGGCGCCCGTCTCGAGTTCGACATGCAATTGGCGGTACGTTTCCGGCGAGCCGATGCCGTAAATGCACGACACGCTGGCGACAATGATGCAGTCATGCCGGGTGAGCAGGGCGCGTGTGGCCGAGTGCCGCATCTTGTCGATCTGTTCGTTTATCGACGCATCTTTCTCGATATACGTGTCGCTTTGTGGCACATAGGCTTCCGGTTGGTAGTAATCGTAGTAACTCACGAAATACTCGACGGCGTTCTTGGGGAACAGCGTCTTAAATTCGCCGTAGAGCTGCGCGGCAAGAATCTTATTCGGCGCAATCACAAGCGCGGGACGGTTTACCTCGGCCACAACGTTCGCTACCGTGAACGTTTTGCCCGACCCGGTGACGCCGAGCAACACCTGATGCGGCAGCCCTTCGCACAGACCCCGCACCAGCTCAGGGATCGCCGTAGGCTGATCGCCCTCGGGCTTGAAGTCCGTTACAAGCTCAAATCGTTCCATGGCCCCCTATCAAGAAAGGGATCGTTTGTGGTCGGCCCTTTCCGTTATCTTGCGGTTACACGCAGCGTTCGCCGCAAAAAGCGACTCGAATAGACCAGTCCTCGATTCTCTGGCTCACCGATATATAGAGATTCGCGGCGATTTTCTCCTTGACGAAACGCAGCGTTTCCAGTATAGTATTACTAGACACGGAAATAAGCAGATACGCCAGAAACACTTACATCAAAGGGTCTGAGAATGCGCTTGCGGCAGAATCCTCAAACCAACGCACCCAGACACGATACCACCACGGCGGCCAAAGCGCAACGAAACAGAAGCACCGGGTAAACATGAACGACAAGCGGGGATTGATGCACCCCAGCCCCCCGTCTCAAGCGGGGGCTCCCGCCTCGGGAGGAGGAGCGAGATGGGCTTATCGCTGCTTTTTGGCAATCCGGCGAACGCACCGGCAAGCGCCCACGCAAATGGCGCGCGGGGGTACATAGAGAAAGGATGCGCCTTAGGTGGCTACCGATAGGCCTGCAGACGTGGTAGCCAAAGTGACAGGCCGATGTTGCCCGTAGTCCTTGCTCGAGCGGCATGAACAGCGTAGAATTCGTAAGACAAAGGCTCAGATTTGCAATGGCAATGCCTCACGAAGAGAATAGGTTGCTGCCGATTCTCCTGCTCAGGCGACGTCAGTATGATGCTGATCATCATGGGCGGGTGGCGTGTGTTCACCCTCACCAAAAACAAGGTGCCATGGGTCGAACGTGTACACAGGGCGCACCGATAGCGTACAGAAAAGGTGGACCCCAGACTGATGGGTCCCGAGGAGTTTACCGGGTGGCTAACGCGAAAAAGCCGGACTCAAGCCGGGGATTTACACTGATCGAGTTGATGTTGGTTGTCATAATCATCGGCATCATCGCTGCCATCGCCGTGCCCCGGATGGCCGGACGGCAGCGGAAGGCCAAGGATATAACGACCCAGGCTTCTATCAGATCGGTGTGCGCAGCCCTCGACAGTTTTGAGTTGGACGTGGGACGGTTCCCCAGCACCGAGGAGGGATTGCAGGCCCTAATCGAGCGGCCGCTCTCCCTTGCACCGGAAGATGAATGGAATGGCCCATATTTCCGTGAGATCCCGCTCGATTCCTGGAAACGGCCTTTCATTTACAAATATCCCGGAGAAAACAGCGTCGACTACGACTTGATCTCGAGGGGCGCCGACGGCCAAGAGGGCACGAGTGATGACATCACGAACTACAGGCAGAAGGACGAGGCAGGTCAAAGGATTCACACTCGTTGAGCTTCTATTAGTATTGACGATCATTGCAGTCCTCGCCACCGTGGCGTTCCCCAAGCTGGGCGGAACGGTTAAGGCGAAACGCCTCGAGGTCGCTGTACGGGAACTCGCCGACACTATCCGATTTGCACGTGCAGAATCCGTAAGGCGCAGGTTGAAAGTGCGTCTAAATTTTGACCCCCAGGGGCGCCAGTATTGGCTCAGCATACAGGACGCGGAGCACTCGTACCGAGACGGGTTTGTGGAATTTGGCGACTCCATGCTCGATACGCCTCGGGTCTTGCCGGAGGGAATCACGATGGACAAGGGCGCGCCAGGCCTCATGTCCGGGGAACTCGAACGCTTTATTTTCACGCCGGATGGGGTCTGTGGCCCCTACACGCTCCGACTTCGGGATTCAATGGGCCGCCGGGCCGAGATCGAAATCGGTGCTTGGTACGACCAAGTTCAAGTCACATTCGCGGGAAGCACTGGTTTTGATGTCTCTTGATCTAAAAGCGCTTCGCCATAGCACGTCGCTTCCCTCCCGAGGCATCGCATTGCTCGAAGTCCTGTTGTCGGTTTCCATCATCGCCATCGGGTTGGGAGCGCTGTTGGGAACGATATCAACAGGAGTCCGAACGCAGTCCAGGCTCGAACAACGTCAAACGGCCCTGGGATTGGCCGAGGCCAGACTAGCGGAATACCGAGCAACGGGGCGGTTTGAACAAGCCGGCGAGTCCGAAGGGACCTTCTCCGCCCCGTACGCCGACTACAATTGGAACGCCCTGACCTTTCCGTCCCGGGGCGAGGACCCGTTCAGCATCGTCGTGCTCACAATCCGGAAAGGCGAGCAAGGACGCCAGCGCCAGTTGCTCCGGCTTCAAGCATTGGTGAATCAGAGACATGACAACTAATCAACAAGCGTTGAAAGCCCGCGCCGGGATGCGGACTTATGGGCTTGAAAGAGCAAACGGGTTCACATTGATCGAAATGTTGGTCACATTGACGCTGTTCGCCATGGTTATGTCGGCGCTTGTCGGAGGTCTGCACGCTGGCATCAGGGCCTGGAAGACGGTTCGCGCGCATCAGGTGCGCAGCGCCCAAATTGAAAGGGCCCTCCGGGTCATTAACAGCGATCTGCGTGGTCTTGCCATCGTTTCGGAGGAGGAACCGCCCTTGGTTGAGAAATCTCCGGGGCAAGGATGGGAAGGCTTAAGCTTTACGGCGGTGGATACGCGTCGTCGGCAACGTGCAGGCCTAGGCACGGTATGGACGCGAGTTGACTATACCCTTCGCCTCAACAAAGAAGGCGATGCCCATGATCTTGTCCGCGCATCAATTCCGTATATCTCGGCTCAACCCGTAAACGGCGCCAGACGCGAGGACGTCCTTATCGAGAAGGTTCGGAAGATTGGTTTTGAATACCTTCACAAGGGCGGGAGAGTTCCCGTTTGGGAAAGTCCGAAGAAGCTGCCTGCCGGTATTGACGTTTTCATTGAGATGGCATCGGGCGGCCACGTCTCGGAAACCATATGGATCCCCTGCGGGGCGTTGGGCGCCTGGGAGTGACGAACATTAAAAAACCGGACCGCATAAGAGGCACAGTACTCTTGACGACCCTGTGGGTAATCGCCCTGCTTTCGTTGATCGCCCTCGCTTTGCTCGCACAGGTGCGCTTAGGCTTAAGACGGCAAGCGTGGGTCGAAACACACGTGATGGGGCGTGAGTTGCTTTCCGCAATGGCGGAACTTGCATATCGTCGACTGCGCGAAGACGTCGAGAGCGACTTCGATTCTTTTCTGGAGCCATGGGCCCGAACATACGCCAAGAACTCGCGTGCAATTCTTAGTCAGTTCGAGGGGTTAGACGCGGCAAAAGCCAATTTCCAAGTCGGTCTAGTGCCGGTCGACGAATCCGGAAAGGTGAATGTCAATCGTGCGCCCGCACCGTTACTCATCGAGCTTTTGCGGGAGGCGGGGGCGGGCGCAGACGCCGCTGACATTGCCGCGGCCATCGTTGATTGGCGCGATGCGGACAATGCCGGCGCCGCGGAAGACGATGTATATGCAGGTCTCGAGCCCGCCTACGCACCCGCCAACAAGGACTTGGTTCGGATTGAAGAGCTGCTTTTCGTATACGGGGTCACTCCGGCCCTCTTTTTCGGGGAGGACCTCAACCATAACGGGCTGCTCGACAGCGAAGAGGACGACGGAGACACGTTTCTGCCCCACGACAATGAGGACGGGCAGCTGCAGCCCGGCCTGGCCGACCTCTTGAGCGTATTCGGCGAAGGCGATATTAACGTGAATACCGCGCCCGTTTCTGTGCTTCAAGCCGCGTTCCGAGTGACACTCGAAGATTCGCGCGCCGAGGAACTTGCACGCCGTCTGATCGAGCATCGACGAGGCAGAGACGGCCGGGACGCAACTGACGACGATAAGCCCTTCCGGAGTTACGAAGAGCTTTTGGCCTTTTTTAAAGACAACCTTGAAGGCCACGAACTGGCAAGCCTAACGGGGGGCGAAGTACAGTTCGGCGTGTGGTCTTCAGCCTTCCGCTTCTATCTCGAGTCATTTTTCCCTGACGAACACGTGGTCGTGGCGGCGGAGTTGCTCGTCGCACGCGACGAGGACGTCCTCACGCCGCTGGAGTGGCACGAATGGTGACGGGACGCAAAACAGAAGCGATCAGGGAGCGCACAGGAAACACGATCAGAAAATTCCTGTCTTTACTGCGACTGGAAGCGCAGAAAGCTGAGCAGATCGCCTTCGGCGTCCCGATCGTTGGCCAACACGCCACTCCCGGCCACCACCAGCGTTTCGTCTTCCTTGACCAAGTAGCTGTCGTCGGCGGCTACCGGGGCGTCGTTGACCGG
>Ga0180438_10011489_pt1 | contig 10691 bp, 3 predicted proteins | sample SS_ome_12_FD_132455 | JGI IMG/M metagenome (GOLD analysis project Ga0180438, IMG submission 132455) | Hypersaline lake sediment archaeal communities from the Salton Sea, California, USA - SS_3_D_2 metaG | ecosystem: Environmental > Aquatic > Non-marine Saline and Alkaline > Hypersaline >... | reverse complement strand
GCCAATCGCGACACCGGCGAGCCCAACGCGCAATCCCGTCGGCCTGATGCGACATCCCAGTGATGCAGACGACATCCGCCAGCTTCACGTCTTGTTGTGAAACGGCAAACTGTTCTTCGTCGAGCAATTGGACATCGTGCCCTGCCGCTGCGAGTATGGTGGCAAGCTGCGTTGCGCCGAGCGGCATCCAGGGTTCGGATTTGAGGTAACCTTTCGGATTGATAAACGCTATCTTCATTTCAGCATTCTGACCAGGCAGGCCGGATTACCGGCAACGACGGCGTCGTCTGGAACGTCTTTCGTTACCACGGAACCTGCGCCGACGACGGCTCGTTCGCCGATGGTAACGCCCTTCAACACGATGGCCCCGGCACCTATCCACGCGCAGTCCTTGATGATTACGGGAGCGGCGAGTCCGCCCGCCCTGTGTTCCCCCTCCAACTCGTGCGCATCGTTGTCCATAATCATTACACGCGGCCCGATGCGGCACCGTTCTCCGATCTTCACTAACTCAACAGCTCGTATCCACGCGCCGCAATTTATGAACGATTCCCTGCCGATCACAATGCGTCCTGTACCTCGCGTGACAAGAGTGGAGGGTTGGTCATGCGTCCAGATGATGGCCGCCGGGTCTATCTCTATATTCCCATCTATACGAAGGGTCTCGGGGCTCCCGCGCACGTGAAACGTACGGTCGGTTTCGCCCATGTGTCGCCCCTCCTTCCGCTTAATCAGCGCACCCACCGAAGCCTACTGGTAAGACTTGAATCGAACAAGCTGCATGGTGTCTAAAAACGCCCCACGGCGGAGAGTATAGCTTATGAACCTCGCCTCGTCAATCTCGGTTGTTGCGGGTGCGGAATTGGTATTTGTCTAATTGTGATCGGATTGACTGTGTAAATCAGCAACCTGGGGGTACTATTCGGCGCGTCTACGAGGTCTGTTCTCAGTGGATATACTCTAAAGAATGTGATAAGATCTGCCGATGAATATATAGGGGCTGCTAGTGTGGGGCATACCATATATGGGGTGCCACGTCTATTTGACCGACTCCCGGAGGCGAACACATCGATTGACCATGAGGTGCCATGGTCCGGCCGAGTCGATGATGTTTACAGCTAGAGAAACCGATTTGGGATTGATGATCTGAGATATCCAGATCTGGCTTCCACGGTTCCTGGGCTAAAAATCGAGCGTGCCATGTTAACCAGAGCGCAAGGCTCACGGGTGCCGCGGCAGTCGACCGGAGAGGTCTGCTACCGCGATAATCTCCTGTTTATAGTTGGAATTCCAAGGTCCGGCACGACTTGGCTGCTCTCCATTCTGGAACACCATCCGGACTGTCTGGCGGTGACACCGGCCATGCTCGACATCTCTGTCCAGCACCCGACAAAAGAAACGGGCCTTTTCGTGCGCGGTTTTAGCGACGCGCAAATCTTAGAAAAGGTATCTCAGATGCCTGAAGATAAGTTGTTGGTGGAAAAAACCCCGTCCCACCTGCTCGAACTCGACCGGATACGAACACTGTTTCCGCGGTCGAAAATCGTCTTGATCAGGCGGGATCGGCTCGACGTCATCTACTCGATGTTACAGGCGAATTCCTTCTGGAAAGAATCGCCAAAGAAGCTGTCGGAGGCCGTTGCGCTTTACAGGAAGTTTGCTGATGCGCAGGCAGCGTTTACAGACTACGATTACGTCATCGAGTACGAGGAATTGGTGGAGGATCCGGTTGGGGAAGCGGACAGGTTGTTCGAGCATTTGAACCTGGGCCGCGATCTGACGAGCTCGATAGTCGAGGAAACGAAACGCGGGCGCAGTCTGCCTGCGGAGCTGAAAGGGGTTTTCCGCAAAGGAACGCCCGGCGAGGGTTTACGGGACTTCGCACCTGAACAGATCAGCTATATCCGCAACCAACTGGGAGATGTGTGTGAGTGTGCCACACCACGGACCAGACGGACTCTTAAGAAAGGCGACGGCGGCATGAGAGTGTTGTTGAGCAATCACATCCTGCTAGGGCATACAGGTTCTGAGCTGTTCACGTATACAATAGCCGATTTTCTGAGAAGAGAGGGACACGAAGTTGTCGTGTACTCGAGATATGTTGACCGGACGTTCGCAGATTTCGAGGCGATAGACGTTCCCGTGGTTCGCGATCTTAAGCTGATAGAGGGAGCGAGGTTCGACGTTGCCCATGTCCATCACAATATCAATGCACTAGAGATAAGATCCCGTTTCGAAAAGCTCCCGATTGTATTCCTATCCCATGGTGTCCTCCCGTTCCTGGAGCAACCACCTCAAATAGATCTCAGTATCGCAACGTTCTTGGCGGTCAGCGAGGAAGTAAGAGATAACTTGATGAGCAAGGGTGTTGATGGGGAATGCATCGAGATCTTCAGGAATATTGTGGACGCTGACAAGTTCTGTCCGACAGGCCCGATCAGGCCCCAACCGAGGACAGCGTTGGTTCTGAGTTACAGGGTGGGTGTTGATGAAGAGTGTGCGATCCGCGCAGCCTGCGAGAGGCTGAACATCGAGTGCGCTTTTGTGGGAGGCCGATTCGGCACGGTAGGTCAGGACCTACTGCCTCGGTATATAAACGAGGCCGACATCGTGTTCTCGCTGGGACGAGGCGCAATCGAATGCATGCTGTGCGGTCGTATACCGATCATCTTCGACTATCAGGGCGGCGACGGGATGGTTACGCCCGATAATATCACCGAGCTCATGAAGTGCAACTTCTCGGGCAGAAGGTATCGGATTCATTACACAGTCGATCAGCTCGTGGACGAGATTTGCAGGTACAGAGCTGAGCACGGCGGTACCTTGCGCTCAATTGCCCTCCAATACTTCGGTGCTGGACGCAACGTTAGTAGATTGGTCGGAGTATATGAAAAGGCTATGAGGTGCACTGTGAAGACGCTCGATCCAACACGGAGAGGGCTGCTGGAAGCGTTCGTAAACACCATTGAGAACACCAGAAAAGCTGTCTCCGACGAGTTGGCAGCGAAATTTGAGCGAGAGCAAGAGTGCGGGAGCACCCTTGAGTATCAGCTTCAACTCAAGCAGCAAGTCATAGAGAATGCCGAGTCGCTGATGAAGCAGAATCGCTGTGCGGACGCGAGGGCGATTCTTGAGAGCGTGGTCCAGTTTGATGGGTACTCCCTGGCGGCGCTGAATGATCTTGCCGTGCTGGATCTCTTGGAAAAGCGACATGAAGAAGCATTGGAGCGAATAAGAAGAGTTCTGGCGCTCGACCCGCGCAATGCAACAGCTCGGCAGAATCTCGAGTATTTGAGACAGGAACTGAACCTCGCTGACCGGCACCAGGTCTCTGGTGAGGCGAATGCCGACGGCACGTGCAGTGGCGATGCTGGCGGGAGACTGCCCTGATGGGTTCGATCGAGGAAAACCTGAGGCGCTGGTCCGCGTCCTATGGATGGCCAAGAAACGGCGACGAGTGGTCCGCAGGATGGGGCGGGACGGAATATCTGTGGTATGGGACCATATTGCCGCGTATCCGGTCGTTTGTGCCGACTGAGAGCATACTGGAGATCGCGCCGGGGTACGGACGGTGCACCCAGTATCTGAAAGATCTGTGTCGGGAACTTACGCTTGTCGATCTGGCTGAGAACTGCATTGATGCTTGCAGGAAGCGATTCGCTTCGTGTTCGCACATCAGTTACTTCGTCAACGATGGCAAATCGTTGGATATGATAGAGGATGAGTCGGTTGATTTTGTTTTCAGTTGGGACTCGTTGGTCCACGCCGAGAGCGGCGTGTTGCGTTCTTACCTTGAGCAGCTTGCCGCGAAGCTGAAACCCGGCGGATACGGTTTCATTCATCACTCGAACACCGGGGCGTTCAAGGACGCCGCCACCGGCGGGTTGACAATCGAGAATCCCCATTGGCGCGCAGAGAGCATGACGGCCGAGTTGTTCCGACATTACTGTGACGATGCCGGGCTGACCTGTCTTTCGCAGGAGCTTGTCAACTGGGGGTGCGAAAATCTGACCGACAGTTTCTCTCTGTTCACCCGTAACGCTGTTCAGAGCTACGGAGATCCTGTCAGGACCGAGAATCCGAAATTGATGGAGGAGGCGCGGCGTCTCAAGAGACTTTCAGGACTTTACGTTCCCGCCGCGTTGTTTGAACGGAAGGGTGCGCAGTTGGAGAAGGCGGGTGAGACTGAACGGGCTGAGACATTGTTCAAAGAGGTTCTTCGACACGGCCCGGAAGCTACCGGGCTTCGCTGCCAGTACGCCTTGTTGCTTCATTCCGACGGGAGAACGGAGGAAGCAATCCGTCAGTTCGAGAAAGTCGTTGCCCTGGCTCCGGATAATTCTCGAGCGCACAACGATATTGGTGCGCTGTACTACCAGTTGGGGCGGAAAGAGGAAGCCCTTTCGCATTTTCAACGGGCGGTGGCTCTTGATGGAAATGATCTGACTGCGCGGAAGAATCTTGCCGATCTCTTCCTGGAGCTTGGGCAGGCGCAGGAGGCGGTCAGTCAATATCAGGCAGTCCTGTCTCAGGACCCTGAAGACGTGGATGTTCTTCTGTCGCTCGGGAACGTGTGTTTAGAACTCGGACGGGGTGAGAAGGCAGCGGTGTTCTACACGAGAGCGCTGCGGATCGATCCAGGGAACACTATTGCACGGAGGAAACTCGAGAGTCTGAGCCACTCCGGGGCGGCCGATACGAATCTGGATACAACCGAGGTCGCTTCTTATGAAGCCTACAAGGAACACGCTGCTGGAATGCAGTCGGAGTGCGCTGAACGGCGACGGTACGAGAAGGGCCTGATCGTGGATTCGAAGCCGTTCACAGTTCCATCCTATTGCTATGTCTGTAAGAGGGAAGCCGACTTTCTGGTGGACTACTCATACTCGTACGAGGTCAACGGGATTCTGACACCGAATTGGAGAGAGCGTCTGGTCTGTCCGTCGTGCGGGCTGATCAACCGGATGAGAGCTTCCATCCATCTGTTTGAGCAACTGTTGCAGCTTACCGATAAGAGCAGGATCTACGTTGCGGAACAGAGGACGCCCGTGTATGCGTGGCTTTCCAATAATCACCGGAACATTGTTGGAAGCGAGTACTTGGGGGAAACCGTTCCTTTCGGGGAGACCGACGCTGATGGAGTCAGAAATGAGAGCATTACGGGGCTGTCATTCTCTGGTGACGAGTTCGATTTCGTGCTCACTTTCGATGTTTTCGAACACATTGCCGATTATCTGACGGCTTTCCGGGAGTGTTATCGCGTCCTGAAGCCGGCCGGAACGCTTTTCTTCACGATTCCTTTTAACGTTGACTCAGAGAAAAACGGTGTTTGCGCTGTGTTGAAAGGTGCCGGCGAGATCGAGTATCTTCTACCTCCCGAACACCATGGTCCGTGGCTCGTTTTCAACAGGTTCGGATGGGAAATGCTCGACCAGTTGCGAGCGGTCGGATTTGATGATGTAAAGGCGCATCTATTCTGGTCAAAGGAACTGGGTTATCTCGGGCACGAGCAAATGGTGTTTGTTGCAGGAAAAGGCTGTGGCGAGCGCGAGTTTCAGGGCCACGAAGTCGAATCGCGGGCAGACGCAGACGTTCCGCTGGCTGGAGAAGGAAAGTCGTCCGAACGTGTGTCGAGGACTGAACGGACTGCGACGAGCGCGAAGAAGGAGGCGGGACTGATCTGCCTCAGCCCGTTCTACTGGATGAATTTCTTCTATGAGAAAGTCTACTGTTGTTGTCCCGGCTGGTCAAAGATGGCCATCGGCGACATCAGGGACAACTCCATTGCCGAGATATGGAACAGCGAGCAGGCGCGGTACATCCGGCGAAAGATGTATGCAGGAGAGTGGCGTGAGATATGCAATCCGATCTGCCCAACCATAGCTGCTCACAGACACGACGGCAGGCTTATCAAGTACAGCGAACTGGAGAAGTCTGATTTCCTGACGCCGGAGCTTGTCGAGGAGATAAGATCCCGCAAAGAACGTCTGGAATCGTTTCCCACCCTGTTCAAGCCGGACAACTCCAACGTGTGCAATCTGTCGTGCATTATGTGCGATAAGGACGTCTACGCGGACGACCGCGAGCTGATAGGCAAGACGGCGGACGATATGTCCAACTATCTGTCGACCGCCAAAATCATAGTGCTTTCAGGAATCGGCGACCCGTTGGCCATACCTTACGCGCGGGACTGGCTGATGAACCGCAAGAGCGACGGTTTCGGACCGAGGTTTGATCTGATAACGAACGGGTTGCTGCTGCCCAGGTACTGGGGGAGAATAAAGCACCAGAAGTTCGGCCGCATCCAGGTATCCGTCGACGCCGCAACGAGGGAAACATATGAAAAGATCCGCGTTGGCGGTTCCTGGGACGATCTCCTGCGCAGTCTCTCCTTGCTCCAGGAGAACAGAGACGTGTTCAGTCACGTCGGAATAACCATGGTCGTGATGAAGTTCAACTACAGGGAGATTCCGGCATTCATAGATCTTGCCGAGTCATACGGTTTTGGGGCGTCCTTTCAGAAGATCGTCGGTACTTATGGCGACCAGAACATTTTCGAGACGGAAGATACGCTCGCGCTGGACGAGCTGCGCCATATCATTGCCGATGAGCGGTCGAGGGAAAGAAGCAGAGGGGTGTGTTGGAACAACCTCGTTGATTTGGTGTGAGAGAAGACAATGTGGCACAACTCATGACCGTCGCGGAGCTGGCGTTCGCCCCGGCGCTGGAGAATTTGGATAGGCTCAAGAATGCAGCAGAAGACCTCGTGTCCTAAAGATCTGACCAGTACCTTGGCGCGATACATTGACATCACCGATGCGCCGGTAATGGGCAGCGGCCACATTGCCAACCCGCAAGTCAGCATCATTCTTCCGACATTTTCGCGAGGACGAACCGGCACACTCCACATGGCGATCGAGAGTGTGCTGGCGCAATCGTTCGGCGAGCTTGAACTGATTGTCATCGACGATGGAAGCACCGACGGTACGGCGGAGGTGATTCGGCGTTATGCCGAACGGGACAACCGCGTGGTTCACGTTCGCTACGAGCGGAATTGCGGGTTCCCCGCCCCGCGAATGAACGCGGGTATGCTCATTGCCCGAGGCAAATACATCGGGTTCGTGTTCGATGACGGCCTCCTGTACCAGCACGCTGTCGAGAAACTCTATCTTGCGTGCCGGGAGCACCCTAACACGGTCTGCTACGGCCTCTGCAACGAGTACCGCGGCAGCAACGTGATGACATGGGGATTCGCGTTCTCCAAGAACCTTCTGCGTCATAAGAACCTGATACCGAATAACGCGGTGCTCTTCCCGCGCGAAATCGCCGAACAATGCGGCGGCTACGACCACAACGTTCTGCTCAAACGCGTGAACGACTGGGATCTATGGCGGCGGTACTCGCAGGCGGTCTCGTTCCATCGCATATCGGATATCGTGGCGGAAGAGCACGGACCGAACCAGGCGGACAGCCTTGAGAACGCGGTCACTTTGCACCACGATATGGCAGCCCGTCTCATCCGGGTGGACCGTGGCGACAAGCTGCTGCTGTCCGGCCTTTCCGAACGCAACGTGTACGGGCTCGACGATCTCGGCGAGAACCCCAGCGTTGAAGATCTCGTGCGCGCTTTCGAACTGTTCGCCGAGCATGCCCGTTCGACGCGTGACGAGGAAGCTGCTGAGTTTTTCGAGCAACGGCATAGGCAGGCGGCGTCATCAATGGCCGCAGAGAAGGCGGTTCTAACAGTGCCTCCGCGTACGCTTCGCGTCTGCCACCTGCGATCCGGTTCGGAGGAGGATCTCACAGCGGCAAACAGGGCGGAGGACGCCTTTGAACAACTCGCGCAAGAGGGCGAACTGGAGTTTCGGCGAGTGGCGCAGCAGCGCGCGCATCATTTCTTGGACGCTTTCGATTGGCTCTCGTTCGATATATACGTGTTCGATTGGCCGGTTGACGAGATGGGTCTTGCTCTGATGGAAGGTTTGCACCGGTTCGGTAGAGCGGCTCTGTTGAACTTGGAAGACCCAGGTGAACTGACGCTTCCGTGGACTGAACGTTTTGCGGCGGCGGTCGAGGTCGGCGCTGCCACGCTCGTGCCGAATACGGAGTCGGCTGCTTTGGTTGCTGATCTGAAGGCCTTCCCCTCGAATTCTCGCGAATGGCTCAAGCTTCTGCAGGACTGTGCGGGCAACCATTCCCGGCCACGAGATCCGGCTATGTTCAACGGTGGGTTACGAGGCGCGGTTGGGCCCAACCGTTATGCGGCCCGGGAGGAAGATCAAGTAACTGTGGGCGATTTCATTTATCAACAGGCACGTGAACTTAACACGCTAAGGGACCATCGGGGTGAACTCGGCGCGCTCAACTACATATTGCGCGTCAACCCTGGGCACATACCGGCGGCGCTGGACAGAGCGGACCTTCTGCGAAAAGCGACCAAATTCGGCGTTGCCCTCGAACGGCTCAGACCGACGCTGGCGCTGCACCCGGAAAACCATGACGTTGCCGTGCGCGCGATGGAATTGGCGCTTGAGTTGAATGACCGTCAGCAGGCCGCACGGGTTTTCAGTGAGTATCTTACTAAGAACCTCGAGGGCGTTCGCGGCGGTGAGCCCGAACCGGCAGCCGCAAGTGCCGAGCGTACTTACGATGACGCAGAACCGAACCAGGGGAAAGCTGTGCGGCAGTTCAAGGACGAGGCGTTTTCCATGATGGAGCGTGGCGATTCGGCCAAGGCACGATCTGTCCTTCTCCGGGCTTTGTACGAGCATCCGATGCAGCCGGAATCTTACGTCCTGTATGGTGACTACCATTTTCGGGCGGAAGATTATGACGCGGTTGCACGGGGCTATTTCGCCGCCCTGTGTTTCGGTCCCGAAATCGAGAGTGCTGCGAGCAGTCTGCAAAAGGTAAACGAACTTCGCGGCGAACAGCGCGGGATCCCGGTCCGGGATGAACCCGAATTCAGCGTGTTGATAAACACCTGGAACCGCGCCGGCTGGTTACGCAAGTGTTTGGCCGGTTACTGCGTCCAGACCTTTTCGCCCGACCGGTTCGAGATTGTCATAGTGGACGACGGCAGCGAGGACGATACGCGAGCCGTGGTGGAGTCTTTTCAGCCGTACCTGAATATCCGGTACGTTCGCCATGAACACTCGGGTATGGCCATATCCAGAACGCTGCTCGTAAAGCATGCTCGCGGCCCGTTGGTTGGCTTCTTCGACGATGACGATGTTGTCGCGCCAACGTGTGTGGAGGAGCACTGGAGAGCGCACCGGGAGCACCCGGACCCCCAAGTGGCCGTGCTGGGTTATTCCGAGTGGTGCCCCGGCCTGAAGGTTTCGCCACTCATGCACTATGTGACAGGCGTCGGACGCCAGTATGTGGATTATCCTTCGCTGACCCACGGCCAGTTCTACGATTTCCGATGTTTCTGGGGCGGTCGTTCGAGCTGTAAGAGAGCGCTCATCGAGAGCAGCGAGTTGTTTGATCCGCAGTTTACCTGGGGCTACGAGGACATCGAGCTCATGTACCGTCTGTCGAAAAGAGGGCGGCCGGTCCGCGTTTTCTACAATCAGAACGCGGTGCACCGGTTCATGCAGCCGATGAACCTCGAAGCATTTCTGGGACGGAGTGAGCGGCAAGGGCGTACCGCGCACTTCTTCTTCAGCAAACACCCGGATACTACGATCAAACAGTATCTGCCGATCGATGATGCGGCGATGAAATGGGCTAATCTGGTTCCGGTCTATGACGAATGGGTCAAGTTGGCGCACAAGTTGGAGCGGGTTGTAGCGGAATCGTTTTCGCAATCATTTGACAGCGAGATTTGCAGAGAACTCTTCCTCGTCTACGGCAAATTGCACGACGCGGCGTGGGCTCGCGGTGTTATCGCCGGACGAAAGGAGAAACTCGAACCAGAGATACAAGAAGCGCGGACGAGCAGGCAGGGACCGCGCATCCTCATTCTGGACGAGGTTTTGGCTGTACCGGACAGGACGGCCGGCGCTCTGCGCATGCACCACCTTGTCGAACTTCTCAGGTCGCTGGGGTGCCGGATCACGTACGGAGCCTATCTGGCGCAGGGATTCGACGACCATGCCGATAGGCTCAACAAACTCGGCGTGCGCACCGTCTATCTGGGCGGCGCGTGGGGCAACGCACGAACCGGTGGCAACAACGAGACGGCAAGGGCGCACGAGGCAATTGAGGAGATCAGCGCGCTCGACGAGACGTACGATATCGTATGGATATGTTTCCACTGGTTGGCTCGCATCTATTTGCCTCTTATCAGACTAAACTTTCCCGAAGCGAAGATCCTCGTGGACTCGGTTGATTTGCATTACATCAGAGAGGCTCGTGCCGCGCGTGTTGCGGGCGGCCGAAAGGAGACCATGAGCGCTTATGCGACGCGCGTCATGGAGTTGACTACGTACGCGTGCGCTGATGCCGTTGGTGTGGTCACTGACGTGGAGAAGGAACGTCTTTCGCTGGACCTGGCGCGGACGCGCGTGTTCACGCTCCCGACCGTCCACGACCCGCTCGAGGTCACGGCGGGCCGTTCGGGTCGGCAAGGATTGGTGTTTGTGGGCAGCTTCTGGCACGAACCGAACGTTGACGCGATGGTCTGGTTTGTCAAGGAGGTATATCCGCTCATAGCTGGGCGGCATCCCGGGATCGATCTGTATATC
>Ga0180438_10011486_pt1 | contig 10695 bp, 13 predicted proteins | sample SS_ome_12_FD_132455 | JGI IMG/M metagenome (GOLD analysis project Ga0180438, IMG submission 132455) | Hypersaline lake sediment archaeal communities from the Salton Sea, California, USA - SS_3_D_2 metaG | ecosystem: Environmental > Aquatic > Non-marine Saline and Alkaline > Hypersaline >... | reverse complement strand
TGGTGAGCTCTTGTTGTGCCGTGCCATCGCCGCTGAAAAGGTCCGTTCGGACATTGCTGGCACCCATCAGCTTATCTCCGGCAACGACATCTTCAGCGACCTTGATCATCAAGCCTCCCTTGATCTTGACTGTCAGATCGTTGCGATGGACATAATCAGCTGCCATTTCCGTGCCAGAAACTCCAATAACATCGTTGGGCGAGTAGTTGGAGCTCATTTTGTCAACTTCAGCGCGTCGTCCGCTCGTGGTGCCAGTTAGCGCGAGCACATCGCCAACCTTGACAGCGACATCTTCTTTCATATAAAATTTGTCGCCCACGGCGATTGTATCATAGCTTGCGTGCGATTCACTCATTAGATCACCTCAAATGAAAGGCATATCCTCCGGGCTGGTTACCCCGAGTCCTGGCGGGCCACCCTTTGACTTTGCAGCCTCGACGAGGCGTCGCAAGTCTGGATTCAGCTCCAACGCAACATCTCTCGCGCTCTTCTCTCCGAGCGTGTCAACTCCCTCGTTGACGCGCCCCGTGACTGGTGGGGTCGCAGAGCGCGCCGCTTTTTTGTGGATGTCGACGACGCGCTTCAACATAGAGTGCGTGCGTTGCAACTCGTCACGGCTGAGCTGGGCAAGCTTCTCGATTTCCACTTTCTTGGCTTCATCGTCACTAACACCTTGCATTTGGACGATTTCCTTGCGGATTTCGAGCGTTTCAGCTGCCACGAGCTTCTTTTCAGCCACGGCGAGTTTCTCGATGAGTTCCTTTTTGTCGGTAGACAACTGAGTGATCGACTCATTCGCTACCTTCAGCTTGTCACCCAACGAGGAAAGGGCTGCTTCCAGCTCTACGATTCGCTCGCCGCGTTCCTTGGTTTGCGAGCCAAGCGTCCGTTCAAGCATCTCGAGGGCTTCCGGGGGAGTTCCACCCGGAGCCTCGGAGCCGTCTGCTGGTTTGGGCATTGTGTTGATCACCATACTTTCTGAACCGGTTTCGAGAATCGCTTCAACTCCACACCCCATTTCTGGGGTACAGCGAGGGCGTGGCGTGAAAGACAACTCTCGTATGTATATCCCTACGATTTCATCGTCATCAGCCATCGTTTTTTTGTAACCGAGCGAAACCTCCATTTCCCCGTCGATGATTTGGCGTTGGAGCTCCTTCAATTTCTCGTTATAGCCCCACACTTCAGCCAAGATCTTCAACTCGCCATTCTCAGCTTTGCACTCGTGGATGTGACCAACGAGCGCGCTGATATCTTTCTCTGGAATGCCGTGTTGCACCCGCACTTCCTTGTTGTCACCATAGTGAGCGTATTGCTCGATGACCTCGGGCGGAACGAAATGGTGGTTCAACGCAGTCACTCGAACGAATAGGCTGCCACCATCCCTATAGACATCTCGCGCGTTGTACTCCATCGATTCCTGCGCGATTGCCTCGGACATTTTGCGATTACCTCGAAAACGATTACGCTTTGGTGGTTGATTGTTCGGTAACGAAAATATAAGTAAATTTTCGAGCCCCACGCGCGTTTCTATTTATGTAAATCATATCGTAATCGTAATTACAAAGCCGTGGGGCCCCAGCTCGGAGAATTTATTAAATCTGGAATTAATTATGCGATCAATGAGCGATTACCCACCTTGGGTCGAGCAGGTCGGAAATGCCGGCGAGCGCGACCGACTAAAGCGATTCTTCAAGGTCTACTATGAGGATTACGATAAAATGAGCGATGTTCAACGACAATTCCTAAACAGTCACATATCTCATCAATTACCGCTATTGTGCCCATCTCCAAGAGAAGACAAGTACTTCAAATCTTGGAACGAGTTCCTGCGAATCCATCGCGGGAAATGTATGAAATGTAAAGACAAGAAGTGTTGTGCCGCCTCGTTCGTCGATGATGCACAAGATATCGTCGATCAATATTGCTACTTTTACGATCCCGAGCGAGGTAGGTGCAAGATCTACTCGTTCAAACCACTCGTTTGCACGATTTTCCTATGCAGAGATATAGCCACCCCGGCAGAAATAGGGAAGTTTTTCAGCGAACGGGGAATTAGCATCGATATAATCGAGGTGGACAAATGAAGGTTCGCAATAGACTCACTACCGATGCCAGGCGTTCCCACGACGACCAAATGGTACACGCAGCTGAGGCCGTCTGCCCTTGCCGCAACTGTTATGGTCCCCACGAGATGAAGCGCGATTATTGGGAGTGCCGCCGGCGATATATGCACGGCTGCCCGCAACCACAACCACAACCATCGCACATCTTGCACAAGGGCGACACTTGCGCGAGGTGCGGAGAAACCATCATCCGTTACGGGGAATTGGTTGAAGGAATTGATCCCGCGGACATAATCATCTTGGAAGGTAGCGATACGGAACGCGTGTATTCAATGCTACAATCGGGCAAGTGGTTCGTTGGGTTGAGAGTGTTTAGGAATTTGTACCACGAGAAATTTGGGGGAGCACAAGCGATAGCTGAAAGGCGTCTGGCCCTCCTAATCAGAGCTGGCCTCGTCGAGTGGAAGAAGGTCAAGGCTGCGAATGCGTATAGGAGGGTTTTTTAATTACAGAATTAATTACAGAATTAATGTACAGAATATGTGCTTATTTCGAAAGCGGGGCCAAGATCAAGGCCTACAACGACGCGCACCTACTCGAACTAATTCGTAGCACGCGAGAAACCAGCAAGCTCGCTCAGATCTTCTTTTACGATGACGATCTCGGTTGGGTGGAACAGCAAATTAGGAGCGAACAAAAATGAGCATCGAGGAAATCAACGCACAACTCGAGCGATCCCTATCCTGGTGCGAGGACAACGAAACCGCACCAAGCACTCCCATCATCGCCGTGCTGGGTAAAACCATCGCGCGATTGATCAAATCCAACAAGTTCTTGATTGAGCGCGTGCGGGACCTCGAGGATCGCCTTGAAAAAGCAGAGTTAGAAGCTGGTGATGCACTCAAGCTCGCTCAACGACTCGACGCTTGGTCGAGCGAGCACGAAATGTACCAGACCTAACCCTTCTTCTTTTTGTCCATATATTTTCTAACAGTCGGTCGAGATGTACCCGTCTTTTTCGCCGCGCCTCGGATTGACCAACCGCTATTCATCAACCGAACGATCTCCTCGCGTTTCTTCTCTGGAATTGGTTTGTTTGGCAATTCTACTTCCCTCCCTTCTTTTTTCTGGGTGTTAACCGAGCTTGAATCGATGTTGTCGTTTCGCCCCTTTTCTTACAAATGACGGCCTTGTCGTCGGTCCCGGGCAAATCTATGGTTCTAAATGTGCCAGGCTGGCAATCCTCTGGATCAAACATTCGCTTGCGAATAAAATCATCGGTCTTGTGGACCTTGATCGGTTTCCCTTCCAACCTGGCTATTTTATCGTGTATTACTCGCGCTCTGGCTTTCGCCGCAGTCGCGCTAAACCCTTTTGCCATCAGCCTCGCTATAGTTTCGCAAACAGTCGTCATAACTCTATCTCCAACGATTGAATTTGTTCCAATTGTGCCAAAATGGCCGTGTCCATTAGATCCTCGAGTACTTCCTCGAGGAGATCGGTTGTCTTGCCTAACATCGAGCGGCGAGGTATTGTGACTCTCCCACTCGTCGAAACGCCAGCATTTGCCAACAACCACGCGCGCACGCGCGCTCTTGCCGTGACTGTTCTTCCGACGGGGTCCCCTCCCATCTGCTCTCCCGATTCCGTTGGAAACACTTGCCCGGTTAACCCAAACTCGTGTATCGCGGCAATCCAGGCCCGATCACCAGCATTCTCGAACCAACCAAATTTTAGCGAGTTTGGCGCCCCACCTACATCCGAGTCCTCGATTCGCCACTCAGCAAACGAACGCATATCCCCGGTATCAACGAGCATTCCCGTGCTCCCCTTCAATCTAACGGTTATGTCGGATAAGGGGGGCCAAGCTGGGTTTAACCCAGAGTCGATGGGATCGTTGGAAATCGTTGGAGGACCTTGCGCTGCCATAACTCTATCAAGGAACAAGTGCCTCGTCACATTACCAGCACTCTCCTTGAAGGCGTGTACCATATCCTCGAATTCGTCAACGAACTCATCGAGTATGTCAAAATCGAATACCGGCAACTATGCACCACGCCTTTTTATTGCGCTTAGGTCAAAGCCCTTAAAAGCACTTTCGGTCGTTCTCGAAATTGGCGTTGCGTACAAATCGTAAGGGAGGGAATATTCTATGTGTACTATCCACGCCGGGTCGTCGATTTGGACAATCCTGGAACCAGATATTACTACATCTCCTATTTCTATCGCAGATTCTTCTTTTACTGGCCCCACTAACGATTTCAAGATCTTGTCGTCATAAGGAGTTGTGCCCCGCACGAAGATCTTGTTAGAATTTGAGCCCTGGCCAACAATTCCAACTAGCTCATCTTCCCTATACAAGTGTCTATAGTCTACCGGTTCGCTCGACATATTCCACATACTCCCCCGTGCTTATTTTCATCTTGAATTTCCCTTCATCGGAGAGCGTGACGATCTTGTCGCGCTCGTTCCCGAAAAACACTTCTCGACGCAAGTACTCGTAGACCTCTGGGAATTTGAATTTTAGATCGGCCGGTTTTAGCAGATAGAATCGGAACGCATCAGCAAAGAACTCGCGCGGCGAGATCGCGCTCCTCCCCGTGGGGAAATCGCCAGAGTCATCGTGAATTGCGTGTAACCGGTCAAACTGGTTGCGCGTGCGAGTCCTGGTGCCAAGATACTCGTCATAAACCGCGTGTCCTACCTCGTGAAACACTTCTTGTTGACCAGCAGATCTACCAACAAAAACGCGATTAACTCGCCCCCCTACATACAACCCGGTCGCTTCAGCGAATTGCTGGCGAGTTGCTGGCCCCAACATAGATTGCACCTCGGGATCGTCCATAACTCGCCCAACTGTGCGCTTTATTGGCCACTCCCCGCGCAAGACCTTCACTTTTTTCTTCACATCTTGCGGGATGTGCCTTAGAACCTTGTGTAATTGCTGGCGTTGGTAGTTGGTGAAACCGGCAATCTTTGCCCTAACTACTCGAACGGGGCGACCCTTTGGTACTTGCCGCCGTGCTGGGTATGTAGGTGGCCAAGCTGGCGACATAATACAACGACAATGAGGGTGCGCCGGGGGCATAGTCAATACGGTTTCCTTCAATCGCTCTCTCCCTTTCGCTGAAAGGTATGGGTTAAATGGCTCGCCAATTTTAACGACGCGTGCGTGTAACGGTTTGCACACGGGGCAAACGCGCTCGTCACTAACGAGGTGTGGGTGATCACCCCTCGTGCTACGAGTTCGAGCGACCTGCCATTGCCAATAACGCACGCCAGAATCGAGGTATTGACGACGCGCCGCCGTGTTAGCAGCGCGAATTATCTCCGTTCTGACGATTCGCCGCGCTTGGAATTCACTCAATTTCATTCGCTCAGCAAGTTGCCTAACTATGTCGCGTCGTTGAATCCCATCGATCCTACCTTGCGCTATGATTGCCTTGGCCTCGTCGATGTGTCGCGCGGCGATTGTCTTGACTCGATCGAGGTTTAGATCCCTTAGCAACGCGATCAATTCACGATCTCGATCATCTAAGGCTGAATCTGGCTCGTCAATTCTCTCCATCCTTCTAAGCTGGCGTTGAGCAAACCCCCTTCCCGAACGATACGCACTCCCCACCCCTTGGCGCACAATGTCGGTCAGCTCGCGCCCCAGCCTCGCGGAAATCTGATCTAACTCCGAACGGATCTCAACCAACCCTCGCTCGACATCTCCACCTTGTTGCTGAACGAGGGCCTCAGGACCTTTGAATTTTTCAACGATCTCGTTGATATCTTTCTGGTATTTCTTCATAACGCGCGCGACGCGCAACTCCAACGAGTCTATCTTGTCGTCAACGCGCATAGGATCAATTGGACCTACCCGCAACTGTGCGTTTCTTCTTTCGTTCCTCGATCTAGCTCTCCGAGTCGCCGTCACCAGGTCCATCATCCTTCTTTTTCTTCAGACCGATGGCAAGTAACTGCTCATCGCTTGGCATAATCAGCTTGCATTTTTTCTCGTCGAAACCGGCATTTCTGGCCTGGAGAGCAAGGGCTTGTATGTAATACTCAAACCTCGATTGCAACTGCCGATCGTCAACCGTGTAGTGAGCGAGCCAACGATTGTATTCCATCCAATCGTCCAAATCTTTCTCAGATGTTACCACTCGCTCGGAACTCACAAACGGGTAATCGTGAAGAGTTTTTTTGTCTTTCTCGAATTGCTCAGCGAGCTTGTCGAACTCGATCGATCTTTTCAACTGATCTGCCAGCAGCTTGGAAAATCCTTCCTCCTTGCTCGCAGCGTCAATGTCACCCCCGTGCTTGTCGAGGATCTTGACAAGCTTGTCCAAATCATCATTGAACGAACGCGCGACGCGGACAGCAGCCGGGGGCATTCCTCGCATAGGAAGGGGCTCCTTGCGTGGCTCGATAGTCTTTTTGATTTTTCCTGGTGCTGGTGGCTTACTTGCTGGCGATCTAATAGAGCGAACGACTGGCTTCCGAGTAGTTTGGGGCGTCACCTTGCGCGAGCGCGTTGTTTCACTAACGGTTATGGTCTTTCCAGATTTGGTGCGTCGGTTGTGAGCCTTAACGCGCCCCAATTCTATGATCGCTTCAATAATGGCTTCATCTCGCTCGCTCATTCGCTCACCTCGGGTGAAAACAGAGAATCTATGCGCATTCCCATCCGATCGCGCGCGTCGCGTTCACCATCGCTTTCCGGTTCCTCCGGTTCAGCACGCATAGCCTCGATTTCTCGCATCTCTTCCTCTGTCAATTCTGGCAATTCCATACCAAATTTGGCGAGGTATGTGCGCACCTCGTTGGGATCTCGAGTCAAACCTCGATCGAACAACGCCATAAGCGCGTTGAACTCGTCCGTGTGGGTCATTTTTTGTTGTTGATCGCTGTCAACATAGCGCAATGTGAAATCGTCAATTCCCTCGCTGCGACCAGCAAATTCCAGCTGTTCTAATGCCAAGTTGGTAAAGTGGATTATGTAAAACGCCCGAATTGCCACCTTGGTCATACCAAAAACATCCTTGCTGGTCCTGGATGTTGCGAGCTCGGATCCAACCGATTCTGATAGATTTGAAGGCGTGAAGTATGCCCGATGAATGATCTTGTCTGCATAGTTGAGGTACTCCGTGAACCGGAACACCTCGCCACTCTGGTCGAGAGTTTGTACTCTAACTTGAGCTGGATGTGCAATTGAACCAAAATTCATCATCCTAACGAGGTCCTCTGAAATCTGGTCGCATAGCTCAACCTGCTCATCGCTACCGAGCTCGTAGTTATCTGGAAGCTCAACTTCAGCGTCGAGGAGTGGAGTGGCATATTTAGAGCTCGCAAGGCGCGCGTCGATTTGCATCCACTTTTTCCAAAGGATTACTTCAACGACGGGGGAGATCGGGGGAGTTCGGAACAAATCAAAGTGTATAACATCATCCTGGAAGATGTGTTTTTTCACTATGCGATCCCGAACGGGGCCAGAAACTCCAAATGTATCAGGATAGTGGAAGTAATCCATCAATGGCTCGTACGACCTCCACCCGGCCTCGTCGGTTGGCGATTTCGGGGCCCGCGAGTCTATGTAAACGACTTGGATCCACTTTATCTCGTCGGTCCAAGGATTCGTTGCCTCCGTGAGCGTGGTCTTGTCAATCTGCCTGGGAATTATCATACCGCGCTCTATGTCGTAGTGTTTCCACCAAACAGAGTCACGATGGCACATACAATCTTCCAACGACTCTTGAACGATGTGGTGCTCCTTGATCGCCTTGAAGTAGTTGTCAAGGTACGCCTTGAGATCATCGCTCGCTGAGTCGATGACGAGCCCCTTTTCGCCGCGGGCCCCTTGAGCAAGAGTCATTGACGCGCTACGAGTAGAATCATCTATGTCGTGTGCCCAACGCAAATTTTGAGGCGTGCGACGCAGCATAACAGCCTGCAACTTGCGTATTTCGACATCCTCGACGAACTCGTCGATCGTGCCTTGATCGCGTCGCTGCCCGACAACCGGGCTTCTCGGGATCGGATCCGATGGCACAAATAAGCCAGGTGGAGTAATTGCAACTCCTACCTGCCCTGCCTCGTGGCTTTCCCTTCTTCCCCTTATCCGAAAACGCCTACGGGGCTTTCTTTTTTCATCAGCCAAGCTCTAACAACGCCTAAATCGCTTATGTGCTCGCTTGTGCGCCCCGCTTTAATGTAAATTTTCAACTGGAAGGTTTTTTTAATTGTGAAATTAAATACAGAATTAATCGAGAAAATCGAGATGTTTGAAATGAGTGGCATACAATCGCTATTGATCGAGCTTGCTGAGCTCGACGACGATGAACTCCTCGAAATTCGGGAGGAGATCAACAAGATCATCAACGCGCGCACTCCAAGCGCGAAAACGCGCGTTCTAACTGTCGACGAGGTGCGCGAGGCGTGGGCGAAAGCTGCCGGGTTCGACTTGGATGACAGACGCGAGCGATACCAATTTCATTACTTTGGCGGAAAGATTCAAACAATCAAGGAAATTGTTCGAACGCCAAGTGGTGCTAACAAATTCACCGGGGATGTGTTTTACAGCGACACGGCACCATCCTGGGATAAAAAAGCTGGCGATGTGGAAATCGGATCGTTGATAATGGACATCAGCAAACAAGGATCGCGCGCCAACCGCTACCGACAAAGTACGGTATTCCGCGTGCTTGAAGACGGACTCGAGGCAATTGCAACCATCAATTCGGAACGATGGACAGAAACTAAGGCGTTCACCAAGGCCGTGCGCGATGCACTCACTAAATAATTACGCAATTTTTTCTTTCAATTTCGTAATTTTTTCTATCTCCTCGTTAACCCAATTGGCCTCCCGTGGCGGTCAAGCATTGTCCTGCTCCCAACAGCTCCCCCAATCTTTGGCGTGCCCGTATCAGCGAGAGCGACTCGCAAGCCCCACAACGCGAGCATTACCGCGATGATAACATCATCGTGCGACTTACCATCCTCCGGGTGTCCGTAGGTTATTCCAGTCGCCGTGCGGTAAAATTGAAAATCGAGGCACTCATCCTCGAAAACCTTTGATATGTAATAGGGGTGCTCTGGATCAGTCGTCCCGCGATGATGTGGGCAACGCAGCTTGTTGGCCATCATAACGCGCTTCATCTCGTCGACGAGGTTGATCTTGGCAACATTTGTGAAAACGAAACCGGGACGCCATTGCTCCTCGCGTCGCCGGCGAGCTTGGCGCGATGGTCGCTCTCCCCTTTTCCGCCCCTTCTTGATCTTGCTGTGGTACATTGGCGTGTCGGGCGTCGCGTGCTCGATCATCTCTATTACTCCAGCCCCGACTCCCGTGGCATCCGGGATGATCATTTGCGCGTCGAACAGCTCGCACAACTCGCGCGAACGATTTGCGAGAAATGTGTAACTCTCTTGCCATCGTTCGAGCAAGTCTATTTGGTAGTACTTGTTTGGGACCTCGTGCATAACGCAGAAAGCTGCGTAATCGCGGTATTGCGCGATGTCCAAACCAATTACATAATTCCACCCTCGGTAACCGTGTGGTGCCCACTCGAGGCGCGGGTCCATCATCCGATCGATCCAGAGTGGCTGGAAAACCGTATCCTCGTCCGCGAGAAATTCCGCGAACAATTCTTGTCGCGCGAGTCGGTCCCCCATCCGACTGGATTCAACCTTGAGCTTCTCCTCGTCAACCCAGGAAACATCGGTAGGTCCCAGCAGCGATGTGCGAAACCCCTCCGTATTCATACAATCCTCGTAGTGGTTGTTTCGACGCCCGAAAGGCGTTGAAATCCCGACTTCCAACCAACATACCTTGCGCCCCATAGGGCGAATTGCACTTTCCAATATCTCGCGGCGAATGCGGGCCTTCTCGTCTATGATCTTGATGTGAGGGTGAAATCCACGGATTGTGACTTCAGATTGGGGAAAAGATTTAATGAGCGAACCGTTAACGAACCCCAATTCGCTCTTGTTGTCGCGCTTGCGATCAAGCATAATTGCGAGGTCGCTGTGTTTGACAAAATAGCGGCATTTCTCCATAAGGTCGTTTGCCTGGTCTTGCGATGTGGAAAACAGAGCGATCTTGGTGTGTGGAAAGTGTAGCGCGAACTCGTCAGCGATAACCGACGCAAAAACGGATTTTCCAAACCCGCGGGGCGAGTTAATTGCAAGTGGTTTACGGATAGACATACCAGCGTCGTCGAAACCCTCCCCCCATTGACAATAGTACATCTCTCGTTTTTGCCAGGGCTCCAGAATCAAGGGGAGTTCCGGGTTACCGGGGTCCTTGAAGTAACGCTCAGCGTGGTAAACGAAATCGACTGAAGCACGCAACGCAGCGCGAAACTCGGGATCAGCCGTCCCTTCCATCCCGGCCTCCTGGAGGATGCGTCGTTGTGCTGGGGTGAGCGCGTGTCTATCAAACGCATCCCAATCGAGAGAATTAGCTACCGCGACTGCGCTACTCAATGTTCAACACCTGGCTCATAACCAACGCACGCGAGCGAATCGCGCGTCGATTTGAGCTCATCTTCCCCAAACAACAACTTAAGTGTTTCTTCTATGTGAAACCTGGCTTTCCCCGAGTCGCTGTCTTGCATCGCGTGTATCAACTCACACTTGATCG
>Ga0180438_10011484_pt1 | contig 10696 bp, 5 predicted proteins | sample SS_ome_12_FD_132455 | JGI IMG/M metagenome (GOLD analysis project Ga0180438, IMG submission 132455) | Hypersaline lake sediment archaeal communities from the Salton Sea, California, USA - SS_3_D_2 metaG | ecosystem: Environmental > Aquatic > Non-marine Saline and Alkaline > Hypersaline >... | reverse complement strand
TGGAATGGACCGTCCGAGGCGCAAACGCCATTCTGGCACTCCGTTGCACGAAACTTTCTAATCGAGAAGAAGACTTCTGGGAACAACGCACAGCATGAAAACCCCAGAATCTGACGCAGGCCCCGCGGATGCGGGACCTAGATCGTGAAATAGGGGTCTGCGTCCGGGTCTTCGTCCTAACGTGTGTTTCCGTGGGTGGATTGGGGCGGTTGTGTATGCCTTGTCGTTTGTCCGCCGCCCCCATTCGGGGGCTTTCCTGATGTGGGGCGGGTACCCAGGGTTCCGCTTCGCTCCACCCTAGGCTACGCGCCGTCGCCCCCGCTGGGGGCTCTGTTATTGCCAGTCAGTTTTCAATTGTGCATTTTGGGTGCCGGCTTGGGCCGCTGAACGCTGCACTGTCGCCCCCGGTGAGCGGTCTCTTAGGGCTATATGGCGTGGCCTTTGTTCGGCGTTTTCGCTGCCGTTCGCTGCATTATGGCGTGTTCGTCCTGGATTGCCACATTTGGGATTGCTTTGGCAACCCCGTGCCGTTTTGGGGTATAATACTTATGCGGTATCTGAGCGAGAAAACGGCCGTGACACCCGGGGAAGGAGCGATCTCGTGCGCACTGGGAGGAATACCCTCAGCCGCCGCGAATTCATCCGCAACGCGGGCGCGGCCGTTGCCGGCGGCGCCGCGGCGCTGGCCGGCCCTTCCGCCTCGGCGCAAGATCTGCGCGCGCGGCATGCGGTGTCCCTCGAAGACTATGACGTCATCATTCCTCGAGTGCGATTCGAGTGCCGCCGGCCTGCCACGGGACCGTGGAACATCTACCCGGGCGCAGACCGCAACCTGCTCGCGGCGTTTACCGAGGCCGTCCGGTGCAAGGTGCAGTTGTGTGACGGATGCCGGGACGACCAGCCGCCCTTGGGGCGGGATCGCCACTTCAATGCGGTGGTTGATTTTGAGAGCGCCGAACCGTTGCGCCAGTATCCGTTCGTGTTTATGACCGGCGAGAACTATTTTGATTTCAGCGATCGGTGCAGACAGAACTTGAAACGCTACATCGAGGAAGGCGGGTTTCTGCTTATCGACGATTGTTGCCTCAACTGCACGGGCGATATCCTGTACCAACGCGCTTTTCGCATCTTGCAGGAGGTCTTCGGCCGGGATGCCGTGCGGCGCATCCCGATCAACCATGAGGTGTTTCACAACCTCTACGATTTCCCTGCGGGATTGCCTTACATTCAAGGGCAGGATCACGGGGCCCATGGCGTATTCGTGGGCGACCGACTCGCCGTGTTCCTCTGTGCAACGGATATTCATTGCGGCTGGGCCGACCGGCGACATCGCATGTTCGGACGAAGCCAGGCGTACTTCGACTCCCTGAAAATCGGGATGAACATCCTTCTCTACGCCTTGTCGCATTGAACCCCGGCGCGTCACGGCGACGGACGAAAGGTATAACTTCGTCTTTCGCATTGCCCCGATCTTCGTCCATAACGGGAGAAATGGATATGAGCCCTGCCGATAATTGGCACGAGAACGCGTTTTTCGGACTGCACTATGACTTGCACCCACACGCGGACGACACGGAACTGGGTCGTGAGACCACGTACGATCACATTCGGGCCATGTTGGAGAAGGTGGGCCCCGATTTTGTCCAATATGACTGCAAAGGCCACCCAGGCTACACGGGATATCCGACCGAGGTCGGCTCGCCGTCGCCCGGGATTGTCGACGATGCGCTGGCCGTTTGGCGCGCGGTTACGCGCGCCCTGGGCATTCCGTTGTCGATCCATTATTCGGGCGTGTGGGACACGCGCGCCGTCGAACGCCATCGCGAGTGGGCGCGGATCGACGAGGAGGGCAACCCGAGCCCGCACTATACCGACCGCATGAGCGCGTATGACGCCGAGCTGATGATCCCGCAACTTATCGAGGTGGTCGAGAACTACGACATCGACGGGGTGTGGATCGACGGCGAGAACTGGGCCAGTCAGCCGTCGTGGAGCGCGGCCTGCACCGCCGAGTTCACACGACGGACAGGCGTCGAGCATGTGCCGCGCAAACCGGAGGACGACCATTGGGCCGAATGGCTCGCGTTGCACCGGGACCTGTTTGTCGAGCACGTTGCGCGGTACGCCGACGCCTTGCATAAGAAGAAACCGTCGCTGACGGTATGCAGCAATTGGATGTACAGCGTGCGCCAGCCCGAGCCGGTTGCCGCGCCGGTGGACTATCTTAGCGGCGACTTCGACCCGTCGTTCGGGAGCGATCGGGCGTGTGCGGAGGCCCGGTTCCTATCCGGTCGCGGAATGCCGTGGGACTTGATGGCCTGGGCTTTCCTCCAAACCGGTGGTCAAGACTGGACCCTGAAGCCGCTGCCGCACCTGTGCCAGGAGGTAGCCGAGGTGCTGGCGCAAGGCGGGGCCGTGTTCGTCTATGACAAGCCGCAGCGCTCCGGACGGCTCGTGGCGTGGCGCCAAGAACTCCTCGCGGGACTCGCGCGGTTTTGCAGGAAAAGGCAGGCGGTCTGCCACAAAACGGAGACGATTCCTCAAGTGGCCGTGCTGCACAGCCAGAGTTATTACTACCGGCACAACGAACCGCTGTTTAACTTCGGCGCCGCGAACCAGCCCATGGAAGGCGCACTTCACGCCCTGCTCGAGAACGGCTACTCGGTGGATATCCTGAACGAGGAAATGCTGGTCGAGCGCATGGGCGGCTATCCGCTCGTCGTCGTGCCCGAACAGGATCTCTTGCCCGACCCTGTGTCCGACGCCCTCCGCGCATACGTCGCCGCAGGCGGCCACCTGCTGTTGAGCGGCGCCCACGTGGCGACGGAGTTTCCGGATCTGGCGGGCGTGAAAGCCGTCGAAGGAGAACGCCGCGACGCGGCGTATGTGCCGGCAGATCACGGCGCCGTGCCCGTCTCGGGGCCGTGGCAAGTCGTCGCCCTTGACGGCGCGGCCGGAATCGCCCCGCTATTGAGTCAACCGGATCCTGAACTGAACCGGCTTGACACGCCGGCAGCAACCGTCAACGCCGTCGGGGCAGGCAAAGTATGCGCCATACACGGCCCCGTATTCGCCCCGTATCTGGCGGCGCATTACCCGCGCGTGCGGCGGTTCATCGGCGACGCCGTCGAGGCGCTTGCCGCGCCCGGACTGATTCGGCGGCACGGGCCCTGGTGGATCGAGATCGCCGCCCGTAAGAAGGAGGGCCGCACACTTATCCAGGTGGTCAACCGGGCGACGTCGGGCCGCCAATCGCCGAACCGGCACATGGTCGAGCACGTGCCGGACGCGGGCGCGTTTACACTGACCGTTCCGTTTTCGAAGCGCCCGAGCCGCTGTTATGCGTCGCCCGATGAAGTCGGCGTGGGCTGGACGTGGAACGCCGGTACCCTGACCGTAACGATTGGGGGCCTTGCCATTCACAACGTTATCGTGATTGAATAGATTGCGAGTGGCTCAACGCGGCGTTCCGTCTACGGTCGGGCCGCCCAGTGCCGGAGCGTCGAAAGCGTCTGCGATAGGAGCGCATCATGCCAGGAGAATTCGAACTTTTCGATCTGAATCTGCCAGAGGACTCGGTGTATCACAAGCTGCTTGAACGCTTTCCCGACATTCAGAAACTCCGGTTTCAGGATGGCGAGTGTCTGTTGCACGAAGGCGATATGTCCAACGAGATATTCATGTTGCTTTTGGGCGAATGTGCGGTCGAACAGCCGGGCGAGAGACACGATGCAAGGCCGCACCGAGCGCTCGCGACCGTTCGTGCCGAGGACCCCTCTTCGCCGTCGTTTGTGGGTGAAATGGCCTATCTTGGGGGCGGGTTCCGGAGCGCAACCGTGCGAAGCCGGGGCGTGGCGCATGTCCTGTGTCTTAAACCGAACCATCTCAGCGCGATCATTGAAGGATACCCGATCTTTACCCGTATTCTGTGCAAACAATTCTCGGCGCGTCTCAGCAGCACGACGGAAGCGCTCAATGAGTATGAGCGCCTTTTCGAGATGGAAACGGTCGAGATGGTCAAAGCGCCCGGCGAGCTGTTGTACACGAAGGGGGAGCCCGCAGACACGCTCTACCAACTCCTCGACGGCACGCTGGAGCGAGAGACCCCCGAGGGCTGGGAACCCATCGCCCGCAACGCCCTACTGTTCGGCATACTCGATCCGGTACCTTACCTGTGCGACGGCAACTACAACGCAACCGTCAGAGCCGAGACGCAGGTTATCGTGGCCGCCATCCCGAAGAGTTCAAAACTCGCCCTGATCCGAAAGGTCCCGCAACTCGCCCTTAATTGTCTCAAACGGCAGTGACAACGCGCGGAAAGCCACGTCGCTGCGGGCGGTTCTTGACGGCGAACCGGGGTCGCCAGTGCGCTATTCGGGGATGGCCTCCGCGGCCAGTACGGACAGTTTGACGGCGCGTATCTTCCTATAGACGTTCAATGGCGACCAGACGCTGCCGTCGACGTCGAGCAGATCGCGCTCGACGGATATTCCGAACAACTTCTCGTTGGTCTCGAGATAGGGGCGAATGAGGTCCCAGTCGGCGTCGGTCATTTGTGTGAACTCGCCGCCGTTGAGTTGCTGAGGCACAATTTTCTTGAAGGGGTCGCGCACAAACAGCGCGCCGCCGGAGGCGAGCGAGAAGAGGTTCGAGCCTGGGTAGGGCGTGGGACAGGCTTGCACGCGGCCACGGTCGTCGAATTCGATACCGTTGAGGATCGCGAACCCGCCGCCCTCGTGCGGATCGCCGGCCATGAAGGACTCGGCAAGGTAATCAAGACAGGTGCCGTTGATCACGACACGCGGCCGACCGACGGCGTTGATGAGGGGCCGGCCGGCCGCGTTGCCCAGGATGTATGCCTCGCCCCCTTTGGCCCCGTACATGAAGGTCTGACCTACGCTGCCATGAACAACCAACCGGCCGCTTTTCATGATTTGCGCCAACTGATCCTGCGCGTCCCCGTGCACATGGATCTCGAGTCCGTCAATGCCGGAGCCGAGATAATCCCCCGAACTGCCGTAGACGTCTATGCGAACGCCGTCGGAACCCGGCCCGAACGCGCAGCCCGTGAAGCGCTGGCCTCGTAATCCGTACACGATGAACCGTTTCCATCCGAGCTCATAGGCCCGGGTCAGCAAACGGCTATGGGATGCCTCGCCCTCGGCGGGGAAATCCCGGGCAAAAACGGTCAATACGGACTCGGCGTCGCTGGGAGACGCAAGCGTGTGCCGAGTAGCCCAGTCTATGCGCTTGAACCGGCCCGAATCCGCGCGGGCTGCCGCGCCGGTCGCGTCGAAGAGGCGGTTGATGCCGGCGCGCACCAATTCGAGGACGGCGCTCCGTTTCATGGTTCCGCAATCGTATCTGCGATCATTGAGTCGCGTGAGCAACTGGATGGCACGTTCGAGCGGTGCGCCGTCGTCCAGGGCGCGGCGGCACACTTCATCGATGAGGCAGCCAACCGTAGTTAGGTTGCGCGCCGTCATTCCTTGAGAGATCCTTAGGAACGCTTCGTCAACGGGTTGCGTTCCGAGAACAAGATCGAGATCCTCGGTGACATGGTTGTCGCGGCGCGCATCGGGCGTGGCGGCGCTTGCCTTTGCGAGGGCGTACTCGCCGGGCGGCGCAGTGATTTCCCGTCCGAACTTGTCGGCGCAGACGAGACTCGAGACGCCGTTGTCGGTCGTTACCGTGAACGAGAATGCACCGCCATCGGTGTGACTGCCGCCTCGTGCGTTCCAGTATCGATCGGCGATTCGCCGGAAACGGCCGTCCTCCCTCGAGAGGGATTCGAGCGCGGCGTCAATGGCCTGTTTCTCCGATGCAATCAACCCGATCGTGGCCTCGCCTTCTTGCAGCGCGAAGACTTGCGGGCGGAGCATGGACGTATCCGTAACGCCAAGGAGTTGGAACTGGGCCTCGTCCGGATCGCTTCGCGCGATAATGAAGAACCACGGTCCGTCGGGCGAGCCGTGCATATGCACGGCCTGAATGGCCCGGTAGACGCGCTGCTTCTCGACGGGCAGGCGCTGGAAATCGAGTTCGGTTGTGGGGGCCATCGCCTCGATAACGTACTCGAGTGGGTAGCCGTAAACACGCCGCCACAGATCGAACAAGAGCGCGGCGACTTCCGTGTCCGTCAAGAACTGCGGTACAACGTTCTGTTGGCGCAGGTATTCGCAGACGCTGTAGTAGTTGGCGAAATCGCCATTATGCACGAGCGCTTCGTTCATGCCGATAAACGGGTGGGAGCCGCCCGGGTGCCACACGCGTCCCTTTGTGGGGTATCGCTGGTGGGCCATCCAAAGCTGCGCCTCGGCGTCCCCGAGGCCGTAGTATTCGAGGACCTGTTCGGCGTACCCGACGATTTTGAACAAGACCAAATTGCGCGCATGGGATAGGACGAAGGCCCGCTTCTCGCCAAGGGACGCGTAGTAGTGCCGGTTGAGGCGGAAGCTGTTTTGGTAAATAAACTCATCTTCAACGGCTCGGGCGGCAACGCTGGTTAGCCCGTTCTGCCCGGCGAACGCAACAAGCGCCTCGTCCTTTACGCGCACGAAATAGCGAAGCACGTCGGGCGGCTTGACCTCCATACCCAGGTCGCGATAGTCGGCTGCAGGCGTCACCCAGGCCTTGTGCTTGACGTCGAAATGGGGATTCACAAACGCCTGCTCGAGTTCGGCCTCGACGCCCGGGTCCAACATCGCGACTTGTATTATGTAATGCGAGCGCAGCGTGTCTGCGTCCACACCGAACTGGTCGGCGCGCAGGCCGGCCGCGGCGACGCCGCCGCCCTTGCCGTTGCCGCGGTTGTGCATTTGGATTGCGGGTTCGGCGACGTGCTTGCCTTTGATGGGCACGGTGCAGGCCAGACCGACTACGCCGCAGCCGCCCTCTTGGGCGGCCTTTCTCGATGGACCTGGCGGGAGGTGCGCCAAGAGCTTCTTCCTCGAGGACAGGATTTGCTGCGCACCGGTGTTCTTGTCTATAGGCCTCATCATCGCTTTCCGCCCAATATTCTTTCTCGATAAGAGCCGCGCCGCTCAGCGAGGCGCGGCCGGCACCCGCTCGCCATAGTCCCGATGAATGAGCACGTCGGTTCGGCCGACGAGGTCTCGTATACTGCGCATTCCCAAGCGCCACAAGATGCGTTGAAGTTGAACACACCAGGAATGGAACAGATTGATGAGCCGCTGGCTGGCCCAGTCTGAATCGTAGGCCATCGAGAGTTCCACATCCGTGGTGGCAATGCCTCGCGGGCAACCGCGCCCGCTTTCGCAGTTGCCGCATCGTACGCACTCGAGCGCGATGAGTTCCGCGGTGCCGGTGACTACGGCGTCGGCCCCGAGTGCGATAGCCTTGGCCACGTCCCAGGCGGTGCGCAATCCGCCGGAGGCCACCAGCGTGATCTGATCGCGGATTCCCTCACTGATCAAGGACTGATGTACCTTGGGAATCGCGTACTCGATGGGCATGGCGATGTTTTTCTTGGCAATATCGGGTGCGGCACCCGTGCCGCCGTAGCTGCCGTCGAGGTGAAGAATATGCGCGCCTGCGTAATAACTGCCCACCGCGACCATGTCGACGTCCGTGGGCGTGGACACCTTAACCGCCAGAAGGGCCCTGGGATTGATTAAGGCAATCCAGTCTAAGTGCTTCTTATGATCTTCGACGGAATAGACGGAGTGGAACGGGAACGGCGAGAAGAGGGAACTGCCCTGCACGGCTTCGCGCATTTTCGCGACGGCCGGGGTGACCTTGTCCCCCAGGAGGTGTCCGCCCAATCCGGGTTTGGCGCCTTGCGCGTACTTAAACTCGACGATGGGCGCTCGGCGGATGGTCTCTTCGCGGACGCCGAACAGCCCCGTGGCCACTTGGGTGATCACGTGATCGGCGTGCGGCGTCAGTTCATCCGGATACCCGCCCTCCCCGCTGCACGTAAACGAGTTGTAAGCGGCGAACGCCCGTGCCCGAGCGACAATGGCGGCCAGGCTTATCGAGCCGAAGCTCATGCCGCCGCCGTATATTGGGAAACCGAGGGTAACGTCCGGCCGGACATCGTTTCTACGATTCAGCGGCACATGAAGATCGACGTCTTGCGGCCCGAAGTCCGGGTCGGGCGGTTTCTCAGGGAAAGCGAAGTCCAAGCGGTCGACCCCGCCGCCTGAGGCGCCGACCCGGTACTCGAGATCCCATTGCGCGGGCGGATAGCCGGTTTCCGCTTGTCGCCACGTGCCGACGATCAAGTCGGGGGTCCAGCGGGCATCGCCGAAGGTGCGCCAAACCGGATCCGGGCCTACGCGTATCGCCCCGGCAGGACAGGCGTCCGCGCAGAAGGCGTTTTGGGTCTTGCATAGTTCGGGTCGCCGGCACAAGTGCGATCTAGGCGCCAACATGCGGGCGCCCGCCTTTCGGTGAACGCCGTACTCGCACACCTCGGCGCATCGGCCGCAGGCGATGCAGGCCGAGGTCCTCACTACCCGCCACTTTGAAAGCGCGTTACGGAAACGCGTCGGACACGGCGCGACAAGGTCCCTCGTCGCCGGGAAATCGTGGTCAACACTTTCGTTTCGGACAGGTAAAACGTCCAGGGACCATGCACAATCGGTTGCCGGATTGCCCGTGGAAGACTCGGCGTGATTCAATGCGAGCCCTTGCGTGCGTTTCCCGAAGATGGGCGCAAAACACTCCTGCTCCAACTCATCGAAGAACATGGCCCGCCCGGCTTCGCCGCGCAATCGGCGCACTTCTCGAAGGCCCATGGCGCCGAGCACCTCAATGAGCTGGGAATGCCAGGACCCCATCAGGTTGACGATGCGTTGCGCGCCCCAGTCGCTCGGGACGTTTGCTATCTCGACGGGACATTCGTCTTTACAGCGGCGGCACACCCGGCACTCGAGCGCAATCAGATGCGCCAATCCGACGCCCACGGCGTCGGCCCCGCAAATGATGGATTTTGCCATGTGTTCGGCCATGGCCATGCCGCCGGAAACAAGAAGCGTAACCTGGTCGCGCACCCCCGCTTCTACTAAACTCAAGTGCACGAGGCGAACCGCCCGAGCGACAAAGCCGCCGTCACCCGTTGCCCCGTTGCGGTCGGCTTCGAGATGGAGCGCCTCGGCGCCCTCGCGGACGAGCGTCGTCGCCCGTTCGGTCGCCCCCTCGCGCAAGGGCAATCGAACCGAGACCACGGCGTCGGGACACGACCCCTTCACTTCGGCAAGGGTTTCCGCGACCCGAGCCGAAAACGCCAGCTCGACAACGGCAGCCCCGCTGAGCGACGCGGCGCCGCCGCGCGCGGGATCGAACTTGGCGATCACGTTTTCGAGGCAATGCTTAAACGGCCCGACGGCTTCCTCGTACCGGACCACGGCCAGCGTCCCAAGTCGGCGCGCCGCTTCGACGACGACTTCGCGCGCCGTGCCGTTCGTCGGCCCGAAAGGCGCAATGTCCAAAACCACCGGCAGCGGAATCTCGCGCCAGGGCGGCAACGGCGTGACGAGATCGCCGTTCTTATTGAATACCAATCGTGGGGGTCTTTTCCCGAGTTCAACGGACGTGCATATATATTCGCGGCCATGGATGCCGTCCCGGGTCGGCCGAACAATCTCGGACATGTCCGTCCAGATTGCGTCGAATCCGGGTCCCGTAAAGGGTCCGCCGTAGCCGGCGCCGGAGACGGGGATTCTGCCGGTCGCGGCCTGTTCCCATATGGTCGCGATCAGATGGGGCGTCCAGTAGTCATCGCCCAAGCGCTCGAACTTCGGGTTCGACGCTCGAGACAGGATTCGTTTCCTGCATTCCTGCACGCAACATAGGCAACTGAAGCACATGGCGTCGCCGGTGTTGACCAACTGGTCCGGATTGAAGGCGCGTTTTCGGTAGACGTCGTAGATGCAGGACGTGCGTTTGACACACTCGAGGCAGCCGAGGCACCCCTCGAACTCGATTGAAGCGAACTCCGGGACCGGCACAAAGCGAGGGGCCGCCGACGCGATAGGTATTTGATACTTGTCTGCCATAAACCTGTAAGCACACCGTTGGGCGCCCGGCCGCCCAAGCCTTACGCCAAGGTAGGCCTTGGCAGCAGTCCCGCGCGCTTGACGACTTCAGGCAACACCGCTTCCATTTCGATCGCCTGAATATGGACGCCTCGAACCCCCGGGATTTCGCGAACCGACTGGATAATGTCCACCGCCACCGCGACGCCTTCGGCCTTGGCATCCGGCGCGGCCGCCATGCGCCGGATGATTGGGTCGGGGACTTCGACGCCCGGCACGTGCGCGTGCATGTACTTGAGCATCCGCGCCGATCGCGGCACGATGACGCCGGCCAGAATCGCGGTGCGTTCGGTCAGCCCCATCGCGCGGGCCTTATCAACCGCCCTGGCGAACCGATCGACGTCGTAGACCGCTTGGGTTTGAATGAAATTCGCGCCGGCATCGACCTTCTTGGCCAAACGAAGAACGCGGAACTCGTCGGGCGGCGCCAAGGGCGTCCACGCAGCGCCCACAAAGAATGCCGCAGGGGCCTCGAGGGCGTCGCCGCTCGCCAAGGCGCCGGTTTCACGGAAGTTTCTAAGCACGTCGAGCAATTGGATCGAGTCCAAATCGAATACGTTTTTTGCGCCAGGATCGCCCTTCAACTTGCCGCTTGCTCCGAACTTCTGATGGTCACCGGAGAGACAAAGGCAATT
>Ga0180438_10011483_pt1 | contig 10697 bp, 8 predicted proteins | sample SS_ome_12_FD_132455 | JGI IMG/M metagenome (GOLD analysis project Ga0180438, IMG submission 132455) | Hypersaline lake sediment archaeal communities from the Salton Sea, California, USA - SS_3_D_2 metaG | ecosystem: Environmental > Aquatic > Non-marine Saline and Alkaline > Hypersaline >... | reverse complement strand
ATTAACACTTACTGCTGTAGGAGATGAGGAAACCGGAGGCTTAAGAGGAGTAGAATATCTATTAAACTCCGGTGTTTTAACGGGAGATGTTTGTTTATTGGGAGACGCGCCCTGCGATTATGCGTTTGGTCATACAGGGGGAACGATATATGCAACTATTACGATAAAAGGAAAACAAGCACATGGATTAGCCGCTCCGGACTTGCCAACACCTTACCGTAACGAACAATCAGGAATTAACTCTATTGAACGAATGGTGAAAATTATGAATTATTTATTAGATCTCAATAAAGAATTTCTCAAGAAAGAAACTGAATATTCAATCCCAGATGGGTTTACAACAAAAGTAAGTCATATAAATATCGCAGAAATTCACGGAGGAAATAAAATCACCACCGTTCCAGACAAATGTTATCTCCATTTTAGTTTAAACACTATTCCTGAGCAAGATGTTGCGAGTATAAAAGAGGACTTTTTAAAATTTGTGGAACAACTCAAAGCAAAGGATCCTGATTTAGATATTACCGTACAAATGCCTATCGAGATGGAACCGTTTGTAATAGATGGAAAATCAGAATTTGCTCAAGCAGTTAAAAAAGCAGTTAAATCTGTATATAACGAAGAAAAAGAATTTCAATTATTTATGCCATCTACAGATGCACATTGGTTTCAAGAAAGAGGTATTGAGACGATCCTAGTCGGAGCTTCCCGATATGATAATAATTGGCATAGTGCTGATGAATTTGTGTATATTGAGGATTTAATGAATGTGACAAAATTATATGCGCTAACCGCTCTCAATTATCTTACATAAATTATTTCTATTTTTTTCAAGATAAATAAGTAAAAAAAGATTCAAAAAATAATATAAAAATTTAGGCTTCTTCTTCTTCTAGTTCTTTACCCATTAATCGCATTACAGCATCAGCAAGCTTATTTTGGCTACGGCTCATTATTCCCTTAATCTTACCCTCTACTCCAGTCACTCTGAGCATGATTCCATTCCAAACTGAGCCAGGCTCTCCCTTTACACTTTTGAATCTATCACGATGTACTTCTACATCAATATTCTCATATTTTTTAGCCGCATCGGAGCATTTAAAACATAAAATGCATTTATCCTTATCTACCAATATCTCTTTCCCATCCCGCGACATTGCTTCTACGGAACATTCATCTACAAACTTATCTATAATCTTGGTATCTTTTTCATTACACTTTATTTTTATCGATCCTTCAACAACTTTTCGCACTTTACGACCATCTTCCAGAGTTCGTACTTCTTCTTCAAATTCGGGAAGCGAGCCATTTTCTACGAGTAATATTTTATTTTCGCCATTGATTAACAACTCTAAGGTATACCCGGGACATATCCAACTACAACTTCCACACCAGATACACTTATTGGTATCCACGACAATCTTCTTATCGGAATCAATCTTCATAAACTCTGGGGTTCCAATAGCGGTTTTTTTGAGAGGTTCATCATAGATAGAAATAGTCACTGGGCACACTCTCTGACAAAACCCACATTGAATGCATTTGGACTCATCATATTTCAGGATCATTTCATGATTGAGCATTTTATATACATAATGTGTGATATTCTCATCTACTTGGACAGTTTCCTTTTTTGGTAATGACATAATATTTCACTTTTAATAATATTTTTTTAAACTTAATAAAATAAATTATGTTTTTTCTAATTCCATTTGTTTGATTGCTTTGCCTGACCTAAAGGGAATATCATCAATGCTCTCTCCAGTGGTATAACCAAATCCTTTTTTGAATTCTTCGTTCAGAGATTGGAAGTACAATGATAGTGGTAAATGTACAGGACAGTTATTATCACAATTACCACACTCGACACAACGATCAGCAACATGGGCTATTCGTGTTAGTTGATAGGTTTCCTTATTGATTTTTTTATCCTTACGTTTTTGTTGTAATATGCAATCGACACAATAGCACACCGGGCAACCTCTGATGCACATCCCACACATGGTGCATGCTTGTAGTCGAGCAATCTTTTCTTCTTGTGGGGTTTTTTCCCATTCTTCTATATCTTTTGCTCTTTTAGCTATTGCATTTTCTTTAATTTCTTTCATTTTTTCTGAGTGTGTGGTTTTTATGTCTCCAGGAAGATCCTTTTTTACAATTTTGGATGTTTCGATGAGATTTGCTCCCTTATCGGAATATGCTTTAAGAATAATTTCTTCTGAATCTATCGGAATTCCGATATCACTTATTCCTAAATCAGCTACCACAGGTACTTTCCGAATACATCGTGAGCAATTATCAGCAACGGTTAAATCTACTTCTTTTTTTTTTCCATCATCCAATAGAAGGATTAACCCGCTATCTCCAATTTTTTCTTTTACTACTTTTGTAGGATCAACATCCTTAACCTTTTTTATTTCACGGGAAACATTTATGACCATTCCTCTATCTTCAAAAGCAATGATAAAAAGATTATCCAAATTTATCTGCTTTATTTTAGCTAATTCAATTAATGCCCGCGTGTCGCAAGGACGAGCGATAAGCGCTACTTTTTCTTTCATTGCTCCATTTACCGATTTATGCAGAAATTTAGCAGCTGAGTCTGTTCTGGCATAACCATATGTGATAAGATTGGTTAACGGAAACCCAGTGATATCATCTGGCTTTTCATATAAAACGGGAGAGACCGAAAATCGATCTTCTTCTTTAGTTTTTTTGCTAACTTTTGTTTCTGCTCCAATGATTTTATCAACGACTTTTTCCTTCAATAGAGCGGTAAGAAGTTTAGGAAAGTCTTCTATTTTTATCAGATACTCTGCTATTGCTTCCAAATTTATTCAACTCAAATCTATTTTCCTTAAAATTTTTTATAAAAATTCCTTTAAAAAATCCTTTTCCAATAAAATTTATTTCTAAATTTTTGTTATTAATAAATTACTTTTATGTGTATAATGGGGCTTCCACTACTTCAACTGAGTTCTCATTTTTTTAACCCAATTTCATTAGTTAACACATTTTTTAAGCTTTGGCTTTCGCCTTAGCTTTCTCTTTTTTTTGTGTGTGGCTTTTCGAGCGAAGCGGACTTGGACCTAATTTTCGGATCTCTTCATCAAATTCGGTTGCTACTTTTTGAAACTTGGCTCCTTCTGCAGAGCTGCAAAATGCCATCTTCAGCCTTTCAGGATTGATTCCGATTGTTTTAGCTATTTTCTCAAGATATTCTACTTGACGGTATGCAAAGTAATTACCATCTTCATAATCACATTCTCCGGGGTATCATCCGACGACTAGAACTCCATCGGCCCCTCTACCAAATGCTCTCATTATTAAATCTGCTCCAACTCTACCGGTGCAAGGAACTAGGACAGTCCTCAATGATGTAGGATACTGTGCTCGAATCGTTCCTGCCATATCTGCGCCACCATATCCTCATTTTAAGCATAAAAATGCTATAATTTTTATCTGATTTTCCTTCTCTGTCATTATGACCACCTTGTTTACTCCTCTAATGGTAATAATTCATCAATATAAGCCATATATTGAATGTCTTTATAATGTGCCAATTCAATTGCTTTGGACGGACAAGTAGCAGCACATATTCCACAGCCTCTACAGCTAATAAGATCTACAACAATTAAACCTTCTTCGTTAACCGAAATAGCGCTATAAGGACAAGATTCAATACATTTATAACATTTTGCACAACGCTCATCTATTGGCTTAGCACGGATTAATTCCATGGTATATTTCTCATGTTTCATAGGTATTCCTGCTGTGGATGCAGCTCCTTTAGCTTGACTTACTGCTAGATCTATAGATTTTTGTCCTTGGCATGAACCCGCTAAATAGATCCCCGGGACCTTAGTATTAATAGGGTCGAGTCTTGCATGCATTTCTTTTAAGAAACCATCAGAGGTCTTTTCGATATTCATTACCGAAGCAATTTGATTGGTTCCTTGCGATGGTAATGAGGCAGATGACAATATTACCATGTCAAATTCCATTTCTACTACAGAATCGGTTCCTACGGGTTCAAACTGCACTTTCAGATTTTTAGTGTTAGGATCCTCTTCGATTTTACCAATTAAACCCTTAACGAAGATGATGCCTGCATTCCTTGCCCTTCGATAATATTCTTCATACATTTTTCCCCCACACCGCATATCAATATAACTAACTACAATCTCGGAATCAGGGTATTCAGACATTATCAGTTTAGAATTTTTCACCGAAAGGTTGCAGCAAACGACACTACAGTGCTCGTTCGTGTTTAAATCTCGTGACCCTACACAGTTGATAAACAAAACTCTTTTGGGACGAGTTCTGTCAGAAGGTCGTTTCAAATGACCGAAAGTTGGACCGTTAGGAGCCAATATTCGTTCTAGTTGAATTTGAGTGATTACATTTTCATAAGTACCGTATCCATATTCTTTCCCTTCATAGAGGTCCCATCCTGTTGCAACAATTATCGTACCAACTTCTAATTCCACAATCTCATCCTGTTGACTAAAATCTATCGCATCAGTATCACAAGCATCTACACAAGCGAAACATTCAACACAAGAGTTCCTATCAATATTAGAAATTGCTGGAACTGCTTGGGCAAAGGCAATATCAATACATTTCCGAGCAGATAGATTTTCGTCAAAATAATTCGGCACGTAGATAGGACACATTTCCGTACAAGTTCCACATCCAGTGCACAATTTTTCATTGACAAACCTAGCTTTTCGATTTACTTGTACTCGAAAATTACCAATATATCCATCAACCTTAACTACTTCACTGTATGACATAATTTCGATATTTTCATGTCTATCTGCTTCAAGCATTTTTGGTCCGAGAATTCAAATACTGCAATCATCCGTTGGGAAAGTTCGGTCAAGCTGTGACATCCTTCCTCCAATAGTGGTATTTTTTTCGACCAAATATACCTTATAACCCGCATCTCCTAAATCAATCGCCGCACTTAATCCCGCAATGCCTCCACCTATAACTAAAGCAGTTGGATTAACCGGAACCGTTTTAGTTGGTATATCTTCTAACAATTGAGCTCTTGAAATCCCCGCTTTTATTAATTCGATAGCTTTAAGGTTTGCCTCATCACGGATTTCTTTTGCTTGATGAACATAACTACAATGTTCCCTAATGTTAGAAAATTCTAAGTATCTTTGAGGTATTCCTGCTTCTTTTAAGATTCCGTGAAACACTGGTTCATGCGTTAATGGTGTTCAAGCAGCAACAACAATCCGGTCAAAGCCTTTTTCTTCAATTTGTTCTTTGATGTATTCCGCACCACCAGACGTGCACATGTTTAGATATTCATATGCATATACGTTTGGTAATTTATCAATCTCTTCTACGATCTTTGGTACATCCAAAGTCCCCGCAATGTTTATCCCTCACCGACACACAAATGCGCCAACAACTGGCAATTTATCGTTTTCGTTTTCATTGGTCTGTTTTTCAGACAAATTTTACACCTTTTTAAAAATATCCTCCTAATTTTTCAAGAGTGTATTTTATAAAATCTCTATTTGCTAGTATCTAATAGATTGTATTTATGATATTGTAAATAGTTCTTATTTTTTAAGTTCAATTGTTATTAAATTTCATTGAGAGTATTTAAGTATTTGAATTTATCCGCTTTATTGTAACTTTTAAACTGACAAGAAGTAAATTACTCTATATTTAAAAGTTTTTTCAGGCCTTCTAAGGTAGATGGAAGCTTAAAATCCTTTAACAATAAGGAGAGATTCTCATAGTTTAACTCCTCTGATCTCCATGTGTTTATATTTGCTGTTATAGCTCGCAATACTTGTTTCTGATACTTATTCAGTTCTTTAAATGTCCATTCATCCCCATCGGGAATATCAGGAAAAACTATCCAAAAAAGGGCATTTATTAAATTAAATGCGCGAAATCCTGAAAGTGTTTTTAAAATTTTACAAAAAGCAGGTACAATAGTTTCAGGTGATTCCACGCCAAAGAATTTTAACACATCGGCCACGTAGCCCACTAGATCTCCATCATTCCATGGAAATGATACAGGGCTAATTTCTAATTGGTTAATTTTCTCTAAATTGGAAATTAGAAAATCTAATATTTCTTTTTCAGTATCTTCTTGTAGGATATTAATTATACTTATAGCTGCTGATACATTTATTAAGAATGTATATTTTTCGTGAATATATTGTTTGAATATATTATGATCAGAAGTATCATTGAGATATGCTCCAAGCATAGATAATGTAATTAAAATAGACGCTATTAATTTAGGATCTGTCTCTTTTTTCAAAAGTTCACGAACTTTACTAATTGAAGTTTTTGCTTCCTCTCGAAACCATGCAAGAGCAAAAATAGCATTGAGACGAACCATTTCATCTTTATCATTAAGGCATTGAATGTAAGTGGGAACTTCTTTTAAAACCGCTTTATAGCAGTCAATATACGCATCAATATGCTTATACCAATCTAGGTAATTCTCATTTCCATCATCTTCCTCTGCTAATTCACTTTTTAAATAGGCAACATCATCCTTCCAATCTTCTACGTTTGTTCCTTTAGGTAGAAACGCCTCTGGATATCCTAATGCTAAATCAATTGTAAATCTTATTAGATCTGCTTTTTGAGGTGTATCTGGCGCTTTTATTAGTTGGAAAATGAAGGGAATCGCATACACTGTTGCCTCATAACGCGTTCCTTGATGATAAATATTACCATATAACTCCCATAAAGCATTCTCTTGAGTTTCAGGATCTTTTGATATTAAATCTCTAAGGAGATCTGGAACATCGGATGCATTACCATATGCATGTTCGAGATTATTCCAGTCTATCTTGTCTAGTCCTTGAAGCATAATAAAAAACTCCTTTTTGAATGCAAATTGAATAAATTAAAATTGAATATCTTAAATATTTCTTTGTATTAAAATCCAAATGATATTGATTCATCGTGGTTTTATACCAACTTTAACGATCTGATATATTTTTTTTATCTTATTTAATCTTTTTTTGCTTCCTATTTTAAATGAATATTTTACTCTCAATCTTTCGATTACAAGAAATATCTGTTAAATCTTTAAAGGCTTAATTAAAAGAAAAACTAATTAATGTATAAATATAAAAACTCGAAATGTGAAAAACGATGGCAACAGCTACTAAAGAACTTTCAGAAACGGAATTTGTACCTCTTAAAGAGAAGTTAGCATATGCATTTGCGACAATGCCAGGAACTTTTTATGCTTCTGTTATGGGACTTATTCAATCCTTTTATTATGGATGGATGGGTTTACAAAATATCTGGATCATTATCGCCCAGATTGTTTATGCGGTGTGGAATGTGGTAAATGATCCTTTATTTGGAAATAAGATTAATAATACAAAATACTTTAATAAACGCCGAGGAGAATATCAGCGATATATTCCATATATCAAGTATGGGGCACCCCTTTTTAGTTTGTTTTTTGCTCTGGTATTTTTTCCGCCAGATATGCTAAGAGCGGATCCTACATTAACTACTCAAGTATGGTTATTTGCTTGGTATTTGGTAACCCAGGTTGCTTATGATACGTTATTTACTATTGTGCTTTGTGCTCACGTAGCATTATTGCCTCAAATGACCTTGGATCAGCAGGAAAGAGAGAAAGTTCAAATTTACTGTACACTTTTTACTTTACCTGGAGGATTAATAGGATTTATACTGCCATTGGGATTTTTAGCAAATCCAACGAGAGATTCTATCACAGTCTTCCAGTTTCTGGTAATTGGTATCGCAATTTTCGGCTTAATTCCTTATATTCTATTATCTTACGTTGTCCGCGAGCATTCTGAACATATTCCCAAAGAACCCACTCCATTATTTAAGGCTCTTAAATTAGCTTTTCAAAATAAATCATATGTTATTTATTTAATATATGATGGCGTAAGCGTATACATAATTAATGTGACTTTGGCCACCCTTCCTTTCTTTCTGAACTGGGTACTTTCCCCAATGATAAATTCCAGTTTAGAAATGATTATTTTCTGGATACCCCCACTCATAAGCTTATTAATTGGTGCCATTCTTCATTTAAGAATTGCGGATAAACATTCAACAAAAAAAGCATTAAGTTTTTATCAAGGAGTTTTAGCTTTGGGATATTTACTTACTTTTGCATTTGCTTTCACAGGTCAGTGGTATTTAGTATGTGCGGGATTTTCAATAGTATTTCTAGCATTTTCTGGGGATTTTATACTACATAATCCGATGCGAGCTGATACGATTGATTATGACTTTTGGAAGGTATCAGGCGAACGGCGTGAAGGATTATATGCGGGTATTGGTCCACTTATAAGTAAACCTATGATTAGTGTTGCATTAGCAACTCCCACATCTTTCATGACACTTTTCGGCTTAATCTATGTAGGTGATAGCTTACAGCCAACGATGGGTGAGTTTAATGCATTTCTCGGCGTAAATATTGCGATGGGACTTATTCCTGGATTGGTTGCACTTTTGGGCTTTATTATTTGGGTCATTTATTATCCATTGACAGGGGATATCGTTAAGGAAATGAAAGGAGCACTCCTTAAAATACATGAAGAAAGGCGTAAAAAATATTTCAATGAGTTTGGAGAATCAAAAAAGAATTTATCAGACCACAAAAAATAAGTATATTTTTTATACTTTCATTTCTTTTCAATTTTAAAATAAGTCGTCAAACTATAATAGAATGCTCGAATTTGAAAATATAACTATTAATAAGTTAATTTTAAAGAAACTACATCTATTAGAAGGATCCCAGCTTGATAACATTCATAAAATCACCGAGGATTTATGTGGATTACACGCAACTGGAACAATAGAACCATATATTCAACTTTTTGTTCGAGCTAAAAATTTTGAAAAAGAAGATTTAGTCACGGAATTGTTCACTAAAAAAACCCTTGGCAAAATTCGTGGCATGAGAAAAACCTTATTCATTTTCACTAAAGATTTAATGGAAATTATCTATCCCTTTGCTAAAAATCTTACTGAGGATCGAGAACTAAAATATCTAAAATATCGAAACATTTCCTTAGAAGACTATGATGAATTATCAAAGCAAATTCTAAACCTCCTACAAAACAATGAATTTTCCACTAGTCAAATTAAGCAAAAAATCAAAACAAAAAAAGATTTAGTGGCAGTCATATCTGTAATGTGCGATCAAATGTTGTTAATTCGTGGAAAACCTGTAAGTAGTTGGAGAGATCGGAGACTCCTATATGCTCCTTTTAAATCCTACTTTCCCGATCTAAGTTTATCTAAATATACTGAAAATGAAGCGTTAACACTCCTAATTGAGAGATATATAACTTCATATGGTCCTGTGACTATTGACGATATTATTTGGTGGTCAGGAATCACAAAAAAAAAGTTTAACTCAATTTTTACGCAAATAGAAGTCGAATTGATGAATATTAGGATTTTAGACCTAGACTATGAATATTTCATAGTTTCCAAAGATATCGACTCAATTAAAAAATCCGATTCACAACTGAACTCAGTAAATTTGCTCCCACTGCTCGATCCTTATATGATGGGATACAAGAATCGAGAACGCTATGTTGATATGAAGAGATATGATTATATTTTTGACCGTTCGGGGAATGCAACTCAAGTAATTCTTCAAGATGGCTTAGTTATTGGTATTTGGGATATCATTCTAAAACCAAAACCAATATGTAAATTATATTTCTTTGAGGACATTGATGATAATATATTAAAGATAATTACCTTAAAAGCAAAAAAATTAGCAGCATTTATAACCTGTAAGGAACTCCAAATTCATATTTGTAATTCGATGGTTCCTTTGACTAAAAAAACTATGGGCAGTTTTATGTCACCACTAAAGAACTCTTGAGAAAAATATAAAAGATAACATAATAAAAAAAGAAAAATAAAAGAAGATTACTTATTTAACCCGAATTCTGTCACATCACCAAAAAGGCGTTTAACAGCCTGGATCCGAGTTTCTTCACCAATTTGCTCAACGCTTTTCAAACTTATTGCCTCCTTGGGACACACTGCTATGCACTGAGGTTCTCGCTTTCCAACTTCGGGGTCGATGAACTCCTCTCTCATCCCTTCACATAAATCACAGACCAACGCAATTTGATTATCTAAATGAAGCGTAATCACACCAAAATCGCACGCACGAACACAGAACCCACACCCGTTGCACTTATCGCTATCTACAATGATAGAACCGTCCTCGTCTTTGTCTAGTGCTTTTTCGGGACAAGATCTAATGCAAGGAGCATCTTCACATTTTTGGCATGCTAAGGCAATATTAAAGATTGGTTCGCTTCGTACACGATGAATTCGAGTGTTAATTGGATTAAACTCTCCATCATGGACAAAGCTACACACACTCTCACATGTCTCGCAACCCGTACAGAGCTCTGGATCTACTACAATGAATTGGTGAACTCGTTTTCTTTTGACTGACATTTATTTCTTCTTACCTCCAGAGGCTGGTTTTAAATTTCCAATAACGAAATCGAGACCTAATCTTTTCAAAGTCGCATCAGTAGGAATTCCTGTCTCTGTATCCCAACCACGTGCTTCATAGTATCCACTGAGAAGTTTTTGATAACCCTCTTCTTTGAGTGTTACGCCCTTAGCTGGGCCTTTAGTGTGCGCTTCTTTAAAGAACTTTTCTGGTGGATGAT
>Ga0180438_10011482_pt1 | contig 10698 bp, 8 predicted proteins | sample SS_ome_12_FD_132455 | JGI IMG/M metagenome (GOLD analysis project Ga0180438, IMG submission 132455) | Hypersaline lake sediment archaeal communities from the Salton Sea, California, USA - SS_3_D_2 metaG | ecosystem: Environmental > Aquatic > Non-marine Saline and Alkaline > Hypersaline >... | reverse complement strand
TTGCCTTCACAGAGAACTCCGGCGGGCGAGGTGCGGGTCGGCGAGCGGGACATTCGCCGTCTCGTCGGCGGGCAGGTGCTGCCGGGCCGCAGGAAGGAGACGGTGCTCGTGTTCGAGGTATACGAGCGCGGCGTATTAGTCGATCGGGTTGAAGAGCGCTCGCTGGTCGGCATCACCGATCGTGGAGCGATCCACCGCCTCTTGAGGGCCGGCGGTTTCGCCGTCAGGCAAGAGTGGGCAAGCTATGACCGGGAACCGTTCCGCGAAGGGGACGTGTTCCTGCTCGTGGAGGCGGTGCGGGAGGCGAGCGGCGAGTGCTCGCCCCGGAGCCCGGTGGAGTGAACGAGAAATGACGTTTTCCGAGCTCATGACCCCGCGCTTGGCGCTGCGCAGGCTGCGTCTCTCCGACTGCGCGGCCACGTTCGCGTATCGCTCCGACCCACACGTCTCGCGCTTCCAGACCTGGGAGCCGTGCAGCGTGGAGGAGATACAGTCCTTCGTCGAGGGCCTCCTGAACCTGGAGCCGGATACACCGGACACCTGGTTCCAGCTCGCGATCACGCTGCGGGAATCCGGTCTCCTGATTGGCGACTGCGGGCTGCATTTCCCGGCCGGGGAGGCCCACCAGGCGGAGATGGGGATCACGCTCGCCCCCGCTCACCAGGGGCAAGGGTACGCGACCGAGGGGTTGAGCGCGGTTCTCGACTATCTCTTTACCTCGTTGGGCAAGCATCGCGTCTTTGCCTCCGTCGATCCGCGCAATCGCGCGTCCATCGCGCTGCTGGAGCGGGTGGGGATGCGCAAGGAAGCGCACCTGCGGGAGAGCGTCTGGTGCCACGGCGAGTGGGCCGACGACCTGGTGTTTGCGGTGCTTGAGAGGGAGTGGAGGGCTCGGCGTTCGGTGGGTGATGTGAGTGAAGCCTGCTAGTCTCGGCCAGCCTGAAACGTCTGATTCGTTTGTTCGCTATTGAATGGTTCGTCTCATCTGTCGTTGCTGCCACGCTCCGCGTACTACTCGTTGCTCGTTAAGAGGTTTGTTTAGAAGGGTATGCTACACTGTACAATTAGGGGAAATGGGGGGCGGCATGCCACAGCTATGCCAAGTGAAGTGTCTGTGGTTGTTCTAATTGTGGGAGACTTCTGGATTGCTCCCTTGGGGCTGCAAAGGCGGACTCGGGGGGTGTTTTCTGCTCTATCCTCCCTGCTCTTGGGGCGCGGGAGAGCAGCGTCTTGAGGACATGTCTTGCTGTGAGCCATTTCTTCGATTTTGGTCTGGAATTTTCGGTTGCCATTGACTTTGCGGAAAGAGTGTAGTAAAATAACAATCGTTCATCAGGAATAGCCCATTTCCTTCAAAGTGATGAGACAAACCCTTCAGCGTCGGATGACCTGATGGGACAAGTTGTCGAGGGCGGGGTCTACGATGTTCAGGAAAGATGGGCACCCCACAGTTCGGTTCCTCTCACGCAGTCGAGTTGCTCGACTGCGCTCTTCTGGCTGCGTTCGGATAGCGTTCTTGCTAGACGATTCTCCAGGAGAGGCCTCAAGATCGATGCCGCTAGGCATTGCCATATCAAGTAATGTTCGCACCATCAATACCAACATCTATTCAATCCGTGTCAATCAGTCGGTGCTGGTTGAGTCTGAGATTGCACCTGCTGCGGTAGGAGCGCGGCCAGCAACGATGGAGGCGCATAGTCTGGGAAGATTCAATAGATCCAGGATTATTCCAAAGGAATCGCCAGATCCCCGAAATGTACCTGGGTTGAAGGCCCAGATGGAGCAACATCAGATCTATATGGACGGCACTGACTGTTAATGAGGAACAGCCATAACCCATTCCGAGGTGGTGGGGTAGGGATAGCATAATCGGTTAGTCTGATAGGACTCGTTTTGCTCTTGGGAGCGTAGCCACATGACACAATCAGGTGCATTGGATCAGCTCTTTGATGAGGCGCAGGTAGCCTTTAACGTAAGAGACTGGATAGCAGCTATCGACCTCTTGGAGAAGATAGTGCGCATAAATCCAGATTATCTCAACGCTCGAGAGTTGCTAAAGGATGCCTACGAGCGGTTGGCTGCCAGGGGTAGATACCTGACAGGCCTTGGTTACCTAGATACGAAGCAGTGGACTAAGGCAATTGAAGAGCTTGGAGCTGCTGTCCGTGGAGACCCTGAGCACGGTGAAGCCAATGCAAAGCTTGAGGATGCCAAGCGACGAGCGAGGATTGATCGGCTTCTCAACGAAGCAGACGAGCATTGTCGCAAGTCCGAATGGAAACAGGCAGCGGCCAAGCTAGAGGAGGCTTCTGAGTTGGCCCCAAGTTCGGCAGAGATCAAGCAACGACTTGATGACGCCAAAGCCAAGGATCTCTACCAGCTTGGTGTACGGCATATTGAGGCGGAGCGTTGGCAAGTTGCTCAAGAGTGCTTCAAGGAGTTGGAGCAACAACGACCTGGCGATAAGAACGTGATTTTGAGGCTGGCAGAGATCAAGAAACAATTGGAGTGGGCGGGACTCTATCGCCGAGCGCAAGAATATGAAGAAGCTGATGAGTGGTCAAAAGCTATCGTGCTGTATGATCGGATATATAGCCAACACCCCGACTATAAGGATGTTGTAAAGCGCTTGGCACGTTGTAGAGAGCAGAATCAAGAGGGACCGGAATCTAGTAGCGCAGGTCGGGGCAGTGGGGAGCAGAGTACAGAGGATCGACCGTCTCTCCCGATTAAGTGGAGGTGGCTCTCGTTTTTCCTTGCGCTGATTCTCTCTGCGACACTTATCCTTGCTGTTTGTAGGCGAGCACTCCATTGCTTGATGTGCTACAAAGTAAGTGAGGTCTCATTTGTCATATTCTCGGCTATTGTTACGTTCTTCGTGAGTCTGCTGCTAAAAAGATGGGGTAAACTGTTCCCTCCGATTGTATGGGAAGCACTTGAATTCGCAGCTCTTGGTGTCGCACCAGTGCTTTGTATCTTCGTTGTGACAGTGTGGTTCTCGCCGGATCCGTCGAGAGAAGACTGTTCCTCCGTGCTGCGGGCAATTGCGGTGCTTGGACCGAGTACATCGGCCCTATGTAATGGTGACTTTGAGCAGGAGTTTGAGGGTTGGCAACGTGGTGGTGAGCTTGATCAATCTGTTAAGTGCGATGGCGGTCAGTGTTACGCTATTCTTGGTAGCCCCGATTACCCTTGTTACTACGGTGTGCCAGTGGGGGAAGCATGGATAAGGCAAACACTCGAAGTCCCGCAGGTTGTGAGTCCCACGCTCTCGCTGAGGTATCGTGTCTTGAGCTATGATCTCGATATCCCCGGCTATGACTATTTTCAAGTGACCATAAATGGGGAGCAGTTCCCTGAGCGATATGGGAACCACGAGTGGAGTGAACCTAGTTGTGACCGAGAAGCCTGGGACTCCGGTTGGCAGACTCTGACTCTTGACTTGAGTGCCTACCGAGGGAAGGAAATCGAGATATCCTTCCACAACGTCAATGGAACCCAAGCCTTTTTCAACACATGGACGTATGTCGATGACGTGAGGATTGGTGGGGTCTATTAGCAAGTCACAGTCGCTTCTGCTACAGATTACGGAACAACAGAACGATATCTTGGGTATTCCAAGTGAGGTAAAGGTAATGAAGAAACTGCGTCGCGACTGCTCGGATCTCTTCGGGCTTGCCAGTTGCTGTCTGTCCACAACTGTGCCTGGGAGATCTTTGATTCGCCTGGTCATGATGAGTTGGGCAATCGTAGCCTTGGCCTCAAACCTGGCTTGCAGTGGGCAATCTTCCGCGACTACCATCCCAACCCATGTTCCTTACACGCGTGTTCCGAGTCCGACTTTCGCTCCAGCGCCGACTGATACTCCTTCCCCAGTGTCGACTGATACTCCTTCCCCTATACCTACCAATACACCCAAACCGTCGGCAACCCATGTGCCAACACGCACTACTGCGGGAATTGACACATTGGCGGCAACAGGGGGGCCCGCGAGACAGCCCATAACTCCGGTCTCACCAACTCCAACAGGTTCATTTGCACCGGTACTGCTTGAACCTGGATCCGGCCGTAGCTATGGTGGCAATACGACCTTTTCCTGGCAATGGTACAGAAGCTTGAGTGACGAGGGACCATATGGCGGTGAGTACTTTGCGCTCCGGGTTTGGCATGAGGATGATGAGAGGAAGAGCATTACCTGGATGAAAGAAACATCGTATGTGGTGTCACTGGATGACTATGGCGGACGTGCGGGCCGCTACCTGTGGAATGTTGCAGTTGTGCGCCAAACCGGCGAGCCGCGGGACACCAATTGGGAGTGTGTCGTAGAGAGCGACATTCACTGGTTTGTCGTTCAGCAGCCGGACCTGCCGACCCCAACCCCAACACCGAAGCCAAAGGATGGAAAGGACAAGAAAACGCCGGGGCCTAAACCGCCATAGGGCCCCAAAACACGTACTGTGAAGCCATTGACAAAATCCCCCCTAAGGAGGGGAGTGGGGAAGACGGTGCGAAAATCGTGCGTTTTGTGAGATCATTTCTCTCGTTTTAGCCTCCTCGAGGCAAGAAGTAGAGGGTATTCCCTATTCGATCTCTCGAGAAGGGGGTTTTCAGAGGTATCCTAGGGAGACGGCTCTGTGCAGCTTGTGAGGCTGGGGGCAAAGCTGCCATGCGATCTTGCAACTTCACTCGTCAATTTCTTCGTAGACGATTATATTTTCTGGCTATCCTTGTGGGCATTGTCTTTGCAGGGGTGACTCTCCCGCGGTTTGGCTCGGCGTTGAGATCTCACGTCATATCATCCTCGGTAACCTGCCCTAGCTTCCGAGTAATCGCGCCGATCCCAGAGGCGCGGCAACGGTCGGCTGCAGCCTGTATCAGCGTGGGGGAACAGGACTTCATCTATGTGATTGGGGGAGTGGAGCCTGCAGGAACGGTTACCGGCACAATCTTCTACGGTAGGGTTTTTTCCTTTGGTGAGATAGAAAGTTGGAGAACGAAGGATCAAATCTTCCAGGATGTTGTGCTTTGTGACGCTGCTCTAGTTTCAGCCCACGGTAGGCTGTATTGTCTTGGAGGCGACGGCGGTGGTCCTTCTGTGGACACGGTCTATTATGCGCAACCACAGTCAGGGACGGGTGAGACAGAGTGGTTCACCACTACTCCCTTGACTGTTCCCATCTATCTCCATGCAGCAGTCCTGCTTGACGATCGAATATACGTAGTTGGCGGCTATCAGAGTGATCCTGCTTCCTCGATTTTCCAAGCCATTCCAGATGTCTTTTCAGCCCAGATCTTGGGAAGCGGCGAACTGTCTGGATGGAGGCAGGAGAGCAGTTTGGTGGACCTGGTGCCAGGCGGGATCTCGGCACATGCCGCTGTGGCAAGCCAAGATCATCAATGTATCTACGTGGTGGGCGGGTGGTTGGGTTCATACTCCTCAGGGAGTCCCCATAAGGAAGTGTTTCGAGCTTGTATCCAAGGGGACGGTACACTTGGGAAGTGGGAACCAGAGCCAGAGATGCTGCCCCTCAAGCCGGCGGACGCAGTGGGCATATATTATCACACAGCGGCCATAGTAGATGGCAGAGTATTCGTAATCGGAGGTACAGTTTCCACAACCCATTCCCGTGGGTCAAGTGACTTGGTCTATGTTGCCTCAATCGATGCTAGCGGGCATCTGAGTAGTTGGATACCATGTGATGAATGTCTGCCCAGACGTCTGGAATTGCATGGGGCAACTGTGTCAAGTAGTGGCAGGCTGTATGTCATAGGTGGGAGAGATAGGTCTGCTAGCAGCGTGTATGATGCTGTGCAGTTCACGCCTTTGCTCGGGTTCGAGAAGCTTACTGCACTAGGTGGCCCTGTTACCTATGGTGACAGCGTCGGCTACACGCTGAAGCTCACCAACCTGGGCGTTCGCGATCTTGGGGGCCTTGTCATCACAGACACGGTCCAGGCCAACGTTCCAGCGGTTTTCGAGTTTCGCAATCTACCGGGCGAGTGCCAAGTCTGCCCTTACGTGGCTGATACGATCACTTGTGCCATTCCGAGCCTGGGGTTGGGAGCGACCGAGCGGTTGGACTTTCAGGTCGTAATTTCTCAACCAAGCACAACAACGTTGCTTAATGACCTGAACTCTTTCCCAATTCCGTATAGCAAAAGGGATGCCGAGATAGACATTGTGGGTGTTGATCCTTTGAGGACAAGAAGGAATAGTCCGGTAGTCGTACTAGACGATAGTTCACCATCTCCTCATATGGTGGGCATTTTGCCTGAATCGCCAGATGAAGGTACTGTTATCCCTCTAGAGCATAACTTGCCTCACCATTTTTCCAATAGCCGTCTTCTGCATACCGCTGAAGTCGCTGCCCTATCCGATTCACGCGAGATGGAGCCAAGCTGCATGTCTAGTGGCCTAGCGCCTGATTGTGGGGCTGACTTACGCATAGAGAAAAGCGACGATCTACCTTCAGTGATTGCTGGTCAGGTTTTGTCTTATACGCTGCTAGTTAACAACGCCGGGCCAGCAGCGGCTCAGGACGTGGTTGTGGTTGACTACATTCCCGCCGGTGCTACTTTTGTGACGGCGACGTCTCCGTTGAGTAGCACTACCCCTCTCTCATGGTCTTTGGGTTCCATCCCAGCCGAAACTAGCCAAGAAATTCACATGGTGGTACAAGTTGCTTCAGGCGTCTCGGGGACTATCACCAACATGGCTGTTGTGAGCAGTAGCACGTGGGATCCCCAATCTGACAACAACGTAGACGAAGAAGAGACGATCGTTGTTGGCAGGGCTGATCTTCGCATCGACAAGTCTGCCGATTCCAGTTCGGTAGCACCTGGTGGGCCGTTGACCTACACCTTAACCGTTACTAATCAAGGTCCATCAGATGCAGAGAATGTGATCGTGATCGACACGCTGCCTGCAGGCGTGTGTGATTTGGATTTTGTGCCTCCTAATTGCTCTAGCGATCCCTTAATGTGTGACTTGGGAACTCTGCCTGCTGGAGATAGTGGCCAAATCCAAATCAATGTCGCAGTCTGCCTCACCACCACAGGTGTCTTGACCAACACCGCTGTGGTGACGAGTGCCACTCGGGATGGCAATCCTGCGAACAACGAGGTCAAGGAGCTGACCGTTGTCTCTGAACGGGCTGATTTGTGCATACAGAAAGCCGGGGATCTCGAAAAGGTGCTCCCTGGTGATGAGTTGATATACACTCTGCGGGTCAGCAACTACGGTCCTTCAGATGCTAAGAACGTGGTTGTTAGTGATACTCTGCCCATTGGAGTGGATTTCCGCTCATCGATGCCCCCTCTGGTTGGTGGACCTGACCCACTGACGTGGTACACAGGTACGTTGGCGGCAACTGAGGTCTGGACGATCGAGGTCACGGCTGCAGTCGGTGCAAGAGCGAGTGGGGTCTTGGTCAACGCTGCGAGCGTGACCAGCTTGGTTGAGGACTCCGATCTCTCAAACAACCGTGATGAAGCCCAGACGTTTGCGCCGGTCGTCGTGACCAATAAAGCCTATGTCTGTGAAGGCCGGTTGTGGTGCAAAGAGAGCAATGCAGTCATCAACTCTCCATTCAGCGTCTATTTGCCCATGATCCTCAGGGCTGCCAGTAGATAGAGATTGTGCTCTTCAAACACGAACCAGAACCATAGTGCACCCCTTGTCTTCCATTAGTCGCTGTCCTCTTCCTCCACTATCACGAAACGCCGAGGCCTTGCCACATGCTCCTTGTCGCGCGGGCGGCGCTGGTGGGGTGGCCCGCGGGGCCAAGATCTGCAGCGGCGCTCCTGCTCTGAACGCGAGTCGAGTCAGCACGGGCGTTTGCTGCTGTGACTGCCCGCTGCTCTCCGCCCTACGCACCGGCACTACCAGCGCCACATTTCCTCAGTCGAGTTGTTGAGGAGTAGGTCATTCCCCACCTGCTCAGCGATCGGGTCTTTGACATCCCTGCAAATCGGGCATATACTATGCAGCGATGAAGAATACGATTCACTTTGTACGCGATTTGACTGGCTCCGGGCGGGAGATTCCTTGTGCCGACACCTCGAATCCGTTTGGGCGGCGAGAAAATCGCGCAGAAAGGTGAAGTACTCTTCATCGCTGTATACTATGAGTGCCCTTTGACAAGACAACGAAAATCGCCTCGCAGCTCTAGTGGGAGCCCGAGGCATCGGCCAAGGCGGTGGGTCCACCCTGACGCCAAAATTCTGACACAACGCCCGCCCGCCATCAAGGCCAGGTACCGACGGTGGGTGGGCGTTTTGCTGTTGCACATACTCCACCGCGTGGCCTGACGGGGTTCCGTTCCAACCCCCTTATGTCATTGCCCGTCTTTGGCCCGGAACCCCACCATCCTGCCGCGACTCACAACCCTGTCAGGCCCAAGGCCGTGCCTGGATCCTGGCATATGTTAAGGACTCTCTCCATCCGGAGGTACGAGAAGTGTCACGAGAAACGCTTGAGCTCCTCGAGTCGGCAATGGCCGGGTATGAAATAGCTCCCGAAGAAATAGATCGACTTCTACAAGATCAAATTCCCGAGGACCTATACCTCGACTACAAGCACGGAGACGAGCTAAAAGAGGCCAACAAAGCCCGACGCACTATCCGCGCGTATATGAGCGCATTCGCCAATAGCGCTGGAGGAACACTCGCTGTGGGCGTGGATCAAAAAACCTGGACTGTAACCGGTTGTATTGCTCCAGGTGGGGGCGACCTGGCTGAATGGGCATCCAGGTGTCTCACTCCAATTGCGCACTATTTCTCTCCTGCCCCCCGTTTCCAAGTAGTCAAGCACCCGAACGGGAATGTACTCCTAGCTTCGGTCAACCGTTCCCTAGGTCTTGTACCCTGCGTAGAGAAGGGCCAACTCGTCTATTACTTGCGCCTGCACGACCAAACACTCCGAGCGCCCGAGTATCTTGTAGGCGACATTGTGCTGGGCAGAAGGCAGGGTCCCTACCTGCGTATTGCCGGCTTCGAACTAGGCAGCGTCAGCCGGCGTCCAGAACCGGAGGCCGGCGCCTATGACCTAAGTTTCCTGCCGGTATTCACATTGGAGAATCGGAGCTTCTCGTGGGCAGAGGATGTCATGTTGGGCATCATCAGTTTGGTTAAGTATCCGCTTGGCAACAGCCGTCTTCTCGGCAGACACCTTCTCTCGTACATCGAGGCAAAGGAGGTGGAGGTGCGAAGACTGTCCGGTCGCTGCCACCTCGGGCACACTGTAAGTGGTACTCCCAGAATCGACCCGTTTGGCGTCGCAGTCTTGAAGAGATTTCCAGGTCATACCATCCCCCTCCGTGTGCATGACCATTGGTATACGCCGTATGTCTGGAAAGCGGCTGCCTACCTAATCTCAAGGGGCGCCCCGCCCATCTGGTACCAGCTAAGTCTTGTTGTTGACAGCAGTCTGCTACAGTTCATTCAGAGTCAGGCTTACCTACCTGTCGATAGTCGTTTCCTTGCAGTGAGTCAATTGTCCAGTGAGAGACCAGTCGTAGCGTGGGACGACATGCAGCCACGCGACATCAGGGGCGATTACCAGCCCTAACAGTGATCCACGCCTCCTCCAACCGTAGTCTCGTTGGCGGGCGACGGGACTGACGCGAGACAAGGTGCATGGCACTGCCATGCAGTCGAAGAGGCTAGGAGAAATATATCCTTTCCACCCTCCGTCAAAGAAGAAGCTCTCGTCCGCTCGCGCCGGCGCTGCTGCGTCTGCCACGAGTTCGCCGGCCGCAACGTCGACGTCCACCACATCCTGCCCCAGGCCCAGGGCGGCCCGGACACGCTCGAGAACGCTATCGTCCTGTGCCTCCCGTGCCACGGGGAGGCCGGCCACTACAACCCCCAACACCCCATCGGCAACAAGTACTCGCCGCAGGAGCTACGCCGCCACCGCGACCTGTGGTGGGAGTGGTGCGAGACCTACCCGGACGCCCCGATCCGGACCATCCCGCCCGGTTACTGTTCAGGTCACCCCTCCCACAGGACAGGGGATGAAAGGGCTGCCAGTCAAGGCGTTGTGAATCGCATCTATCACGTTCAGTTCGTGGCTACGGACCGTCGAGATGCAACTGCGAGTAGCGCAAAAGGTCTCGGCGCTGGAGCGTGTGCGAAACGCACCTGACGCTTTTTGCTCGATCTTTACCATTCTGACGTCGCGTTCAGCCAGGTTGTTGTCGAAAAGACTGCCGGCAATCGTGTACCGCTCGACCTTGAAAGGCGGGTAGGATACCGGGTATGGTACCGGGTACGAAACCTATGGCGTGCATGCCGTCCTGTCCACGCCTGGGATGCACGGTGTAGTAGGTGAGATGATCCGTGTCAGAATGCCATCAACAGTCTGTCGGCGAGCTATGCCCGAGTAGTAACCCGAAACAATTGTAAACCATAACCCGAGTTAGCAAATCGCGCCACGTCACCCTCCAGCCAAAGGCGGGTCACGTGGATGTGGGGTTAGAGCGCACTTGTCCGCCTGGAGCCTACTCCCCGAATCTGCGTAGAATCGTTCTTGGACAAGCCCTTGGCCAGGTTCAGCCGCGTATGACCAGGGGCAGATAGATGTCGTACCCCGGTGTTGCGCCGCCCCAAAAGCCCTGCCCCAGCGCGATGCCCCCCCCGGAGACGCTTCCCACCACCGGCTGGCCCAGCGTACCGTGCAGGGCGACACCTCCGGCG
>Ga0180438_10011481_pt1 | contig 10699 bp, 6 predicted proteins | sample SS_ome_12_FD_132455 | JGI IMG/M metagenome (GOLD analysis project Ga0180438, IMG submission 132455) | Hypersaline lake sediment archaeal communities from the Salton Sea, California, USA - SS_3_D_2 metaG | ecosystem: Environmental > Aquatic > Non-marine Saline and Alkaline > Hypersaline >... | reverse complement strand
CTCGTTCAACCAGATCGCGGGGCGGGCATAAGCCGGCATCCATTGCGGCATCTATAATCAGAAGCAGCCCGTCAGCTCTGATTAGACCGTCGCCCAGCAAAGCGAATGCTGCCGTACCCTCCAACGCCACGAGGTTGCGGCACAGGCGCGCGGCGGCATCCCTAACGACTTCAGGTGGTCGCCATCTCAATAGCCACCACTCAGCCCGAGCGATTCCCTCGAGGCGCAGGACTGCCTCCGTTCCCAGAGCAATATCTTCATTTCCTATTGACCAGCCATGGCGTTCTCTCTCAGGCATCGAGGACCAATGCCGGATCCATGCTTCCGCTGAGCGAAGATGTTCTCGTGCCCGATCATGCGTTTCTCTATTGCGGCTGAAGTTGGCGGCACACAGTAAATGTGTTGGTCCGTACCAAGTGACACGTTTGTTGGTCGGGCTGAGATACAGACGCTGCACAGTCAGGGGATTGCCGTATCTACAGGCGAGATCTGCATTCTTGAGCAACAGTTCTTCAACAGTCTGATCGGTCTTGGATGCTTCCGCTACAACGAACAGAAGTCGGAGGAGTTCCGTGGCATCACCTTGATCCTGAACAACTTCCAGGGCCAACTGAGCCCTTCTGGCGAAGACCTCGGTCCGTTCGACTGGATCAAGAATGGCCGCTGGTTGCCTTTCTGCATGAACAAGCTGAACCAGTTCCTTGCCTCTGCCTGCGGCTTTGAGCGCGTCTCCGAGATGGGCGGCCGCGTAGGGATCGGAGTTCCGCCTTTCAAGGAGAATGTCCGCCAGCCGCTGAGCATGTTGTAAACTCGGTGCAAACCGCTGTAGAAGCCTGCTCTCGAAATCCTCATCTCGAAATCGCACAAGCTCTCCCTCAACGGCCATGCCTGGCTGCATGTCCAGGCAGAAATCACGCACCGCACCAACATCCTTGTCGGCAAGGTACGCAACGAACTCCATCGGTATGGGCCTCGGCAGTGCCAGCATCATTGGACACACCAACGCAGAGAAGTCCGATATACCCAGCCGTCTGTCCGACTCTGCCAACTGCTTGTCAATGATCCCTTCCAGCGTCTTTCCGTCAGGTCTCAGGCGATTCAAGGCTTCGTCAATCGTGCTGACAGGTCCGGCAAGTGCATATCCCTGTACCCTGGGAATGCCGTTGGACAGGCGATGAAACTCGTCAAGATGAAGTGCTGAGGCGGCAAGTGAGTAACGATGGAGGTTGGCCTGTGTCTCCTCTAGGCCGAATGGCTGTATCTCACAACGTACAGCGTTAGCAGGAAGGGAGAGGTCGCATATTCGGTGGGTTCTCGCCGTTAGCACAAGACGACACCCATCTGGCATATTGACCCTGGTCAGACCGGTGACGAAAGGTTCCTCGTTGAGAGAAGCAGCTCCGGTCAGGCTATTGTCTGCTGCATCGATAACGACTGTGACAAGGGCGTCAGGATGCTGGCCTCTTACGATCAGCGAAGCCAACATGAGGCGTCGGGTAAGCTCCCGAAGCAGATCCTCCACCGGCAGATCACGGTTAAGAAGAACGCTTGATCCTGTTGCACTGGCAAGCTCATTGGCGATCTGCATGATCGCACGAGGATAGCCGTGTCGCACTTCAGCCCGGTCAAGGTATGAACCCCCGCCGTAGCAGTCGAAGACGACAACCTGCGAGCCTGGTGGCAGATGCTGTCCCAGTGATCGCACCAGTGTCGTCTTGCCGCAGCCAGCCCCGCCATGAATGCACACGACTTGCTGCTTTGCGTTAACGATATGTGAGGCGATGGTGGCGACCTGGGGACGCTCTACTGGGTCCTGGACCTTCTCGAATCGCGGTGGAGCGGGGAGCAAGTCTTCAACACGGGGCAGTCCAAGCACTGCCGCGATGTCATCTGCCGTAATCGAATCTGTCCGCCTGCTTTCCGGCATCATTCGACGGGACAGGAACGTTTTGAGTTCGCTGTATTGAGGTCGCGTCTCTGGAAAGCCGAATGCGCCTAATTCTCGGGCCAGCGCGATATCCTGATCGAGACGTGAAAGGACGCCGCATTGTGACAGGTCTAGAACCCTCAGGAAATCGCAGAATCCGTCAGAGTCAAGGCCCGCCCCGGATTCAAGACGTTTGAGCTGAGTGACGGCAGTGCCTGAAAGCTTCTGGTATAGGTCTGCAGAATGGGTGCGAGGTGGCAGGTTGTGTAATGCGGCCTTGGCTGATTCTAGAGCCGAAGCCACATGTTGATCACACGGACGATTGCTGACAAGGCGAAGCTGCAGCTTGGCAAGCACAGCCTCTCGGCCAAAATGTTCGACGTAGGCTCTGTACACGTCACCCAGCCTGTGGACTATTGAGCCATCGTGGCCTTTCTGCTTACCTTGGGCAAGTCGTGCGGCCGTCCACGCAACCTGAGAGCGGCGCGTGCTGTACTTAAGCTGCGAATGAGCAACCACCGCCGCATCTTCAAATCGCACTCCTCCAAAGTACTCGGCCAGATCAATACCCAGCAACTGCCTTCCATCTGGGTCGACTTCCGTGGCCTCGTCAGGCGGAGGCCCCTCAAGCCGAATGCCTTTAAGATCGGTGTTCGGTTGCAGCAAGGTGAGAGCTCGCCTTGCCGCCCAGAGGAGGTGAAAGTCGTCGCCAGCATTCGATTCCGGTGCATCTGGTTGAGGCTGTCCGTTGTTCGGCATAATGTGCCTCGTGTCTGCTTCGCACATACTCTCGGGAGGCCCGTGCCCGAAGGACACCGCTGACTTGCAGAGGGACTCGGACCCCGCTCGAGGACTTCCGTTGTAACTCAGCTGAGGGCCCGGGTCAACCGTGATCGAAGCTGGCCCTAATGCGGCGGAGTCGAGAACGTACCTACTACGGTGAAAACAGGACCGCTGAGTCGTGGGGGCATGCAGACTTGCCGGGCTGTGTACCCGGAGGTACCTGGAACGATCCCCAAAGCCTTCATCCCCCTGCCCAGCCTTCCTCTCCAGCCAGTCTGCACGACAGAGGGGGGGCGGCAACTACGCGGGCCTGCGGCTGAACCCTCAAGATATGCCTGCACAGGCCCTACGTGCAGCCACAAGTCTACCGCAGTCTTGGCCCCTCGCCTCCGGCGAACGCCGCTCGTCTCAGCTACCGATGACACTTGACGCGACCACCACTTGACGGAGACGCCGCTGCTCACTAACCTTGCCGATGGTCGAATAGTCACCACCGCATCCTGGAGCTACCAGCGATGGCACGAACGAAGAAGACGCTCAAGAACTTCGGGCTCCGCCTCCTTAGGCTTGGCTTCGATACGGGTGCCTCAATCTCGTCTAGCCTTGCGGCGAGTTTCGTCTATGGCGGAGATGTGAACTCAGCCGCTCTTCTGACGGGGCTCACCGCAACCTGCTTGGCTGGGAGGAGCTCTGCAGAGCACTATGCCAAGTCAGGGTCAACAAGGCAACTGGAAGAAGAACTATGTGATCTCCAATTGGAGCTTGGCGGTCTGCGTGAAGTTGTGGAAGCCTTAGCCTCTGGAGCCGTCACTGCTCCCAGATTCAGCAGAGACAATGCTCAGGCTTTGCTCTCATTGGTTCAAACAGACGTTGCCGACACGAAGGAGCTGTCCGAGCAACACAACGAGATCCTCTTCACAATGGTACGCTGGTTGGAGGCGAGGCAAGAGGAGAACGCTGAGGTTTTCAACCATCTACAGCACAGCATACTTGCGACTGGCGATGTGATACGGAGCGACGTTCTGGCCCTTGCCTCGGCTCAGGACGAGGCCGCGCGCGTCAACCTGGCAGCCCATGCAGATACTAAACGACTCATAGATAGCATCTCCGAGCGACTCACTTCCCAAGAGCCAACACACGGATCGATCGTTTCATTTCCCTCGCCAGACGAAGTTGGGGAGTATACGGGCACTCACGCCTTCTTCGATATGCTCAACCTTGAGCCTGTTGCAGCGTCACGGTGCTTCCGGACAACCGCCATCCGATCCCTGGACAATGTATGGCGAAACCGTGCTAAGTCGATCGTGACCGTAGTCGGAGCACCGGGCACAGGGAAATCCACTCTCCTGCATTATTGGCTTGGGCGCTTGGCCAAGGAGGCGGACACTAAACAACGCATACTGGCCTGGACCTTCCAAGCCGACGGTTCACATGGCCGTGGTTCGCCGGATGTGTTCTTCGAAAGAGCATTCGGGCACTTCGGTTGCTCTCCTCGAGACATACCTTTGTCCACTACGGCAAGAGGCGAACGCCTCGCTCGGCTCCTACAGAAAGACGCAACGATCCTCATCCTGGATGGCTTCGAGTTATTCCAAGCATCATCGGATGGGGAGCAGGGCCGGATCCAAGAACCTGGCCTTGCCGCGCTGATTCGTTTGCTCATCGGGAACAATCCAGGTCTGTGTGTCCTCACAACCACCCAGCCGGTGGTGGACTGTGCTCCATTCCTTCGGACTCGCGTTAAGCTTATCGAGCTAAGAGGGCTAACTCCTACAAACGGGGCCAAGATGCTCCAGTCGTTAGGGGTCATGGGGCCTCAGAGGGAGCTTCGTCTTGCCTCAGAGGAGATCCAAGGTAATCCGATGGCGCTCGAACTTCTTGCCGGCTACCTTGTTGAACTATTGCAGGGCGATGTCCGCCGACGCGCTGAAGTCAGACTTCTAGAACAGGACGCCGAACATGGAGGCAAAGCTGCATCGCTGATGGCGGCTTACGAGAAGCAGCTTAGCGGAACTGTCGAATTGGCTGTTCTCAGAACACTGGCCGTCTTTGATCGCCCTGCTGCAAGTGGCGACTTAGCAGCCATCACACGGCTCCCTGTAGTTCCTGGGCTGAATGAACATTGTGATTCCGGGCAGCCAACAGCATGGACGCGCGCAATTGCCCGGCTGCAAAGAACACGACTTGTCGAGACTCGTGGTTCTGGCGCAGGACAACGATTATCGCTTAATACGCTCGCTCGGGAATACTTCCGCTGTCGCTTACGGGAGGGCGCGCCTGCGGCATGGCGTGAGGGCAACCTGCGGCTTTATAGGCACTTTGTGAGAGCAGTTCCCGCTAAGCCGAGGACTATCCATGAGCTATTGCCATGCATCAATGCAGTGGTCTATGGATGTCGGGCTGGCCGAGCAGTAGAGGCGCTCGATGCCGTGTTTGTCCCAAGAATTCGTCAGTCCGACCAGCATTTCTCTACGCACCGACTAGGTGCATGGAGCACTGACCTAATAGCTCTGTCAGAGTTCTTCGAGGTGCCATGGGTCCTGCCTCGAAGCGGCCTAGATGCCAAGCAGAAGGCTTACGTCTTGAAGGAAGCAGGTTTCAGTCTGTGGGCTTTGGGCTGGCTTGGTCAGGCTGTGACGCCACTGCAGACCGCACTCGCTGCCTACGATAGCAATCATCAAGATGAGCAGGTTGCTCGCGTCGCGGGTAATCTGAGCGCGATACATGCGGATCTCGGACAGCTCGCCGTCGCAGAACGATATGCCAGCACGGCCGTTATCGCCGCAGACAAGAGCGGGGTATTTCAGCAGCGCATCACGAGGCGAGCGAGTCTAGCACATGTTCTGCATCAAATGGGGCGAATGTCCGATGCTGCGGATCTGTTTAAGAAGTCGGAAGAACTGCAGGCAGAGGAGCAACCGCAGTCTCCTAGACTCTACGCTAGGAGCGGCTACCAGTACTGGGAGTTCCTTCTGGATCAGGCTGAGTTGCTAATGCCCACAGCAGGAGATCAGGCAAGGCATATTATCGAGACAGTCCGACAGCGGGCGCGAGAGTCGCTCGCCCTGCTCGAAGAGGAGAAGCTGCGCAGTCCGACGCTCAGCGACCTCGCCCTGTGCCATCTGACTCTGGGCAGAGTAGGCGTCCTGAAATCTAACCTCGGTGACAGCTGCGACGATCGTGCGACGAGACAGCATCTCAACAAGGCTGTAACGACCTTCCAGGACGTGGGGGTCGGGCACTGGCTTCCCGCTGCCCTGATCGCCAGGGCTACCTGCCACAGGACAGCCTCTCGCTGGAAGGATGCGGATGGCGACATATGCCAGGCACTGTCTCTTTCTCAAGCACACGAGATGCACCTGCAAGAAGCCGACGCATACCTGGAAGCCGCTCGTCTCTGTTTTGCACAGGACATGAGGGCGCAATCGCGTGAACATATCGTCACCGCGCAGGGAATCGTCGGATCATGCGGGTATCGACGTCGGGATGGATTTCTGGCTAGTTTACTCGCCGAGATTGAGTCCACCAGTGCATGAGCACCGGCTCTAAGGCATAGCGTCCGTTTCACCTAACGCCCATCCGGCCCCATGGAGTCCACACGAGGCAACCTCTGAGTCGATGCATCGGTTACGATCGACGATCCGGCGCGTACACCCTTCGGCACAGATTGGATGTGTGCCAAGTGGTGGCCGGCGTGATCTGACGATCGCTCTCAACGAGTCATTAAGGATGCTTGGACCTGTGAAGGATGGGCTGTCCCACATATGGTAGACGCAAGGGTAGACGTCACCATTGCAGGCCACTGTAAGCTCAGACAATGATAAGTAGCACGGTCCGGCAAATGGGCGATAGTAGCGTCCACCTCGTACCAACATTCCCATGGACTCGTCCAGCAACAGCGAACCAACGTCATCGACGACCATCTCAAACCTGTTCTCCTGAGCAACGGAAATCACCTCTGTGGCGATATTGCTCCGAAACTTCATGATATCGTCGAGGCTAAGCCAGTCGGAAGGAACTCCCTTCACAAGTAAGAGTTTGACATCGTCGACCCCAAGAGCAGCAGCGAATCTCAGTGCGCCTGGGAGCTGATAGATCGTCTGCCTATTGAGGACCATCTGGAGATATACGCGAAGTGGATGTGGCTTACGTGTGGAGCCTGCAGCAACGAGGCAACGTATGCATGCCAGCGTGGCAGCGTGAGCCCCGGAAACCCGGGTCATACGGTCGCTGATGCTCGGGTCGCGGGAGTCGAGGGACACCGAGACGGTGCCGAGCCCAGCGCCCACGAGAGAATCGCAGTATGTGCTTCTACCTGTGTTGGGCGATGCGCCTGAAGTCACAAGGGAGGTGCTTGCCCCCATCTCTGAACACCTGAGTATGAGCTGTGGAAGATCATCTATCAGCGTTGGCTCGCCGCCAGTAAGATGGATATGTCTTGTCCCGAGCGCAAATGCCTCTTCCAAGAGTCGATACAATTCAGGTGCCGCTACGCATCGTGGGACTGCGCGCTGGAGCCAGGTGGTGTGGCCTAGCGTATTGACAAGCGCATTTGGGAAGCGATTGACCTGACAGTACTCACATGCGAGAGAACAGTGGCTCAGAAGATGAAGGGCGATTCGCCAGAGCGAAGGGCGACGGTCGTGGAGGGCGCACAGCACGGTGTCGCCCTGCCTCTCGTCCAGGAAATGGTAGTAGCCGGGTGCTCGTAGATTGTGATCACTGTGCAATGTTGTTGCCCTTGAACAAGTCCTCTAACATGAGAAAGTGGCGAGGAAGCCCCCTGAGCTGGGGCAGATGTCGATTGCTGGAAGTCCTAGCAGGAGTCCCGAGATGCCCGGCAGACGCAGTGACTGAAGGCATCATGGTCCTCCTTCTGGTTCAATATGAGTCCCTGATGCGATAACCCATGTCGCGAAGGCTCCTTCAGATGTGTACAAGACAGCCTGGCCGCCACGTGCGCGAAAGCAATCTACCCAACGTGTCTCATCGTCAATGAGAAGGCTTGTAGCGTAGGAGAAGGGTGTTCCAAGGCGGTCAAATACAGTGTTCCAAAGTGACTCCTTGTCGGTCGTATGTTGGTCTGATGAGCTCAGGATCAGGTCGAAGTACTCATGCAAATGTTGATCCTGAACAATCTCTTGTGAGAACAAGTCAGAGTTAACGGTCACCATTGCGGTCTTGCGGCCAGCACGATGTTGTGCGAATACAAAGGCCCTCACGCTAGCGTTGACTGGAAGATCGCGCACGCTGGAACGCATATGGGCTTCTACCTGTTCTGGCGAAAGGACCGTTCCGTTCGCCACGGCAGTCGCAACGGCCGAAGTGGACATCTCTCCAGAGAGCCATCTGTCCGCGAGGCGCGATGCGAAGATCTTCTGCTCTATCACGGAAGACCAACTGGCGAGGAGTGGGTGGGGCCGGGAGAAGAAACGGCTTGGACACCAAGTGAAGCCGAAGTCGCAAATGATCAAATTTGTCGCGGGCATGTCATCAACCATCGAGTGGCTCCGCCAGGTGCGCGACGCAACTCGGGCTCGCGCGCACTCCAATGTGAGGGGAAGCTTAACCCAGCCCATCCCAACTGGTCAAGGACGAACCAGCGGGCTGAACCAGCGGGCCTGGGAAGGACCGCCGCGACTGCAGAGCGGTACGCGTGCTCCCGCTAGGTGGCCTTGGGTGGCCGGGAGTGTGCTTTGGGGCCCGCAAATGCATAAGGCCGTAAGCATGTAGATGGCAATGAGATGTGTGGCGCATGAGATCGCCATGCCATACCGGCTACCGGCCTAGCCGCCAGGCAAACGCGGCGAAACGGCTGCTCCAAACGAGGACTGCGGCCCAGTAGGCACAAGAGCAGCTTGCCGGGTTGAGGATCCGGAGGTCGAGGACGAAGAATCCGGGCCAACTTCGAGAGAATCAGCCCTCCAGTAGCCTTTCCAACTGAATGCCAACCAGGCGGTGCAGGTCTTCCAGGAGCTTGGATTGCTGGCCGTGCCTCAAACTGGCCATTTTGCGAATGGCTTCGCTCAGGATCTCAAGCTCATCGGCACTAAAGAGCACGTCCACTCGCTGAAGTGTCGCGTGAAGCTTACTTGCCAGTCGCAGCGGCAAATGCTCTCGGAACTCATTGCCGAGAGAGTCGAGAACTGTGCCGCTTGGAGATGTCCACAAATACAGGGGCAACCGAGGAGGCAGCTCGGAGCATACTGAGCGAACGTAGTTCCAGAACTCACGCAAGGGCCATATGCAGTCCTTGCTGGCGCCGCGTGGGGTTGTGTTCAGACGATGCTCGATCTTGGGGACAATGAGCTTGTTGCCTTCATTGACGAAATCCTCTGGTGCTTCCAGAACAAATTCCATCTCTCGGAGGGCAGCATTGAGATGGCCCAGCACTTTGCGAGACGTTGTCTTGGCCAGGACTGCGCCTCCCTGGTAGGCAGCGAGAATGCGTTGAGCGGCATCTGGAGGTGTTTCCAGTTCGATCAGTCTGGCAAGCAGATGGGCACAGAATGCATGTACCAGCCCCTCGGCATCCAGCTTAGGTTGGATGGGCACGAGCAGAGTATACAAGCTTGGAGAATGCATGCAGGCGATCAGGAGATCGCCGTCGTTGAGATAATCGACGGTGTTCACATACCACTCGCCAAGCGTTGGCTCGGTGTGGCTGATCTCCACGGCTCGTGGTCTGCTCCCGACCTTGCGGAATACCTTGGTTGTGCAACGAAATACCAGCATCTAGTCAGCTATCCTTCGAGGTTAGACGATCTTCTCACACTGGGCCAGGAAGAACTCTCGGCTCCAGAGATACAGCGACGGCGTTTCGGTCGGTTTGACAAACCGGCGGACATCTCCGCGGGCTTGCCCCCAGTCTGTCGCTTCGATCTTGGCTCGCAGCTGGTCGAGGCACCAATCCCGGTCGACATCTAGTTCCTGTCCCTGCCACGGTCCAAGCTGCTCCAGTGAGTGAGCCAACAGCTCATAGTTGACCGGTGTCTTGCGGGCCGTGTACCAAATGAAGTCGTACCAGTCGCGGCCCTTGAGGTACTCCCGGCAAAGCAAAGCGTGGAGCTTGCCGGCGAAGAGGCTTGGCAGATCGAAGACGCAGACGGCTGAGGGGAACGGGAAATCCAGGTACTTCGCCTCAAACGCTGCCCCGGCTGGCGGATTGGTGTCCACCTCCAGCTTGATCCGTAGCTTGCGAAGCGGGCCGGTGGCAGGCTTGTAGTTCAGCCGAAGCAGGTTGCCCAGCGAGTCATCCTTCACGAAGGCCATGCGGACGGCCTGGTCCACCTTGGACCGATCATCCATCTCCAACTCGTAGCTGTAAGCCGTCAGTTCCTTGGCCAAGGCGTCTAGGTACGGCTTGAGCTCAAAGGAGGCCAAAGGCTTCTGCAGAGCGAAATCCAAGTCCTCAGAGAACCGGTTCACGCCGTGGAAGATGCGAAGGCACGTACCGCCCTGGAAGCCGGTCTTCTGGAAGAAATCGGTCCTTCCCAACGCCGCCAGGGCGATCTCCTGGGTGATCTCACGGAGTGCCTGCTCCTCTTCGAGTGTCGATCGACAGCCGTAGCTGTCCAGCCGGTCCTGGATCATCTTGATGCTCATTTGCATAACTCCTTTCGCAAACCTTCAAGGAACTGTCGCACTCGCAGGGAGGAGTAGTTGCCTACCAGCCGGTCGAACGCTGCGCTGTCAACGCCATCCAGATTGCTTTCGTCTACACGCAAGCTTTCGATGACAGGCCTGGCCGATCGCCAGTCTCGCTTGTGGACGTAGACATAGTCAGCCAACGCCTTCAGGGGTGAGGCCATCAGGAAGCTGCCGCCGACCTCCTTCTCCACGCGAGAGGCTTCCGCGTAGAACGTTTCTTGGGGGACGCGGGTGAAGCTGAACCGTCCTAGCGGCGTGTCGAACTCGCGTGAACGATCTAAGCTGACGCTGGTGATGGCGTAGACGGCCTCTGGAATCCAACCGTGATACGACAGTGCG
>Ga0180438_10011479_pt1 | contig 10700 bp, 8 predicted proteins | sample SS_ome_12_FD_132455 | JGI IMG/M metagenome (GOLD analysis project Ga0180438, IMG submission 132455) | Hypersaline lake sediment archaeal communities from the Salton Sea, California, USA - SS_3_D_2 metaG | ecosystem: Environmental > Aquatic > Non-marine Saline and Alkaline > Hypersaline >... | reverse complement strand
AGCCGACATCGCCCAGGCTTTTAAAATCGGGATTACCGGCACTTCCTACGGCGGATATTCCTCCTGGTGGGCTGTCACGCACTTCCCGCTGGAGATCACCGCCGCGGCAGCCCCCATCTGCGGTATGACCGACCTGGTGGTGGACTATGAAACCACCCGCCCCGATCTGCGTCCATACAGCGCAGAGATGATGGGCGGAACGCCAGATCAGGCTGCGGAGCGGTACTACCAGCGCTCTCCGCTAAATTTCATCCAAAATATCCAGGGACGCTTACTGATCATCCAGGGCGGACATGATCCAAACGTGACACCAAAGAATGTGGACGCTGTGCTCGACTCCCTCGATAAATACGGCGTTTCGTATGAATTAATTAATTTCGAAGATGAGGGTCACGGCATACACAAGGTGGCAAACCAGCGCAGGCTTTATCTGCGGTTGGCTGAATTCTTCGAAAAAGCTTTTGCTTGAGCAGTTGCGCCCGGCTGTTACCAGCCAGCCAGGTGGCGTCTGGTATCTTTGGTCCTCTCGTGCAGCTCAAGATAATACCGGTTATGCAAGCGGCAAACCTGCCCCGCAGCCGGGTTGGGCTGGATGGCTTTACTCCCCCGGGCATCTTGGGTTTCACCAGAACACATGCTTCTGTAGTTACCGATATCAATACCAAGAAGCAATTCAGCCATTTTGACTTCTTTTACAGATGCCTGTGCTTATGATCGCTTCAATCTGATTCGGCCAGACGCGCATCCTTTACCTGCTGCTCCACCCAGGGGTAAGTACAGGTTATACCGTCTATAAGATCGAATCTCGATTCCCATCCGATCGAGTAGATGCGTTCGTTGCTGAAGTTGCGGGCTTGGACGCCCACCGGTCCTTCAATATGCTTGACGGAAAAACGCTTTCCGGATACCTGCGCGATAGCTTCAACCAGTTCATCCACACTGACGTATTGGGGGGAACCAATATTGACGGCTTCCTCCAGATCGGAATGCATTAACATAAAAATCCCCTCGACCATGTCGTCTACGTATGTGTAGGACCGGATAGCGCTGCCGTCCCCCCAGACTTCAATCGTACCGCTGTCCTCAATCTCAGCCACTTTGCGGCACAGCGCCGCAGGGGCTTTTTCTCTGCCGCCCCTCCAGGTGCCCTCCGGGCCGTAACAGTTCTGGAAACGGGCGATACGGACTTTCATGCCGCGGTTGCGCTCGTATGCCTGGGCGATGCGTTCAGCATAAAGTTTTTCCCAGCCGTACTCGTTATCCGGGTTCGCTGGGATGGCCTCCGCTTCGGTCATCTCCGGCTCGCCTGGCTGCATGTCACGGTAGACGCACACGGAAGAGGAGAAGAAATAGCGCGGCACACCCGATTTCCAGGCCTGGTGGGTCATGTGGATGTTGATCAAGGCGCTGTTATGCATAATTTCACACTCGGCAGAATGGATGAAACCCATCCCGCCCATGTCCGCAGCCAGCTGGTAAACTTCATCAAAGGCGCCTTCCGGTAACGCCAGTGCCTGCTGGCAGTTGCTCGCTTCTCGAAGATCGAGCAGCTTAAAATCATCCGCCTGCGAAGGGGCAAATTCATGCTCTTTAATATCAACGCCGCGCACCCAGTACCCCTCGCGTTTCAGTTTTTTCACCAGGTGCCCGGCGATAAAACCGCCGGCGCCGCAAACCAATGCTTTTTTCATAAAACCTCCAATTTCGGTTCGATACCTCTAATCAATTTCACGACGGGCTGTCACTTGTATTGCATCTTTAATGGGTGTGTCGTTTACCAGGATCAGGTATCCGCCGCCTCCCGCGCCGGACAGCTTCCAGCCCAGCGCGGCATCTCGATATTTCGCGATCAGGGCAGCGACCATATCATTCATCATATTGGGAAACATAGCAATCTGCGCCTCGAATGAGGCTTTGAAAGCGGAACCAAATGCGTACACATCTTGCTCCTTTATCGCCTGCCAGCAATCATCGGCGGCATCCGCCAGCGCCTTGGCCTTTTCACGGTCAAACTGGGTATCCGCACGCACATCAAAATCAGCGTGGCGCGGACCCAGAGGTACCAGGTAAAAGGAACTTTCTACAAACCGGATAGCGCTTTCATCGACGATCCGCTCGATATAATCCGGCCAGTATTTGCCGTCAAAATAAGCCCTGGCGAGCCCCGGGTATACAATGCCGATTGTATCCTGGGCTCCTGAAATGATCTCCGTGCCGGGCGGGTTGTCGTAGCGAAATAAAATCTTGGCTGTTTTTTCGAGCTCTCCGGGTGGAAGGCGCGGTCCCCATAATTCAATCGCCGAGCGGCGGGTGCTGGTCGCCATCCCGCTGCGCTCATTAAACTGGATGGTCGGCTCGAGTGAGATTGTGATCACTGAACCGGGATAATGTTTGGAAACATAAGGCTGGTCCAGCCAGCCTCCGGCGACATCGATCCGGAATGGAATTTGATTAATGGTGCGCAGTTCGGTTGTCGTGCGGGCGGGTAAATCAGCGTAAGGCTCGCGCTGCAGGATAATATACTCAACGCCATTCTCTGCGCACAGCTGCTGCTTTTCCGGGGTATTGCCGTCCGCATTGACCACCATAATATCCGGCTTCAATTCTTTGAACTCATCCAGAAAATCAAGCATTCCAGAACCGTCAGAAATAAAAGAGCCTTTGACATACTCCACTGAGTCCACCATAAACTGGCGTTCTTCCTGGGAGTTGATCGGCAGTCTGCCCTTTAAATCATATACCGTTTTATCTGATCCCAAAGCAACGTACAGGTCGCCAAAGGCGGAGGCTTCCTTAAAGAATGCGATATGCCCGCTGTGCAGCATGTCAAAACAGCCGCTTACAAAAACTTTTTTCGTCATAAGTAGAACCCGTTAAAAATTAAGGTTTGAGCACTACACTAATTTTAACAATTATCTGGTAAAAGGGGGGGTAATTGGGAAGGTGTTAAGGGGCGATTTGCCAGATAATTTTACTTTAATCTTTAGGATACACCCTTTTTAAGGATGATGTTGGCATACTTCCTTGTGTCGCCGGTCATGACCACCGTAAAAGCCTTGTTAGCGCGTTCATAAAAATCAAATCGCTCGATAAATTTTATGGCAGGTGTGTCCTGAGCGTATGCGTCGATGACTTTCCGGTAACCCACTTCGACCTGAGGGTCGGGTGTATCTCCGGGAACGCATGCCATCATCACAACCGGATCATCCACGTAATTATCCAGCGCAAAAAGAGGCAGGATTGCATCCAATAACGCCTCAATTTGCAGGCCGTCGGCGCGGATTACATACTGGTTGCTGCTTTCCCCTGGAAAGTGAGCGTCCGCCAACACGATCTCATCCCCGTGCCCCATGCGGTAAATTGCTGCCAGAAGTTCGGGGCTGAATAATGGCGAGATTCCTTTTAACATGGTCATCCTCCAAACAAATTTATACCTAACTTACCCGCTCCCACTCGGTTCTGAGCAGCGAGGAATATTCTAAATATAGAGCGAAACGCGTGAGTAAATTACTTGTAAAGAGCTCCAAAATTTGCGCATGCTCGAAAATCCGCGCCTTGCGGTTCGTTAGCGCCGAATGTTGTCCAGGCATGAGGCCGGAAGATATTCTCTTCAGGGACATTATGCATGTAAACTGGAATGCGCAGCATAGAGGCTAAGGTGATCAGATCGGAACCGATATGACCGTATGAAATCGAACCGTGGTTGGCGCCCCAATTTGCCATAACCGTATATACATCCCGGAACGGACCTGCTGGGGCCAGGTTTGGTACAAACCAGGTCGTCGGCCAACCGGGGTCGGTGCGCTCGTCCAGGATTCGGTGCACGTCATCCGGTAGATCAACCGTGTAGCCTTCGGCGATCTGCAAAGCGGGTCCTAAGCCTTTGACCAGATTCAGCCGGCACATTGTGACGGGCATCCCGCCCAATGTCTTGAATTTTGAAGACCAGCCGCCGCCCCGAAAATATTCTGTGCGCCCAGCGTGCCAGGTAGTTGCTTTCAGACAGCGCTCGACCTCTTCAGGGGAAATATCCCAAAAAGGCTTCATGGCAGGCTTTCCATTTTTAATCTGCTGGCCGGTCCCATCCAGAGCCGCTGGGCCCGAGTTGATCAGGTGCAGTATCCCACCCGCGGCTTTTCCTTCCAGTTCGAATCCAGTGACACGTTTCACAGCTTGCGGGCTCCAGTATGTGCGCACATCGGCAAATATCTGGGCTGACCCGGTCAGCAGCTGGCCAAACAGCATACAAATTCCGTTGAGGGCATCGTTTTCTGTGGCCAGGATATAAGGTTCACGGATTCCATTCCAGTCGAATGAAGAATTAAGCACAGCTTCCATAAAATCGCCGTTTGGGTAATGGTCTGTCCACTGGCGCTGTCCCTGGAAGCCGGCTGCTATCGCGTTGCGACCGAGGGATTCTTCCCCAAAGCCGAGTTCATCCAGGCGCGGGTTTCCGACCATCAGGTCCCTGGCGATCAACGCCATCTTGACGGAAATCTCCCAATCCGAATCCTTTTGTTCACGGGTGCGCACAAAACCGGGCGGGTTGAAGTCCTGCCCTTCGGAACAGTTCTTTTTTACCCAGGTCAGGGCTTTGTCGAATTCTTCGGGATCGAAGATATTTTCGTTTAATCTGCGCACAAATTCCGACATGTCCACAGATTCAACCCGCATCCCCAGGTAATCTTCAAACAGGGGTTGGTCCACAATGGAACCGGCGATGCCCATCGATACGCCGCCCATCGCCAGATAGGATTTGCCGCGCATCCTGGCGACCGCAAGGCCCGCGCGCGCAAATTGCAGCAGTTTATCCTGAACGTCACCCGGGATGGAGGTGTCGCCGGCATCCTGAACGTCGCGGCCGTAGATGCTGAAGGCGGGTAAACCCTTCTGGTTGTGCCCGGCTAAAACCGCAGCCAGGTATACAGCGCCCGGCCGTTCGGTGCCGTTAAAGCCCCATACCGCTTTGGGAACCAGCGGGTCCATATCCATGGTCTCCGAGCCGTAGCACCAGCAGGGGGTTACCGTTATGGAGAGGCCGACACCCTGGCGGGCGAATTTCTCGGCGGTCTGTGCCGCTTCAGCCACGCCGCCGATGCAGGTGTCAGCGATAACGCATTCAACCGGCAGACCGTTGGCGTGGCGCAGGTTTTCGCTTATAAAAACTGCCGTATTCCTGGCCATATCCATTGTCAGCTCATCCAAAGATTCGCGGATGCCCTTGCGCCGGCCGTCAATGGCTGGGCGGATTCCGATTTTCGGCATTTCACCTACCAGGCGGTTGAGAGGGATATTTGTATTTGTTTTCATGACATTACTCCATTTATAAAGTATCCAGCGTTTTGAGGATCAGTCTACAGGTTAACTTTCACAGAGCGATATTTGATTTGCTCATCTGGTGGATAATGAAAAAATTCCGAATAATTGCAATGCGCTGGCTATTAATTTTGGCTGCCTGTGATTAGTTCTGCCGATATAACGCTGGTGGTGAGAGCAGTACTGGCGAACGCTATTCAAATTCCATCTGTGCTGCGCCATCCGGCTGCAGGATTTTATGTACGCTCTTTTCTAAAAACAGGGACTGTCCATGGTTCTCGAACAGTCCCTGCTCTATCCTTCAGGTAGCGGTACTTATCTTACTTGTAAAGTACAGCCTGAATCTCTTCGTCATCGATATTGTCGGCGTCATACCACATGAAGCCGGTATCGATGGTCTCAGGCAGTTCTTCGCCGTTGATAGCTTTTACAGCCGCTTCAACGCACTTGTACCCGATACCGATCGGGTTCTGGGTGATTGCGCCCGCTTCAGCGCCGGAACGGATGGCGTCCATCTGCTGCTGGCCGGAGTCGTACCCGATGACCACGATATCGCCTTCCATGTCAAGTTCTGAAACAGCATTCAACACACCGATGATCGAACCTTCGTTGGCGCCAAAGAAACCTTTCAGGTTCGGGTGAGCCTGGATGATGGCTTTGGCCAGGTCGGTGGATTTGAGCTGGTCGCCGCCGCCGTACTGCACGTCTACTACGGTGATATCCGGGTAATCGCTCTCCATCTTGCCGACGAAACCGTCCACACGGTCGATACCTGTGCGGCTGGTCTGGTCATGCGCGATGACTGCCACTTCACCGGACCCGCCGATCAGATCAGCCATTCTGTCAGCGGCTTCTGCTGCTGCAGCAATGTTGTCGGTCGCGGCGGTGGAAACCGGAATATCGCTGTCAACGCCGGAGTCAAAACCGATCACGGGGATGCCTGCTGCCTGGGCTTGCTCGAGCAGAGGCTGGAATGCCTTTGAGTCGACCGCAGCCAGACAGATGGCGGCAGGATTCTTGTCCAGGGCAGTCTGGAACATTTCAACCTGCTTGTCAACCATAGCCTCGGATTCTGGACCCTCAAAAGTTATTTCAACGCCAAGTTCTTCGGCGGCTTGCTCGGAGCCCAATTTTACAGCTTGCCAGAACTGGTGCTGGAATCCTTTAGAAATAACGGGAATATAGGGGGTTTCGCCCTCGGGGGCTTCAGCTTCCGGGGCTTCAGCTTCAGGGGCTTCGGTAGCCTGCGGCGCGCAGCCTGCAATCAGGCCAAAGACAACCAATACTGCCAATAGTGTGAAAAGCATTTTCTTCATATTCATTTTTCTCCTTGTTTTACAAATTGTAGTTGATATGATATTAAACTTCTTATTTGAATATTAGCAAATATGAACCTCCTTAATAAAAATTTTCGAAGTAGTTGTTGACAAATTTTATCGGCGACGGCGCAGTATGTCCAAGTATACAGCCAGAATAACAATGCATCCGGTCACGACAATCTGCCATTCCTGCGGCACGGAAAGGATGCGCAGGCCATTCGTAAGGGTGCTGATAATGAACGCCCCAATGATGGTTCCCAGTATCGAACCTTCGCCGCCGCTCAGAGAAGTGCCGCCAATAACAACTGCCGCGATGGCATCCAGTTCATATCCTGCCCCGAGGGCAGGTTGGGCAGAATTCAGGCGGGCAGCGATCAATACGCCGCCCAATCCGCTGAAAAAGCCCGCCAGGGTAAAGACGGCGGTCTTCCAAACCGCTACGTTGACACCCGAAAGGCGGGTGGCTTCTTCATTGCTCCCCATTGCAAAAGTATAGCGGCCGAGTATGGTGCGAGTCAGAATAATATGGGCAAAAAGGGCCGCGGCGAATAAAATCAGTACAGCATTGGGAACATTGAGCCCGGTAATGTCACCCAGGATCGAACCCATTGCCATTTGCCGGAACATGGGCGTATCATTGAAATAAATCGGTCTGAGATCTGAAATCACCAGGGAGAGGCCTTTAGCGATATACAACATACCCAATGTGGCGATGAAAGGCGGGATTTTCATACGCGAAATTAAGGTGCCGTTGATAAAACCAGCCAGGCTGCCCGTCAGTAAACCGCCAATGATGCCAACCGGGATGGGCAGACCCATTTCGGTGATAAAAACGCCCGTCATTACCGCGGATAAGGTCATCACCGTGCCCACCGAAAGGTCAATGCCTCCGTTGATGATGACAAAAGTAGCGCCCAGGGCAAGCACACCGTTGACGGCAGTCGCCAGCAGGATGCCGACAAAATTATCGAATGTGCGGAAATACGGCGAAGCGACCGAGAAGCCGATCAACAACACGATCAGCGCGCTGAACGCCATGATCTGCTGCATGGCATCGGATTGAAATAGATTTTTGGAAGCATTGGTATTATTTTGCATGGCATTTTCCAATGGGCAAAGATTATATAGACGTACTCACATGTTCCTGAACTATGCTGCCCCGCATAGTTGCATACGTCATAATTTTTTCCTGGGTCAAATCATTTGCATCTAAAATCCCTGTGATGCGGCCTTCACACATCACTACCACACGATGGCTCATACGCAAAATTTCGGGTAGTTCTGAGGAAATCATGATGACCGATTTTCCGGCGCTGGCCAGGTCGTTGAGCAGTTTATATATCTCGCTTTTAGCGCCCACATCAATCCCGCGCGTAGGTTCATCGAAAATTAAGATATCTGTATCGGCGGTCAGCCATTTACCGATAACAACTTTTTGCTGGTTGCCCCCGGATAAATAATTTACTTTTTGGTCAATGCTGGGCGTTTTGATGTTCAATGCCCCGACCATCTCTTTAGCCACGGAAGATTGTTTTTTGAAATCCACCCAGGTAAACCAGCGCAGGAAATTCTTCATGCTGGCCATGGCGATATTCTCTTTGACATCCATGCCCAGTGTAAGGCCGTAGCGTTTGCGGTCTTCCGACAGGTAACCGATGCCGTATACAACGGCATCCTTGGGTTTATGGATGTGTACCTGCTGGCCTTTGATATAGATTTCTCCTGAGTCAAGATTATCGGCGCCAAAGATGGCCCGGGCCACATCGGTTCGTCCGGCGCCCATTAATCCGGCAAAACCTAAGATTTCGCCCTTCTTCAGGTCGAAACTTACATCCCGTAAAGTCTTACCGCGGTTGAGGTTGCGGACCTCAAGCACAACTTCCTGGCTCGGGTTTTCAGGGATCTCCGGTTCTGATTCATAAATAGTCCGTCCAACCATCAAACTGATGATTTTGTTTCTTGTGGCATTTTCCGTTAGAAGCGTGTCGATTATCCTTCCATCGCGCATAACCGTAATCCGATCAGCGATGAGTTTGAGTTCTTCCAGCCGGTGCGAAATGTGGACGATACCCACACCATTACTCCGCAGCTCACGAATAATTCTGAACAGGTCTTCAATCTCCGCATCTGTCAGGGCTGCGGTTGGTTCGTCCATGATCAGGATTTTTGAATTGAATGAAAGTGCCTTGGCGATTTCGACCATTTGCTGCTTGGCTACGGTCAGGTCAGCGACCTTTGTGTCTGGGTCTAAATCCAGGCTCAGTAGTTCGAACAGCTTTTCGGCTTTTTCGTTGGTGGTCTTGTCATCCACCATAAATGAAACCCTGGCGCGCGGTTCGCGCCCGATATATATATTCTGCGCGATGGTCAGGTGCGGCATCAGGTTCAGTTCCTGGTGGATCATGCTGATGCCCAGGTGCTGAGCCTGGCGCACGTTTACGATTTCAACTTCCCGGCCTTCAAGGTAAACGTGTCCTTCATCCTTGCTATAAATCCCGCCCAGGATCTTCATCAGCGTGGATTTGCCGGCTCCGTTTTCACCCACCAGCGCATGCACCTCGCCAGCGCGCAAATCAAAGTCGCACTGATCGAGCGCATGCACGCCTGGGAACCGCTTATCGATCCCTTCCATTCGAACCAATACTTCACTCATTGATCAACCTCGGTAAAAGAGAAATTATTTCTATTTCCTGGATCGTCCCCAGAGCTTGCGCTTTGACCGTACTGCGGCAGTCCGCTTCATTTTTCAGAACTAATACTTTACCATAAATAAAGATGATATCGAAATGGAAATCGCTCAAGATTTATCTCTTTCTCCATTAAAATTTCTTATGATCAGTTCCGTTGGGAGCACAATCTGTTTGCAGGCACTGTCCCCCTCTCCCTTGATGCGTTCGATTAGCAGATGAGCAGCCTGCTTTCCCATCTCGCGTGCAGGTTGTTTTGCCACTGTCAGGACAGGGTCGATGGTAAACTCTGGCGGGATTTCATCCACCGCCACCATGACGATGTCTTCTGGGATGCGGTAGTTCATCTCACGCAGCGCTGTCTGCGCCCCGGCTGCGATAAAGTTGTTCCCTGCGAATAATGCGCTTGGTTTTGGAGCCATATCCAGCGCTTTTTTCGCCAAATGATAGCCCGATTCTTGCGTAAAACTGCCCCACAAAACTTGCGCCTCATGCAGTTCAAGGCCAGATTCATTGAACCCCCGGCGGAAACCATTTACCCGGTCAAGCGCGGTGGAGACGCTGCGCGGTCCGGCCAGCATAATAATGTGCTTGTGTCCCTGTGAGAGTAAATGGAGCGTGAGCTGGTAAGCGCCTTCTTCGGAATCCGCTCTGACAATATCAACATCCACGTCCGAAACCTGGCGGTCCAGCACGATGACCGGAATGCCCTGTTTTTGGATCAATTTTATTGGATCTGGTGAAGTGCTGGCTGGGACCAGTAAAATCCCGTCGATCCGGCGGCGCAGAAGCATTTGGATATACTGCTCTTGTTTATCTTCCGATTCATCGGTGTTACAGAGAATGGTGGAATAACCGCTGGTCTGGGCAACGTCAACAACACCGCGTGTAACGGTCGTCCAGAATGGATTCGTAATATCGGTTACGACGAAAGCCAGCGTCATGGTCTGCTGCGAGCGCAGGCTGGGCCCGAGCATATTGGGTATATAGCCCAACTCATCGATGGCCGTTTGGACGCTCTGCCTTGTTTTTGGACTGACGACACCGGAATTATTGATCACCCGCGATACCGTCACCGGAGCAACCCCCGCTTGTTTGGCAACATCACGGATTGTAACCGCCATTCGTTTCCTCTTTTCAACAATGGAACGGGTTTCATGAAACGCGTACCATTTTAGCGTTTCCCAATGCGCTTGTCAAGTATGACATAATTCATTAATACCCACGCAGCAAGGTGCTTTCTCTGCGAGGTAAACCCTGCTTGGGCTTACGCTCCAACACCAGGTATTCAATCCCATGCTCTGCACAGAATTTTCGTTTTTCGGGTTTATCACCGTCCTGGTTGACAGCGTAGATATGCGGTTTGATTCGCTTGATT
>Ga0180438_10011478_pt1 | contig 10700 bp, 8 predicted proteins | sample SS_ome_12_FD_132455 | JGI IMG/M metagenome (GOLD analysis project Ga0180438, IMG submission 132455) | Hypersaline lake sediment archaeal communities from the Salton Sea, California, USA - SS_3_D_2 metaG | ecosystem: Environmental > Aquatic > Non-marine Saline and Alkaline > Hypersaline >... | reverse complement strand
TCCATGCCTACGGCGACGAACGGTCTTCTGGAAAAGCCCAAAGACTACCCACAAGAGGCCCCTTCTTGTCTACCTCAATTAAGTCCCAACCAGAAACGAACTTGCGCCGATTAAGTGCCATTCATGCGGCAGCTCTTCACATAGATTTCACGCGCGATCTGACCAGATGATGCGGACCACTGTGCGATCATATCCCCGACGGCTTCGTGAGTGTGGCAACGCCCGGCTTGGACGTCTTCCTTGCCGGCCAACACGTTCTTTAGGGCGTACATCTGGTAGAGGATGTCGTCCAAGGAGACGTCATTGGACAGGTTTTGGAGTACTCGCTGGGCGTGTTGCTTGGGTGTCATTTCCATGCCAGTAGTATACCTCAGGGGCTTGCGTGCGGCTACGTCGCCAAACGATCCGTATGCGTCAAAACTACGAGTAATGAATAATGAATGTGGAATACTGAACGTGAGTAATGAATGATGAATGTGGAGTAATGAATGCGATTAATGAATGCGAATAATGAATGATGAATGTGGAATAATGAACGAAAACAAATGGGCCTCCAAAACGATTCAGTATTCACCATTCAGCATTCCCCATTCAGCATTCCCCATTCACCATTCAGCATTCTTCCGGCCGACGATGTTCGGGGAGTCTCCACGGCCGGCGCCGAGGGTGCGGCCGATGGCCTGGATTCTCAGATGCACGCAGGTCGCGCACTCGCTGGCCGCCTCACCGATGCAGGCCTTGTCCGGGTAGATTTCGTATTCGGCCCGATACCGCGTCGGCGTGAGGTTGGGCATGATGATGTTGGCGCCCCGCATCAAGCCGAGTTCCCGCCCGCGGTAGCGGTTGAGCGTCGCCAGGGCCGTGGTGGCCGGGATGTTGGCCCGCGGGCAGACCAGCCGGGCCAGGGCGATCATCTTGTAGGTGTTCAGCTCGGTGGGAGCGACTTGCTCGTCCGGGGCGGCAAGGAACTTCTCCGCGTGCTGGCCCAGCGGCGTATCGGGATGGGCGATAAACGGGCCCATGCCGATCATGTCGAGATCGATCCGTACGAAGGTTTCGAGGTCGAGCACGAGGTCCTCGATGGTCTGTCCGGGGATGCCGATCATCACGCCGCTGCCGACTTCGTAACCGATCTCGCGGATTTCGCCGAGGATTTCCAGGCGATTGCGACGCCGTCCGCCGACGGTGGGCGGGTGGATGCGGTCGAACAGTTCGCGGTTGGACGTTTCGAAACGCAGAAGATACCGGTCGGCGCCGGCCTCTTTCATCGCGACGAGTTCCTCGCGCGACCGCTCGCCGAGGCTGAGCGTGACGGCCAGCGGCGTGTTCGTTTTGACGTGGCGGATGATGCCGAGCATCCAGTCGAGGTCGAAGACCGCCTCTTCGCCCGATTGCAGCACCACGGTGCCGTAACCCAGCCGCACGGCCTCGTCCGCACAGTCAAGAATCTCCTCGCGGCTCATCCGGTACCGCGGCAGGTGGGCGTTGTTTGCCCGCAAACCGCAGTAGAGGCACCGGCGGTCGCAGGCGTTGCTGAGTTCGATCAGCCCCCGCAGGTAGACCTCGTCGCCGACGTGGTCCAGGCGGACTTCATCGGCCTGTTTCCAAAGGTCTTCCAGTTGCGCGGGGTCGTCCTCCGCGAGCCAGCGGCGGATTTCAAAGTGGGAAAGGTTCATCATCGCGAATCCTCGGGACGAGCCAGCCGGCGCAAGGCCGCGCGTACGTCGCACGCGAATTGTTCGAACTCGTTTTTCGGACTCCCTTTCGGTATCCGAACGTTCTCCATGATATCCACCGCGTGCTCCATTCCGCCAAGCAGGGGAACCCTCTTGGCGTCCCGAACCGCGTCGATCAGCAGTCGCTTGTACCGCCCGCGGTCGCACTTCTCGTCCGGCGCCTGGCACGGGGCGCCCAGCACGGCTCGGAAGGCAGCCGCATCCAGCAACAGCCATCGCTCCACGTGCGGATTGGGAATTGCGTAGATGACACGATCCGCCAACGGCTGAGCGATTTGACCGAGCCGTTGACGGCGCTTCTGGATTTCGTCGCAGTTGGCGTCGGTGGCGATGATGACAATATCGGGCAGCGGCTGCGAAAAGTTCTGGACCGAATGGACGTATTCGCCAAGTTCCACTTCCACCTTACCATGACCGCCGCGGACCGACACGGCATGAAGCTCGACTTCGACGCAAGCTTCGCGCGCCAGCCGTGTGACCAGCGTGGTGACCACGGTTTCGTGGCCATAATCTTCGGCAAACAGGCTTACGCTAAGCATCGAAATCGCCCCGGAGAATTCGCTGCGACGGCGACAAGCTCTCCTCCAGCCCCTCGTCGATTTCCTTTCTCCGCCCCAGCGGCCCCCACGTCTTGAAAGGGGCGATTTCGGTATCAGCGCCGTTCTTGCGGCACACGAAGAGACTATCGTCCGGGATCAGGTCGGGCAAAATCGGAGAATGCGTGGTTACAATCAATTGGGTGTCATCGGTCGCTGCCCGCGTCGTGAGCATGTCGGCGATCATGCGAATTCGCCGAGGATGAATGCCATTCTCGGGTTCCTCGAACCCGATGAGAGAGGGCGGATCCTGCGCTCCGCTGAGCGCCAATAATCCCAGAACACGCAATGTTCCTTCGGATACGACGCGGGCGGGCACCCGCATTTCGCCTTCGCGCAGCCAAAGGTCGACTTCACCCAAGTTGTTGACGTCAACGTCTATTCCCGTGACGGACGGCACAACCATGTGAACGGCCCGTTCCACGGCGCGAAACTGCTCCTGGTCGAGGGCCTGCAGCGTGTTGAGGTACGCGCCGAGATCCTCGCCCATCAACCCGATGTGGCGGACTTCCTTGACGGGGTTTGGAGCCCGCATCCGTTCTCGCGGTTCGAAATAGAAGAAATGGTAGCGAGAAAGTTCTTCGCGAAGCGCAACCAAATGCGGGTAGTGCGGCGGGTAAAGCGGCAACGAGAGAATGCTATGATCCAAATAGCGCTCGTAATACTTCGGGTGTGCCTGGCCTTCCATTCTCAAATGGATGTTTTCACCCATGCTTTCCAGGAAGGGCCGGCGGGACCGACTGACCGTCTGTTTTGCAGTCATGGCGGCGAGATACTCATCCGACACTCGCAGGATTCCCGACCTGGGCATGATTTCGACCTCGATGCGGTAACGCAGATTTCTCTCGCGGACCAGCGCCTGGGTCTTGCCGTTGTCGCCGTCGTCTTCTGCCCTGGGTTTTCGCCGCTTCAACTCGCGGATCTGCCGGTTCACGGATTCGACCACGTTGGATGACAGCTCTACATCGACTTCGAAGCGGAATGACGTCCTTTCTTTGTCGAGCAAATCGACCATCCCACCGGGGCCAAAGGTGAAGGACTCCAGCGGTTTTCCGCGGTAGGGCGGGGCAAATGCTTCCTTGAGCGTGCGGCTCTTGACAAGTTGCGCCAGAAGCTGAACGGCGTCCAGAAAATTACTCTTGCCCGCCGCGTTGGGGCCAAACAAAACGCTCAAACGCTGAAGGTTCACGTCAACGTTTGCGAGCGACTTGTAGCCCTGGATTCGTATCGCTTTCAACATCGTTGCGCCCTGGGGGTTGCAGCCGCCCTCTGTCGATGTCCCTGTAACGTAACACAACTTCCCATGACGGCCATTACCACACGGTCTGCGTCGAGCCGGGTCTACGCCCAAAACACTTCAACTTGCGCAAATTCGTGGCCGGAGAGCGGAATTCTCACCGAATCCTCTTGCGGCTTCAGCTCCGTCCGCGGCTTGCCCATTAGATCGGTCTTGTGGGCCTGTCGGATCGGGTGGACGGTGGCGAGCGTCGCGGTGACGCCGCGGCCCATCGTTTCGATCAGGCGGAGCCGGAGGCCCGACATCGTATTGGTTTCCGCATCGACCAACGGCTCGACAAACGTGACCAGCACGTTCTTGGCGTCGAGGTTCATCAGCCACGCGGTGGGCCCGGCGACGGGCCTGGCCGCGGGAATGACCGCCAGCGGCGGCGCCATTTGCTGGATGCCCTCGCGGGTGGGGTGGGACACGTCGACGCCCAGGCCGATCGTGAACCGCTCGCGCGGCTCTTCCGGATGCGTTTGATCGCCGTGCGGTTCCTGCCCGGCGGTCAGCAGCAGCGTGTCGAGCATCCTTGGGCCGATCCGGCGATGCCACGTGTGTCCGCCCGGCAGGATGGCCGTGCGGGCGTCGGGCGTGTCGATCTCGACGAAGAGCCCCCCCTCGAACCGGCGGGAGGTTGTGGCCTGCCGCGTTTGATGCACGCTGCGGTAGAGGTCCGCGGCTTCGTCTCCCCACGCCCACCGCAGGCAATAGTAGGTGTCCCAGGGATCGCCGGTCGGCCGCCGCTGCGGCGCCAGATCCACTTCGATCTGCAGCACGCGGCTGGAGCGGACCGCGCGGGTGACCTGCGTAAAGGCGGCCAGCGTGTCGCCGCCCTTGGAAACAAGCCGGCCACGGGAAGTCACTTCTCCCACGGCGTTGTCGGCGCGGGTCACCTCGATGGCATCGGCGGCCATCAGCGTATAGGGGGCGGAGAGGCGTTCCGTTTCATCCTCGTGCCCGGTCAGCGCCACTTCACTTTGGGGAAAGCGGAAGGCGATTTGCTGCGACAGGCGGGCGCTACGGTGGTCGTAATCGTAAAGGGCGGCGATCGCCCCGGTGTCGAGCCCGATCTCCGCCTGAAAATACTCGTTGCGGACAATGATCGTCGTGTCCTTTCCGCGCTTTCGCCTTTCCGCCAGCGGCCATTTGGGCCGGGAGTTGCCGCGACCTTTACCGGCGGAAGCATGGACATAGCCGAAGGGCGGTAAATCGACCAGGACTTGTGGCGCCGGGTTTTGGCCGTCCCCGCCTTTGCCGGCGACGCTGGCGCGAAGCGGTTTTTCAACGTCCGGCAGCGCCGGCAAACCCGGCAGCGCCACCAGCGACCGCCGGGCGAAACTGAACGGGTTGAGGATGGTCGCGCCACGGGGGGAAGCCTGCCCGGGGCCAGGCTGGGCGGCCAGCGCTTCGGCCAGCGGCGCGGGGTCGAGCGCGTCGGCGGGTTCGCGGAGCGGGTCGTCCAACGCGCCGCCCGCCAGAATCCGCATCGTCGCGAGCGATTCCGCCTGCATCCGCGCGAGCTGAGATTGTTCCCGGCCGCGACGCTGGGCGATCGCGGCTGACCGGCCGGCGTCCGCGTCCGCCCGCAGGTACGGGGCCGTGTATTGGTCCGCGGAAAAGCGGTCGGTGGCGCCGGCCGCCGAGGTCTCTTCGAAATACGTCTGCAAGGTGACGAACCGGCCCAGCGCCGCGCAGTATCCCCCCGCCCGCCGCCAGTCGTTCAGATAACATGCGTGCCGGCCGGGATAATGGGCCAGAAGCGTGGTGGCGATGTGATCCATGTCCATCGCTTCGCCCAGTCGGGTGGCCGCGGCCAGAAACGCGCCGGGCTCGGTGGCGTCCTGCGGCGGCTTGCCGACCGCGTCGATCTCCTCGGCGCCCATGCCGGCCCACCGCCCGCGGGCGTGCAGCATCTCCGGGACCTTCCCCTCGTCGAAGCTGGCGTGAATGGCGCCGACGAAGCCGAGTTGGGCCAGCGTTTGCGGCAACAGCGGCGTCAGGCCATAGGTCCGCCGGCCGTAAACGGTGGGCCGGTGGCCGGTGAGCCGCTCGTAGGTTTCCAGGCCGGCTTTCAGTTTCGCCAGGACTTCTTCCGGGGACATCAGCGGCAGGCGGCTTTCGCGGTATTCCCCACCGACGAGCGTAAGCGTTTTCGCATCGAGCCGCTGCCGGATGCGGGCCAGCGCCGCGGGATTCGTTTCCGCAAGTCGTTCGAGCAATTCGCCGGTAATCATCAGCGCCGAGGGCGAATCGCCTGCCAGTTCCCGCGTGAGCGACTCGCCGAGCGTCGTCTCCGCCGTGAGGATCAGATCGATGTTGTAGGCGTCCACGGGATAGTAGTGGTCCCGCTCCTCGGCCAGCAGGTCGAAACAGAGTTGCAGGCGGTCCTTCGGCGAAAGAGCGGCCGGCGGCGCGTTCGGATCCGCCGGCGCCGAGGGATCGTTTTCGACCGGCAGACCCGCCGCCGCCCGGGCCGCCGCCACCACCCGCTGTTGGAACAACTCCTCGTCCAGGCTGCTGCCGTACCGCATTTGCCGCGTGAGAAGCTGCGTTTGCAGATAGCAGTAACCGAGGGCCAGGAAGTCGGCCGCGAGGTCTTCGTCCACGTGGCCGGCGGCATGAGCAGGCGAGCCGTCTTCGGATGGCTCGCCGCCTAGAGGCGACTCGAGAACAACTTCGGCAATTTGACCGCCCTCACCCTGCCCTCTCCCAGAGGGAGAGGGGCTAGCGGACGAAGTCATTTTTAAGTCATCGCGTAAGCCATCGCCGCGAATGGCCGCCAGCGACGCCGCGACCACTTCCTGCCGGTCGGCCGGCGCCTTGACGACGACGGCCCCCTGCCGCTGGGCCTTGGTGTAGACGCCGGGGGGAATCGACTTCTCGCACACTCCGGGAATGACGAGCAGACGGCCTTCGACCTCGCCGACCGCCTCGTCCGCCCGCCGCTGCGTGGGCAACTTGCCGCACCGGGCGATCACCTCGGGCCGCCACACGCCGGTAAAGGCGGCCAACAGTCCCTCGGCCTGAGCCCCTTCATGGTGCGTGGGAAAATCCTCCAACGAGTGGCAGGGCAGAAAAACGACGACTTCAGAAACGGGCATGGTGGACGGGGTGGGCGTAACGCGGGGTTGCAGGCGTGCCACGAAACGGCAAACACTCGATTATGACGGATGCCACGCCCAACCGCCACGATCCGTCGCGATGTCCATCGTCGAATCGGTGGCGGAGCCGGCGAATCGCGCCCGACCCCAAAAAATCCGGAAGAATTTCTGCCGGCCACTAGACATCGGGCGAGCAATCGATTACAATTGGGGCAAGTGAGGGATTCAAATCCCCATCGTTCTATCATTAGTCAGAGGGGCCCGGCTCGGCCACCAACAGGAGGCAACTCATGCTCACCAAGACAATTTGCATCGTCGCGATCGCTGCGGGCCTGTTCACTGTCGGCGCTTCGGCCGGCATCGTCATCGATTACGACGCGGACACATTCGGCTCGGGTGACCTGGGCAACCCCACAGGCTTCGTCATCTCTGATCTGGACGGCGACACCGTTGCCGACGACGTGACCGGTTGGGTGAAAGGCAACACCGATGTCACCGCATCGCTGAACATCGGTGCCAGTTACACCGGCCCGACGATGTATGGCGTCATCCGCGCGACGAAGCTCAACGCCACCACGGTCGGGTTCGACGACCGGGACGCCACGCCCGTAAACGTCCGGATGCAGGGCCCGGACGAAGCAATCAACTGGCTGCTTTACTTCAAGACCGACGCCCCGGTGACGCTGGACGCGACCAGCTACATCGCGTTTGATGAAGACGGCAACGAAGACAGCGAAGCATTCTCGCGGTTTGACGAGCAGGACTTCAGCCGCTGGGTCGCCGTGGGCGATGACGGCAAGTTCTACGTCTCAGACACAAGTATTGGCAGCGGCAATGACACCGCAACGCTGAACGGCGACGAGCTCTTCGGCCTGAACAGCGAGACTGCGGTGATGTGGGCCGAGGCCGACTTCGCCAGCGATATCGATCAGGACCTCGGCTCGCTGACATTCAACAAATCGACCGCCGATCTGAACGCGATCAGCCTGGTCGGCTTCGGCATGTACCTCGGCGAAGAGGGCCTCGATGCCAGCGTCGATAACCGTTATTGGGTCAACTTCAACCACTTCACCGTCGATGCCCAGCCGGTCCCCGAGCCGGCGTCCCTGACGCTGCTGGCGCTACTGGCGATTGGCGGACTGATGATGCTTCGCCGCCGCGCGGCCTGAGTCGATCTACGTTCTAACGCTCAACCGCACGCCCGGTGAGCAGTGTCCCTGCCCCGGGCTTTTTCAATTGCGCTGCCATCAACGGGGGCACCGACGGTTGCAGGCGTGGAAGGGCGACTCAGAATGTTGCGATTGCCGTTCCGGCGCCTTACACTGGCGGGCCGGCTGAGGCTTCGTTCGTTTCCTTGGAGACATTCCCATGCCCGCAGCGTCTTTCCGCCCAACCTGCCCCGCCCACGCCTGCCACGGCCACTCGGTTTCTCGCCGAGCCTTCGTCGCGTTGTCGTCCTCGTCGTTGGCCGCTTGGGGAATGGGCGGCTGGTGGTCCCGCGGGGCCTTCGCAGACGATCCCCCGCTGCCCGAAACCGGCGAACCACCCCGCCTGCCGGCCAAGGAGTGCCGGCCCCGGGTCAAGGCCTGCTTCGTTCGCCGCGCCGGAGAATACGGTATGCGGTGGCCCGGACAGATTTACGATGGCGAGGCCGCACGGAAGAAGTACACGCAGCAAATGCAGCAATCGGCGAAGGAGTTGGGCATAGAACTCGACCTTCGCGAGGAGCCGGTTTACAGCCTTGAAGACGGCAAGGCCTGGGCGGCCCGGGCCAAAGAAGCCGAGGCGGACGGTTTGGTCGCGGTGCTGCTCGACCGTCAACAGCACGCCTGGCCTACCGCGTACGCCGCCGTGGACAGCGGCCTGCCCACGGTCATCTTCTCGCCGCTGGGCTCGTCGTTTACCACCAACACCGAGGCGTTGGCGGACCGGCCCGGCTGCTTTGTAAGCTGCACCGACGACTTCTCCCAGACGGCGTTCGGTATGAAGATGCTCAAGGCCCGCGCCCAGATGCGGGTCACGCGGTGCCTGGTGCTGGCCGGCAATAAGCGGCTCGACCGCGTGATGCCGGACGTGGGGATTCAGCTCCGCTACGCGCCGGCCGGCGACTTTTTGGCGGAGTACCGGAAGACGCCCGTGGATGACAAGGTGCAAGCGATGGCGGACGAACTGATCGCCGGGGCCAGGCGGCAGACGAAGGCGACCCGCGATGACGTCATCAACGGCATCAAGAGCTACGTGGTCGCCCAGCGGCTGATGCGGCGGGAACAGGCCGACGCGATCACGATGGATTGCCTGGGGGCGCTGGGCAAGACGCACGTCAGCCTGCCCTGCATCGCCTGGTCGAAGATGAACGATGACGGCATTCCCGCCGCGTGTGAAGCAGACCTGGGCGCGGTGGCCGGCCACATCATGGTCCAATATCTGTTCGACCGTCCCGGCTTCCAGCAAGACCCCGTGCCCGAGACGGTTCACGACGCGATCATCGGCGCCCATTGCAGTTGCCCGACGAAGCTCAGCGGATTCGACGCGCCGGCCGAACCCTACGATATCCTGCCGCACCACGGCGATCGCGACGCGACCCGCCGCACCCTTTGGAAGGAAGGCCAGCGGGTCACCTCGCTCGACGTACTCCCCGGCGGCCCCGCCGAGCCGACCCGCATGTTGATTGCCGTGGGCACGGTGCTCGAGAACAAGTCGGCGCCGCCCGCCGGCGGCTGTGTGGTGTCGGTGATGGTCAAGTTCGACGGAGACCAGAACGTGCTCTCGTTCCCCGGCTTTCACCAGTTGTTCTTCTACGGCGACTACGGCAAGCAGCTTACGGCGTTCAGCCGCCTGATCGGGGCGCAGCCCGTCCATGCGTGATTTGGCTGGCGAAAACCGGCGCGGTCGCCTCACGCGGGCGACCATTGATTTCACCCTACAGAAGCACCAGGAGGAGCCCCCATGATTCGCGACATCGAGATCACCCGGCGCAACGTTTTGAAAGGGGCGGCCGTTGGCGGCGCGTCGCTGTTGACCGGCGCCTACGCATCCGCCCGAGAACCCGCCCCCATTGCAGGAGACATTCCCGTGAGTTCCGCCCCCACCTGCTATCAGACCGACGGAGCCTTCGACCCGAAGGCCGCCGTCCAGGCGTATCACCGCCTGATGGAGGGTTTTGGCTATCCCATCTCCGACGTCCTGCGGAGCGATCAGTTCTGGGCCTGCGATTTCGTGCAGCGGGATTTCGCCAGGCTGGGCATGGGCGGCGTCTTCTGGATCAACCAAAAGGGCGTGTACGGCAAGAGCGGGGCCGGCGCCTACGACGGCGACTTCAAGGAACGGGCCTTCGGCTATCTCGGGCACGACATTTACCTTCTGCCCGGCCAGATGCTGCCCGAGCACCGGCACCTCGGCGGGACGGAAGACTGGGGGCCGAAGATGGAATCGTGGCTCGTCCGCTATGGCGACGTCCACCTGTTTGGCGAGTATCAGTACGACGAAGAGACCCCCATCAGCGAGTTGCCGCCCGACCAGCGTCCCTGGGGCTACGGCGAGGACTGGTTTCAGTGCAAGTACGTCACCCACCGGACGGCGAAATCGGGTAAGATTTATTCCCTGCTGGACCCCGAAAGCTGGCACTTCATGCGGGCGGGCAAGCAAGGGGCCATCGTCACGGAATTCGCCACCTACCACAATCACGTGGAGTTCAGCAAGCCGGGCATGATCTTCGACAACTCGAAAGCCAAGGGGTGAGCCGTGCGGGAGTTGCTTCACCTTGGCGGAACGAAGGGGTCGCAGTCGCAGATTCGTCCGTTTAACCGCAAGCCGTAGGAGGCGCGGTCGTTGGATACTGGCAGCCCGTCGCCTTCGGCTCGGAGTTAGGCGAGCGGCAGAAATTAAATTCCCGCCGTTGCTGGACTTTGTGGCTTGATGGTAATGTCGTATTTGGGAAGCTTCGGCGAGCGGTGGAGGCGGGCTTCCCACGGCGCCATCTCTTTTC
>Ga0180438_10011477_pt1 | contig 10700 bp, 9 predicted proteins | sample SS_ome_12_FD_132455 | JGI IMG/M metagenome (GOLD analysis project Ga0180438, IMG submission 132455) | Hypersaline lake sediment archaeal communities from the Salton Sea, California, USA - SS_3_D_2 metaG | ecosystem: Environmental > Aquatic > Non-marine Saline and Alkaline > Hypersaline >... | reverse complement strand
CAACCGGCCTGGTCGCTTACGCTCTCGTCAAGTACGGAAGGATGCAGGACCTTACGAACAAAGCTCTCACATACCTGATAAGGTCAAAGGATGCCAGCGGAACCTGGGGAGGGACGCAGGCGACCATAATGGCCCTCCGTGCCCTGCTGGCTTCTCTGGGCGGCAGCACCGAAGACGTGGACGCGAAGATAGCCATTCTGATCAACGGTAAGGAGGCTGAGACGCTCATGCTGACCAAGGACAACGCGGATGTGATGAGACTCGTGGATATGAAGGAGTTCACTCGAGAAGGTGCGAACAGTATTGCCATAGAGCTTTCGGGCAAGGGAAGCTGTCTCTACGAGATAGTTGGCAAGTACTACATGCCATGGCAAGCGAAGGCAAGACCCCCGAGAGAGTTTCTCTCGATTGACGTCGAGTATGACAAGACCCAGCTCTCACAGAATGACCTGGTCACCTGCAAAGTTAGGGTTGCAAACAACAGGCCGGGCGCAGCCCACATGGTCATGGTGGATCTCGGCGTACCGCCCGGTTTCGAGGTACAGACCGGCGACCTCGCCGAGCTGGTGGGTCAGAAGATCCAGAAGTTCAACCTCACTGAAAGACAGGTTATAGTTTACGTGGAGAAGCTGGACAGCGCGAAACCGCTCGAGTTCTCCTACAGACTGAGGGCGAAGTTTCCGCTCAAGGCCAAGACCGTACAGTCCAGGGTGTACGAGTACTACAATCCCGAAGTCGAAGCGACGGCACCGCCCGTTGAGATAGTGGTCGAGTAGATCTCTGGGCGGGGACAGGTCTTTACTTTTGGCACTTTTGAGCCAAATCACGCAACAGGATGGTTCTTTCTGCGTTTCGGCGGTACCAGGTCTGTACTTTTCAGACATCTCAGATTTGTGACTCGATATCAAGCGCCGCTGACAAGAGCCGTGCGTACGCCTGAATTGGTGAGCAATGGTCGGAAACCGTACGGCGTACAGCATGCAATGACAGGTCCCCAATGCTTCCTTGACCCGAAAGTAAGAAAGCAGATCTTCGGGTTCTGTGTCGGTCTTGTCCAATAGAGAAGCGTCTCTGCACGATCGGGCGGGTCGATGACATCTTCACCCACTGGGTGGAATGCACTCGAGAGTTCAGTTTGTCTGTATGCAACACTGGAGGCGCTGACACAGAAGCTCGGAGGATAACTTCCTGCCAAAGCCAAACCACACTTCCTCCCCCAACTTCATCCTCTCCCTGACTCGGGAGGTCGTTACTGGGGCTGCGTGTGGTTCTCAAGGTCGCACAGCATTGTGTGCCGGTGAATTGTCCTTACCTTCAGATTTAGGACGCCTCATCCGCTGTTGACTCTGATCCGGATCAAGCTTAGTATTCCAACCATAGAGAAGCGGGAGAAAAGATGAGAATCGCCATTGCCGGTTTGGGCAGGGTGGGCACAGCTCTCGGCATACTGATTCGCGGGGCTGGCCATGAGATCGCGTCCGCTTACGACACGGCGTCCGAACCGCGGCGTAGATTCGCCGATAGGGTTTCCGACACCGTAGTGGAGAGTCTCGAGGATCTCTGCGACGGAACCGACATGCTTTTGATGGCGGTACCGGATCGCGCCATCTCCGCCCTGTCTGAGGCTCTCGCGAGGCTCCCCCGGATCGGCAAGGGGCTCTTTGTTGGGCACACGAGCGGAGCCCTCGGCTCCGAGGAGCTTCATCACCTCAAAGCCAGGGGATGCAGCACGTTCTCGCTACATCCTGCGCAGACCTTCGCATCCATCGAATCCGCTGTGAGGGCGATGCCCCATTCCTACTTCACCATCGAAGGTGCTCCCGACGCAGTTCAGTTCGTCGAGGAGAATATAGTCGGTCCGATAGGTGCCCGGTGCATTCGGATCAACGCTTCTTCAAAACCCATCTATCATGCGTCTCTCAGCGCCGCGTCCAACTTCCTCGTCCCTCTGCTGAACCTCGCATTGACGCTTAACGCACGGGCCGGCATCGATCCCGCTGTTGGTTATGAGATGATCCTGCCTCTCATAGAGACCACCCTTGAGAACTTCAAGACATCGGGCGCGGAGGCATTGACAGGTCCTATCGAGAGAGGGGACTTCGTTACGATCGAGAAGCATCTGGATGTTGTCGCAGAGCTGGATCCAGAGCTTCAGCGTCTCTACCTTGCGCTTGGGAGGTCCACCGTGGACCTGGCCAGGGACAAGGGAAGCATCAATCAGGACCAGTCGAAACGACTCGAAGCGATGTTTCGATGTGACGAGAGTGAACCATGCTCATAGAACCCATTGAAACGGCAGGTGTCGTGAAGTGGAAATCTCCGAGATAGTAGAAGAGATAGCCGCTCGCCTCGAGGCGGGTGAAGAGAAGGAGATCAGCTCCTTGTTCGCTGATCTCCATCCCGCTGACATAGCCGCGGCCATCACAGCACTCCCTTCGGATCAGATGGTCGAAGCATTCCACCTCATCCCGGTTGGCATTGCGGGAGACGTGATCGTCGAGCTTGCAGAGGAACCCCTGGACATCATACTGGCGCAGATAAGCCCTCAGGAGATCACCGGCCTTGCGAGACGTATGGACTCTGATGAGGTCGCGGACATTGTCGCTGATCTTACCGCAGAGCGGAGGGCCCTTGTGCTCTCATCGCTTCCGCTCGAGGACTCCACCGAGGTGAAGGAACTCCTCAAGTACCCCGAGAACAGCGCTGGCGGGATAATGGATACCAATTTCACCGGCGTGAACAAGGGCATGGATGTCGCCAGCGCGATAGGTCTTTTAAGGAAGACGGCTCCTGAACCTGACCAGCTGTATTACGTCTATGTGGTCGATGACGACAATAAGCCGATAGGCTACGTCACGCTCGCCGACCTGCTTCTCGCATCCGAAAACAGGACTATGGAATCCATAGCCAAGCAGTTCCCCGATGTTATCCTGCTGGAGGATGACCAGGAGAAGGTCGCTTCCGTCATCAACAAGTACGATCTGCTCGGGGTCCCTGTGGTGGATGACCTGGGTGTCATGAAGGGGGTCGTCAGGATAGACGACGCCATCGATGTCCTGGAAGAAGAGGCGACAGAGGACATACTCAGGATGGGCGGCGCGGACGCAACCGAATCAGTATTCACGCCCACAAGGAGGTCTGTCGCCAAGAGACTCCCCTGGCTCTATATAAACCTCGTGACAGCGATGCTCGCCGCGGGGATCGTTGGGCTCTTCACCAAGACGATATCCGCGGTCATCGCAGTTGCCGTCTTCATGCCAGTCGTCGCGAACATGGGCGGGAACGCGGGCACACAAACCCTGGCGGTGACGGTAAGAGGGCTGGCGGTCGGCGAACTGACCTACCACAACACCTGGAGCTTCGTCCTGAAGGAAGCGATCGTGGGGCTCCTGAAGGGGCTTGCCGTCGGCCTCGTAACGGCCGTGGTAGCTTTCCTGTGGAACGGCAGCGCGGTTCTTGGAATCGTGATCGGACTCTCCCTGATCATCAATCTTTTCATCGGCAGCCTCATGGGTGTGATGATACCGGTTACCCTCAGGCGCTTGAAACTCGACCCAGCTCTCGCGTCCGGCGTGTTCCTGACGACAATAACCGACGCCGTGGGGTTCTTCTCGCTCCTCGGGCTGGCAACCCTGTTCCTCAAGTACCTGAGGTAAGAGCATGGCCACTATCTGCAAGACCGAGGCAATCGTTCTGAAGGGGATGAGGTTCCGTGAATCCAGTAGAATAGTCTCTCTCTACACAAGAAACTTCGGAAAGATCAAGGTCGTGGCCAAGGGTGTGAGAAGACCGCGGTCAAAATTCGGCTCCGCCCTCGAGCCCTTCACCATATCAAACATAGTCTTCTACAGACAGGAGAGAAGAGACCTTTACACCATCTCCGAGGCGGACATAGTGAAAGAACACGCTCTGTTGAGGGAAGACCTCGGGAGGATCAGCACCGCATCGGTAATCATAGACTTCCTTGACGCGGCGAATCCCGAGGAGTCAAAGAACTTGAGACTCTATGCTTTTGCGGCCTCCATGCTCGACGCGCTGGAGGAATTTCCTTACCGGCTGCTGGATATGGCTCTGTGGATGTTTCTCGTCCGCGCGGCAGGGATCCTCGGTTACGGGCCCGTCCTGGAACACTGCGTCGAGTGCAAGGGAGACAAGCCGAAGGTCGGCTTCAGCCCCTCCCTCGGCGGGGCCGTGTGCTCCGACTGCTCCAGGGGAAAGGCGGACGTGTGGAGGATCAGCCAGTCGTCCCTCAACCTTCTGAAGAGGCTCGCCGTCGAGGGCGAGAAGGACCTCGCCCGAGAAGAGCCATCCGCGGGACAGGTGGAGGAGATTACCGAAACCCTGAGGGCTCACCTGCTCTATCACACCGAGAGAAGGATGAGATCTTTTGACTTCAGGAAGTCTCTGGAATCTGAGGATTGCCTTCACGACTGCTGAAAGTACATACGATATTCGTCTACTAGCCCCCACCCTGGCGACACTCGAAGCAGGCTGTACGACTTGCGACCGAACAAGCGATGAGCGGATCACCCGGAGCGGCGCACCGCTGAGTTCGCTGCCGGGCGGGTATTCCGGGTCAGAACTCTTCGAGTACATCCACGGGTATTTCCACACCGGAGATGGACGAGATGAGCCACTTCCTTCCCGCCTTCACCATGCCCAGTTCTATTTCTCTCCCCTCCGTAATTGTGCCCAGCAAGAGTATTACCTGTTCGTCGTACCTTGCGGTGACCTTCACTTTCATCCTGACTGTAGCCTCTTCGCCCAGAACCTCAGCGGTTAACTCATCATAGAGCACCCTTATATTATCGAATGTGTCAAAGCCTTCCTGAATCACCGCCTCGAGTTCTTCTCTGGTCGCGGCGCTGGTATCCCACTCCGTCAGGGCTATGTGTTCCATGCATCCTTGTGCGTCTTCCTCCCACACAGCCCTTATGGCGTCCTTGACAGTCAGCTCGATCCTTTTCTCTTCGCTTACAAGAACGAATCTGAAAAAGAGAGCCGCGAGGATCACAGCAAGGCACATCCACGCGACGATCAAAGGCTTCCTAGCCGGCTTCTTCACGAGCAACCTCCGTATCCCCAAGGACCTCACCCACAAGGTAGAACGAGCCGGTCACCAGGACAAGGCCCTCCGGAGAAGCGGAGGCTTTGGCTTTCCTGAGAGCCTCCTGGGCATCTCGAATCCTGTGTACCGAGGCGACGCGCCCCTCGAAATGGAGAGCTAGTTCGTCAGGTGAGAGTGACCGGGGTGAATCCGTCGCAGTCGCGTACACCTCGTCAAGAACGGCGGAGAGCTCCCGCGCGAAACCCTGATGGTCCTTCCTCTTGAGCATCGAGATTACGCCGGTTACCTTCCTCTTTCCGAACAGATCCCTTATCGACTTCGCGAGAACCTCAGCAGAATGAGCATTGTGGGCTGCATCTACCACAACAAGCGGATCCTCGTCGACTATCTGGAGTCTGCCTTTCAGAACGACGTTCTCAAAACCGTCGCATCTTACTTCCTCACTCAGAGTCTTTAGAGCAAGGTACGCGGTGGCGGCGTTCTCGACCTGATGTTCTCCGAGAAGCGGTATGTTGTAGGTTCTGTTCTCGATCACGAACCTGGAACCGCGGACGGTCGATTCAAGATTTTTGTACTCGAGATCCCTTCCGACAAGCCTTAGTTCGGCGGCAAGCTTCTTACATACAGATCTGATGACTCTCAAGGCCTCGTCAGGCTGAGGAGCGGATACCACGGAAACCCGCGGTCGCGCCACCCCCATCTTCTTCTCCGCTATCAACTTGAGTGACCCACCCAGCACGTGCGTATGATCAAGACTGATGGGCGTTACGATCGAAAGGACCGGATCGACAACGTTGGTGGCATCATGCCTTCCACCCATGCCAACTTCGACTATGGAGTAGTCGGTTCTCTCTCTTCCGAAATGGACAAATGCGATGGCGGTGAGCACTTCGAATACTGTCCGGAATCCGCCCGGCCGTTTCCTTATGTAGGGCTTAGCTTCCTCGTAGATGGCCGAAAACCGACTCTTAGATATGTACTCACCATTCACCCTTATTCTCTCCCTCACGTCGACGAGATGGGGAGATGTGTACAAGCCGACCCGGTGGCCTGAAGCCTTGAGGCAGGATGCGAGAATCGCCGCGGTGGAGCCCTTCCCTTTGGTACCTGTGATGATCACAGGGGAATTGAGCTCATCCTGCGGGTTGCCGATATCGTCCAGGAAAGCCCTGTATGAGGAGAGGTCAAACCGGCGGGGATAATCCACCAGTCTCTCGAAATCTACAAGCGAATACAGCTCCTCCAGGCACTCCTCGTACTTCATCCAGGCAGCTCTAGTGCGACCCCTATCTCGTGATGAAAGGGTTGCTCCAGCAGAATCTGGTGACGCCCCTATCGGTTCCGAAGTAGACGCAAGCCTCTCCGCACACGATCGCGGATACTTCTGCACCGATGAGCCCGTCGCTCAGTCCATATCTTTCCCAATCTCCCGTATCCTTGATGAACCGGGCCACCCCAGAGGCGGTCCCCACCCAGACGTTCTCTTCGTCAGCCCCAATTGCTCTAACCAGCTCATGCGGCAGGTATACCGGCGAGGTGAACCTCTCCCACTTTCCTGACCTGCCGTCGAAGCACAGAACCCCCCGCCAGGTTGCGAACCACATCTTCCCGGCGTCAGCTAGAAGAGCGACCGTGGAGATGGCGAGAAGACCTTCAGGATCCTCGAACTCGGACCACTTGCCGGCGCGGATGTCCCGGACGAACACGCCATCCTCAGTGGCAACCCATAGCGTATCCTCGAGTACCAGAATGTCGTTTACCCACGTCCTTAATTCATCGAACCCGCTCGGCGCCCAGGAAGCCCTCGCGGAAACGCAGAGGCCGGAACTGGTGCCGACCCACAGGCTCTCCCCCGCCACATGGACAGCGGTCACTTCGTTGGCGGGTAGCCCGTCGAAGAGAGTGTAAGTTTTGAAGGAACCGTTCTCCTTCCTCAGTCTGGTCAGGCCGTCCTCTGTGCCTATCCAGATGAAGTCGCTGTCCGCCGCGATGGTGCTCACCCTGTTCGAGAGAATCCCAAAACCGCGCTCCTTGCTGTAGTAGCTCCACACATCTCCTTCCGTCCGCCAGGACGTTATCCCGGGGGCTTCCGGCGAAGCGCTTCCGAACCAGAAGACCTCTTCGTCCAGGCAGATCGCGTCAGCCCTGCCTCCCGCGATCCCCATGAGGAAGTGTCTGCCGGATCGCGTGAGGAGGTCGTATTCGTAGGCCCCAAACCCCCACGTCCCCAGCCACAAGCTCGTCTCTGATCTGGTTGCAGCTGTGTAGTCGTACCTCTCAAGATCCTCTCCCAGAACATAGAAAGGGGCGAGGAAGGAATACTCTGACCTCTCGATATCCACTTCGCCTCTTTCCCCAAACCACTCTATATCCTTCGGCAGATCGTTCACACTGTGCCAGCCGCCCGTAGCCTTGTCGAATCTGACTTTGATCCCGGGACCCTCAGCCCAGATGTAGTCCATATCGACCGCGATGGACTTGAACCCGCTTCCCGCTCCCTGGACCGAGTAGGACTGCCAGGTCTCCGTTTCCTGATCCATAGTGTAGATGCTTGCCCCGGATGCTGCGAGCAGCCGGTTCGTGTACCGGTCAATACCGACAACCTCCACGTTCCCGTTCGGCAGACCGTCTCCAGTCGTGATAGGATCTCCCCACCTTCCTTTGATTCGATCAACCACGGCTATTCCCTGAGTGGTGCCCGCATACACGAACCTCAGATCGGCAGCCACCGAGGAAACGTAACGAAGGTCCGTGTAGCTGACCCAGTCGCCGGGTGAGTATTGGACCGCCCGGGCCGGGGCCGCTGTCATGCCGAGAAAACACGCCCAGAAGAGGGCTGGGATAAGACGAAATGTCAAGACCGGTCTACCGTTGACTCTGCCGCCAGCGGTTCACTCGACGAACTCACCGAGGCACTCCTTGAAAGCTCGCGGGATGTACTCCATTATGTCGCCAGCCACCAGGCAGTACTCCGTCTTCTCGTCTGCGCCGAGGTCACCCGCGAGACCATGCAGATACACAGACGCAGCGGCAGCAGCAAAGCCCTCGACCCCCTGTGCCAGAAGCCCACCTATCATGCCCGTGAGAACATCCCCAGCCCCTCCTGTGGCCATCCCGGAGTTGCCAGTTGAATTCAGCCCCAGAGAGCCGTCCGCGCCGGCCACCACCGTCGGGGCGCCCTTGAGCACGACCGTGGAGCGAAGCTTCTTTGAGAGTCTTGCCGTGTATTCGACTCTATCTATGTCTATCTCTGAGGCTCTGCCGCCGGTCAACCTGGAAGCTTCACCTGGATGAGGGGTGAGAACGAGTGGAGCGGACACCTTGCGTAGTAGTGACCTGTCTCTGGAGAGGATGTTCAGTCCATCGGCGTCTATGACTGTCGGGCATCTCACCTGAGGCAGCAGCCCCAGCAAGAACTCTTCAGTGTCCGAACACATGGAAAGGCCGGGGCCCAGCGCCAGGGCATCCGCGTCTTTCAGGAAGGTGACTATCGGTTCAACTGATTTGGGACCAAACGTCTGAGAATCACCCTCTGGTACGGGGAATGTCATCACTTCAGTAAGCTTCGTTTCCATGATATCATTCAGGCTTCTGGGAGCTGCCAGAGTCACCAGACCGCAACCTGAACGGAGCGCCGCCATGCTCGCCAGCGCTGCCGCGCCCGTCATGCCAGGTGATCCCGCAACCACAAGCAGATGGCCAAAACCGCCCTTGTGCGCGAAGGGAGCTCGGAGCGGCAGAACGGTCCGCACGAATTCATCGTCGAGAAGCTCGAGCGGCACGCGCTCCCCTTCTATGACTGAAGCAGGTACGCCTATGTCGACGACGTAGACGTCTCCCGCGTAGATCCTTCCCGGATAGAGCAGCAGTCCTCTCTTCGGAAGACACATAGTAGCCGTTACATCTGCCACAACACAGAGACCCTCTACCTGTCCCGAAGTCGAATCCAGTCCCGAGGGCACATCGACGGCAAACACAAGTCCCTGGAAGTGATTGATCAGCTCGATCGCTTTGCGCGCGATCCCTCGAGCGGCCCCCTTGAAACCTGTCCCGAACACAGCGTCGACCGCTACATCCGCTCTCCCCAGCCCCTCAAGAAGCTTACCCAGAGAGGCGGCGCCCCTGACCTCAATCACATCTATGCCCGCTTCGAGAGCCAGGTCGAGGTTTGCCTTCGCATCCCCCTTGACCTCCGATTTCCGCCCCAGGAGATAGACATCTACTGTGCACCCCTTATTGGTCAGGAATCTGGCGATCACGAATCCGTCGCCTCCGTTGTTTCCTTTTCCTGCGACAATCGCCACAGAGAGTCCGTTCAGTTCTCCCAGTTCTTCTTCCATGACCGAGACGACTCCCCTGCCGGCGTTCTCCATCAGCACCACACCAGGGATGGATATCTTCTCAATCGCAAGAGTGTCTATCCGCCTCATCTCTTCCGCTGTCACTACTTTCATAGGGAACCCCTAACTCAGTACGACGACCGCCGCGGCATACTCCTCCGTGTGGGATATGCTCAGGCTCACTTCTCTTCCTCCCACCAATTCTCCTACCACGCCGGACAGAGAGAAACGAGGACTGCTCCTTCCGTCGTCGATCACCTCCATGTCCCTCCATCGCGCGCCGTGAGAGAGACCCGTGCCTACGGCTTTGAGCAGAGCCTCCTTGGCGGAGAAGCGCGCGGCGTACGACTGATAGCTGTTCTTCATCCGCTCGCAGAAAGCGATCTCCGCTTCCGTGAAGACCCTCTTCGTGAACCTGTCCCCCCATTCCTCCGCAAGACGAGCGATCCGACCCACTTCCACCAGGTCCAGACCAACCCTGAAACCTGCGAGCTCCGGTCTAAGTGTTCTCCTTGTCAACAATCTCCACCAGCTGTAAGACGTCGTCCACATCATAGTCGGCGCCCGACTTCTCCGTGCCGAAGGTGTTTCCGTACCTCGTGAACACTGTTCTCATGCCCAGCTCGCCCGCGCCCTGGATGTCCCTCTCCGGCCAATCGCCGACCATCAGGGCATCCTCAGGTCTGACCGAGAGGAGACTCATGACCTCCCTGAAAGGCGCTGGATCCGGCTTTCTCGCGTTCGTGTCCTCGAAGGCGACGACGGCGTCGAAGAAGTGCTCCAATCCCAGAAAGCAGAGTCTGAGCCATACCTGCTGTCTGGGAGCGTCCGACACCACGGCGAGTTTCAGACCCCTTTTCACAAGCTCCATCAGAGTCAGCTTCACGTGAGGATACAGAACAAGCGCTGCCTCTCTCGCTCTCCTGTACCCCACGATTGCGGCGGCCTGGATCTTGTAGTCGATCTCGCCCAGCTCTTCCTCGAGGAACCTGTCGAAAACCTGCTGGTACTCTATCCCTTCCCTATCGTAGATGGCGTAGATCTTCCGCTTGGCGGTATCTCTCGGCGTGCTCAGCCCGGCGTCGATCATACGCTCGACGGCGGCCTCTATGGCCTCCTCCTTCATCCTCATGAAGTCCACCAGCGTGTTATCCAGGTCGAAGATAACCGCTTTGATCATACGGACTCCTGATGCATCCTATTTGTTCGAGATAGGGATAGACTTCCCTATTGATATCTCGCCGTTGTCAATCCTGAGATGGAAACCACAGCTCGGGTTTGTACACACCCAT
>Ga0180438_10011475_pt1 | contig 10703 bp, 7 predicted proteins | sample SS_ome_12_FD_132455 | JGI IMG/M metagenome (GOLD analysis project Ga0180438, IMG submission 132455) | Hypersaline lake sediment archaeal communities from the Salton Sea, California, USA - SS_3_D_2 metaG | ecosystem: Environmental > Aquatic > Non-marine Saline and Alkaline > Hypersaline >... | reverse complement strand
GTTTGCGGCTCAAGATCGGCCAGGAGGGGATCACCGGCTGGGTGGCGCACACTGGTAAACCCTTGCTGGTCAATGACGTCAGCCGCGAACCAAGGCACTATTCTTTGGAAGAGGTAAAGGACACCAGATCAGAGTTGGCTGTCCCCATCAAACTGAAGGGGGAAATCATCGGTGTGTTAGACGTGCAGAGCGTCGAACTGGATGCCTTTAGCCAGGATGACATCTTTATCTTGCAAACTCTGGCCGACCAGCTTGCCGTGGCCATCGAGAACGCCCGACTGTATGAAGAGGTCCATGCTCACAGTCGCTACCTCGAAACCTTGCAACGGATTAATGCCACCCTGCGCAGCACACTCCCGCTGAATCAGGTGTTGGAGACGATCGCCCGAGGTGCTGGCGAAACCCTCAACTATGTTGGATCCCTCATCACAATTCCTGATGCGACCGGCGAGCGGCTGATTTTGGGTGCGGTGTGGGGCAGCCGGTTCCTGGATGCAGCGGCCAAGCTCACCGGGTTGGAGATGGCATCTTTTAGCCTCCCTCTGAAAGTTAAGGAAAACCCTATCGCCCAGGCCTACCTCAGCAGGAAGCTTCAATCCTGGAGCCAAGCGCCGGAACGAATCGTCGTGGGTGTCGAACCAGCCATCAGCCCCAAGCTGGCTCCGGTCATCGAGCGGGCCATGGGAGCCAGGTTGGCAGCCTGCGTCCCACTACTCGTCGGCGAGAAGGTGATGGGAGTATTGGTGGTCTTCTCTCCTCAGGGACAACTTTTGGAAGAGGAGCGAGCCATGCTGCTTGGCCTGGCCGATCAGGCCGGGCTGGCCATCGAGAACGCACGGCTCTATCAGGAAACCGTACGGAGATTAGAAGAGGCCGAAACCCTCAGCTCGGTGACCACTGCCCTCACCCATTCACTGGACCTGGATCAAGTGTTGCAATCCATCGTGGACTCGGCCACCCGGCTGATCCCTGCCAGCACCAGCGGCGTGATCCACCTGGCCGACGAGGCGACCGGGAAACTGATACCCAGGGCGACTTCTCTCGAGGCCAGGATCCAAGAGAACATGGGGATGCCCATCGGAAAAGGCATCGCCGGCCTTGTCATGCAGGAAAAACGGCTGATCAACGTGCCCAACGTAGAGAAAGACCCCCGCTTTATCCAGCTTGACACCGGTACTCCCAAGAAATCGCTGCTGACAGCGCCGTTGCTGATTGAGAGAGAGTGCATCGGCACTCTCAGCCTGAACAGCGATCAGGCGGGTGCTTTCAACGCCGACGACGAGCGGCTGCTGACGACATTGGCCGCCCAGGCCGCCATCGCTGTCAGGAACGCGCGGCTATATCAAGAGGTTCAACGCCGGGTGGAGGAGTTGATTTTCCTCAACAGGGTGGGCCGAACCGTGACTTCCAGCCTGGACCTGGAGCAAATTCTGACGACGGTCCTGGAGGAAACCGCTCAGGTGCTCAGAACAGAGGCTGGTTCCATCTTGTTGCTCGACGAGGAAAGCAGCGAGTTGGTCTTTGAGGCTGCGGTCGGACCTCGATCGTCAGAGGAGATGAAGGGCCTAAGATCTCCGCTGGGACAAGGCATCGCCGGATGGGTAGCACGGGAAGGCCAGCGGTTGTTGGTGCCTGATGTAAGGGAGGACCCTCGCTTCTACCCCGGTATTGACAAAACCACCGGTTTCGTCACCAGGTCCGTCCTCGCTGTCCCTCTGAAAGTCAAGGGCAAAGTGATCGGAGTCATCGAAGCTGTAAACAAAACCGAGGGCAATTTCAGCCAGGCGGACGTGGCATTGTTGGCCTCTATGGCCCAGTGGGCGGCTATCGCTATCGAAAACGCACAGCTTTTCGCAGAGACGCGACAGCGTTTTGAGGAAATGGCCGCTTTGCATGATACCTCCCTGGACATCACCGCTCGCCTGGAAATGCCAGAGCTTCTAAAGTCCATCGTAGAGCGGGCGGTCGGGCTGCTGAGAGCTGACACCGGAGGAGTCTATTTGTATGACCAGGAACAGGAGGCATTAAAGCTGGCTATCGGTTATGATCATACAGAGAAATACGTCGGGGCCACTCTCAAGCCGGGAGAGGGCATGGCAGGCAGAGTATTCCAGACCGGGGAACCGCTCATTGTGGACGATTATCGCGCCTGGGTGGGAAAGGCCGCGGTGTTTGAGGCCGATCAACCTTTCACCGCCGCACTGGAAGTACCTCTGAAATGGCAGGAACGGATCATCGGTGTGCTGGCCATTGATGTTGACGCACGAAGGCGGACTTTTAGCCAGGACGACGTCTGGTTGGCCACCCTCTTTGCCAACCATGCAGCCATCGCCATCGAAAATGCGCGGCTGTATGAGGAATTGCAACACCGAATGGAAGAGTTAAAGCGAACCCAGGCCCAGCTCATCCAATCGGCCAAACTGGCAGCCATCGGCGAATTGGCAGCCGGCGTGGCCCACGAAATCAACAACCCCCTGACCAGTATCGTGGGCTTTACCCGCCTGCTCTTACAAAGGGTAGCTGACGATGATCTGATGAAGGAAGACCTGCAGATCATTGACCGGGAAGCAGCCCGCACCAAAGCCATTGTCAGGGCTCTGCTCGATTTCGCCCGCCAGAGGGAGCCCCGACTGGAATCGGCAGATGTCAACGAGATTGTGCGGACCACAATGACTCTCGTCCGCCATCAAGCGAAAGGGGCGAGAGTGACTATAAAGGAAAACTATGACGAAAACCTGCCACTGGTCTCGTTGGACGCCGACCAGATCAAACAAGTCTTTCTCAACATGATGACCAACGCTATCCAGGCCATGCCAGGAGGAGGTGAGCTGAAAGTAGTGACAGCCTATCGGCCCCAGGCGCGTAGCTCTGATGGCTCGACAGGCTCACCACAACGGCTTGTCAAGGGGCTGGATAATGCAGATTGCGTGGCGGTCGAGTTTCATGACACGGGAATGGGCATCTCAACGGAAAACCTTCCCCGCATCTTTGACCCTTTTTTCACCACAAAAGAGGTAGGCCAGGGCACGGGCCTGGGCCTCTCGATCAGCCAGGGTATCGTGGAGAGGCACGGAGGTAAGATCGAGGTCAAGAGCAAAGTGGGGCGGGGGAGCATCTTCACGGTGTTGCTACCGGTGACACAGGGACAGAGAGAGGGATGATAAGCGTTTAGACCCCCGAGGTTTTGGCCGCAGATTCGGGCACATCGAGACAAAAAAGGTTGATTGGAAGCTGCAAACGAGCATGACAAGGAAACCTCGGAGGTCTTTATACACGGAGAGGCGATTATGGGCGCAGAAAGAATTCTGGTGATTGACGACGAGCCAAATGTGATCAGGCTCTGCCAACGGGCTTTGGCAAAAGAGGGCTTTGCAGTCCAGGGAGCTCTCAGTGGGAAGGAAGGGCTCGAGTTGCTCAAAGCAGGACAAGTTGGCAAACCTTCGGCTGCCCCTTCGCTACGCTCAGGGCTTCGGCTCAGGACAAGCTTGCCCTACGACCTGATCCTCCTGGACATCAAGTTGCCGGACCGAGACGGGTTGAATGTGCTGTCCACGATCCAAGAAACGGATCCCGAAATGGCGGTGATCATCATCACTGGCCACGGCACAATGGAAATAGCCCTAGAAGTTCTGAAATCGGGCATCCAGGATTTTCTGCTGAAACCCTTTACCCCAGAAGAGCTTGTGACCTCGGTGCAAAAAGTTCTGGAGAGAAAACGTCTGATCCAGGAGAACCTGAGTCTCAAGGCCCGCCTGCCCATTTTAGAGATCAGCAAAGCCTTGATGTCAGAGATGAATTTGGAACGCCTGGCCAAGCTGACCCTGGAGACGGTCCGCCACGCCCTGGGAGCCGACCGGGTTTCCTTGATGCTCTTGGATGAGGAACAACAGGAGCTATCCATCTCGGCTGCCCTCGGCCTCAGCGACGAGGTGGTGGCCACCACGCGAGTGAAGGTAGGGCAAGGCTTGGCCGGTCTGACGGCCCAGATGAGAAAGCCTATCTTGCTGTCTGATCAGGTCGAGACCAATCCTGCTATTCAGGCCTCGTTGACCCAAAGCTATACCGGTTCATCCATTTGCGTACCACTCATGATTAAGGACCGCGTCCTCGGCGTGCTGAATGCCAGCCGCCCAGTGGGCGGTAACCCCTTCCGTCAAGACGATGTGGGCCTGTTGTCCATATTGTGTGGGCAGATCGCCGTGGCCATCGAAAACGCACGGCTGTTTGAACAGGCGCAATGGGAGATTGCCGAGCGCAAGCGGATAGAGGAGGAGCTCAGGCATCGCAACGAAGAGTTGATGGCCCTCAACGCGATTGCCACCACAATAGGCCAATCCCTCGACCTGGATCACATCCTGAACGCGACCCTGGACAAGGTATTGGAAGTGATAGAGATAGATGCGGGTTGGATCCAATTGCTCGACGAGAATGCAGACGTGTTATCGCTGGTCGCTCATCGCGGGTTCTCTCAGGAAATAGCCAAAGAAGCAAAAAACATCAAACTGGGCGAAAGCATGGCCAGCCAGGTGATCCAATCGGGCCAGCCCATCGTGGTGGCCGAGGTCCCTGCCCTGAGCACCTCGACTAGGCTCGGTGTAAACTCTGTCGAAGGGCCTGTCCTGAGCCAAAGCCCTGAGCCTGCTGAAGAGGGGGAAAGGCTGCGTGCTTTCGCTGGCGTTCCCATCAAGTCAAAGGACAAAGTGCTGGGAGTGCTGGGCGTTTTCAGTCGTAGCACTCGCCAACCGAGTTCCCAGGAAATGCCACTGCTCACCGCCACTGGCCACCAGATTGGCGTAGCCATCGAGAACGTGCGACTGGCCGAGAAAGCGTCCGAGATAGAGATCCTACGTGAACTGAATCGCCTGCGGTCGGAATTGATCGCCAACGTCTCCCACGAATTGAGAACCCCTCTGGGACTGATCCAGATCTTTTGCACTACCTTGCTAAGGGAGGATGTGGATTTTGACCGTAAAACCCAGCGCGAGTTCCTGCGCGATATCGAAGAGGAGACAGACAAACTGGAGAAAATTGTGGACAACTTGTTGGACCTGTCCCAGATGAAGGATGGACGGCTACATCTGGAAAAATGTCCCACGGATTTGGGTCAGCTTGCCAAAGAGGTAATGGAAACCATGGAAGTCCAACTCACACAGCACCGCTTTGTACACGATTTCCCCTCCGATCCGCTGATGGCAACTGTCGATCCCAAACGCATTGAACAGGTGCTGCGTAATCTCCTGAGCAATGCCATCAAGTACTCGCCTGAAGGAGGGACCATTACCGTGCAGGGCCGTGGGGACAAAAGGCAACTTCTTGTCCGGGTCAGTGACCAGGGAATGGGCATCCCCTCAGAGGACATAGAGAGGGTCTTTGAGCGCTTTTATCGTGTTGAGAACGAGATCACTCAGGGCATGAGGGGGGTCGGCCTGGGACTGGCTGTCTGTCGGGGTATTGTGGAAGCTCACGGTGGACGCATCTGGGTCGAGAGCACCCTCGGTGTGGGAAGTACCTTCTACTTCACCCTGCCTGTCCTGAGCAAAGTCGAAGGGCCTGTCCTGAGCAAAGCTCGCCCTGAGCCCAGTCGAAGGGTCGAAGGGCCTGTGCCAGTGCCGGATCGGAATCCCATTCCGACCAACTCCAACAATGGATCAAGTTTTGAGGCCCCCGAAGTCTCGACTTTGGAAGTCTAGCAAAGGAGACAGAGCATGAACAAAAAAGCTCGCATTCTGGTGGTGGACGACGAACCTAGATACGTCCGAGCCATACAGTTCAATCTGGAAGCCAGCGGCTATGAGGTGTTCCCTGCGCGAGATGGGCAGACGGCTATAGAGCTGACCGCCAGTGAGGAACCAGACCTCATCCTATTGGATATCAGGATGCTTGGCCTGGATGGTTATGAGGTCTGCCAACGTATCCGCGAGTTCTCAGCGGTACCGATCATCATGCTCACTGCCCTGGCAGAGGACACTGACAAAGTAAAGGGCCTGGATATAGGTGCCGATGATTACATGACCAAGCCCTTCAGCGCCGATGAACTTTTGGCCAGGGTACGGGCTGTCCTGCGACGCGTCGAGCTCTCGGAACGGCAGGACCCCCACCCTACTTTCCAGGCTGGCGACCTGCTGATTGATTTCGCCCACCAGCGAGTTTTTGCCCGCGACCAAGAGGTGAACCTGACCCCCACTGAGTACCGCTTGCTCTACGAACTAGTCAAACAGGCCGGACGGGTATTGGTGCCAGAGTATCTACTGGAAAAGGTGTGGGGGATGGGATATGAGGGGGAGAACCGCTTGTTGTGGCAGGCGGTTCACCGCCTGCGTCGGAAAATAGAGCCCGATCCACGAAACCCACAATACGTTCAGACCAGGCCCGGCATCGGCTACGTTTTTGCTCTTCCCGACTAACCCTGACCGTCTAAACATCTCTCTTTTTATCGAAAAGTGCCACACACGTAAAAAGTGTATGGCACTTTTTTTCATTTCACTCCCGAACTACAGCGCACGCAACGCGCTACATAATTTCATAGCAACCCAAAGCGAGGAGATGGGAAACCCTTGCGAAGGTTAGGTGATAGACTTCTGGCAAACACGCCTTCGACAACCGGAAAGTGCCCTATTGCAGATGCCTTTTGTAACCTTCGCAAGGGTTCAGCGGCTTATCCCCCTGCTTTGGAGTGCTAGGCATAATTTGGAAGGTTTTTGGAAGGTCAACGGGGCATTTTGTAAGGCAGTTGAAAGGCCCATAGAGTATAATATTTCAGGAGGAATAAGGGACCAATTGGAGATTGCAAGGAGAAGGTCAGCCTCTATCCTACGACCACAAAATGCAGCGACAGCGCAGAGTAAGGGACAGGGGGAATCATCAATGGGTGCAGATTTAGCCGGGAAAAGAGTCCTCGTCCTCAGCGATAACGACGGGCTATCCAGAGCGATCAAGTTGAACCTGGAACGCAGTGACCTGGAAGTAGTCAAGCTTGCGCTGAATTCACCAGGGCAGCAGCGTTCTGAGCCCGTCGAAGAGCAGCGTCCTGAACCCCGCCCTGAGCCCAATCGAAGGGCTGTCAAAGGGCGGCGTCCTGAGCTTGTCGAAGGGCGGTGTCCTGAGCCTGTCGAAGGGCGGGGGAACCAAGCTGAGATGGGCGATTTTGACCTGATTGTGGTGGCTATGAGCTCATCTACCAGCGAACCGATCGTGGCGCTGGCCAGAGCGTCGCTGGCTGGACGAATCGGACAGGTCCCCCTATTGATCATCTCTGACAGACCATTTCACTCTGAACCAGATGATCAGATCGCTCATCTGGACTTTCCCTTTGACATTGATGGGCTCCACAACAAAGTCAAGGACATCCTGCAAAGGGGCTCTGAGCCAACTCGAATGCGCACTAGAAAGCACAGCCTGCTTGCAGGCTAAAAGTCCTGGGGCCCGCCCAGAGCCGAAGCCCTGAGCGAAGCGAAGGGGCGGCGAAGGGACAGCCGAAGGGTTGCCGAAGGGCTGAAACTCCCAATGATGGAGAGAGGGAGGTATGACAAAAAGGGCAGAACCGTTGATCATGGACGAAAGATGTGTTACAACTTGTCTCGGAGAGTGGGGGAGATAGATGTTTATCAATCGCAGACTGAAAGAAATCAATCTGAAAATCGTCTACTACGGCCCAGCTATGAGCGGCAAGACCACCAATTTGCAATACATCCACGCTCACACCAACCCCAAGATACGAGGGGAACTGGTCTCGGTCAAAACCCACGAAGACCGCACCCTCTTTTTCGACTTTCTTCAACTAGAGTTGGGGGAAGTCATGGGGTTGAAGCCCAAGTTCCACCTGTACACCGTGCCCGGCCAGGTCTTTTACGTAGCCAGCCGCAAGTTGGTCTTACAGGGAGCCGATGGAGTCGTCTTTGTGGCCGATTCCCAGGTAAACAGATTGGATGACAACATCGAGTCCTTGCAGGACTTGAAAGGCCACCTGGCAGAGATGGACTGCCAGGTGCATGATTTTCCCCTGGTGATACAGTTCAACAAGCGCGACTTGCCCGACGCAGCGCCGTTTTCCCTTCTGCAAAGTGCCCTGGCAACGAACGGCCGACCGTGCTTTGAAGCCGTGGCCATCGAAGGCAATGGTGTCTTCGATACCCTTAAAGCGATCATCCGGCGGGTCGTAGATAAAGTGCAAAAGGAGATTTGACAGCCCCTGGAAAGGAGCGAACGATGAGAGAGAAACTTGTTGCCTTCAGCGAAAGTCAGATTGAAGAGATAGAAACCTGTTTGGATGCATTGGTCCGCAACACCGGTGCGCAAGAGATCCTGCTGGCCGATATGACAGGGCAACTGATCTCGGCGAGGGGTCGGCTCGTTGAGGGGGAGAGCACAGTTACCGGGGTAGCCGCCCTCTCGGCCGGTGGCTACGCCGCTACGGTGGAGATGGCCCGCTATTTTGAGATAGAGACCGAGTTCAGGCAGATCACCTATGAGGGGGACCATCACAGCATCTACTCATCCAACGTGGGCCACTCTTTGATCATCACCGTGGTCTTTGACCGCAGCATCAAGTTGGGCATTATACGAGCTTTCACCAACCAGGCCGCCCAATGCTTGCAGGAGGTCGTGAGCAGAGCCCGGGTGGAAATAGAAACGGACGACCGGCTACCTGAGACAGAGAAAATAGGAGCCGAATTCAGCCAGGCCCTGATGGACGAGTTGGAAGCCTTTCTACTTAAGGAGGGATCGTAATGCAAGCAGAACAGCCGTTGAAAAAGCAGGTCGCTTTCGAAAAGATCCTGCAAGAGCTGAACCGTGCTGGAGATTTCAAAGCGGCTTTGCTGTCCACCACGGAGGGTCTGTCTCTGGCTTCAGCTCCGGCTGGTTACGAAGATGAAATGGCAGCAGCCACAGTTGCCTTACTCAACAAGGTGGCCAGGCAGGCTCACCAGCAATTGAGTCTGGCCCAGGTAGACGAGTTATCGCTGGTGGGCGATGATCGCACCCGTCTCACGTGCCGCTACTTCAGCGTAGCCAATCAGGATCTGGTGCTGACCGTGCTCACCCCACCCGACTGTTATTACCGCCGCCTGACCAATCAGGCCATCAGAGAGATCAGGCAATGCTGGCTGGATTGAAAAAGTGGAAGGTTTTTGGAAGGTCGGATGGACGTGATGTTAAGCGATTGGAAGGTGAAAGAAGTATAATTTAGGAAGGAGTTACGACACTTACTGAGCACAAAATTCTATCATATAGGACTGACCCAGTGTATTGTAAAACGACTTTGGAGAATGGAATCAGAGTGGTGACAGAAATGATGCCGCAGGTACGCGCCATCGCTATCAGCATCGTGGTAGATGTCGGACCCAAAGACGAAAAGCCAGAACAGAGCGGACTGGCCCACCTTGTTGAGCATCTGATGTTCAAAGGCACCAGCAGCCGCGATGCCATGCAGATTGCTCGCTTGATGGACGTGGCTGGGGGCATGATGGGGGGATTCACCTCACGGGATTACACCTGCTATTTTGCGACCGTTCTGGATGATTACCGCACTTATGCCCTTGACCTGTTCGGTGACGTCATTCTCAATTCCATCTTTGACGAGGAAAGCCTGGAACGCGAGCGAGGAGTGATTCTACGGGAGATAGAAGCTGACCAGGATGCCCCTGACCAACTGGCTCACAACCTGCTGAAGGCTAACATCTGGCCCAACCACCCTCTGGGCCGGCTGATTGCTGGCCAGCCAGAAGTGGTGGGAAAAGTCACCCGGGAGGACATGATCTATTTCGTCCACAAACATTATGTACCTGACCGCCTGATCATCGCCGCGGCTGGAAGTGTGGAGCACGAAGACTTTGTGGCTCAGGTGCGGGACGCTTTCTGGCGCATGCTGGGCCAGGGCTCTCCTGTGCTTAGCAGCCCCCCAGCCTGCCATTCAGGGGTGATCATCAGAGCCAGAGACCTCTCCCAACTCTATTTCGCTCTGGGCGTCAAAGCCCGCTCCTACACCCACCCCGACCGCTACGGGTTGCACGTCCTGAACGACCTCCTGGGCGGCGGCATCAGTTCCCGGCTTTTCCATCACCTCAGGGAGGAACGGGGACTGGTCTACAACGTAGCGTCGTCTTATCACGCCTATCGTGACGGTGGGTTGCTGGTTATCGAAGGAAGCACCACGCCTCAGGGCCTCATGTCCGTTCTGAGCCTGACCATGGCCCAACTGTGGCGACTGGCAGAGGAACCGGTCAGCGAGGAGGAGCTGTGGAAGGCCAGGGAGCGCATTCACAGCCGGCACCTCATCGCTTCTGAAGACACCAATACTCGTATGAGCAGGCTGGCCACTCAGGAACTCTATTTCGGATACCATATCCCAGCGACCGAGATTGTGGAGCAGATCCAGCAGGTGGACCAGAGGACGGTGCAACGCCTGGCTCAAGAGTTGATGGCCAATGGCTGTCCGGCCCTGGCCTTGGTCGGCCCTCAGAGCCACCGCCATTACTCAGCAGAAGCCGTCGAGAAATTACTGACCGAGACGAGTGCACAAGTTCAGAGGAAGCCAAGATCCTTTAGTCGAACAGGCAAACCAGTACCTGAAATGTCTCTCACTTGTCAGGGGGAAGAGCACGATGCCTTGCTCTACTCTCAGCCTTGATTCGGGTGACACTTGGCACTATCTCTGGAAGGAGGTGATCTAGATGCCTTTGGATCCTGCCGTGAAAAAAAATTGG
>Ga0180438_10011474_pt1 | contig 10704 bp, 28 predicted proteins | sample SS_ome_12_FD_132455 | JGI IMG/M metagenome (GOLD analysis project Ga0180438, IMG submission 132455) | Hypersaline lake sediment archaeal communities from the Salton Sea, California, USA - SS_3_D_2 metaG | ecosystem: Environmental > Aquatic > Non-marine Saline and Alkaline > Hypersaline >... | reverse complement strand
AGTTCGTTCCTGAGAAGGCGGCAGGTTGAGCGGTCAAACGAAGTAATCTGAGTGGATTTCTTTCTACGTGTCATTTGAGTACCTCCATTGTTTCGCGAAGCATATCATGGATTAGGTTTGAAGTCAAGCAGATTCGATATTTTCTTCGATGTAGGCCATGTATGCTTTGTCGATGTGGCAATACAACTCCTGTTCTTCAATTTTGGTCATGAGCTTTGCCATTCCGAATTGACCGGCTTCATTAAAGATATTGGACGTTGGTATCACTGCAACTTTTTTGAGTTGTTCTTCGTTTTGAATTTGCATGATATCTTCGAAGAAACCATACTCGGATATGATAACCAGGATTCCGAGATTGATATTTCTTTCTTCATTGACAAAAGAGATTTTACCAAGAGCAGCGCGAGTAAGAAGCACTTTCAGTAACATTTCGGCTGCTTCTTCGAAATCTTCTGCCATAAGGACTTGTTTATGGTCGCCGCATTGAGCATAGAATTTCTTTTTCATGGTTGTTCCTCATCTGAATGTACGAGAAAGAGTTGGTAATTGCCGGTTTCGTAATAGCCTTCTTCGAGAAATGCTGGAAGTTCGTCGTCATGGGCACCGTTTTCTTTTGCCACTTTAGAGAACAGTTCTTCGGCCTTTGCATTACCTTCTTCGTCGTCTGGAAATGCCCGAAGACTTTGAAGATCATCGTCGGCAATTTCGATAACGTTAATTGTGTCGATCATTGCTTTTCTCCATTGTTGCGAGCATCATATCATACATTCAGTGGGTAGTCAAGCACAGACTTAATCCATCTTATTTCATCCCGGATATTTTTGACGTTAGGATAATACGCAAGGCCTATTTCCGTGGCTCTTTGGAGTTTCTTTTCGAGGGATATAAGTCGTTCGGAGAGTTGCATGGAAAATGCCTTTATATGTTTTTGACATTACCCATCCATAATTCAACATTCAATATAAGCCATCCAAAGGAAATGCAACATATTCCTTTAGCCCAGAAAATTTGAAAATGAGGAATAAAGCCGATTTGTTTGCATTCGCCTTGTTTCCACCAATTGTCAATTCTGATTTTGGTCTTGCGATTGATGATGATTTTCATAATATCCTCATTGTTGCGAGCATCATATCATATATTCAGTGTGAAGTCAATAGTTTTCTTGGAAAATTTGGGATTCGAAAAGTTGGTTTGCTCTTTCATCTTCATCTGAATCGAAACACGAAACCATATCACGGATGAATATTTGGCTGTCTACTTTTGCCAGTTGTACTTCGGTGAGAACCTGGATGATTTGTTCGGCGGTCATATCGTCCATGCGTTTCTTGATGCCTGAGAGATCCATGACTTCGTAGGCTCCCTTGTCATGGTAGGTGTATTCTCCAAACATCTGAATGGCCGTCTTGATTTCTTGAACAATTTCTTTACTCGTTATCATTGGTTTCTCCTTTACGCATATCATTCAGTGGGTAATCCAAGTTTTTTTGCTTTGCCCAACGGTACTTCAATAGTCCATGATGTCATTCCGTAGTTGTTGAGATAGTATATCACTGTACCTTTGAAGATTTGGGCATGACTGATGATGGGTTGAAATTCAGTTGGTTGGGAGTCTTTAGCCATAGATTTGAGACAATTGGTTATGGCTACTTTCCTGCCTTCTTGTTTTTGATAATCTTTGAGAGAGGATATTCTGTCACTACCGTCACCCCATCTACGTTTTAGAACCCTACCTTTTGAGGCTACTGTTTGAACTTGATCTTGCGTTAAGGTTGGATAGAAGATATTGGCGCTCATTCTAAACTCCATTGTTTAAGAGCATAATATCATAGAGGTTAGTGAAAGTCAAGCAGATTCTTTCCGTACTCTTTCAATCAATTCTTGTATAGGCTTCGACAACTCACTACAGAGGGCTTTCAGGTGGCAAAGGCACTCTTCATATCCATAAGCATGTCCTGTTTCGTAACACCGATAGGAAATTGAGGATTGTAGTTCGGGTGGGATTTTATACTCCTCGAAGACTTTTGCTTGTTCAACGCTGTATTCTTCGGGTGTCATTCTGGCTGGTGCGGTTGACGGTGAGCTCATCTGTTACCTCCATTGTTTAAGAGCATAATATCATAGATGTTAGTGAAAGTCAAGAAAAATCATCCAGCCATTGTGGGTTTAATTCTCTTGTAAAGTTCACCGATTTGTTCGTTTTTTAGACAGACTGTATTGCCATCATCATCAGTAATAAACAGATTGCGTTCTGCCTGAAATCCATCGTCGTAAATACTTACATAGCCACCGTTTACAATATTACCGTCGCAAGTTTTGTTGGGCTGTGTTGTTTGCCATATCTTCATTTTTACCTTACCCCATTGTTTGAGAGCATAATAACATAGAAGTTAGTGAAAGTCAAGCAACTTTTTTCCATCTTCCACTTTTACTTTTCTTCCCTGTCTGCTCTCTTTTGTCAGCGATAAGTTTAATGAAGGCTCCCAACACTCCGAAAACAGGGGAAAGATAGTTGTAACCTTCGTAGTGCTTTTGGAGATATCGGAGTTCCTTAACAGAATAGTAATCGCAAACTTCGTTAAGAGGCTCCCATTGAATGATGCCCATGTATGTTCCAAGCATCGTTTGGCGTCCGTCAAGTCCGTTCACCACTGCACCTACATCTTCAATAGATTCTTCGAATTCAAGTATTTGTTGATGATTCATTTTTACTTCCATGACGCTACGTACAGAAGATCAGCTTGCCCTCGTTCTTAATCAGAAAGTTCACTGCACCTTTGAGGGTTTTGAAGGCTTTTGTCGGGTGAAGTTGTTCAATGACAAAGCGATTAGGATGTCTACGGAAGCAAACAATTGAGCCTAAGCATCGTTGCCCTGTGATTTTCTGAAATTCAGTTTTCTGTTCTTTTTTCGAGAGCTTTCTATTGACAAACCATATGTCCCTTTCAAGAGTTGTAAAGGTTCCATAGGGTTTAGAGAAGTCATAATAAGGACCGGAGACTTTGATGTCATTTTTCATAGGAGCAGCATATCAGAGACTAGGTGAAATGTCAAGCAGATTCTTCTTCGTCATTGAACATCAGGAAGTCAATCGCGATGGCTACAACCTTACCGTCCTGTTCGAGATAGTACGCATCGTAGCTTCCATCTCCATAGCCGCTTGATGATACAACGCCCCATGGAATTACTCCAGCTCCTACTTCTGATAGCGTTCGGTCACAGCAGATTGAATACCATGGCTCATCGGCACAGATGATTTCATCGTGGAGCCTTTCAACGCCCTTGACTGTCTCGTCGTCGCGCCACGCTTTCTTATCGAAGACACCTGCTTGTCCTGAATCAACAGCAACTACCCATGGCATTCGTTTCCAATAGCGTATAGCACTTGTGGGTATGTCACTCAATGGATAGCTCTCATGTGAACACAGGAGCATAGAGATACGTCCTCTGTCGTTTTCGTATACCTGAGCGTTCCATGTTCCCTTCATGACCTTTGGGAGTTGACCATTATTACGACAAAAGCATCTCGCATGGTCAATGGAGTCGTAGCAAGGGTCTGATACGACTACCACTCCAGACTTAATTGTGAACTCTCCGATGCGACATACAACTTGGTCTTTCATCAGATACGCTCCTTAATTTGTTCGATGGCTTGTCCGACGTCAAAAGGCTCTTGGTGTTGTAGTGATATTTCTGCATACGGGGTTACATGTCGCGGGGCAATTTCAGATTTAACGATGAAGTATGCAGGTGTCTTACTTCCAAAGAGAGGAACCGTTATGAGGCGTTCAACGGATTTCTGTTCCACGATGTCAAAGACGCCGGGGAGAGGGGAATGAACTTCCATAACTGCTTGTGCTGCTTTCATCGAGTACCTCCATTGTTTACGCGAGCAGCATACCACAAAATCAGATGGATGTCAAGCATTATCTATTATGGTTTTGCCCACATGTTGCTTTTCCATCCATACGAAAACATGTTAGTCCAAACCTGGAGAGTCATTCCGTCGAGAGGATACCATTTTACAGACGAATTGCGTTTCAGGATATGACCGCCTTTGGGTTTGTTCAGGAGATGATTGTTTCCCCATTCCAAAGGCCCATTGGCATCTCGGGTTCCATTGCGGTCACATACTAACAGGTCAGTTGTTTTAATAAGAGCTCGCTTGTGTTTTCCGATGTAGTTGTAACTGATATGTTCCTGGGTAAACTTCTCGCCTTGATTAAGAACCTTGGTGATACCTTTTGCCCGACAAGAAGGACAGACAAATATTTCGGGTTCGTTGATATATTGTGGATACAGGTCAATAAGGCTTTCGGGATAGAAGTCCTTATGGTCTGTAGCGTAATTCTCCAATGCATCACGGATAGTCATGAGGTTGGAGATACATTGAGCCCGTCTTGCTCTTTCTATCATGCTCGATACTACAGGAAAGAGCAAACCAGCCAGGGCGCCAATAATAGAGATGACGACGAGTAATTCAACGAGCGTGAATGCATTTCTTTTCATTGTCTTTCCTTTCTGAATACGAGCATTAGTTCTTCACTTGTAGATTGCAAAACCGTTCATCCAATCGTAGTAGCAATGGAACTGCTTATCAAAGATTTGCTGTACGAATTCCTCGCCCCTGCATTCGGTACTGGCAACCTTATAAGCGTCTTCTGGAGTACGAGCCGTCACTTCAACAACCCTGCCGCTTTCGTATGTCTCGCCTATGTCCACTCTGAATTTCATTGTTCACTCCTAATGAATACGTTGAGGATATTGCTTGCAGAGTTCATGGAATTTTTTAACTGCCGCTTTGTTAATCAGTCCCATGTCTCCCGAAGTACTTTCTACGCTCCTTACGATGTCAAAGGTTTCTACTTGAATTGGTTCGCCTTCATTCTGATAGACTTCTCTGATTCTACCATTTTCAGTTACGATTAAGATTTTACTCATGATTTCCAAACCAAATCTTGAATTCCATGAAGAGCCAACCGAAGAGAATACAAAAAGCACCCTCATTCCAAAAAAGGTCAATATGAGGAATAAGACCAATCTGTTTCGCTTCGCCGATTAACCAATTTTCAGATTCAAACTTCATGTTACTTCTCCATTGTTTGAAAGTATATTACCACAAGTTAAGTGAGAAGTCAAGCATTAACTGTTGATGGTTTCGTTGAGAATTTCTTCAAGGCTGTTTCCTGCTACTCGCCTGATACGCTCTGCTACGTCGGGGGTAAAGGGTTCGGGTATGGTCCTGTATGTCCCTTCTTGGTCGCCTCTCATACGTACAAGGGTTTTGGTCTTGCAGATTCGTTTGAACTTGCGGGTGCTTTCAAAATCATCAGCAAGTGCAGAAATGAATGTATCAATATTATGTGGCAATGGGGGATAGTTGGGAATCATAGAAGGGAAGGGCGGGAGACTTTCAACATGGTCTTTGAGAGCCTGTTCGTCTTCTCCGTTACGCTCTTCAAAACGAATCATACCCATACCGCCATTTCCGTCGTCGTGGTATTGAGCGATTTTCCTGCCATTGCGATAGATGGTGCATGAGTAACAAATACCATCCATACCTTGACAGGACTTGAGATTCTTGATGCTGAATTCGCCATGAGGAACCGATTGAATCATTGTCGTACCTCCATTGTTTGAAAGCATATTACCATAAATGCGGGTAAAAGTCAAACACTAATTCCTGTAGACAGTAACATTTCTACAGTGACGCAAAATCCCTACGAGCTAGATACCCGCCTACTGCTCCTAGCTGAACTCCGGCATCAGCTCCTCCTGCGTCATCGCTATTCCGGCCTCGAAGGCTGCCAAAAACATCACTGTAGAAATAAAAAGGCCGATTTTCCTAGCAAATTCGAGGGAAAATTAATCTGCAGTGACGTAATCGCTCGCCTGGCCGGCGGCAAGCTCGGCAGCGCGTCCTCAGCTCCCTGCCACGTAATGGGCAGAAATTCAAAAGGTAATAGGGACGGGGTTAATCGAGGATGGGCAGAAATAAAAGGACGCGGGCAGGAATAGTCTAGAAGGGCATCAGAAAGGGCTACAAGGGCTTAAAAATGAGAAGAGGCGTTACCTTCTGGCGAAAGAAGAATAACGCCTCAAACGACAACCCGGCCGGTCGAGAATCCAGGTCATCGGTTGTTATTCAAATTGCTCTTCGACGCATTGCCATTCCATTCCTCGGGCATTGGGATTATGGCCTTCAAGATGGATGCGATACCCAGATTGACGAACAGTTTCACCGCAGATTTTGCAGATGCCGGTAGAATTTCCTAGCTGCGATTGCTTGAATCCTTCGAACCATTTCTCGACGGCATCAAGGCAAACCTCATCCCGTTCCGATGCTTCAAGAGATTGATAGGCATCCTCATGGTAAAGAGTAGCCATGGCAATAACTTCTTCCAGGGCTTGTACAATGTCCACTGTAGCTTCATCGCTCATTGGTTTTCTCCGTTTTGAGATTGTCGATATGGTCACGATGTCGGCAGAGCATATGAGTAAGGTATCCCGATTTGTAAATAGTCATACCGCACAGGTCGCAAGTAATGGCAGGGTCAGGAGTTGTGGACTTTTTGTATCCCTCAAACCACTGCTGAATTTTATTGAGACAATCTGTATGGTATCGGTCTTCATCATGATTGAAACCGAACAATGCATCAATATGGCTTTCGGCAAGACTGATAATGGTTTCTAATGCCTCTATGAGATCAACGTTGGCTTCGTTGGCTTCGTTGGCTTCGTTGGCTTCGTTGGCTTCGTTGGCTTCGTTGGCTTCGTTCGTATGTTCGGCAGGCGCTTCTCTTTCTTCATACCATCCGCAATGCTCTTGATCGCAATCCTGCATATTGCAATGTCCGTGTTTACATGGCATCGTCTTCACTCCATTTTTGTTAGAAGTTTTTGAATTTTCCTGGCTTCTTGTCGAGTCATTGTCCAGTCGCCAGTGCTTGTTGGTCCTTCCATAAATATTTGAACAATATCATTCCTGCTTTCAATCTTCAAATATATATCATTTCCGAGTTCGTTCTTGAAGGATTTTTCGAGAATTTTATGGTCTTCGCTCATTCTTTCTCTTCATCCTTTGCGGACAGAACGTAATACATTTCCTTACCAACCGGGCTGTCATGGTGATAATTCTGAATGGCAAAACCTTTCCTGCCGTCTTCCTCGTAGTCCCATATGTAATAGGTACAATGGGTCCTGGGAAGAATCTCTTGAAGGAATTTTTCTGCTGTATCGGCCTGAAATTCCTTATGGCCATCAAGTTCGCGCCATCCAAAATTGTTTACTCTTGCTTCCCATTTACCATCGGGGTTGCGTTCCTTCATTAATTCGGTAAGCGCTTCGGTAAAGCATTCCCATTCCCAATCCTGAAAGAACGGATCGCTATAGAGATATTGACGGACGGCATCTTCATCGGTCATGTCAACATCTTCGGCCATGGATTCGAATTCGTTTGGATTTTCCATACGATACTTGACTTCATTTTCGTAAAGCTCGCAAGTATCCCATGATAGGCGTGCGTTTTCGTGGGTACGTTCCGTGGGTGGGTTGAATTCGATTGCTTCGGTCGGAATTGCTGTTGCTGTCATCATTGCCTGTCCTCCATTGTTTTACAGGCACAAGCGTATCATACATTCAGTGGAAAGTCAAGCGGAAAGTTTTGGAATTTTGACTACGAAACATGAACGTATCGCATACAGGTTCGCAGAAGATGGTCATAGTCTCCGCTTGTTGCTTCTGTCATAAATTCATCGGCAAGATCGGGAAATCCAGCCTTCTTTAATGCCCGACTTACTTTTCCAAGAATCGCAAAGGCATTTCCATTCGAGCCAACAAGCTGTACTTCAATGTCTGTTTTTGGTTCGCTCATTGTTCTACCTTCCGAGAAATACATGGCTACCAACCAGTTGCGTTTCTTTACATCCCTCATGTTCGAATGTTACTTCGTATGCCCAATCATCCACGATCTTGCAGTTGAGTATCTTGGCTCCTGGCAACTCAGCTACATGCTTTTCGGCTTGTTTCATCGCTACGTCTATGGGGTTGCTTGGAGTAAGGTCAATCTCATGCTTTTTGCCTTTGTCGATAACCGTAAAGACTGTTGCTGTTGAGTATTGATTTCGTTGAATTTCAAGCGCTCGTTCGGCTGCTTCTTCGGGAGTATCAGCCTCAATGTCAATTTCCCAGGTAACTCGCATAGTTCTCATTGGCTTTTCTCGACGTGTTATCTTCTTCATGCTATCCCTCCATTGTTTATGCGAGCATCATACCATAAGTTTTTCAGACTCAAACATACGAGGAATAGCAAAAGAATCACTGGGATCACTGGTATCCTCAATATCCATCAGGCGAGCTTCCTTATCTTTGAAGTTGACCCAAAGAGTTCCGCCGCTCTGAATTGAAATGCCTTTCTTACGCATGAATTCTTCAACTTCCTTCAAGGCCTGCTCGATTTCACTGTCGCTTTTATACCATTTCATTTTGTCTCCCGGTTTTCCCAGTTTCTTTTGAACACTTCATCTTCTCTTTCTGCCAGCCGAATAGCCATGTCCAACTTTGTTCCTACATCCGATATGCCATACCAATTACATAAATTAGCAAGTTCCTCTTTTGAATATTGAATAAGAAGATGTATTCTAGGATTGTCCTTGTTCATCTTATCCCCATTGAATAACCTTACCGCAATTTGGGCAACACCATCCATGCGAGCCCTTTTCGGTTTCCCAGTAAAGACAGGGAACATGAGCAAAGGCTGCTTTATAGTCTTCCATCAGCAAATCATGGTTGACAGGACAGGTATCTTTACCCTTTTTTATAACTTTCTTTTGCTCAACTCCATCCAAGTCAGGAAGGGGAATGTATTCGTCCATGAAATCGCTGTCGGCTACATGGGAAGCGAACCATTCCAATTCAGAACTTCCAACCCTAACACCATGAATGCCGCCGCCTTGACAATAACCGTAGTTGCTCATGATAGTACCTCCATTGTTGCGAGCATCATACCATAGAGAAGGTGGGAAGTCAAGTTCAAAATGAGGGTCGCTTTGGAGTCATCTCGAACCAAGGAGGAATGTCGTTGTAGTACGCATTTCCCTTCTTGAAGCCGGGGAACTTCTTATGGGCTTTTCGGTAGGCCTTGTATTTATTCCAGAATGTAGGCGCCTGCTTTAGAGTGACGAGCAAACGGTTCTGCCGGTTCTGTCCCAGGTACTCGGTAATTTTGATGAGTTCGTCTTCGTAATGTAGATAAATCTTCACTCGCATCACTCCAGAAATGATAAACGGTCTAAGACAACTAGGAATTTCATAACCGAAGAGTTTTCTTCTTGGCGTAAAGCATTTATTTTCTATGCTATATTTTAATTTGCTCGTACACGCTCTCGGGCTCGCGAAAACCCAAGAACTTATGCTCTCATGGTGTTACCTGAGAGACTGTGCAGTAATGTGCCTGCGCCTGAGACTTTTAGCGCGGGTCAATATTGGACGCTCTGACCCCAGTTACTCCATTCCTAGTTGTCAAAGACCTGTAAGTATATGGCAGACTCGACGGGAAGGACTCTCACCCTCTAGCGGAACAAATACTGCCCCAATTTGCTGACGCCTGAGAAAGCGTATTGAGCAACGATATCTCGCTGTTGCTACCGTTGAGTTATGTTCGTTGGTTCATTCAAAGAACGACTGCACTGTACCATAAATCTGGCTGAGACTCAAGCAGTTTCCGGCTGTTCCTTGAGCCTTCGAATAGCCGTTCCCATGGTTCGTTTGAAGTTCTCCTTGCCATAGGAAATTCGAACCGAAATCAATCCATCGAGGTCAACGTTCTCCTGGAGCCATTCGATTGCTTCGGCTATCTTGTCATCGCCACCGTAATATTCGCAATTTGCATCGCCGCTGGTTATCTCTCCTGCTCCCAGCTGATGGAATTCCTCAACGCTGGTAAACAGAATCAAAAAGGGATTATGGACGCCAGGACGATTGTAAGCTACAGCCCTGCTCTCAGAACCCATGGCTGCGGCTACTTGGTTGATGGCTCGAATGTAAACCTCACGGTAGACTTCAACGCCATCTGGGATTTGTTCGCCGTCCCCAAACCCCATCTTATATACCATTTCCTCTAAGTATTTCATATGTACCTCCCGCGTATTCAGTGGATGATTCGTCAACCAGGAATTTTGATGCCTAGATCCTCTCCTTTGAAGAAGCGTCCACATCCCCGGCATTGGTATGTAGCAGGGTTTGACGCGGGACGCTGGCTATCCCAATCAATGTCGCTTGAGCCGTTCCATTCGATTGAGCCGTCCTCATTAACTCCGAATATGAGAGCGTCTGCATTGATGATGTCACGACGAGCTATTGCACTCTGACAGTCGGGGCATTTGAGTTCTTTGAATGTGTCGCTCATTGTTTCTCCATTGTTTATGCGAACATCATATCATACATGCAGTACAAAGTCAAGCATTTTGCTCGGTAACTTCCGGTAGTTTTGAATGCCATAAATCACTTCCATGCCCGATGAGTCGTCCCTGTTCATCCGTAAGGCGATACTTCCATTCGTTGACTACGGCATTTGTACATCCGGAAAAACAACCTTCCCTGGATAAACGAGTAGGTACGCTTTCAAGTATACAGTCTATATTTTTTTCTGCCTCATCATTCATTTCGTAGTCGATTTCAATTTGAAGGATGCGTTTCATCGTTCCTCCT
>Ga0180438_10011473_pt1 | contig 10707 bp, 7 predicted proteins | sample SS_ome_12_FD_132455 | JGI IMG/M metagenome (GOLD analysis project Ga0180438, IMG submission 132455) | Hypersaline lake sediment archaeal communities from the Salton Sea, California, USA - SS_3_D_2 metaG | ecosystem: Environmental > Aquatic > Non-marine Saline and Alkaline > Hypersaline >... | reverse complement strand
TGGCGCGGCCGACAGAGGCCACACAAGCGTTGGTCGGGGCAGAGGGTAGCATCCAAACTCCGAAGTGTTGCCCTCAGTGTCAGTGGCTGTAGCAGTAACATTGTTATCAGCCGGTATGGTATTGGCCACGATAAGGATGAACGCTCCTTTGGCATCGGCTACAGTCTGGCCCAGAAAAGTGGCCCCTTCGCCACCAGGGTCGGCGAACACCTCGACAACAGCCGTGGGCGTTGCCCAGCCAGTGACTGTGATCAGGCCTGTGCTGTTGACAACAGCATGGATCAATGGGCGGGGGATCCAGGTGTTGGCCCTGTTGGAGAGCAAGATGCCCATTTCCTTGTTGCCAGAAATGCGGTTTTGAGTGAATGTATTTCTTATAGTGCTGGTGCCTGTTGTCCATACCCCTCGTCTGTCGTTCCCACGAATGACACAATGCTCTATTCTATTCCTCTGAGCCCCATCGTGGATTTCTACTCCATCGCTAGGAAAGTTCTGGATTGTGAGGCATTTGATCGAGTTGTCGTTCGAAATGATACGGAAACCATCGACATACTGGTGGGCAGTGCGTGACAACCAACTGCCATCAATGATGACGCCGGCCTTACAGCCATCAATAGAGATATTGTTCTGATCAATAGTGAGACGGCCGCTGGTTATGGTAATGGTAGTGGGGCATTCTTGCTGGAAGAGATCGGGATCGAAGATGATGGTATTACCTGATCCGGCGTCGCTAAGGCACTGACGTAGAGTATCAGGGCCGCTGTCGGCAGCGCTGGTTACTGTGCAGATGGTTGAAGCAGATAACAGGTACGGCTCATTGGATGAATCGCCTTGAGCCGAACCAATTGCGACGCTGGATGGAGCGGACATGAGGGACAGGAGGGACAGGAGGAGGAACGTTCCTAGAGTTGCCGCCAGGATGGACAAGATAATAGGCCATACTCGTTTTCGATCAATGTCTCCCATAGTTCACCTCCTCGCATAGTGTGATCGTGCTTGATGGGAAATAGTCATTCCTCGCTGCTCAGCATACCAATGTGGCTGGGAACACAAAGCCGACCCACTCCCGGCACACAGCCGGAAGCCTGGTCGGCCACTGTCAATCGTGCATGCGCTTCTCTCCACAAAAGACCATTGCTGCGACGTGGGCGGCGATGGTGGATCCAACAAGGACTCGCAACAGGTGATATCCCTATTATACCTGACGTCCGCGTCCGCTCAAAAACCTGTCGCTCGACTCCTCTTGTAGAAAGGCAGGTCACTTCACCGATCGAGTTGTTTCCGTAACGCCTGCCAGGCGCGCAGCACCTCGGCCACGCTCCAGGCCTGGGCCGGGCAGCCGCGCGGCGTGTGAGGCGGGTCGCCGTCGAAAATCTCGCTGATCGTGCCCATGCCCCCGTGGCGCAGGTGGTCGGCGAAGGGCTGCAGCAGGCGGCGGGCACCGGCCATGTCGCCGGTAACGCGATGATAGGCCATGGCGTAGGGCCCGATGAGCCAGCCCCAGACCGTGCCCTGGTGGTAGGCACCGTCCCTGGCCCATTGGCCGCCGCTGTAGCGGCCGGCATAATCGGGATGACCTGGCGCCAGACTGCGCAGGCCGTAGGAGGTGAGCAGCGAGCGCCCCACGGCTTGGACCACGTTCCGGGCCAACTCGATCGGCAGCGGGCTGTGGGGCAGGGAGACGGCAAAGATCTGGTTGGGCCGCAGGGCGGCATCCTGGCCCGTCGGGCCGTCTATGACGTCGTAAAGGTAACCACCGTCCGCGTACCAGAAACGCTCGGCAAAGCTGCCGGCCGCCCGTCTGGCCAGCGCTTCGTACCGCTCTACCCCGGCAGCGTCGCCCATCTGGCGGGCGAAAGCGGTCATGATCTTGAGCGCATTGTACCACAGGGCGTTGACTTCTACCGGCTTGCCGGTCCGTGGCGTCACTACCCAGTCTTCCACTTTGGCGTCCATCCAGGTGAGTGGCCAACCTGGCTCCCCAGCGTGCAGCAGCCCGTCCTGCGGGTCCATCCTGATGCCGTAGCGCGTGCCCCGCTCGTGCCAGCGCACGATCTCTACCAGGGTGGGGTAGAGATCGGCCACCAGTTGCCAATCCTCCGTGTGACGTACGTATTCGGAGATGGCCTGGAAATACCACAGCGTGGCGTCCACGGTGTTGTATTGCGGCGTCTCGTCCTCGTCAGGGAAGCGGTTGGGCAGCATGCCCCGATCCACGTAGCGGGCGTAGGTGCGCAGAATGCAGGCCGCTACCTCTGGCCGGCCGGTGGCCAGCGTCAGACCGGACAGGGCGATCATCGTGTCGCGGCCCCAATCGTTGAACCAGGGATAACCAGCGATGATTGAGCGGCCCTCTGGGCCGCGGGTGACGATGAATTGATCGGCCGCCAGCACCAGTTGCCCGAGGAAATCTGATTCGCCCTCCTGCGCCAGAGGGCTGGTCGCCAGTAGGGCGCGCTGCCGTTCCCGCTCGGCGGAAAGGAGCTGGAGGCCGTCCAGCCTGGGCTCGGGTTCGGTGCTGATGACCAGGCTGGCCGTCTGTCCGGGGGAGAGGGTGGCGGCAAAGCGCCCCATGGCGTAGAGGTCTTCCTGGTCGTCCAGTCCGCGGCAGGTCTCTACACGGTGATGGAAGCGCCAGTACCACTCGCCTTCCAAGGCAGCAGAGAACTCGCGGCTGAGGATCAGGTAGGGTGGTGCGCTGGCGAATTTCACCGACAAGCCATAAGGCACGGCCGCCAGGCTGGCTTCCCAGCCAATGCCGCGGGTATGCTCGTGATGGCCGCGTGCCGTGCAGAGGGGGATGGCCGTCAGCGTCAGGGGGCGACTGCCCTGGCGCAGCGTGTAAGCGATGCAGGTGGTATTGTGCCCCTGCACCATCCAGATGCGCTTCTCCAGGCGTGCCTCGGCCAGGGCGTAGGTGAAGGTAGGGATCGTGCCTTCTAGGCGAAAGGACTCCAGGTACAGGTAGCCGTGAGGGTGGATGTAGCGTCCGTGAAATTCGTTGGTCGAGAGGGGGTATTCCCGCCCGTCGAGGATGGCCCGTTCTTCCAACTGGGCCACCAGAACCGTGCGCTCCAGGGGCGGGTTCAACGCAGCCACCAGCAGGCCGTGGTAGCGTCGGCTATTGGCTCCGCTGAGGGTGCCCATAGCATATCCGCCGATGCCGTTCGTCACCAGCCATTCTCGTTCGACGGCGTGCTCAAAGCGGCCGCAGATCTCTCGTCCGACCTGGATCAAGTTCGTCACCCCCTGGTTACTCTGCCTACGTAACGTTGCATTATACACGAACTTGGGGCAGTAGACAAGGCCACAACTTGATGCTTCCAGATAACGAGGGCAAGAAACCCGGGTTTTCCGGCCAAAAGGAGCGTTGTGGTCTCAGCAATGTTGCCCGGCAGCCTCAAATCATCTGTGAGCATCAAAAACCGGGTTTCTGAAGCAAAATCCCGTTGTAGTGCTAGAGGGCCTTTTTTATTGCGTCCCTTACAACTTGTGGTATAATAGGCCCGCTCGGATCCGGAGGAAAGGAGAAATCAAAAAGAAATGAATCCTATTGCCTTTAAAATCGGCCCTATACCAGTGTACTGGTATGGCATCACCATCGTCAGTGCGGCCATAGCGGGAGCTTGGGTGGCTGCAACCGAGGCCAAGCGCCGTGGGCTCGACCCGGAGGAGGTGTGGAATGGGCTCATCGTGGCCTTGATCATGGGTATCATCGGCGCGCGCCTTTATCATGTCTTCTCCAGCCCGATGGGGGGCAGCGTGGGCTGGAGCTACTATCGCCAGAATCCCCTGGCCATCCTCAAGATCTGGGAGGGTGGGCTGGGCGTCTATGGGGCCATTGTCGGTGGTATGATCGGGGTGCTGCTCTACTGCTGGGTGCGCAAATTCAAGCCCCTGGAGTGGTTGGATGTTGGCACACCAGGGCTGGCCCTGGCTCAGGTGATCGGGCGTTGGGGCAATTTTGTCAATCAAGAACTTTATGGCCCACCGACGGACCTGCCCTGGGGCATCCGCATACCGATGGCGAATCGGTATCTTGAACATAGAGAGCTCCCTCCAGAGACGCGCTTTCACCCGGTTTTCCTTTACGAGTCGCTCTGGAGCCTGATTGGGTTTGCGCTGCTGATGTGGATCGGGCGTCGCTTTGAGGACCGCCTGCGCAAGGGTGATATCTTTCTTCTGTACCTGATATGGTATCCTCTGGGACGCTTTTTGATCGAATTCCTGCGTCCTGATGCCTGGATGCTTGGATCGCTCGCGGCCGCTCAGGTGTTTGCCCTGATCGCCATCGCTCTGGCCATTTTGGGCATCATCTATCTCCATCGCCGCCCTCTTCCGGCTGCTGAAATGGGCACACTGGAGGAGGCAACGGAGCCAGATCGGATTTCTCTCTCTGCTGACTCTGAAGATCAGGAACGTGAAAACGAAACCACGCCGGAATAAGGAATTGGCTTCTTGAGGGGTCTGGCAGTATGGGAGGTGGGGGATGGCTGGTGAAAAGATCCTCATAATAGATCCGTCGGAAGAGGATGTCCGTGCTCTGGCTGACGAGGTGTTGTATCCCGAGGGATATGTCGTCGTCCACGCTCTGGATGGGGAGGAGGGCCTGCGCCAGGCGATGGATGGAAATCCTGATGTGATCGTTGCCGAGTTCGCTACGCCACGGCGACCAGGGTTGGACATCCTAGCTCAACTTCGTCAGGCCGGGCGGGAGGTGCCCTTTATCCTGATCGGCCTTTCCAGCTCGGTTGAGACTTTGAAGCGGGCATTGCGCATGGGGGTGGTAGACTATTTGTTCAAGCCCCTGGACCTGGACGAGGCGCGCACGGCGATTGAGCGGGCTTTGGCTCGGAGGATGCGGCCTCTGCCGGACACGGAAACGAGCCTGTTGGCCCGGGGTTTTGAGCGAATCAACCGCCAGTTGGAGCGACGTGTGCGGGAGTTGAGCATCCTCCACAATATCGGCAAGGCGGTGACTTCGATTCGTGATCTGGAGAGGCTGTTGAACCGCATCGTTGAAGCGGCCGTCTATCTGACTGGCGCGGAGGAGGGATTTCTTCTTCTGATTGACGAGGAGACCCATGAACTCTATATAAGGGCTAGTCAGGGCCTAGGCGAAAAGCTGGCCACCAGCCTCCGCATCAAGTCCGAAGATAGCCTCTCCTGGCAGGTGGTGCAGATCCGTAAGCCGATCATGATCAGCAGCGTGACGGACGAAGAGCAGTTCAAGCTCAAGACGGGTTACCTGGTCAAGGCACTGCTTCACGTCCCCCTCAATCTGCGGGGGGAGGTCATCGGTGTCCTCTCGGTGGACAACAAGATCGCCCGTCGTAGTTTTAGCGATAACGATCTGCAGCTCTTGTCTGCGCTGGCTGACTATGCCGCCGTGGCCATTGACAACGTGCAGCAGTACGAAAGGGCCGAAACCGAGGCGGCCAAGCTGGCGGCGTTGCTCAAGACCCATGGGGCGGGTGTCATTCCTGGCGAGCCGCAGGTCGAAACCGTTCCTCTGGATTGGCTGGTCGAAGAGTTGCAGGCGCAGAAAGAGAAGGCCGATGAAGGATTGAAAGAGACAGAGCAGCTGGCCCGCGAGTTGGCGGCCCGGGCGTCGTCGGTCGAGCAACTAGTAGAACAGTGGCGCAACCAGCGCCTCGGTTCAGAGGAATTGGCCCGTCGCCTCGCGGATGTGGAGGTGGCCGTGCCTGGCCGGGGCACCCAGGTCCCCGCGACCGCACCAATCCCCTGGCGGAGCATCCTGGACAACCTGGCAGAAGGTCTGATCGTCACCGATCGACAGGGCTTTGTCAGGGCGGCCAATCGTGTGGCTGCCCGGCTGTTGGGCACGGATCGGGTGATCGGTCAAGACTTGCGGTCGTTCAGTGCTGACCCCCGCTGGATCGAAAGCGTGGACAGGCTGCGCGCGAACGACGTGTCTGGCGAGTCGGCCGGGCCGGAAGCTACCTTCTGGCGAAATGGTTGCCTGATCAGGGCCAATTTCGTGTCGCTCTCTGAGGAGACAGAGGAAAACGGTGAATGGGCTGTGATCTTGAGCGATCTGGGTCGTGAGCGTGCCATCCAGTCGGCCAGTGACAATCTGAACTCGATCATTTCGCAGAAACTGCGGACGCCAATGACGGTTATTGCCAGCTATGCCGACCTGTTGCTGACCGAGGCTGTAGGGCTGCTGGTGCCGAACCAGCGCCGTCTTTTGGAAAGCGTGCAGGCCAACCTGACGCGCATGGGCGAGGTCGTGGATGGCCTGACAACCGTGTCGCCTGTGGCCCCGGACGTGGTCAGGGAGACGCTGGGGCCTGTAGATGTGGGGTTGGTTATTGAGAGGGCGGTGGACGACGCTGCCTCGTGGTTCAGCAGCAAGGACTTGAACGTCGAATTGGATCTGGCCAGGGATCTGCCCCGGGCGATTGTCGAGCCGGATTGTGCCTACCAGATGGTCATCAATCTGTTACAAAATGCCGTTCGCGCCACGCCCGCTGGTGGCGTCGTCCTTGTCCGAGCCAGAGCGAGCCAGGATAGGCGGCTGAAGGAGCAGGCCTCTTTCCTTGTCATCTCGGTGCGCGATCAAGGCGGTGGCATCGCCCCGGAATTTCTGGGTCAGGTTTTTGAGCGTTTCTACAGCGAACAGGAGCGGCCCATCCCTGGCCTGGGCGGCAAGGGGGTCGAGTTGTCGCTGGTCAAGAGGCTGGTGGAGACCTTTGGCGGCCGGGTGTGGGTGGAGACCGAGCCAGGGATCGGCAGCACGTTCAGCTTGATACTGCCTGCTCTTGGAAACGGATAACGGAGACAACATTCGATGTCGGCCCGCGCCAGCGGTCGGCATTTGTTCAAATAGGAGTGTTCATTTCATGCGCAAGCTGCTTTCAGGCAACGAAGCTATTGCCCTGGGTGCCTGGGAGGCAGGCGTCAAGTTTGCCGCTGCTTATCCCGGTACCCCCTCGACTGAGATATTGGAGAATCTGTTCGGTTATGCTGGTCTCAAGGCCGAGTGGGCCAGCAACGAGAAGGTGGCCCTGGACGCGGCCGCTGGCGCAGCGCTGGTCGGTGTTCGGGCGCTGACGGCCATGAAACACGTTGGGCTCAACGTCGCCGCCGATACCTTTTTCTCCTTGAGTTACACCGGCGTCAAGGCCGGGTTGGTGGTCGTCAGTGCCGACGACCCCGGCACCTTTAGTTCGCAGAACGAGCAGGAGAACCGGCAGTACGCTCGTTTCGCCAAGGTGCCCTGCCTGGAGCCTTCTGACAGCCAGGAGGCAAAAGATTTCGTCGCTGCCGCCCTGGATCTCAGTGAGGCCTTTGATACGCCGGTGCTCTTGCGCTCTACGACGCGGCTGTCCCATTCCAAGACGCCGGTTGAGGTAGGCCTGCCCAGAGCGCGTTCGGCGGGTGAGGACGAGCGCCTGACCTTCCCCGACAACCCACAAAAGTACGTCATCATCCCGGCGCACGCGCGCAAGCGCCATCCCCTCGTCGAGGCGCGCGTGCGGCGGCTGGCAGAGTGGGCCGAGACGGCGCCGATCAACCGCCTGGAGTGGGGCGACCGGCGGCTGGGCATCGTGGCCACGGGCATGGCTTACCAATACGCTCGTGAGGTCTTTGGTGACGTGTCGTACCTGAAGCTGGGTATGAGCTATCCTTTGCCTATGGGTCTGATCCGCCAGCTCCGCGAGGGCGTGGAGAGGTTGATCGTCGTCGAAGAGCTGGATCCTTTCTTTGAGGAGCAGATCAGGACGGCTGGCATCCGCGTGGACGCTGGCAAGGACGTCTTTCCCATGACCGGTGAGTTCACGGTGCCGATCGTGCGAACGGCGGCGGCTGAGATAGGCCTGATAGAAGCGCCGACGCTGGCTGAGGCTACAGATGCTCCAGTCGTGGACCTGGATATGCCGCCTCGCGTGCCCGCTTTCTGTCCCGGGTGTCCGCATCGCAGCGTCTTTTACGCGCTGCGCAAGCAGCGGCTGCGGGTCAGCGGCGACATTGGCTGCTACTCCATCGGCGTCCTGCCGCCGTTCAATGCCATGGACACCATCCTTTCGATGGGCGCCGGGTTGGGCATGGCGCATGGCATGGGACAGGTTGGCGTGGCGGACAATTTCGTGGCCGTCATCGGCGACAGCACCTTCTTCCACACCGGGCTGCCGGCCCTGGCCAGCACGGTCTACAACAAGGGCGTCGTCACCACGATCGTCCTGGACAACTATACCACCGGCATGACCGGCGGCCAGGAGAACCCCGGCGCCCGCATCGAGATCGAGCCGGTGGTGCGCGCGCTGGGCGTCAACCACGTCTGGACGGTAGACGCGTTTGACCAGAAAGGGGTGGAGGAGGCGATCAAGGAAGCCGTGGCCATCGCCGATGAGCCGACTGTCGTCGTGGTCCATGGCAGTTGTGTCCTTCTCAAGGGGTATAGCCCCAAGCCGGTGGTCGAGGTGGACGCCGGGGCCTGCACCGCCTGCGGCGTCTGTTTCCGCGTTGGCTGCCCGGCCATCCTCAAGAGCGCGGAGGTCTATGCCAAGAACGGCAAGAACAAGGCAACCATTGACCCGCTCATGTGCGTGGGATGCGACATCTGCCTGCAGGTGTGTCCCTTTAACGCGATCTACAAGACCTGAGCGGGGTTGACGGATGCAAAGTCAAGGTAAGAAGCATCAGGCAAGGGAATTGACATGAATCCACTTTTGCAGCGCATATCAATTGATCCGAATGTCTGCTTTGGAAAACCGTGTATTCGAGGGACTCGAATCTGGGTCTCGCTGATACTCGATTTCCTGTCGAGTGGGATGACGCCAGAGGAAATCGTGACCGAATATCCACAGTTGACCGTGGAGGACATTCGTGCGGCTATTGCTTATGGCGCCGAGATGGCGCGAGAACGCTACGTCGAGATTCCTCTGCAGGCAGTTGCATGAAATTCAAGCTAGATGAGAACCTGGGAGCACGAACTCAGAGGCTCTTTCGAGATGCAGAGCACGATGTCGCTACCGTCTGGGAAGAGTCATTGCAAGGTAGTACTGACCAGGCACTCTTTGATGTCTGTTACCAGGAGAAGCGCTGCCTGGTTACGTTAGATCTGGATTTTGCCAACGTGCTACGTTTTCCTCCTTCACGGACTGCCGGTATCGTGGTCCTCCGGGTTCCCAAGAATCCAAGTCTGGCTACGTTGACACAATTGGTTCGGCAATTCCTGCAGGCGTTGTCTCAAGAGCCTGTCAGTGGTCGGTTGTGGGTAGTCGAGATGGGTCGAATTCGAGTTCATCAGGCAGAAAACGGTGATGAAGTAGAGGGACGAGAATGAAACCGATGAATTTTCTGCTCGCTGGCGTGGGCGGCCAGGGGGTATTGACTTCGTCTGACATCGTGGCCGAGGTGGGCCTGGCTGCTGGCTATGAGGCCAAAAAGTCCGAGATCCACGGGTTTTCGCAGCGCGGTGGCGTGGTCGAAAGCCACGTCCGCTGGGCCGAGAGGGTGTTTTCGCCCGTCTCCTCGCCTGGCGAGGTAGATTTTCTGGTCGCTTTTGAGCCACTCGAGGCCGCCCGCTGGGTCAACTGGCTGCGCCCTGGCGGCGTGGTCTTGGCCGACCCCCACATGGTCGCCCCCATAACGGTTAGCGCCGGCGATCACGTTTATCCCGACCTGGCGGACATCGAGGCGGCCCTGCGGGCACGCACGGAGCGGGTCACCTTGGTGACGGGTTTAGAGATCGCCGAGCGCTTGGGTAACCCCCGCATGGCCAACACGGTGCTGCTGGGCACGCTGAGCAACTACCTGGACGTGCCGGTCGAGACCTGGCTGGAGGTCATCGGCCAGCGCCTCAGACCCAGATACGTCGAGGCGAACCACAAGGCCTTTCTGGAAGGACGGGACTGGCCACTCTCGTGAGGCCCTGTTTGGCACGGTCGTGGGGATGATAGCATTCTGGATGATAGCACGTTGATCGAGAGCTTTGACTCAACCTGACAAGGAGCAGGAGACATGGATCGGAGTCTTTACGAACTGGAAGAGGCGTGGCGCATGGCCATACAGAAAGAGCAGGACGCGCACGATCACTATGTGCGCCTGGCCCAGATGACCAGCGACGCCGCCGCCAGAGCCCTTTTTGAGCGGTTGGCCGAACAGGAGACAGGCCATAAGCGCATTTTGGAGGAGGAATTTGCCCGTTACTTTGAGCGCGATCTGGAGGCAAAGGCGTGGGCCGCCATTCTGTGGTGGGACTGGGAGGACGAGGCTTTCCACCTGGCACAGGAATTGGATGTCCCCATCTTGCTCTATATCACTGCTCCCTGGTGCCATTGGTGCCACGTTATGGAGGAGGAGGCGTTCGCCGATCCCGATGTCATCCAGCTCGTCAACGCCGAATTCATTCCCATCAAGGTGGATAGCGACCGCCGTCCCGACGTGAACCGGCACTACAATCAGGGTGGTTGGCCGACGACGGCCTTTCTCACGCCCGACGGCGAGTTGCTCACTGGCGCGACCTACCTGGAGGCCGGACAGCTCAGGGATATCCTGGAGCGCATCCCGGTTTATTATCACAGTCAAAAGGGGGACATTACCGTCAAGCGAGAGAGGGCCGGTGCCCGGCTGGCGGCCGAGGAAGCCAAACCGGCGGCCGCGGCTCCCATCACCGAAGAGATCGTCCAGAACGTGGGCGCGGCACTGCGCCAAGCCTACGATCCGCTGTACGGCGGC
>Ga0180438_10011471_pt1 | contig 10708 bp, 3 predicted proteins | sample SS_ome_12_FD_132455 | JGI IMG/M metagenome (GOLD analysis project Ga0180438, IMG submission 132455) | Hypersaline lake sediment archaeal communities from the Salton Sea, California, USA - SS_3_D_2 metaG | ecosystem: Environmental > Aquatic > Non-marine Saline and Alkaline > Hypersaline >... | reverse complement strand
CTATCGTGACCTCTCGCCTTATGTCATCCTGATCTCCGGCGGCAAGACCATTGTCGCTAACCTCTTCTATAACATGAGCATCCGCCGGGTCGGCCTGGTAGGCATGTGGGATGTTGTGGCCTTTGATGAGGTGGCCGGCATCCGGTTCACGGACAAGACGGCCATCCAGATCCTCAAAGACTATATGGAGAGCGGCAGTTTCAGCCGGGGACGGGAGGAGCTGATCGCAGAGGCATCGATGGTCTTTGCCGGAAACATCAACCAGCCGGTGGAGGTATTGGTCCGAACGGGCACCCTTTTCCAACCGATGCCCGAAGACATGCAGGATATGGCGCTCATCGACCGCCTGCATTTCTACCTGCCCGGCTGGGAGATGCCCAAGATGCGGAACGAATACTTTACCGACCACTATGGTTTTGTGGTGGATTACCTGGCCGAGGCACTGCGCGAGCTGCGCCGGAGGAACTACACCGAGGCGTTTGACCACTACTTTAGCTTGGGAAGCCATCTGAACACACGCGATGCCCGGGCGGTGCGCCGCGCAGTTTCCGGGTTGGTCAAGCTCCTTCACCCGGCCGGCGATCCCACCCGAGAGGAGGTGCAAGAATATCTGGAACTGGCCATGGAGGGGCGTCGCCGGGTCAAAGAGCAGTTGAAGAAAATGGGGGCCTTTGAGTACTACCAAACCTCTTTTTCCTACTTTGACACCGATACGATGCAGGAGACCTTTGTCGGCGTGCCTGAAGAGGGCGGCCAGCGGCTCATCAGTCAAGACCCGATGCCGCCGGGCAGCGTGTATACCGCCGCACTGACCGATAGCGACACCGTTGCGCTGCACCGCGTTGAAGTCAGTCGCATGAGCGGCTCGGGCAAGCTTCGGATCACCGGCAGCCCGGACCGCCCCATGAAGGAGTCGATCCTAACCGCCTTTGACTACATCAAGGCCAACAAGACGCGCCTGGGCATCGAGCGCGACGTGGACAGCTACGACTATCACGTGCAGATCGTGGACCTGATGCACAGCAAGGAAGGTTCGCAGGGCGGTGTGGCCTTTTTCATTTCCCTTTATTCGCTATTGCGCGAGAAGCCGGTGCAGGCCGGGTTGGTGGTCCTGGGAGAGATGACGATCCAGGGCAACGTGCTGCCGGTGCGGTCGCTGGTGGAACCGCTGCAGGTGATCATGGACAACGGCGCCAAGCGCGTCCTGGTGCCGGTCAGCAACCGCCGCCAGTTCCTGGAGGTGCCACCGGACATCCTGGAGCGGGTGGATCCCATCTTCTACTCGGAGCCGCTGGCGGCGGCGCTGAAGGCGCTGGGGATGGGGTAGAAATGGCCCACCGGCTTCACCATCGTGAGCCGGACAGGGCGCATAAGCTTGTGCATTGTTCTACTCAGCATAGAGAGAGCTGATGACCGTTCGACTTTACGTAGGACAGGAATTTGATCATACGCATGAGAGGCGGGCGCTGCGCAACTTCGTGGGCGACATGCAGTCAAGATTCGGCGCGAGCGATCAATACTTCTTTATCTTTGCGAACTACTTTGTCAGCGGCCACGAGATCGACCTCACGGTCCTAAAGGAGAACGCGATCATTGTCATCGAGCTGAAGGAGTGCCAGGGCAGCCCTATTACCGGTTCCGAGAATGGTGACTGGATAATCCACAACCCCGGCGGTGCTGAGGCCGTGATGAACCCCGGTCGCGACAATCCCTACCAACAGGTGAGAAGCTACAGGTTCGACTGGGTGAATCTCTTGCGCGATCGATGCAATGACTTCCTGCCTGAGCAGAAAGCCTCTCAATTGGACTTTTATCACGTCAGTGCCTTCGTTGCCATCACTCCCGAGTTGCACCCATCGTCTAGGATTGACATCAACCCCTCTCCTTGGTTCAGAGTTGTCGGTCTAGACGAGCTCGCCGATGCGATCTACGACCAGCGTAGTCGTGCGCTCTCCTTTTCTGAGGATGAGCTCACGATCCTAGCAGAGGATGTGCTGCGGCTGAAGCCTCTTGAGATTGAGGAATTCCTGGGGCCGGTTACTCCACAAGTTGAGCCCTGGAGAGCTTACTGCCAAGCATTGATTGAGGATCATGCGCAATGGACAGAGATCCTCGTCCTGCCGCTAGAAGCCCTGAAGTTTGTGCCTGCGCGGCTGAATCCACTTGAGAGAGTGGGTCCGTTTCCTGTGGTGTCTGGCTTCCGTGAAGTCACGACCCTGCGTGAGCGGTTGCCGTTGACCATGGATGCCTGTGTACGCTCGTGCCGGGGTCCTCTGGTAATCCTTGGTGGCCCGGGACATGGCAAAACGGCTGCCCTGGAACTACTGGCAATCACGTACGCCCGCCGAGTGGTGGAAGGCGTCCGTGAATTGGTGCCCATAATGATCAAGCTGGGCAGATATGATCGGCAGAAGAGAGATCTACTCAGCCTGATCGCAAGCAGCCTTCGAGCTCGCGGGCTGCAGGTTGAAAGACAATGGGTTGAACACTTCTTGAGCGATGCTGTTGTCCCCCTGCTCCTCATGTTTGACGGGCTGGACGAAGTTCAGGCATCCGAGAGGCTCGGTGTCAAGAACGACATCGAAAGCCTGCTGCTGAATTACCCTTCTCACAAAGCGATCATCACCTGCCGCACGGCAGATTATGATGACTTTGGGCTGCGGCTCGAGGGGGAAGAGAGATGGGAACTCGTTCGCTTTGAGGAGCAGCATGTCCGTAGATTCCTGATCGACTACTACTGGTACGTCGAACGGACCACCCAGAAGGGCAAGCTGCTCTTCGAACAGCTTTGCCAGCAGGGCTTGCTGGGCTTTGCGCAAACCCCACTACACCTTGGACTGATTCTGGGTCTGGCCCAGGAGCAAGAAAGGCTACCCGAGAACAAAGGCCTGCTTTATCAGCAATTCGCCGACATGGTACTGCGGCTGGAAACCGAGAAGGGCAAAGCACCTGCAAAGTGGACGCAGCTCGAACGCTTTCTGGCTCATCTAGCCCTGGTGATGCACGAAATGGAAACCCGGCAGATCAGTCGGCGGACGGCACGCCAGGCTATCGGCCAGTACTGGCGGAAGCTGTGGGATTCTGGTGTCTGCTCCTTGCCCCGGGACGAAGTGGTCGATCTTGTCTATAACAGCCGGCTGCTGGTGAAAACGAATGGGGGTGTGGGTTTTCGCCACGCGGTCTTGCAGGATTTCTTTGTCGCCAAACGGCTGGAGTACATGATCGAGGACGCTGAAGGGGACCTCTACCGTTACGTCGGGGAGCCGTACTGGGACGAGGCCTTTGCGCTCCTGGCCGGTATGGTTGAAGATGCTTCGGATTTGGTGGAATTCGTTTCGCGGCAAAAGTCTCCCCTGCTGACACTGAAATGCCTGGGGAATGCGAGGAGGGTCGATGAGTTCGCCAGGATGATGGCCGTGGAGCGTCTGCTCGATCAGCTATTTGACCAGGACGTCCTAGAACAACAGGCATCGAGACTTTTCATCGAGGCGCCATCCTTTCTCAGATCAGCCAAAGAGCTCCAGGCTTACCTGGCGACTGTTTGGACAAAGAGACTGGTGTCTGCCGAACCAGTCGACGCGGGTATGGTTTTCTTGTATTGGCCTTATACAGGGGCTGCAGGTGAGCAGACCCTCATGGCAGCTCTTGAAAGCGCCGAGACCGAGGAAGAGCGCGTTCGATGTGCAGCTCTTCTTGGGTTCTTCGGCGGTGAGGATTGTGTGGACCCCCTAATCGATTGCCTATACGATGAGAATGCTGATCTGCGCCTTAACGCGATTGAATCTCTTGGTCGCAGAGGAGACCCAAGGGCGATCGACGCACTGCAGCCCCGCCTACGGGATCAGGACAGCGATGTGCGTCGGGCCGCCATAACCACCCTCGGGGCGCTGTGTAGTGCTGATGTTTCTCCGCCGCCGACGATCTTCCTGGAGGCTTTTATGCCATTGACCTCCAGACAAGAGGTAGATGGCAAGATAATTGAAGAGGCGATGCAATGGCTGCAACCGTCTCTATCCGATCCTGACGCGCAGGTCCGGGCTGAGGCCGCCATCGTGCTCGGGTGCCTGGGCGAAGCGCAGGTTCTGGACAGGTTGCTTGGGCTGCTGATCGATGCTGGGGTTGACCAAATTCAAAAGGCAAGGGTGCTAAGGGCCCTCAGTCGACTTGGTACGCAGAAGGCATTGGAGGCGATCTCAAACTTCTTCTATGAACTGGACGCAGCTGCAGTCCCATCCGGACATATGCCTTTCCATGACCCAAGGAATCCCATTCGTTTTGAGATCACGGCGGCGCTTGTGGTACACAGGCCCGGCTGGATCGGCCCTCTGCTTGACATGGTCAGTCTCTGGAAGAGCGAAGGGTGGGATGGCATTGTAAAAGCGGTAGACTCCCAAGCTGAGGCTCTCTTTTGGTACCGATTTGACCGCCTGAGGTGGTATAAGGAGAAGCTGGACCCAGCTATTGTCAAGATGGGCATGAGCGTGCTCGCCGATCTGTTTGAAGCCATCTACGAAGCGGAAACTGACTACTACTCGCATGGTGTGAAGGAGGAGGCGGAGCATTTACTGGACAGAATCCGCAAGTCGGCCGACGTTGACGAGCTCATCCGCTATCTGAGCGATGCGGCCCGTCGAGGTCCGGGCCAAAGAGCCTCATGGCAGGGTACCCGCGTGGAGTACGCCATCTATCTCCTCGCAGAACACTGCGCCAGCTGGTTGCCTTTAGACGAAGATCCCCTCGCCAATGCGTTGAGCGAGGACAGCCTGTTGGTCCAATTGTTCATCGATGTCTACCAACAATCCGATTGGGGTGCAGTGCGACTGACGGCAGCTCGCGCATTAGCTCATTACGTTCGTCTTGTCGGCAAGGAAACGCCGATGGCTACAAAGGCCTATCGCCAGGCTATAGAGCCCTGGCTCGAGGAAATCAACACGGGACACGAGCAGAAGCAATACACTAGGGCCTTGATCCTGTCTCTCTGCGGCGACGACCAAGCAGTACCTTTGCTGCTCGGACTCCTGGAAGCCCAGGAAGCTGAAACACAGTACAAGGCGGCATTGCTGCTGCTTCGGTACCATGGTGACGAACGCGCGATAGAGATCATGATTGACATGCTACACCATGGAGACACAAACTCCAGGATTGTAGCAGCCAGGACATTGGACAAGTTTGACGCTCCTGAAGTGACAGCCGCCTTTGCTGATGCGTTGCGCGATCCCGAAAGCTATGTCCGGCTAGCCGCTATCCGATATCTGGCGAAAAAGGGCGACGAGTCAGTAATCGATCCGTTAGTCCTGGCTCTCGATGACGAGGATTCTTGGAATCGTAGGCAAGTGATTGAGGTGTTGGGCGAGCTCGGTGGGCGGCGGACAGCAGAGGCACTGAGTGATGTGGTGTCCTATCACGAAGACGAGCATACAAGGTGTTTAGCTTTGGAGGCATTGGCGACCATAGGCGATCCGGCAGGACTAGACGCCTTTCGGCGGGCGCTCAAGGATGGAAATCCTTCAGTTGAATCGGCAGCTAAGTGGGGGCTCGATTCTTGGAGCAGGGAGGAGCAAAACGTCGAACATCTACGGCAGCTCTACGCGGTCATGAAAGAGGATGAAACCACCCACAGTGAGTTGGGTAGACTGGGTTTAGTTATCAAGCTGTCTGACATGGGCACACCCGGAGCCATTAGAGCGATAGAGGATTTTCTGCAAGATCCCCACGAAATGGTTCGATTCATCGCGATCATGCAGCTTAGGCTGTATGGAACTGTCGATGCAGTGCCAGTCCTGAAGAGCGTGATAGAAACAGACACTGGCGTATATCAAGAAATGCCGGTGGCAGATGCAGGAAGGCTGGCGATTGAGGAGATTCAGAAGCGCGAGCATATGCGTGAGGAGTAATGCTGATGAGTGCACGTGGTGCAGTGGATGAGATGTCGCCCTCAGATGAAGGTGATCAATCACTGGCCGAATTGTTTCACTTGGTCAGAAGCCTGGTGCCCATGGACCAGAGGGTGTTCACCGGATCGCCCGACATGACCGTAGTAGAGGCCATTCAGATCATGCATCAGCACAACTTCTCCCAGTTGCCGATCATCGCCGGGGATACGGTGCTGGGCGTTTTTTCATTTCGATCCTTGGCCTCAGGCTTGCTCAAGATGGAAGGGAGCACAGAGCATCTCGGCGACCTGCCGGTCGATGAATTCGTAGAGCAGTTTCGCTTTGTCCAGCCCTCTGACAACTGGGAATCTACCCTCGAGTATCTGGACAGTGACGACGGCGTTCTTGTCGGCCGGCGCGACCGGCTGGAGGCGATCGTCACGCCGATGGACGTCCTCACCTACCTGCGCGAAATCGCCAATCCATTTGTGATGCTTGCCGAGATCGAACTCTCCTTGCGGAAGATCATCCAGGCCTGCGTGGCAGAGGATCAACTGCAACAGTGTATTGAAGTCAGTCTGGCAAGCAAATACGGTGAGGGTCAAGCACCGACCAAGCTGTCGGACATGACTTTCAACGACTATGTACAGATCATCGATCATGGGCGCAACTGGTCTCACTTCACCGTGGCCTTTGGCAAAGGCATGGGGCAACGGAAGCGCACAGCAGCCAGGCTAAGGGAAGTCAGAGTACTGCGAAACGAGATCTTTCACTTCCGGCAGCAGTTGGGGCCCGATGCTCTCCAAGATCTGACAGCCCATCGTGACTGGCTGCAGATGAAGGCCGTGGCCTTTGATGCCAGGAGGCGAAGAAAGGCCGCTGCGCCCAAGGTAGTGGAAAAGGCCGAGGCCCCCACGACAGAGGCGCCAAACCGCAAGAAATGGGACGAACCATCGTTCTTTGAGGCACTCGAAAAAAGACGAGGTTCTAAAGAGGCGGCTGCTGCCAGAAAGCTCTTCGAGTGGGCGAATCGCCGAGGGCTCTTCTTCCGTTGGGGTAGGGGAGTGAAGACAGGATCATGCATTGCCGCTTTCGGCGAGGAGCACGGTCCCACCACTCTAGTACTCTGGACATCTGGTATCGCCAAGATACCTCTCGCGTGGATAGCGAAATTGTCACCATATGACCAGGAAGACTATCGCCAGCGATTGCTGGATCGTCTAAACGCCGTGAAGAAGATCCACATCCCTGCAGCGGGAGCCACCACCGACAAGGGGGTTCCACTGTCGGTCTTTGCTGATGAAGACAATCTGGAGCAATTCATCAGCACCATGGACTGGGTCGTAGATGAGATCGAACGGGCCTCTGCGGGCGGACCTGGGGAACTTGTCCCCCCTGAAGTTGCTGATACGCTGGATCAAGCAGCTGCAGCGCGACTGCAACGCTTTCTGGATAGTGTGCAGCAGATTGGCTATGCCTCCGAGGAACGCAGTACGCTAGATGTCTACAAGGCGACCTTTCTCTATCGGTACCCGGCGTGGAAAGAGCACAGGCCGCATCCCATCAGCGTCTTCTATCTGACCAGAGGGGACGAGCCCACTTTGGCGTTCCGCTGGGATATGTTAGCAAAAGTGCAGGACTTGGACATAGAACAGCTGGAAACAAAGCTACTCGAGACTGGCTGCAGGCGATTGCCCAAGACAACTACCCCTATCACACTCTTTCTGAAAGAACACAACGACCAGGCTACTTTCGATCGCCTTGTCGAGATCCTGACGGATCTCATGGCCAAGCATCGTGTGACATAGTCGTTGAGTGCTAGAATGGCTACCCAGCTTCTACTTGCCCCTGCTGCTGCAGGCAAAACGACCTACGTCCTGGGTTTGGCCCGAGATGCAGCCCGAGGGTTGCAGTCCACCCCCCGGGTTGTGGTGCCGACATACCTCCAGGTGCGCGCCTGGCGCCGTCGTCTGGCAGAAACCGGAGGTGCCATCGGCGTGCGGGTGATGACCTTCGACCGGCTGTACGCCGAGTGCCTCAACGTGGCCGGGGAGGCCTACACCGAGCTGAGCGAACCCGTCCAGTACCGCCTCATCCGGGCCGTGGTGGATGGCCAGCAACTGGACCACTATGCCCCATTGGTCACCAGGCCAGGCTTCATCCAGATCCTGGAGCGCCTGATCGGGGAGCTCAAAGCGGCCCGGATCCATCCCGACGATTTCGCCCAGGCCGTGGATGGCATGGAGGGCGAACCGCGTCTGCGCGAGCTGGCTCGGGTCTACCATGCCTACCAGGATCGTCTCCTGGCACAGGGCTGGGCGGACCGAGCCGGGCTGGGTTGGCTGGCCGTGGAGGCGCTGGAGGAACGGGCGCCTCAGGTGGCCTGTGACTGGCCGCTGCTGGTGGTGGACGGCTTTGACAACTTTACCTCGGTGCAGTTGGCCCTGCTCGAGGTGCTGGCCAGCCGAGTGGGCGAGGTGATCCTCACGCTGACCGGTACGGCCGATGGCCGCGAGCGCCCGCTGGTCCACCGGCGCTTTGACGAAACTCGCAAGAAGTTAGAGGCAGCACTAGGGGTTCAGGCGACACCGATTCCACCACAACTATCGAACCAAGTCCCCGCATTGGCCCACCTGGAGGCGTACCTGTATCGCACCCCCGCCCTCCAGGAGGAGGCTGGCGAGGCAGTAGCCCTGGTCGAAGCTCCTGACCAGGCTGTCGAGGTACGCGCTGCCCTCCGCTGGCTCAAGGTGCGGTTGGTGGAGGATGGGATGCTCCCCGGTGAGGTCGCTTTGCTGGCCCGCACCATCACCCCCTATCGCCCCTTTGTCCTCCAGATCGCTGCCGAGTTTGGTCTGCCGGTACGGTTGGCGGGCGGCTCCCCCCTGCGGGCCAACCCAGCCATCGCGGCACTGCTGGATCTCCTGCGGCTCATGCTGCCCGCTGCCGACGATGATGCCGAACCGGCCCTGCCGCGGCGTATGGTGGTCGAGTCCTGGTGGTCGCCGTACTTTGACTGGTCCGCGCTTCCCGCAGGGGATGCATCGGAGCCGATCGGTATCTCCCCAGCCGATGCCGACACGCTGGATGCCGTGGCCCGCTGGGGACGGGTAATCGGCGGCCTGTCGCAGTGGAAGGAGGCCCTGGATAACCTGGTTGCCCACGCTGATCCGGCAGCGGATGACGACCTGACCGAGGTGGAGCGTGACGAAGAGCAGGGCTGGCCAAAGGGCATCCCCCAGGGCCGGGCCGCCTGGGCGTTGCGTAACAAGTTCTGGCGCTACATCCAGAGGCTCACACCCCCGCCAGGTGAGCATTCGTATCGAGCCTTCGTGCAATGGCTGGAAGAACTCGTCGGCCCCGATCCAGAGCTCCAATCCCCACGATACCCCGCCCCTGAAGAACCGACGGTCTTCCAGGTCGTGGCTCGGGCGCGGAGCGGCTCACTAGAGACCGCCAAGCGGGATGTGGCCGCCCTACAGGCGCTCAAGGATGTGCTCCGCGGGCTGGTATGGGCTGAAGAGGCGCTGGGCGCTGTTCAGGAGGTCGCCTTCAAGGACTTCTTTGACGAAATGGTCGGCGCGGTGGAGGCCACAACCTACCAGCCAGCTGCGGACCCAGCCCACACCGAGATCGTGGTTGCCGACGTGGCCCAGGCCCGGGGTGTCCCCTTCCGGGCCGTCGCCGTCCTGGGCCTGGCGGAGGGTGAGTTCCCGGCCGTCATCGGCGAAGACCCGTTCCTGCGCGATGCCGACCGGGAGCGTCTGCGCGAAGCGTATGGCTTCCCCCTGGAACCCTCCACCCAAAGCGCCGAGGCTGAGTTCTTTTACGAGACGGTCACGCGACCAAGCGAACGGCTGCTGCTCACTCGCCCACGCCTGGCCGACAACGGAGCCCTGTGGCAGGCCTCGCCCTTCTGGGAGGAGGTTCGGCGGTTGGTGCGCGCCAAGCCGGAGATGTTGACCAGCGAGAGCACACCGCATCCCGACCAGGTTGCCTCCTGGCCCGAATTGATGGAAAGCCTGGCCTGCCATCGAGGGTACAGCCCTTTCCGGGACTGGGTGCGGCAGACCGAGCCGCTGCGGCATGCCGCCCTGGATCTGGCCGTCCAGATCCTTCACCTGCGGAGCAGCGTAGCCACCAGCGGCTACGACGGCGACCTCCTCGAGTTAGGCCAGATATTTGACAGGAAGTTCGATGCAAACCACACCTGGAGCGCCAGCCGCCTGGAGTCCTACCGGATCTGCCCTTTCTTCTTCTACGTGGGGAGCGTGCTGGGTCTCGAGCCGCGCGAAGAACCGACGGAAGGGCTGGATGCGCGGCAGTTGGGCACCCTCTATCACCGCATCCTGGAGGAGATCTTCCAGGCGCCCACAGTCAGCGACCCGACCGATCTGGCGCAACTGCTGGACGCCCTGCCGGAAGTGGGAACCGCCATACTGGACGCTGCGCCGGAGGAGCTGGGCTTCCGTGAGACGGCCTGGTGGCTGCAGACCCGGTCCGAGATCCTGGAGAATGTGCGGCGGTCCCTGGAGGCGCTCTCGGCGCTGCCCGGCGATTTCGTGCCGGTCGAGCACGAGGCAGTCTTTGGCCTGCATGGGCAGCCACCGTTGGTCGTGCGCGAAGGGGATGACTTCTTCCGGCTGCGTGGCTTCATCGACCGGGTGGACCAGGCGCCCGATGGTCGCGTGCGGGTCATCGACTACAAGACGGCTGGTCCCTGGACCTACACCAAGAAAGCGGTCGCGGAGGGGAAGAAGCTTCAGTTGCCGCTATATGCCCTGGCTGCTCGTGATGCGCTGCAGTTGGGGGATCCTGCCGAGGGATTCTACTGG
>Ga0180438_10011470_pt1 | contig 10709 bp, 10 predicted proteins | sample SS_ome_12_FD_132455 | JGI IMG/M metagenome (GOLD analysis project Ga0180438, IMG submission 132455) | Hypersaline lake sediment archaeal communities from the Salton Sea, California, USA - SS_3_D_2 metaG | ecosystem: Environmental > Aquatic > Non-marine Saline and Alkaline > Hypersaline >... | reverse complement strand
GGGCCGAGAATCTGGGCAGTTGATAGCAATTGTTCGAAGGTTTGAATCGTCATGAGATTTGTTCCAATGACCTTCCCGAAAGCTGCAGGCGTGTTCAATGACCAGCCATTCCCCCGAATGGCACTCAGTTTTCGCAAGGCGGCGTACTTACGCTTTTGGGAAGGTGGGATCATTATAACTGCCAGCCCGTCGAATGTCAAGCTAGCCGGCAAAATCTTGCCTTTTCAGGGCGGCCATTGTATAATCTGGCCCATCTTTGCCGGATAGGGTGCTGCTGGGCGGGTACGCTGTCTGGCCCGTCGAGGAGGGATGCTGTGACTGAGGCCGATCTGATGGTGCGCGATACGACAGTGCTGACCATGAATGCCGATTTCGACGTGCTGGCGCATCACGACGTGATCGTGGACGGCCAACGCATCGCTGCTGTGGCGCCGACTGGTCAGACGCCCCGGGCGCGGAAAATCCTGGATGGCCGCGGTCTGATATTGATGCCAGGCCTGATCAATGCCCACACCCATCTGGGCATGTCCTTTTTCAAGGCCACGTCCGCGGCGGCTGAACTGTTTGAGTGGCTGAATTGGACAGGACGCTATCAGAAGAGGATGACGCCCGAGTATGCCTACTGGTCAGTGATGCTTGCTGCGGCGGAGATGATTCGCGCTGGCGTCACCACTTGTGCTGACATGTTCTTTAATCAGGTTGACACGGCCGAGGCCATCGCTGACACGGGGCTGCGGGCCTGCCTGGGCGAGGGTATCATGGAGCCGATCGGTGAAGCTGGCCGGCAGGCGGTGGACGCGCAGGTTGACGGCGCGATTCGCTTCATCGAAAAGTGCCAGGGCATGGCTGACGGCCGCGTCTCTGCCTGGCTGGCTCCCCATTCTCTCTACGCCTGTTCCGAGCGCACGGTCGCCCGCGTGCTGGAGGCGGCAGATGCCCTGAAAGCGCCCATCCAGACCCACCTTTCGGAAACGGTCAAAGAGGTGGAGGACTCGGTGACTCAATATGGTCGCCGCCCGCCGGAGCGGATGGAGGAGCTGGGCATCCTGGAACATCGCGTTCTGGCGGCCCACTGTGTTCATCTCTCGGCGTCCGACATCGAGATCCTGGATCGGCCGACGGTTGGTGTGTCCCACAACCCGGGCAGCAACCTGAAGCTGCAGAGTGGCCTAGCGCCCCTGGTGTGTCTGGTAGGGCGCAAGATGGCGATAGGACTCGGCAGCGATGGCAATGGCAGCGAGGATACACTGGACATCTTTAAGGCCCTTTACCTGGCTTCGGTGCTGCACCCGTGGACGAGTGCTCATCGCCCGGCTCACACGGCCCTGGCCCTGGCCACCCGCGAGGGCGCGCGGGCGTTGGGGCTGGAGGATGAAATCGGCACGGTGCAGGTGGGTAAAAAGGCCGATCTGATCCTGGTAGACCTGGGCCACCATCCTCGCACGACGCCGCTGAACAACCCCTTCTACGCGCTGGCCTTCACTGCCCGGGGCGACGACGTGGTGACGACCATCGTGGACGGCCAGATACTGATGGAGGATCGCGTCATCAGCAGCCTGGATGAAGAAAAGGTACTGCGACGGGCCCGGGCCTGCGCGGAGCGCATTTTTGAGGGCGACAGCCTGTAGCATGGCTTTCTACCCTGGCAAAGGTTAGCTACTCGGCCGCTCCTGCCGGATCGCCAGATCCGGCAGCCAGGTCCTTCAAAATGGCCAGCATTTGACCGAGTCCGGCTGGAAATTCGTGTTTTGCGTTTCCGCTGGCCTGGATTTGGCAATCCAGGCCGAGCAGGCCGAGTGGTTACGGCCAAGGTTACGAAGAACCTTCGCCAGGATGGCTGAGCGCACACTGGAAACTGAAAGGGGAGAATGTAGGATGAAGATTCTCAAGATGCTGTGGACCTTGCCCAACACGCTGATCGGTGTGCTGCTGGGCTTGCTGTCCTTCGCCTGGCCACGGTGGGACGGCCGCGGGGCGCTGATCTTTGAGAGCGATCGGGGTTTTCGCAAGCTCCATGCCCGGCGGGGCTACGCGGCCATTACCTTCGGCAACGTCATCATCACCACGCCTGACCATAGCGAGCGGCTCATGCGCCACGAGTTGACCCATGTGCGGCAATATGAAACCTGGGGTCCTTTTTACGCGTTGGCTTATGGCTTTTATTGGGTGAAGCTTTGGTTGCAGGGCAAGGATCCCTACTGGGACAATCCTTTTGAAGTAGCGGCGCGGGCGGCTGAGGATCAGCTTCCGGCAGCGGCCGCGGCTGACTCACAGGTGCAACCCACGTCGTGAGGCGCGTTGCACGAATTTAAGGAGGAGAGATAATGGAGACTCGACCTTTTGGTAAGACGGGGGAACGCTTTCCTATTCTGAGCTTTGGGGCGCAACGCATCGTGGATGAGCACGACTGCACGGAGGAACAGGCTATCGCTATCCTCAACACGGCCATTGACCGGGGCATTCGTTACTTTGACACGGCCTGGATCTATTCCCGGGGCCAGTCGGAGGAACGGGTGGGCAAAGTGGCCAAGCATCGGCGCCAGGAGATGTGGATCGCGACCAAGGCGTGGGACCGCACCCGCGACGGCGCGCGCCGCCAATTGGAGGAGAGCCTGACCCGCCTGCAGACCGATTACGTGAACGAATGGCGGCTGCACAACGTCTGGGGTTTCGACGAGCTGGACAAGTGCTTTGCCCCTGGCGGCGCCCTGGAAGCCATGATCCAGGCCAAGGAGGAGGGGCTGGTACGGCACATCAGCATCAGCGGCCACACCGATCCCCAGGTGCAGATTGAGGCGCTGCGTCGCTTTGACTTTGACAGCGTGCTCATCGCCGTCTCGGTCCTGGATCACTTTATCTACAGCTTTGCCGAAGAGTTCTTGCCGGTGGCCAACGCCAAAGGTGTGGCCACGATCGGCATGAAGGTATTCGCCCTGAACCGGTTGGGCCACGTCTATGACCGGGCGCTGCGTTACACGCTGGGTTTACCGCTGAGCACGGTCATCGTCGGCTGCGCCTCGATGGAAGAGTTGGAGAAGGATCTGGCCGTGGCGGAGAGTTTCGTGCCGCTCAGTGGCCCGGAGCGGTTGGCGTTCTTTCGCCAGGTGCTGCCCCTGGTCACGCCGCAGAACATGCCCTGGAAAGCGGACGACTGGGGGAATCCTACGGCCTGGAAGCCGCGCCAGGAGCCGCCGACGGTCTAGGTGCAGATACCCTTGCGAAGCCCTGGGAAAAGAGGAGTTCTGGGCCCAAGAATGGGTTTTTCACCTGAAAGCTTCGCAAGGGTTATCCCATCGGCCACCAAAATCCTACTGGCCCTTGGCCCCTTTCTGGTCTGCAGGTAGCGTGATGACAAAGGTCGTCCCGACACCCACCTGGCTTTCCACTTCGATCTTGCCGCCGTGCGACTCGATGATGCCATAGCTGACCGACAGGCCCAGCCCTGTGCCTTTGCCCACCTCTTTGGTCGTAAAGAAAGGGTCAAAGATGTGTTTCAGGACCTCGGCTGGAATGCCCGCACCGGTATCGGCAAAGACGGCCTGCACCTGGTCGTCGACGGCACGGGTGGTGATGCTCAACTCTCCACCCTGGGCCATGGCCTGGTAGGCGTTGATGATCAGATTGACAAAGACCTGCTGAAGCTGGTTGCCGTCGGCCTTGATGGGAGGCAGTTCCGGCGCCAGGCTCTTGATCACCTGTATGTTGTCCAGCGTGATCTGATGCTCGATGAATTCACAGGCGGCCTCGACCGCGTCGTTCAGGTTCATGGGCTGCAGCGCCGGGGTGGAGCGTCGTGAAAAGTCGAGCAAGCCCTGGATGATCTTTTTGCAGCGCAACCCTTCGCGCTCGATCGAGGCCAGCGGTTTGCGCATTGGGTCGTCTTCGGGCAGCTTTTTGAGCATAACCTGGCTGAAACCGAGCATGACGCCTAAGGGATTGTTGATCTCGTGGGCCACACCGGCGGCCAGTTGGCCAATGGAAGCCAGTTTCTCCGATTGGATGAGCTGCGCCTGGGCTTCCTTGAGCTCTCGGGTGCGTTCCTCGACCTTTTGCTCCAGTTCCTCGTTAAAGGCCTTGACCTCTCCGTAGAGCTGTGCGTTGACAATGGCAATGCCGGCATAGTCGGCCAGCGCGGACAACAGGTACACGTCGTTCTCGGTGAAAGGCCGGTTGGAAGCCTTGTTGTCCACTGACATGACGCCGATGACTTGCTCGCCTACCTTCAAGGGCACGTACAACAGCGATTTGACCATATAACCGGTCTTGACCTTGAGGCTTAGGTCCTCGGCGGTGGACAAGAAGGGCTCGCCGGTTTTCACCACCCCGCCAGCGATGCTGTCCTCCACCTTGATGCGAAAGCCGCGGGCAAATTGCTCCCCCAGGTTGCGGGCAGCGCGGAGGTAAAGGTCGCCGCTCTCATCGTCTATGAGGAACAGCGCGCCTTCTTCTGCGTTGGTGACGTATACGGCTGCTTCGACGATGCGGTTCAAGACCTTTTCCGGGTCCAGCAGGGCGGTGACAGATTTGCCGACGTTGTAGAGGACGCCCAGTTCTTTGACCCGCCGCTCCAACTGCCGGTTGGTGTTCATCAACTGCTCGGTCAGTGTGTCTCGCTCTCCGCGTAGACGTCGCTCTTGCAGCGCCCGGTCAATGGCCTGGATCATCTCTTGCGCGTCGAAGGGCTTGATGATATAGTCCTTGGCGCCCAGCCGGAAGGCCTGCACGGCCGTTTCCTCAGAGCCGTGAAAGGTCATCAAGATCACCGGTATGTCAGTTTGCGTCCTGTTCAGGACGGCCAGCACCTCCAGTCCGGTCATCTTGGGCATTCGCTGGTCCATGATGATCAGGTCGGGTTTTTCGGTCAACGCGCGGTGCAAGCCCGTTTCGCCGTCTTTAGCTATGATGTACCGGTAGTCGCTGGGTTTTAAAATATATTCGGTCATGAACTCGAGGCTGTCGTCCCGGTCGTCCATGACCAGTACTTTTTCTCTGGCCAATGCTTTTCCTCCCGACTGGCGTGTGATCTGTCTTCCTCAGCCTTATGACTCTCTCGTCCCTTCCATTTCCTCTGGCTCCGGCCCGACCCGGTATCGCGCCGCCCAAGGCAGGTAGTGGCTGAAGAAGGTGTCTCGGCTTATCTCTTGTCCGTCTCTTTTCAGCACGCGGTGAATTGTCACGTCCAGGCCGTCTTTGGGCCACTCGACCTGCACCTGCTCGCCAGGCGCAAGGCTTGGATCCTCTTCGTAGATCGGCTCAGGGTGAGGCACGCGCTTAGTTTCAACAGGCCCTTCCATCTCGACGGTATAGTCCGGTTTAGTGCTGTAAAAGCGAAACCTGAGCGTGGCGCTGGCCGTGTCCACCTCGGTTTTGACAAGCAGGTAGTAGGGCGAATCGTTGCGGAACTTGAAATCCACCTGCGGGGCATAGATGGTCGCGTCCAGGCCAACGGGCGGCTCGTACCAACCCACCCGGAAACCGTGGGCGTGCCGTTCGACGATAGGATAACCGGCCCAGAACGCGGCCCGAAAGGCGGTGGTAGACACCTGGCACACCCCGCCGCCGATGCCCACCCGCGTCCGGTCACCCCAGATGATGACCGATTCCTCGTAGCCGGTGTCGGCGCTCACCTCGCCCAGGTGCTCGTTGAAAGAAAAGATCTCCTCTGGGGCGACGAGGACGCCGTTGAAACGGGCGGCGGCCACGGCGATGTTGTTCGCCCGCCCGGCCGACGAGTTGCGAAAGTAGGAGACGCCTTCGCTGATCGGTTCCTTGATGCCGAGTTCAGCGGCGTTGGCCGCCGAGATCTCGGCCTCGATGACTTTTAGCGGCAGCGCAACCGTGCGCTGATCGGTCGCAGCCCGCTCCAGAACCAGCGCCACCGTTGCCTCGGCGTCCAGTTCACGGCCTGGCTGGCTGGGGGCGATCTCTGACACGCTCCCGGTGGCGTCGTCAAAGTCCAGTCGCGCGTCCACCGGCGGGCGATACACGGCCTCGGCGACCGGCTCGACAAAGGCGACGATGGGCTCAAGGTCCAGGCGGGCCTGCCAGCGTCCGGCTCCTTCAGCGTCCTGGACGACGTCCAGGATGAGCATCTGGGCCAGGTCGACTGGTTCGAGGACCCACGGCCCAAGTTCGCCAGCGTCCGCTTCCTCTTGTGGCAGGGCTAGCGTGAGTGGCCCGGCCAAGAAGCGCTCGATCTGGGCCTGAGCGGCGGTCGCGTCCACAACCTGGGGTGGCGTTTCGATCACGACCAGGGCCACCTGGCCGCCGGCCCGCTGCCGCATCTGGGCCAGGAGGAGAGCCTGCGTGGCGGCTACGTCCACCGTGCGCCCTGTTTGCGCCGGGACCGCCTGAGCGTGCAGGTCGAGCATGGACAGGGTGGCGTCACGCGGTGGGCGGTTCACCTGTTCGGCCAGGAGTTGGAGGTACAAGGCCGCTTTGGCCTCGTCCGGGGCCCAGACCTCTGGGATATCGTGGCCAGCGTAGAGCAATTGGACCTGTGCCTGGAGGCTGGCCAAAACGTCGTCGGCGCGGCCAGGCAGATAAGCGGCCCGAACCATCGCCTCCGCGTCCAGGTGGATGCCCAGGTCGGCCGGGGAGACCAGCCAGCGGCGATCGCTGCCAGGGTCGTATAGGGTCACTTTGGGGCCGGTGATGGGTGGGGCCTGTCGGGCCAACAGGGCGGCCGCTTCGGTGGGCGTCAGGCCGCCCAAGGACAGCCCCATGGCCGTAACGCCGGGGTAGATCCGGCCGGCGTAAAGCAACTCGTAGGCTGGCAGGGCCACGGCCAGGCCCAACACCAGGGCTAGCGTCCCGGCCAGCAGCATATAGGTCATGGCCTGCCAGATGTCGAATTGTGGCTGGGGGAGGGGCCGGGCAGCCGTGGTCACCGCTTCGCGGCCCTCTCCGGCGATCGAATCTGTGCTCATCTTGTCTGGCTTTTCCAAAGCGTTGGCGATTTGCCCGTACTTTGTGCACCCCCCCGTGACCAGCGTACCTGCCTCGCTGGGCGGCGCCCCCATTTTACCAAAAGGTGATTGAAAAAGCAAGAGCTTGTTTGTATTGGCTTTTATGGTATAATCAAAGTGTTGGGTAGGTACTGCGAGATATGGGGGCATGGGAATGAGCGGGCATTTAGAAAACTTTATCGTTGACCTGGCATACTGGAGCGATGAAACCAGGCACCAGGGCACCCTCTGGCGTGAGATCCAGCGTGATGGTGTGTCTCTCATGCCCGAGACTGTGAGTTGAACTACCCATGTGTTGAGGGAGAAGGATGGCAACTGTAACTATCTCTCACGTTAGTAAAGCCTTTGGCCCGGTGCAGGCCGTGGACGACGTCTCCTTTGAAGTGCATCCGGGCGAGATATTTGGCCTGCTGGGACCCAACGGCGCGGGCAAGACGACGACCATTCGGGTGATGCTCGACATCTTGAAACCGGACCGCGGTCAGGTGACCGTCCTGGGCGGCCCGTTGGACGAGGCCAGGAAGAACCGCATCGGTTATCTGCCCGAGGAGCGCGGGTTGTACAAAGACCTCAAGCTGGAGCCAGCGCTGACCTACCTGGCCACGCTCAAGGGCCTGGACGAGGCCACGGCTCGCCAGCGGCTGGCCGACTGGCTGCACCGTTTTGACCTGTACGACCATCGCCAGAAAAAGGTCCAGGAACTGAGCCGGGGCATGCAGCAGAAGGCGCAGATCATCCTCACGCTGCTCCACGAGCCCGACCTCATCGTCGTGGACGAGCCGTTCTCTGGCCTCGACCCGGTGAACACCCGCCTGGTCAAGGCGATCATCGAGGAGCAACGGCAGGCCGGGCGGACGATCGTCATGTCCACCCACCAGATGTACCAGGTCGAGGCGTTGTGCAACCGCATCGTGCTCATTCACGAGGGGCGCACGGTGCTGTACGGCACGGTGGAGCAGATCAAGCGCGACTTTGCCGGCCACGCGGTGGTGGTGGAGGGGCAGGGCGATTTCACCCACCTCCCTGGCGTGTTGGAGACGCGCCAGCAAAACGGCGAGTGGCACATGGCCCTGGAGCCCGGCACCAGCCCCCAGGACGTGTTCCGTGCCCTGGCTGCCCGGGACGCGATCAGGGTGGAGCGTTTCGAGATTGCCGAACCGTCGCTCGACGACATCTTTATCACCGTCGTGCAGGCCGAGGGGGAAAAGAGCCGGAGGACGGCCGATGCGTAAGCTGTGGTTGGTGGCCAGGCACGAGTACCTCAAGATGATCCGGCGGCGGGCGTTCTGGCTGGCGACGCTGGGCATCCCGCTGCTGATCGTCCTAGTCATGGCCGTCAGCATCGCCGTCTTTGCCGGCCGGCGGGGCGAGAAGCCCCTGGGCTACGTGGATCACGCTGGCGTCCTGGCGGCCAGGGTTTACCCCGATCTAGGCCAGGGGGAGCGGTTCGCCGAGATGCGCCCCTTTCCCGACGAGGCGGCGGCTGCGGCGGCCCTGGAGGCGGGCCAGATCCAGGCCTTTTACGTCGTGCCGGCCGATTACCTGGCCTCGCCCGAGGTAGCCCTTCACTACTGGGACGAATGGCCGAGCGATGCCCTGCGCGCGGACTGGGCCGACTTTATGCGCGTCAACCTGGCGGCCAGCCTGCCGGACCGGGTGCGGCGGCGTGTCCTGGAGGGCGTCGAGCTGACCGTCCGCTCGGCCGATGGGCGCCAGGAGGTGAGCAGCCGGAATTTCGTCAACCTGTTCCTGCCCCTGATCGCCGGCGTGTTCTTTACGCTGGCGGTCATGAGTTCGGCCAGTTACCTGTTGCAGGCCGTGGCGGACGAGAAGGAGAACCGGACGGTCGAAGTCATGTTCACCTCGCTGACGCCGGAGCAGTTCATCGGCGGCAAGGCGGCCGGGCTGATCGCCGTGGCGTTGAGCCAGATCCTCTTTTGGGTGCTGGCGGTAGCCGTGGGCCTGGTGGTTGGCGCCCGGTTCCTGGAGCCGCTGCGAACCGTTCAGGTGCCGTGGCGTTTTCTGGGGGTCATCGGGCTGTACTTTTTGCCCGCCTTCTGCCTCATGGCCGGGATGATGACGGCCATCGGCAGCATGGTGACCGAAGTGCAGCAGGGGCAACAGATCGCTGGTGTGCTGAACATGCTCTTTCTCCTGCCCTTCTTTTTCGTCGGCCTGGCCTTCTTTGAGCCCGACAGCCCGATCCTCGTCGCCCTGACGCTGTTTCCGACGACGGCCTTTTTCGCCGTCACGCTGCGCTGGGGCCTGACGGCGATCCCGGCCTGGCAACTGATCGCCAGTTGGCTGCTGCTGGTCGCCACGGCCGGCTTCAGCCTGTGGGCGGCGGCGCGGATCTTTCGCGTGGGGATGCTGCGCTACGGCCAGCGGATCAGCCTGCGCGGGGCGGTCCAGATCCTGCGCGCCAGAGAACCGAGGTAGAGGCGATGCGCAACGTATGGTTGGTGATCAAACACGAAGTCGTCACCGCGCTGGGTAAGCGGTCGTTTTGGATCATGACCTTTCTGTTTCCGGCGTTAGTCATCGGCCTGTCGGTCGGTTCGCAGGTGCTGGCCGAGAGGTCGTTCGAGGATAGCGCGGAGCAGGCCCTGACGGGTGGCGATGTTGCTGCGGAGGCCCAGATCGTCGGCTACGTAGACGAAGCGGGGCTGATCGAGAGGCTGCCCCAGGGAGTGCCGCCGGCGTTGCTGCAGGCCTGGCCCGACAGAGCGGCGGCGCAGGCCGCGCTGGAGGGTGGCGAGTTGGGCCAGTACTACCTCATTCCGGCGAATTTCGTCGAGACGGGGGAGTTGCTCCTGGTGACGGGCGAGTTCTCACCCTTTAGCAACCTGGCCGGCGGGGGGAGCAACCTGTTCGAGTACGTCGTCAATTACAACCTGGTGGGGGACGAGGGTTTGACGCGGCTCCTCCTGGACCCGACGCCGTCGGTGATGGGCCGCAGGATAGCGCCTCAGGAAGGTACCACCGGCGACGCCGAGCTCAGCGGCGCGATGAGCTTCTGGGTACCCTATGCGACGATGTTTGTCTTCTTTTTCGTCATCACCATGAGCAGCGGGTTCATGCTGCAGAGCGTGGCCGGGGAGAAGGAGAACCGCGTCGTCGAGGTGCTGCTGCTGAGCCTGCGGCCGCGCGAGTTGATGCTGGGCAAGGTGGCGGGCCTGGGCGTCGTGGCCCTCTTCCAGATGGGCTTGTGGGTCGGCGCGGGCCTGCTGGGGTTGAACCAGGGCCAACAGGTGCTCGGCCTGGCCGGGGCGTTGACGCTGCCGTCGGGGTTTCTCCTCTGGGGTGCGCTCTATTTCCTGCTCGGTTACCTGCTCTACGCCTCGGCGTTGGGGGCCATCGGCGCGCTGGCCCCGACGGCCCGCGAGGGGGCGCAGTTTACGTTCATCGTCATCCTGCCCCTGCTGATCCCGCTGTGGCTGAACAACGCCTTTGCCCAGTCGCCCAACGGCGCGCTGGCGACGGCCCTCAGCCTCTTTCCGCTGACGGCGCCGACGGCGATGGTCACGCGGCTGGTCGTGGGCGGCGTGCCGGTCTGGCAGCCGGCCGTCGGGCTGGCCGGGCTGGCGGTCACGGCCTACCTCTTTGTGCTGCTCTCGGCCCGTTTCTTCCGCGCCGACACGTTGCTGTCCAGCGCGAGCCTTGGTTGGCGGCGGATCGTCCAGGAGTTCAGGCGGTAGGACGAGTTTTAAACTCGTCCCACGGGAAAGGGCGCCCCGCTCC
>Ga0180438_10011469_pt1 | contig 10709 bp, 10 predicted proteins | sample SS_ome_12_FD_132455 | JGI IMG/M metagenome (GOLD analysis project Ga0180438, IMG submission 132455) | Hypersaline lake sediment archaeal communities from the Salton Sea, California, USA - SS_3_D_2 metaG | ecosystem: Environmental > Aquatic > Non-marine Saline and Alkaline > Hypersaline >... | reverse complement strand
TCACCCGTAATCAGATGAACGTAGAGCTGCTGCGCATCTGGCGGGCCACAGGCAAGACCATTCTCATGGTGACCCACACCATCCAGGAAGCCATCTTTCTGGCTGATCGAGTGTTTATCATGAGCTCGCGCCCAGGCCACATTCAATCTCGGCTCGAGGTGGGCCTGCCACGCCCGCGGGACACCGATATCTACGTCAACGAGGAGTTCAGCAGACTCTATTACCACGTGCGGGATTCCATCTCGCTCACATGACTGCGGCCACTCGGCCCGTCCAACTTGATCGGCGTCCTCCAGTGGGCAGACCCCTGAGGCAGATCACCCGTGTAGCGCAACGAGGCAACTTGCGCTACACTTTTATGGAGGGGAGCAATACTCTCCACACCACTGCAACCTTCGGGCCGGCCACAACATGGTCGCGGCGGCCCTGCGGTCTGCACTAGGGTATCTGGGCACAGCGTGAGCGATTGGTACAGCAGTCTTTCAGAGAGAAAGAAGGTAGTCTACAGTCTTCTCTTCACTATCATTTGTCTGACCGTGCCCTGCTATGTGTTGGGCTTCATCGCCCTCGCCATGGCGCCCCCTCGATTCACCCCCACCCCCACAGAGACCGCCACCCATACACCGACTCAGACCGCCACCCTCACGCCCACTTCTACCGCTACGGGCACCCACACACCAACACTCACTTCCACTCCCACTGGCACCCACACGGCGACGGCCACCGGCACGGCAACGCCCACGGAAACCGCCACTAACACGCCTACCCTCACGCCCACTCAGACTGCCACCTTCACTCCCACAGCGACAGCCACGAGCACTCCAACCTTGACTCCTTCCCCGACACCCACAGAGACGCCGACCGCGACCGCCACGGCTACGGAGACGGCCACACCCACTAGCACCGGTACGCCGCCAGACGCAGATATAGAATGAGAGCCTGAGGTTCATAATGGGATTGTCACCCCTTGATGCTACGCACATCTTACCATTGCCATGAGACGTATCTTTCGACGATACACGCAACTTACGGTCCCCCAGAAGCGGCTCTACAGCCTACTCACGGTCATCACCACTGTCACACTGCTTCTGTACTGTTTCGGGATTGGTGGGTTCCTTCTCCGCTCCAATCTAGTGCCTGAGGTGGCCCTGGAGACACCCCCCACGTTCACCGCCAGTCCCTCTGCCGTGCCCACCACCATAGCGCCGCCGGGCAGCACCGCAACTCCAACTGCGACGCTCCCTCCCACACCCACACAGCGGCCCATACCTACCTTCACCCCAACCCCGGAGAGCGTGAACATCACCGTAGTCATCACCACCACGGGCGGCGTGACCACCACTACCATCATCTCCGCCACTGTGACGCCGACACCGGTCCTCACTCCTACCGTCACCGTCACTGCTGAGGTTTCACTGGCACCCCAGATTCCGGAGCCCACCATCCAGTCTGTCGACGGACCCACACCGCTTCCGGCAAGGGCGATCGCCCGACACGCCCAACTCTGTTCTGACGCGGTCCATGAGATCCTGGGCCAGACCGGTTCCGTGAGTCCCTGGAGCAAGAGGGCACGCCCACAGCCACCCTTGCTCGGTGCGGGCCCTCCAGACCTCCTGCTACGCGACACGTCCGTGCAGACAGTACACTATGGATGATAGGTCCATTTGTCCATGACGCTCTCCTGCAAGAGAAATCAGGTGACAGGGTACGCTGTCTGACCTGCGAGCGGCGGTGCCTGCTGGGCCCGGGTGCGACGGGCTGGTGTCGAACAAGGGCCAACGTCGACGGCAGACTGGTCACACTGATCCACGGCAACGTCTCCTCTCTGTCCGCGAACCCCATCGAGAAAAAGCCTTTGTTTCACTTCTACCCCGGCAGCAAAGCACTCACCGCAGGAAGCTGGGGCTGCAACTTCGGGTGCCCCTGGTGCCAGAACTGGGATATCAGCAAGTCCCCTCCGCGCAAGGGGCGGCACATGACGCCCGAAGACTTCGTGACCACCGCCCTCGCCTGGCAGTGCCAAGGTACGTCCATCAGTTTCAATGAGCCCACCCTCTCATTAGAATGGTCGCTCTCCGTGTTTCGCCTGGCCAGGGAGAAGGACCTCTACAACACCTATGTCACCAACGGCTACATGACCAATCGGGCCCTGGATCTGCTGGCGGCAGCAGGCCTGGACGCTGTGAATGTGGATATCAAGGGTGACGCGGAGGCGGTCCACAAGTACTGCAAGGGGGTTGAGGCGGAGAAGGTCTGGCGCAATTGCCAACATGCCAAGGAGCGAGGCGTTCACGTGGAGATCACAACCTTAGTCATCCCGGGAGTCAATCACGATCGGGAGATACTACGTGCCATCGCCAGGAGAATCCGCCAGCAAATCGGGCCGGACACGCCGTGGCACCTGAGCGGCTACCACCCGGCCTACCGGTATCACGTACCGCCAACCCCGCTCAGCGCCCTGGAAACCGGTTGGCAGGTGGGGAGGGAAGAGGGATTGAACTTCGTATACCTGGGGAACGTCGTCGGCCACCGCCTGGAGGATACTTACTGCCCCGCCTGTGGCCAGCTATTGATCGAGCGGCGTGGTTTGGAGGTTGTGCAGAACAGGCTCCAGGACTCCTCGTGCCCCGCTTGCGGCCTGGGCATTCCCATTATGTTCTCTGACCAGGTCTCGGATCACAGTCCCCCGCCCTGAGGCTTCGTTGCCCCCGGCTGCAGGCCACTACCTCGCGTATGCGAACACGATGTTAGTGAACTGGCCCGCCGCACCGCAGTCGGTGAACTGGATTTCCACCGTATCTGACTGCGGCACAGGGTTCGCCTGGCTCTCCACGATGTCTATCAGAAAGGCAAAGGGCAAATGGTAGTTTTCCGCAGCGAGAGGCGAAAAACCCCACTCCCCCGGAGGCTTGCCCTCCTCGCCGCTCACCCTGTAGACCACGTTGTCGGCAAACCTCAGACGAACTGTTCTCCCGTTGACCCCCTCGCCCCCGACTCCAGTTATCTTGCCCTCCATGTAAACCGACCCGCAATTGGGGGCGCTCTCCATCCCTCCCTCATACTTGAACTCGTAGGGAGGCGTCGTTGGTGTGGCGGTCGCTACAGGTTCTGACGTCGCCGTCGCTGTGGGCGGCGCGGTGGTGGCCGTAGGCGCTCCAGGAGTGCTCGTCGCCGTGGCCGGTTCAGTGGTTGCCGTCGCCATCACGGCCGTGTTGGTGGCAGTTGCCGGAGCTATCACCGAAGTGTTGGTTGCTGTCGGCGCAGCAGGTGTCGTGGCCGTGGGTTCAGGAGTGGAAGTAGGCAAGGGAGCGGATGGCGTCGAGGTAAAGGTGGGCCTGAAAGTGGGGCTCGCCATGACTACCTGCGTGGGAGGGGTCGCAGGTTGCGCTAACTCTCTAGAGAGCATGAGAATCAGGACAGTGAACACGAACCCATTGAGGAAAACTAGGATCCCCAGAAACAGAAGGTGTTTCAACTTCATTCGTCGGCCCTTTCTCGCCTCGGCGACCCCGATGGCGCAGCCGAGCTACGGAATCACCAGTGCCTGCCCTACGCGAATCGCATTCGGGTTGTCTAGCCCGTTGGCCTGGGCAAGTTCATCCGTGGTGACCCCATACATTCGGGCAATCTCGCTCAGCGTCTCGCTCTCTTGCACGACGTGAATCTTCTGTCCAGCGGTGGACGACGGTGTGGATGCCGGCGCTGGCGTCCCTTCCACGATGGGAGGGGCTGCCGGTGGTGCTGGTATCACCAACTCCTGGCCTTCTCGGATGATCGCATCGGAGGTACCCAAATCGTTGGCCACCACGATGGCATCCACTGAGGAATCATACATGCGGGCGATCTCGCTCAGCGTCTCGCCAGCTCCCACCACGTGTATGCTAGACGCGGGCGACGCAACTGGTTCCGGCTCCTCGGTTGCCGTTGGCTCCGGCTCAGGGGTAGGCGTGGCGACGACGATGCTGAAGGGGGTGAAAGTGGGCTTGGGGGTCCTCGTCGGCGTGGGGGTCGCCTGGCGACCTCCCGATACCATTAAGACCAGACGACTGAAAATGAGATAGTTGATCAAGAGGAGGACAATGACAAGGGCTATCTCCCGCCCCCTGCTTCGGATCACTCTGACGATCGCACCCCATCGGCTCGCTGAGTCCATCTTGCTTCCCTCTACACTCTCTCGCGCCGATTATACCACGGCTTTGCCAGCAAGGTCAACAGTTCGCAACGCGAGAGTAATCCTCGACCTCTCAGGGTCACTGGTAATTATAGCTTCTGAACGAGAGGAAGGCCACCCACCCGACTGCAGGCCTGTCCACTCCCCCTCGAACCCAAACTGGCCACGGTCCCTGGACGATCTGAGGGATGAAGCTCACGACGGAAAGTCTCCCGGCAGATCACTCGCCATCGACCCCCAGCGCCGTGATGGCGAGACGTCCTTCGTGGCCCCGCAAGGGGGAGTGGTCGTTTGCCCCTGAAATGCGTATAATCCCCGCAAGAGTGTATCCTACCACACCGCGTCGCCAGTATGCAGCGCGCGGGTTGCCGCCGGAGAAGTGGAGCCATGGAGTCGGAGTTGAGTGTGCAGTACTACTTAGACGTTGTGTTGAGGCAATGGAAGGTCGTGCTTGTGGTATTCGTGGTGGCCACACTGGCGGCGGCCGGCGCCAGCTTCGTGCAGCAACCTTCGTACGAAGCCACCGTCAGTCTCGTGGAGCAGACCTACGAGTTCTTCGATGTGCCTCGTCTGGGTTCCCTTGACCGTACGGTAGTCAAGCTCTATCCAGCACTGGCCCGCACCGCGGCTGTGGAAGAGCGGGTGATCGCGGCTATTGGGTCCAACCTCTCTCCCGCAGAAACAACGCCGGGCGCCCTCATGTCGACAGTCACTGTCCGCGAAGACAAGGACAACCCCGCTCTGTTCCGCATCAGAGTGGTGTCCAGCAATCCCCAGAAGGCCACGCTCGTCGCCAATACGTGGGCGGAGCAATATATCGAAGCGGCAAACAGCTTCCAACTCGTGTGGGGTCTGGAACTCGAAGCCGTCGGGCAAGACCTGGAGACCGCGGAAGAAGCGCTCACCGCGTTTCGGCAAGAGACGGGGCTAGGATTGGTTGAGGAAGTGGGCGGTGATCAGGAATTCGCCGTGCTCGGCCCACGCGGCGTGCGCCTCAGCAAGAAAGTCGAGCTGCTTACAGAGCATCAGCAGGCGCGCGACAACCTGAGCTTGCTGATGGAGAGTGCCCAGTTGCTGAAAGACACCGGCGGAAGCACTGGTGAGCTGCCATTGCAACTCCTTAGCAATCGGGCTATCTCCGAGAGGGCCCAGCTGTCTGTGGAACTGATCAAGACTCAGCAATCCCTGGACGAAGTCATACAGTTGCTGAAGTCGGAGAATGAGATCATCTCCGCGGTGATCGGTAAGCTCCGTGCCGAGGTGGAAGCCCTCCAGGAGGAGCTGGCACAAGATCTGCTGGAACTGGAGCGCCTCGCACGAGAGCGCGACCTGGCCGAGAGCGCCTACAAGGCTCTCAAGGATCAGATCCAGGAAGACGCGCTATTCCAGACCAATACCTATATAGTGAGCACGGCCACTGGAGCGCGGCTGCTGGGACCCGACCCGAAGCTGAATATCATCCTGGGCGCTGCATTGGGACTGGCGGCTGGCGTGGGTGCTGCTTTCGCGGCCCATTATTTCGAGGACATGCGAAAGAAGCGTTGAGGGCACCGTCGATCTGAATGACGGGGGCAACACCTCTCCAAGCTGGCACCGCCCTGGACGAGGGAATTCGTGAGAAAGCCTGCTGATCGCACGATCGACGCAGGCTTCGCGCTGTATACCACATGAAATCATCCAGAATTGCCTCTTGGTTTCTCGATGAATGGCGCTGGCTGGTGGCCTCCGTCCTGGGAGGCTGTCTTGTCTTGGGCACCATCTACAGCGTGGTCACTCCCATCTGGGAGGGGCCTGACGAACTGGGCCACTATCGACACGTCAGATTTCTCGTCACCAATCTCTCCCTACCAGGGCCCGGAGATTCCAAGTCCCCGCTGGACGAACTGACCCACCCCCCTCTCTACTATGCGGTGACAGCCGTCCTGACCTCTTGGGTGGATACCAGTGACAACCTGGTGCCAACGCTGAATCCATTTGCGGCCACCGGAATTATGGAAGGCGGTGTGAACAAGTTCCTCCACTCGAATGCAGAGGCCTTTCCGTACCGCGGCACCGCCCTCGCCGTGCACATGGCGAGACTGGTCTCGGTCCTCATCGGCACCCTCGTGGTGTTCGTCACCTATCGCCTGGGGCGTCTACTGTTCCCGGAGCGACCGGAGATCGCTCTCGGTGCCATGGCCCTCAATGCATTCACACCGACCTTCCTATTCATGAGCGGCATGATCAACAACGATATCATGGTCACTCTGTTCTGCTCCCTCACCCTGCTCTTTAGCGTCAAGGTCGTCCTGCGTGGCCCGGGACTGAAGGATCTCCTGGCTGTGGGTGTGTTCACGGGATTCGCTCTCCTATCCAAGTACAACGCCCTGGCGTTGGTGCCCGTGGTTCTTGTGTGCGTCGGCGTGGCTGTGGCCAGGAAGGCAAGGCACAGAAGGTCATTGGCCATGTCACTGGCTGGGGTGTTTCTCCTCCTTCTCAGCGGGGCGCTTATCTCTAGTTGGTGGTTCCTGCGCAGTGTTGCCTTGTTTGGCGCGCCAACAACGCGTTCCACCAAGATACTCTCCCGGTTCCTGGAAGACTTCAGGGATCCGGTGGCGGGCCTCAGCCGGCTGGATTGGAGCCTGCTCCCGGACGGACTGAAGTACTTCTACACATCATTTTGGGCCTCCTTCGGATGGGGTAACATCAGTGCCGCAGATTGGGTATACCGTCTGCTCGGCGTGCTTTGCCTCGCCGGTCTCTGCGGGCTGGTGGTGTTCATGCTGGGCCGAAGCAAGCCCGCCTTGAAGGCGGCGGCTGCGATCCTTCTCTTGGCTTTCGTATCCCTCTCTCTTCTCGCGATCTACAGAACGTTGATCGTGAACGATCCGGTTCTCCGAGGCAGGTACGCCCTGCCAGCCATATCGGGGGTGTCTGTGTTGCTCTCGCTGGGTGTCGTTCAGTTGACTCCTCGCAGGCTGGGCCGTCTACCCATTCTCCTCGCGGGACTGACCATGCTCTTTCTGGGATTCATCACTCCGTTTCGCTACATCGCACCTGTCTACGCCCGTCCCCCCATCGTCACCGCAGAGGAAGCTTCTCTCATCGCCACTCCTCTGGATTTCAACTTCGGCGACAAGGTAGAACTGCTAGGCTATGAACTGGATCTCGCCAGAGCTACGCCCGGCCAGTTCATCCCTCTCACCCTCTACTGGCGGCCCTTGGCTGAAATGAACACAGACTACACGGTCGGCATCAGTCTCCTCGGTCCCGACGGCGACCCATACGGCCAGGTGGCCGCGTACCCAGGTCACGGCAATTACCCCACTTCGATCTGGAACGAAGGAGAGGTCATCGAGGACACGTACAGCGTTCGCGTAAACCCAAGGTTCCCGGCCCCGAGCCTGGCGCGTATCTACGTGGCCCTCTACACCTACCCTCAAGAGGAGCATCTGCCTGTCTTAGACCCGGAAGGCACACAGGCGGCTAGCGCGGCCACGTTCGGCGAGTTGCCCGTGGGATCGGCAATATCGCCCAGCTATTCCATCGAGAACCCGTTGTCGTACGATCTCGCGGGCCAACTGTCGCTGCTGGGCTATGACCTCGACGACGGTCTTTTCAGCACCGGCTATGGCTGCATCACGCTGTACTGGGAAGCCCAGACGGAGATGGCAGAGGACTACACGGTTTTCGTACACGTGGTTGACGAAGAGGGCCAGGTTGTCGCCCAGAGCGATAGTATGCCAATCAGTGGCTTGTACCCCACTTCATATTGGCAAGAGAACGAGATTGTCCCCGACGAGCATTGCCTCCGCTTCCGTAGTAACGTTCGCCCTGTCAACCACCAGGTATTCGTGGGCATGTATCAATTGGAGACCATGCAGCGTCTGGCCGTTTTCGACGCTACTGGAAGCCGTGTCCCTAACGATCAAAGCTCACTCGTGGAGTGTACGCCCGCTTCTCCGAGCAAGCGTCTGTACGTGCCCTTCGTAACAAGGTGATCAAGAGGTCTACTCTCCCTCGGGCATATCCCGGAGCGACCCAAGCGCTAGTCGTGCCGCGCTAGTCCGATCCAATGTTGCAGATTCTACGTAGCATCCGTACCGTCCCGTTGGTCATCGTCGCCGCTCTCGTCGGTGTGAGCCTGGCCACAGGCGTGTTCTACAGCGTCATCATCCCTCCCTGGCAAGCGCCCGACGAGCCCCGACATCTTGAATATGCCGTCCGCTTGTCGGAAAAGGGCTGGATCCTGCAACCGGAGGACCTATCCATCGATCTGCAGCGCAGGATACTGCAATCTATGCGTGATTCCGACTTCTGGAGGCTCACCGGTCGAGACCAGCCGGATCCCCTGCCCGCCTCCTTCGTGGAAGATCCGCTTCTTCGCCGGTCCGGCACTAGTTTCGGCGAGAGGACGCCGCTCTATGCGATCGGTCCGGCCCTCGTCTTCAGGCTGCTGCCCGGCGATGATCTTGTGCTTCGCCTCTACGTCATGCGCTGGTTTTCGGTGGGTCTCAGCGCTGCTACCGTCGCCGTGGCCTGTCTGGTCGCCTTCCGGCTCTTCCCCCACGACCGCTTCATGATAATCGCCGTACCGGCTTTCGTGGTCTTCCTACCCATGTTCGCCTTCATTGGCGCTTCTGCCAGCAGCGATGCGCTGGCCATCCTGCTCGTGTCCTTGCTCATCTGGGAGCTGGCTAGAATCATGGAGGATGGTTTGTCCTGGCGCTCAGCCATGGCCGTGGGCAGTCTCGCGTTACTGTCTCTGATGGCCAAGAAGACGGCGTTTTTCGCAATGCCCTTGGTCCTGGTGGCCATCCCCCTCTCCTTCTGGGGCCGGGGCGTGCCCCTGAGGCAGAAGCACAAGGGCACCCTCGGCATGCTCGCTGTACTCTCCGTACTGCTAGCAACGGTCCTGCTGAGTTGGCGCGGAGATGAGGCCGCCGGTTGGGTTCAGCTGCCACACAACACAGGAGACAGCAGGAGCGACACGGAGCCCAGGTCAGGCGACCACTCACTGGCCATCAGCAGCGGACGGCTCATCCAGTCGCTTCCTTTCAACACCGTGAGGGCGCTGCGGGGAAAGAGTGTCACGCTGGAAATCTGGGTCCGAAGCCCCAAGGGAGACCAGAGAGGATCACTGCTCGTGGAAGACGATCACGTGCGAAGTGTGAAGTCCTTTCTCGGCAGACAGACTTGGAGGCGACACACCATCACTCACCCCGTATCCCCAGACGCCAGATCGATGAGAGTGATCCTCAGCGCAGGGTCCACGTGGGACGAGGCAGCCGGCCGCATCTATTTCGACGACGTGGTACTCACTCACGATCAGATGATCGAGCCGAGTCTGCTCCGCAACGGCTCCGCAGAAAAAGCCGCGCTGCGCGTCCGACCACGCCTCAGTGGGCTCACCCGGTACGTCAGCGCGACGCAGCTGCTTGACTTACGGAGCTATGACCTTGCCTCACTGCAAAGGTATTGCCTTTATCTCCTGCTCACCTTCGCCGGCTTCTGGGCCAACTTCGGCTGGCTGACTCTGCCGCTGCATCTTGTCTGGTACGCCGTGCTCGCGGTGCTGACCCTGGCATCTGCGGTAGGGTTGGCCTTCTGGGGCGCTGACTTCCTGAGACAACGCAGAAAGAGCGACTCTTGGGTCCCAAAGTCCCACGACAGGACCCTCCTGCTATTCGTCATCGGCCTCGTCCTGATCCTAATCCAGACCTTCCTCCCTATGGTAGGTAGCCAGTGGCAGCCTCAGGGCAGGTACCTCTTCCCGGCACTGATCATCATCGCGACGCTCTTCGCCCACGGCCTTCGCCGTTTGATACACCGGGCGAGGCTGTCCGTCCTGACCGTCACATACCTGGCTTGCTTTCTCTTGTTCGACGCCCTATGTATAGCGGGCTACATCCTACCACAGTATCATAGTTGACCTGAATCCAACTCGACGGCGCTGGGCCGTCTCTGTAAGGGTGAGGAAGTGAGTCCCCAGGAGGTCAGCGGTTGGGCCCGCTTCATGAACGATGAGCGGTATCTGTACCTGGCCGCTTCCCTGCGTGTGGGTGCCCCGGCGGGCGACCCCGACTACGCCACCTCTGGGCTCTATTTCTTCTTCGAAGCCGAGCCACCCAGTGGGGACGGTAAGTGGGCCGCCAATCTATGCACCCAGAACCCGGACGAAGGCGGGTAGGTGTCGGGAACGAGCGACTTTGAACCGGCTGGATACGATGAAGACTACTTCGCCCCGATTACGGAGTCTGACTGGACCTGCCCCCCCTTCCAGTTTGATCCTCCCGGCCACAACAGGGCTCTGGGATGGCGTTCCACCAATTGGGAGGTGCGTACGGACCTCAATGCATCGGCGCTGGATGTCGTGGCCGGCGACTGTTTCAATGCTGGCCTCCTCGTCAAGAGCGAGGAGGTATTCCTTGATCCCGAGTTGGCGACGTACTCCGGCGCAGGGTTCTGGCCGGCGGATTGGGTCGGCGCAATAGTCACTGATCTGCCTGACAAGTTCGCGGAAGTGTGCGTGGCCGAGGAGCCAGTGGAGGAAGAAGAG
>Ga0180438_10011468_pt1 | contig 10712 bp, 2 predicted proteins | sample SS_ome_12_FD_132455 | JGI IMG/M metagenome (GOLD analysis project Ga0180438, IMG submission 132455) | Hypersaline lake sediment archaeal communities from the Salton Sea, California, USA - SS_3_D_2 metaG | ecosystem: Environmental > Aquatic > Non-marine Saline and Alkaline > Hypersaline >... | reverse complement strand
TGGCATTGCTTCCGTTGCCTGGTGTATTGGATGTTATTTGTATGTTGAAATTCTGGCCCAAGGTTATTGTCTCGTTGTTGTCTATGAAGTCCACATTTGCTCCGTGGCCTGCTGCGCCAAGGTTCAGTGATATGCCCCCGGAATCCCCGAATGTGAGGTCTGTGTTCCTGAAAAGTGCGTTTGAGCCGTTCGCTGCTGTGTTTGCGAGTATGCCAATGCAACTGTAACTGTAGCAGTCGTCACCGAAGCTGACATAGGCATTATCGAATGTCACGTCTGCACCGTTTCCTCCCTGGGACTGGAGTTGTGCCTCGATGCCTCCATCTGTGCCGTTGCCTGCGTCAAAGCTGCTCTCAAGGAAGTCCAGGTTCGCACCTTGCCCTGTTGCTGTTGAAAAAATCCCCATCAGGCCCGTGCCGGTGAAATTGAAATCAGTATTATGGAAGTAGGCATTCGTTCCGTTGGCGGCAGAAAGGAACAAGCCCAGAGCTCCTGAGCCCCAGTTGAAAACATTGTTCGTGAAGTTGGCATTGCTTCCGTTGCCTGGTGTATTGGATGTTATGAATATGTTGGAGTTTTGCCCCAGGGTTATTGTCTCGTTGTTGTCTATGAAGTCCACATTGGCTCCGTGGCCTGTTGCGTTGAGCCCCAGGAATATGCCCCCGTTGTCCCCCAATGTGAGGTTTGTTTCACGGAAAACAGCATTTGAACCGTTGGCACCTGCTGATGAGTCTATCTCTATGCACATTTGCTGGATGGGACTATAGCAGCTATGCCCGAAGCTGAGCGAAGAATCTTCGAATGTTGCATCTGCTCCGTTCCGCACTGACCTAAGCTTCAGGAAAAGATAGGAGCCAGCCCCAAAAGTGGCGCTCGTGTTCTTGAATGATACGTTAGCTCCGTCATTACCGGCAGAAAGCTCTGCAGAGATAGAACCTGGGTTTCCAAAGTCTATGCTGTTGGCATTGTCTTCAAAATAAAGGTTTGCTCCGTCGTTCCCTGCGCTGAGGAAAGCGGCTATGTGGCTGTTGCCCCCTGCAGTGACATCGTTGTTCTTAACGAAAGCGTTTGCGCCGTCGTTGGTTGCATTTGCCCTCAGCGATATTCGGAGGCTATCGCCGCATGAGATGTCATTGCCCGAGAAGTTCAGGTTGGCGCCAGTGCCGGAATCAGTGGCATCAAGGCTTATAGTGGTGCCATCGCCGGAATTTACTGTGTTGTCCACGAAAGCCATGTCGCCATCGGTCAGGCTGGTGATATCTATGTTCGTGAAGTTGACCAGGGTATTGTTTTCAATGCTGATATCGCTGGCATTGAGCGCATATATCAGGTAATCCGCAGTATAGTTCTCCAGATGGCAGTTGATGATTGTGATGTTTTCCACATTATCCGGAATGTATATGGCAACCTGTGATGTCTGAGAACCGGCGATTGTGCCGCGGACGCCCCCTGCGGCGCTGCAATCCAGCACCACATCTGAAACCGAGATTTTTATGCATAGTTGCTCAGACTGGTTCATCTGGACTGCGCCTGTCTGGTTCCATAGATAATAGTCTGATGAAGTTATATTCACGTGCTTGCTCGTGCAGTCAAAAGCTGTCCCAGGACCAAAATAAGTCAAGGCAAAAGAAAATCCAGTTAGTAAAAGCAGGATAAATGCCACCAGGCGTGCTCTGCGCACCACATTTCTGCAGATTGAGATATTACTTACAAAAAAAGATAAACTAGCCAAAACAATTGAAGAGAGCGATATGGATAATGTTTCCTCTGACATAAATTTATAATGAAGAGAAAAGTTATTATATATATAATATATAGATTCAGCAAATTAGATAAAAAGGATCTAAAAACTGTGAAATTTTGTAATAAGAACATTGTCATGATGTATTTTATATTAAAAAATAAAAAAATTAATCCTTCTTTTTCCTGCGGAAGAAAAGCTCTGCGGCAAAGACAATAACAGCAAGCACAACAAGAGCAGCGATAAAGATAGGCGATATTATTCCATCTGCAAGTTTCTTTTCCTTGACCTTCTTTATCTTGCCGTCCTCTGTTATCTCAACGTTCTTGTCTTTGGCAAGCTTTTTGGTCAGCCTGGCCTCTATCTTGCTCGTATGCTTCTGCTTCTTCCCTTTTGGATCCACAAGGTCGATGCTGACGCCAACATCATCAGGAACCGAGCCTGTCTCCAACACCCTGAACAGGATCATGGTCGGCTCTCCAGCGACTATCTCGTACTGGCATGCTTCAGCATCAGCAAGTTCATAGCCTTCGGGCGGGTCAAGGCAAAGGTCCACTGTCCATGTCTCATCCGACTCAAACAGGAACGGGTAGTACTCCTCTGTTCCGTTCCACAGGACATACTGCGGCTCATATATCCAAAGCTCTGAACCTTTCTTCTTTGTTGATTTGGCAGGCTTTGCCGCACCGTTCACGTTATTGGCAGTGGGCGGCGAGAGCAGGAATGCAAGCCTTGCCTGCTTCGGGGACTCGTTTGAGCCGACATAACCTATGTTGTGGCCAGGATACCTGTCCTTGAAGGCATCCATCTGGGTCAGCACAAAGTAATTGGACTCAGGCACGCCCATAAGGCATGTGCCCTCAGGCCCTGTTATGCATGAGCTTACCTGGGTGCAGTTCTCTGCTATAGCCTTTGCATCCGGATGGTATGCGCTCACGCAGGTGTCCCCGGTATCATAGGCCTGGCAGAGCGCGCCTTCAAGCGGCTGCTGGTGGGGCTTCTTCCCGTGCAGCTTCTCGCTTGCGGTTATCCTGCACTCTATTGAGCCCGCGCATCCGTAGTACTGGCCCGGGGTTGCGGGGCACTGGTCAGGAGTATCAACCTGTGAGTTGAACGGCTCCACATTGCCTGCTGAATCCACAGAGTAGAATTGCACTTCGTAGTCCTGCGCAATGTCTGCGGGCAGTGTGACTGAGCCTGTGTAGGCAAGGTACTCCGGAGCCTGCCCAAGCGGGACAACTGAGTAGTAGGTTTCAGAAATCCCTGAGTGCGTATCAGTTGCGCTGAGCGTGAATGACTCTGGGTATCCGTCCGCATCGCTGTCCACGAGCTGCTTGGCTGTTGCAGGTAGTGTCCTGTCCATCTTGATCTCTTCGCACCCTGCATCTGTGCCGCCTGCATAGTCCTTGGCCTCATAGCATACATAGGTTGTGCCCTCATCCCAGATTGTGAAGCTCTCCGTATATGCTGTCGTTTCATTATACTGGTAAAGGCCCATTGGGATGTCTGGGGTGCATCCTGATGGGTTTGTGGTTATGCAGACCCTAAATTCACTGCACCCGCTCAGCGAATCTGAGCAGGAGAAGGCTCCCGTTACCCATTCTGAATCAGTCCAGGTGCCGAATGTATACGGGTTAGACTCATCATCTATTCCCAATGCAACGGCTGTGGGCGGGGTCTTGTCTATTGCAACGGGCAGAATCTGCGTCTGCTCAATAATTCCTGCCACATCCTCTGAATGGAATCCAAACCCGAGAAGGCCTTCCTGGGTGAATGTGATGGGGCCTGTGTACACCGTATCTGGCATGCAGTTCCATCCTCCTGCGAATACGTCCCAGGTGCAGTACCTTGTTTCATGGCATCCGCTTCCCGTGTCTTCGCATGTGAGGGTTATTGTGACGTCTTCGTTTGTCCACCACAAGTCATAGGGGCCGCTTGGGGTTGTTCCCACAGCTGTTGTGACCGGGAGGGAGATATCAACCTTTTTGGTTGCGGTCTGCTCCTCTTCTGCATTCCCTGCATTGTCAATTGAATAGTAGCTTATGGTGAATATTCCTTCTTCAAGCGTTATCGCGTTTGTTTGGACAAAGTAGTCTCCATCATCTACCTTCAGCATTGTCTGGGCGCAGCGTGAAGACCTCATCGCGCCTTCGGGCACCGGGTCTTCGCACATTGCCCCTACCCATATCGAGCCGATAAACCACCCGTTGTTTCCGTTAGGCTCGGCCGGGGATGTCAACAGGGTGCTCACAGGGGGCGTAAGGTCCACTACAGTGGCAGTGAAGTCTGAAGGCGGGCTTTCGTGGGAAGGCACTGCAAGGTCTGTTGCAGTGGCATAGTAAATCTTTGCATCCCCATCAACCATGTCGGTGTCTATGTAGGTCCTTATCTGTGTCGGGTCTGTGCCGGTCGGGTCGGTTTCATTCACTACCACGTCCTCAACAGGCCCGGGGCCGGTAGCATAGTATTTCTGCATATAGAGGCTGTAGTAATCCACGCCTGCGGTCACGTCAATGGACCTGTACCATTCAACGGTAATCGGCAGGCTTGAGGTGAATAGCGGCAGCGGCACCAGCTGGGGCACAGTTGGCGGGCTGAAGTCCACTGTTGTTGTGCTGGTGGAAGAAGGCGTAACCCTCCCAGCATAATCAACTGCTTCAAACATCAAGTTGGCCGTGTCTCCATCGCCTATGCCATACCATTTAAGGTCTGACAGCATGCTGCCCACAGGGGGCCCTCCGCCAGCCAGGAGTTGGCCGTTCAGGTAGGCCCTCACTTCCTGGATGCCGCTTACTGCATCTGCTGAGGTCCAGTTAATGGTTACAATCCCGTCCCCGTCAAACTCATTTGCAAACGGCTCAAGCGTAATTGTCGGGTCAGTCTTGTCAATCAAGACAAGGGCCATCTGCACCTGTTCCAGGTTTCCCACATTGTCCTCAGACTGGTACCTTAGGGCATGTGGCCCTTCGGTTGTAATCGTCCCTGTGGTGCCTGTGTCCTGGGTCAATGGATCGCAGGTGTTGGTCTGGTCAATACATACGTAAGTGTGCGCAACCCCGCTGCCCTCGTCTGCTGAGTCCACAAGATAGCTGACATCAGAGAGGTGCCAGCCGTTGTTGCCGTCAGGGAGCGGTAGGTCTGCAAAGGATTCAGGCGGAGACTTGTCTATATCCACCTGCACACAGTGCGGGTCTTCCTCATTGCCGGCCATGTCAACTGAGAAGGCGCAGATGCTGGAGATGCCTTCATCCTGCACAAGGACTGGCCCGGTCACTTGGGTGCCCGGCATGCACGCTGTCTCGCCGGAAATGCAGTAAAGCGTGTAGTCGCATCCTGAGCCCGCTTCATTGTCCGCGCACTCAAACACTACATTTACGTCCATATTAGTCCAGGTCCCGAATTCGTAGGGCAAACCTGCAGAGTATCCGGTTATTGTTGTGGTTGGGGGGATCTCATCCGGGGCTTCCTGTATTGTGTAGGTGCCGCCAACAAAGTTTATGGCAGAAAGGGTGTTTGCATCCGTATCCGGGGCATCGTTGATTAGGTTGTAATCCCTGAACAGGGCGAACCTCTGCTCATCATAAATCCTGTCATAGATTGTAAGCTCGTCATCTGTCCAGTGCCAGGTTCCCTCATCCATGTAACCGCTGGCATAAAGGTAAAGGCTCTTGCCCGCAAACGGGGCATAGCCTGAAATATCCGGCATGTATGTTGAGGCCCTTATGCCGTAATTGCTGGTTGAAGAAGCCTCGTGGAGGGAGAAGGTCGTTGCATTTTCCCTGCTTCCTGAGGGGGCTGAAGCATAGAACACCGCATCGGAGATGTTTGAGGTGAGTGAGCTGCCCCTCACAAAGACATCGTAGTAATCGCTGCCTCCGAAGCGGTCGCTGTCAATTGAGAGTATGCCGCCGGAATAGTAGCCATACAGGCCATAGAGATTATTGTACATTCTGTTGCCTTCAAACTGGGTATCCTTGTCGTACATATGGTATATCCCAAATCTGCTGTCGTGGATTTCATTGGATATGTACTTGGTGAATGTGAAAGGAGAGGTGGGTGAAGAGCCATATCCATAAACTCCATAGTAGGTGGCGTATATTTCGTTTTCCCTTATTGTGTTTCCATCAGAACTGGATAGATAAATGCCAGATCGTAAATCGTATATTGTATTGTTCTCAATCAGGTTCCCCCCAGCATAAAGCACAAGAATGCCTTCTTGACCAAAGCCGTAAATCTCATTGTTCAGGATGCCTATTTCTGTATCAGAAGGGGGATACATATAAATGTGCATTCCGACATTGCCTCCGTGCAATGTGTTGCCCTCCAAGGTAATGCCCTGTGCTGTTGGATAGTAGATGAGGGTTGCCCTGTTGGCAGAATCAGCAACCTCATTGTTGTTGATGCTGAAGGCCGAGGGGTAGTATGCCCATATCCCATTTTGGTTGTGGTGGACATTGTTGCTTTCCACATCAAAGCTTGAGGAACTGGAATAAACTCCATAATAGTTTTGATGTATTGTGTTGCCTGACACCCTGCCTGAGCTAGACCTGCCATACACGCCATAAGATGAAATGCTTGGGTTGTTATAGTGGATGTTGTTGCCGGTAATGTTGAAATCAGACTGAGTGAAATAGACCCCTCTTGTGTTTCCTGAAAAGTCATTGTTGAGTATGTTTCCGCTTGAGCTCATTGCAAAGGTTCCGTAATAGTAGTCGGATATATTGCAGTTCTTGAGAATCAGATTGTCCCTTGAATACGCCATAACTGCGGAAGCTCCTGAAGTGCCGTCGTTTGTTATGCTGTACCCGCTGCAGTCAATCTCTACATTGGAAGCCGAGACTTCTATGCAGGTCGGGCCGTACGTGGTTGAAATCGGAGCGCCTGAAAGGTCATTCACCAGGAAGTAGGTTCCCGGGGCAGTTATCTCTCGGCAACCGGTGATTGCCTCCGGGTTGCAGTCCCAGTCCTCAACAGGGTCTTCGGGAGTGGGGCAGAGCAGGTTGCATACCCCATCGGTGCCGCAGTCGCAAGCATCACCTATGCCGTCCTGGTCAGAATCCGCCTGGTTTGCATTGGGAATGGAGGGGCAGTTGTCAAAGCAGTCTCCCACCCCATCGCCGTCCGGGTCAAAGCCTTCATCCACTTCCCCATCGCAGTTGTTGTCCACGCCATCGCAGACTTCTGTTGCTCCCGGGTTTATGCCAGCGTTATTGTCATCGCAGTCAATTTCCGGATATGGGCATGTGGTGCCTCCGGCCCCATAGCCGTCCCCATCATTGTCGACGCATATCGGCCCGGTTGTGTCAAGCATGAGCCCATAGACCCCTTCTGTAACCTCCATGTTGGTTGCTGTCAATGTGTTTGCAGCTGCATTCAATACTGCAGGCTGTTCTACCCAACTCTGAAATGCGGTGTATTTCCATATCTCAAATACAATCTCGTCATAGGTTCCTGCCTCAGCATCTGTCCATTTCCAGGAAATTGAGTCTATTGAGGGCGTTCCGCCAGAAGCAAAGATTTTGATGAACTTCTGCGCCAGGGGCAGCCTGTCCGGCGGGAAAGTGGGGGGGCTGCCTGCCCACTTTATTGCATAGCTTTCTGACTGGAGGGCATCAGTTATGGAAATGTTCGTGTAATTCTCGTAGTTCCCCAGGGGATTGTCTATTACAAGGCCCTGGATGCTGAGTGTGGAGGATGTCGCAGCTGCCACATGTAGTTCCGCAATCCCATTTCCATAAGTTCTTGAGTTAGTTAATGCTGTGTTGTTGGGGGCTACAAGGAGTATTCCATATTCTTCATTGTCACAGGTAAGCATGCCTGTAATATCGTTTTTATTGTAAAAATAGGCCCCACCTGCGTTGCCGCATGCAGTATTGTCTGTGAAGCTATTGTAGTTGCGGTAGGTTTCGATGGCAAAGCCATTATGCGTATTGTTGTTTGCTGTGTTTCCGGTGAAGACATTGTATTGGGAGCTGGTGAGCATGAAGCCGTCCCTGTTGCTGTAAGCAGTGTTGCCGGTGAGCGTATTGTGGTGGGCAAGCCAGGACAAATGGAAGCCGGTAAGTCTGTTGTCCTTTGCAGTATTGTTGGTAAGCGTATTGTAGGTGCCTGTGTAGATGGCAAATCCATACTCGGTATTGTTGTTTGCTGTATTTTCTGTGAAGACATTGGCCTGTCCAGGTTCACTCTCTGGTTCCCCGACTAAAAAGCCTGCCTCCTCGTTTTCATTTGCCGTGTTGCTAATGAATGTATTGCTGTTGGCGATCCTGATATGGAATCCGGGGCCCCCGTTGTTGTTTGCTGTGTTGTCAGTAAAAAGATTGCCGTAGCTCGGGTCTGTGCCATCTGATTCAATGATGAATCCTCCGTGGTCTGTGTAAGCAGCCATTGCGTTGCCGTTTGCTGTATTGTTGGTTATGGTGTTGTCAAAGCTGCCCAAAAGGCGCAGGCCTCCGCAATAGCCATACTCCTTACCATTGGAATTGATTGTGTTTCCGGCGATTGTGTTGTCGTGGGATTTCTTAAGGACAATGCCGTACTGCCCATTGTCCATTATTGTGTTGCTGGTTAGGGCATTGTTGAAGGAGTATTCAATATTGAAGCCCACATCATTGCTGTTGGCGGTGTTGTCGATGATGAGATTGGAATCAGCCCAATAGGAGGAGATGCCGTACTGGTTGCTGTTGGCGGTGTTGTTGGCGAGGACGTTGTTGGTGGAATAGCTATGCAGGTGGAAGCCAGCCCAGAGGTTGCCTTCTGCGGTATTTTCGGTAAACATTATGTTGGAGGGAGCATCGTTGGAGGCACCATACGTGGCAAAGCCATGTACGGCATTGTTATTGGCTGTGTTGCCGGTTACAGTAATGTCATGTGAACGGGAAAATAAAATGCCTGATTGGCCGTTGCCGCTTGCAGTATTGTTTATGACGATAAAGTTGGAGTTGCCATAAAAGTTAATGCCGCCGCCATACGTGTTCGGGGCACCATTGTCGTTTGCTGTGTTGCCGATAATGACATGGTCAGCACCAGATGAAAGGTAAATGCCATAATTAGTGTTGCCGTTAGCGATGTTGTTCTTGAGGGTGTTGCCCGAGCCGCGCCCTATATTAAAGCCTTCCCTATTGTTGCCTCTAGCGATGTTGTTCGTGAGGGTGTTGTTGGAGCCAGATATGGCAAAGCCACGACGATTGCTGTTTGCTGTATTGCCGTTCAGTATATTATTGCTGCTGAAAGAGGGGGCATATCCGGACAGAAAGAACCCATCTACTCCGTTGCTGTTGGCAGTGTTGTTTGTGAAGATGTTGTTAGAGCTGTCCAGAGCATAAATGCCATAGTTGTTGCTGTTGGCAATGTTGTTGCTGAGGGTGGTGTCAGAACAGGCCTGGAGGTAGAAACCTTGGTAGGTGTTGCTGTCGGCAGTGTTGCCGGTGAGGATATTGTTTTGGCTGGAAGAGAGATAAAAGCCATAATAGGAGTTGCCGTAAGCAGTGTTGTTGGTGAGAGTGTTGCCTGAGCCCGCATAGAGACGTACTGCATATGTGAAATTTTCAATCCTGCAGTTGCGTATCGTATTGCCTTCGCCCCCATATTTGTAAATCCCAAATCTGGTGCCATCACCGGTCATGGTGTTCCCCTGGCAGTCGAAGATTTTGTTGTTGAAGCCCACAGGGGTGTAGATACAATCTGAGCCAGGGGAGCTGAGGGAAGTGGTAAGCCTTACTTCCGTGCAGTCTGCTGAGTTCAGCGCATTTGTGCAGTCGCTGCACGTGCTTCCGCATTCGCAGACTCCGCCGCCGATATCGGTCCATGCAAAAGAAAATCCAAATAATAAAAACAAGACAAGTGCTACATAATAGCCTCTTATAACAGTTGACATAGAGGTATTTGTGTGGCTAAAGCTTAATATTGTTTTTGGTAAAATTTTGTTATAGTTAGATAAATCTCAGTTGAATGCTTAATTATGCCCATAATGAATGATGGCATAAAATAGAATGACGGCCGGCCATCACCATGATGACATTTCCAGTTTGTTCTTATGCAGCAACGGACCGAACTAAATATTTTAAACAATTATATGCGAAAAATGCCACATGATGAGAGGCCAGAAGGCCGAAGGCGGAGTAGCACCCGGTGCAAAGCACGATTTCAGGAGAGAGGGGCTGCTGTCAGACAGGCTGAAAGGCCTGAGAAAAGCAGGGACTGCGGGCTATGGCGCAGTGCTGTCAAGGCTGAAGGGATGTGTTGATGCCTTGGATGAGAAGAAATTGGCCGAATTGAGGGCATCCCTGGACAGGATAGAGCTTGCCATACTGGAGAGAAGGGTCGTTGCTGAATTCCCTGAATCATTTGGAGATATTGGAAAGGACCTTGATATTTCAAGGGAATGGGTAAGGCAGAAGGAAAAGAGACTTCTTGGAAAAGCCGTTGGAGAGCAGAGCATTCCCCCAAGGAAATGGGAGGGAAGGCGTGTAAGGAATATCAAAAGGATGCTGCAAAGAAGACTGGGCGGAAGTACAGCCGAGGAGATAGGATATGCGATAGGGCTGGGCCCTGTCCAGAGGAAAGTCCTTGACAAATATATATTGTCTGATGAACCTGTCACCCAGCAGCAGATAGCAGAGAAGCTCGGGATAAAAAAGGCCAGGGTGACAACTGCTGTCGGCTCAATAGAGATGGCACTCATAAGGATTGAGAAGGCAGGCTAATCAAGGCCTTTCTGATAAGCAGCTTTTATCTTTTCAATAGGCTCATTGACCAGAGTATGGTCTCCTTTCCTTATTATGAATCGCTTGTCCCCGCGGACTCTTCCTGCCCTTCTGCATGTTGCCTTCCTCATCACATATTCGAACTTCTCAGCATGCTTCGGATGCACGCTGACAACGAAACGTCCTGAGCTCTCTGCGAACATGAGGGCCTCGTCCCTTCTTGTCTCAGCATCTATCTCGTCCAGGTCAAGCTCTGCACCGAACCC
>Ga0180438_10011467_pt1 | contig 10712 bp, 13 predicted proteins | sample SS_ome_12_FD_132455 | JGI IMG/M metagenome (GOLD analysis project Ga0180438, IMG submission 132455) | Hypersaline lake sediment archaeal communities from the Salton Sea, California, USA - SS_3_D_2 metaG | ecosystem: Environmental > Aquatic > Non-marine Saline and Alkaline > Hypersaline >... | reverse complement strand
GTTGCTTGTCTACTAGTTCAACAGAAAAAAGCACCCAGTCATTTATGTGGATAACATCAAGTTCATCAAAGTCTTTGGCACATTTGCGTTCTTCTTTAACAAAGAGGTCAACTTGACGATCAAGATCTTTATATTTTTTTCTTTTAGGTGCCTTGAAGGGAAAATAGCGCCATTCATGCACGGCAATAGGATCAAAAAGACTGACATCAAATTCATACAAAGCATCTTCATCATAGGCGACATGCATATTATTCAGGCGCGGGTCACCAGCAACTAATAGTTTCCGAGCGCGGATCTCTTTGTATAAAAATGGTGAAACAAAATATTTAAACAGAAATTCACGCATATGCTCAATTAAGGCATACATGAAGTTTTCTTCGATATAGCGAATAGGTACATCACCTTTTGCAAAACCATCAGTGTGCAGTAGCTCTTTTTGTCCTGCGCTGACTTCCTTAAAAAGGGCATTAACAAACTTTTTTGGGATGGTGATGGTAAGTTTGCCAAATGTTGGATTTATAGCATTGAGTTGGAAAGAAAGACACGATTGTTGCGCCATATCAGCCGCATGTGCTGGATGCTGTTGCTTCACAGACAGGCTCCTTTTTTATTGGTGCAAGTGAAGGGACTCGAACCCCCACGCCTTTTCAGGCACTGGATCCTAAATCCAGGGCGTCTACCAATTCCGCCACACTTGCACTCCTTGATTAAACCTTTTTTTGGTGGGCTGCCTTGGATTCGAACCAAGAACCTGCAGATTAAGAGTCTGTTGCTCTGCCGTTGAGCTAGCAGCCCTTAAATCGCCCAAGGTTTAACGTACTATTAGTCTAGCATAAGAAAAAAGAAAAGGAAGCTAAAATTGCAAAAAACTTCTTTAGAAGCTCTTAAGCTCAGTCTCTTTTTTCTTAGCAAGAGCATCAGCTTGAGCGATCCATTTATCAGTGATCGTTTGTACGAGGTCACCCAGGCGATTGAAGAAGTTTTCAGAAATCTTCTTGTCTTTTTTAGCGTCTCTAATAGCGTTATTAAAGTCTTTGCGCACATTACGCATCGCTACTTTGCATTCTTCAAGTCTTTTATGCAGAATTTTCACCAATTCTTCACGGCGTGTAGAGCTCATTTCGGGTAGGGCAATACGGATAATGTTGCCATCGACCGTCGGGTTAACGCCAAGATCTGAAGTAGCAATAGCCTTTTCAATAGATGGAAGCGTAGTTGCGTCCCATGGCTGGATAACAATAAGGCGTACGTCTGGCGCAGAGAGTGCGGCAATGTTTTTGAGCGGCATAGGAGAACCGTCATAATGCGAAACCATGATATCTTCTACCATAGAAGTATGTGCGCGACCAGTACGGATTTTGACTAATTCACCTTCAAAATGCTGCAGGCACTTTTTCATATCAGCATGCATTGCATCTTCAAATGATTTTGACTCATTTTCCACAAATATAAAATCTTTCATCTGTATTACCTTTTATAATGTTACGTTACTTTTCACACGAAATAGTGGTGCCAAATGAGCGCTCTTGAGCAGCTTTAATAAGCGCATGAGGCGTGAAAATATTAAACACTCGTACTACCTGTTTATATTGCTCTGCCAGTGCAAATGAGGGCGGATCCATAATGGCTAGCCGTTCATTAATTGCTTGCTGGTACGTGACGGTGGGCAAATACTGAGCATCAGCATATTTTTTTGGATCTTTTGTATAGACCCCATCAACTTTCGTTCCTTTCCAAATTTCATCTACACGCATTTGTAGACCGCGCAATACTGCGTTGGTATCCGTGGTGAAAAATGGATTTCCGGTACCGCCCGTAAAAACCAGAGCATGCCCTTTTTTTATCGCTGAGGTAATCCCTTGCTGAGTGGCAGGTGCCCCTGCAGGAGGACATTCAACAGCGCAAAAAATTGTGGTTGGTACCTCATGCTGTTCAAGCAGATCTTTTAGTATGATGCCGTTGAGCATGGTCGCTAAAATACCAACTTGATGTCCAGAAGATGCGGTCATACCCAGCTGTTTCCCTTCGGTAGCGCCTCGGAAGAAGTTACCCCCACCAACGACGATGCCGAATTGGTGGGAATCTTTGAGCTCTTTTATTTGTCTAATCACTGAAACGATCGTGCGAGGATCAAGATCTTTTGACCCTTCAGTACTAAACGTTTCGCCACTGAGCTTGAGCAAAATCCTTTTTTTGTGCTCCATACTATGGCCTATGCACCAATTTCGTAGCGATCAAATCGACGAATTCTGATGTTTTCACCAGTTTTTGCAATAAGCTCTTGCAATACTTGCTCAACAGTGAGTTGATCGTTTTTTACAAATGCTTGTTTTAACAGGCAGACATCAGAGTAGAGTTTATTTAATTTACCTTCCAAGATCTGGTCGATAATTTTCTCTGGTTTGCCAGAATCAGCAAGTTGCGCTTTTAAAATACCTTTTTCATGTTCAAGAAACTTAGGGTCTACATCTTCAGGAGAAAGATACAAAGGCTTCATAGCTGCAATATGCATAGCAACATCTTTTGCAAATTGGCGAACATTATCGTTACGCGCAACAAAATCGGTTTCGCAATTAAGCTCAAGCATCACACCAACACGGTCGCCTGGGTGAATGTAGGCATAGACGATACCTTCAGCGGTATCTTTACCAGCGCGTTTTGCAGCAACAGCAGCACCTTTTTTACGCAAGATTTCTACTGCTTTATCAACGTCACCACCGGTCTCTTCAAGTGCTTTTTTGCAATCAAGCATGCCTAAGCCAGTACGGTCACGAAGTTCTTGAATTAATTTCACATCAATTTTAGCCATGAATGTGCTCCTGTAGCGTTTTTTACTTATGTTTAGTGTTGTCGTTTTTAGTGTGCCAGAATCCAGTTTTTTAGCAACCTATTCTCATCTCTTTTTGCCTTATTGCTGCGTAAGCTCGGGATGCTCGGCGTATTTATGGTAATATCTGTGCAGGGCAAGAAAGATTTCTACCGGTTGTGTAAAGTATTGTGGCGATCTATTGGGTTCTTGCAGTACATAGAGCGTTAACAGTCTTTCTTTGATGCGGTGATATCCTGCAAAGGCGTAGAGCTGGTTGCCATTTGGGTACGAAGTACGATATCCGCCTTTTATTCGATGAATATACACCTGCCCGCCCTCAATCTGCATAGAGGCCGGCATATAAAGCGATGCAAAGATAGAATGGGTGGTGCATGCAAGAATAAGTATGCATGCGATGCGGGCATACAGCATCTTACATCCTTTCTGGAAGAGAAATACCTAGAAGGCTTAATATGGTCTCAAACGTATCTTTTAAAACGCCAATCAACAATAAACGACCACGGCTTAATGGGATGTTGCTTTCATCAATGACGCGGTTTTTGCTGTAGTAACTATGAAATAGGTTTGCCAGTTCGATCACATAATAGGTCAACAGATGTGTTTGCTTGGTTTGGCAAATCGTTTCGAGTATGTTACGTAAAGCAACAATTTTTTTAAGAAGCATACCTTCTGAAGCACCAATATGTGCAGCATCGAGCTCAGTAATATCTGAAAAAGCTTCATTTTGTGCCGCTTTTTGCAAAATGCTCTTTGTGCGTACATAGGCATATTGCACATAGTATACGGGATTCTCGTCGGTTTTTTTGAGCGCCAATTCAAGATCAAATTCAAGCTGGGCATCTGCTTTGCGATGTAAAAAAAAGAAGCGCGCAACGTCTTTGCCTACTGTTTCAATCACATCATGGAGCGTCACAATATTACCAGCACGCTTTGACATGCGCACTCGTTCGCCGCTCTGTTTCATTTTAACAAGCTGATAGAGAATGACATCAAGAGGGTATTGCTCAAGGCCGAGTGCCTTTTGTATGCATTGTAGGCGCATGAGATAACTATGATGATCGTGCCCCAAAATCATCACCAGGTGATCAAACCCGCGATCAATCTTATCAAGCATATAGGCAACATCGGCTGAAGCATAGGTATAGGTGCCATCTTCCTTGATGAGTACGCGATCTTTGTCATCGCCAAAAGCTGTTGCTTTAAACCAGGTAGCACCATCTTTTTCATAGAGGTACCCATTCTTGTGAAGTATCTCGAGTGCCTTATCTATTTCACCTGAACTATGCAGTTTCGTTTCGGGGAACCAAACATCAAACGTGATGCCATAGAGTGCAAGCGTCTCTTTTATCTGCTCGAGCATTGCTTTTTCTGCATAGGCAGAAAAAAATGAGAGTGGTTCTTCAAGTACTGCTTTACCTTTTTCGTTGAGTAACTGTTCAGCAAGTGGTATCAGGTAGTCACCATGATAACTTTCTTCTGGCAGTGTCACATCGAGGCCGGCAGCTTGTTGGCAACGAATAAAGAGTGAATTGCCGAGCTTTTGCATTTGTGCGCCGGCGTTATTGATATAAAATTCACGCGTTGCACGTTGGCCAACAAAGTTCAATACGTTTGCAAGTACATCACCAATAATGGCACCTCGGCCATGACCAAAGTGTAAGGGTCCTGTTGGATTTGCGCTGACAAACTCTATATTGATATTTTCCGTAGCGTTTGGTACTAGCTTAAAGAATTTTTTTTTTTGGTCGTGCAGTTCACGAGCGAGTGTTTGCAGTGCTTCTTCAGTGAGTGTGATATTTAAAAAGCCCGGTGGATGCAATGCGATCTGCTTGACATGTTCATGCGTGAAGCCGCCAGCAATAAGTTCTGCTACTTGCATTGGCGGTTTGCCAAGAATATTTGCCAATACCATGGCTGCATTTGAATTGATGTCGCCAAATTGTGCTTTTGCTTCATCCGTGTTAAGCGTGAATGAGGTTTTTGCAGTTATATCTGGGCTGATTTCAAAAAAACGTTCAAGAAAAGCGTTAAAGTCTTTATGTATGTGATCGATACTATTCATATGCATTTGGCCTTTTGGAAAATGTGAACGTACTCATACCGTATTTTTTTACAGTCTAGTACATGTCGTCATAAAAGTCATCAAGATATTCGTATGCATTATTTGGTTTTGTAGGGTGCCATGCGTTCGCTTGTATGATTTTGTTGAGTTTGAGGCAGTTTTCTTGATGTGCAAAACGATCGTGTGCATATGTAGCATGCTGTTTTAAGATGGTTGCCAATTGCCGTGTCTTTAGCGCTGATGTGGTAATAGGAAAGTGTCGTATTTTTTCTAGTTCTTGTCTGGCCGAAGGGAAGGTCTTTCTTGATCGTGTAAGCAGATAAGCGCTCATACTATGAGCCAGAATGCGACTCTCGTTTGTGAGGTGGTGGTGATCAATTAACAGCTGTATCTCTTGGTTGTATTTTTGAATGTTTTGGGTGTTAAGGCGCTCAGGTGGTTCATAGAGTATATTTCCTATAAGGCTAAGTACAGAACAGGCGTAGGTGTTAGGTTCGCTTTTTTCATTACTAAGAGCCTGAGCGCATTCATGCAGTTCATATGCAATCGGGTAGAGACAGGTGTTGGCGCTTAAAAGAAGGAGAAGGGTCCATTTCATGCGTGGTATCCTTTGGGTGTCTTTTTTTACAATAGATCCAATATGTGCTATATTATTGCATATTGAAAACAAAATCAAATAAACAAGGGATAGCGATGCGTGTAGCGGTATTGGTTTCTGGGGGCGTTGATAGCTCTGTTGCCTTGCGTCTGCTTAAAGAGCAGGGGCATGAAGTAACCGCCTTTTACCTTAAAATCTGGTTAGAAGATGAGCTTGCTCATTTGGGTGATTGCCCATGGGAGCAAGATTTGTCGTATGTGCGTGCGCTGTGTGAGCAGGCAGATGTGCCACTTGAAGTGGTACCCATGCAACAACAGTATTTTGATCAGGTTGTGCGCTATGCGATCGAAGAGGTCAAGCAGGGACGTACCCCTAACCCCGATGTCTTTTGTAACAAATTCGTCAAATTTGGCACCTTTTTGGCCTATATTGATGAGCACTACCCAGGTCAATTTGAAAAAATTGCCAGTGGGCACTACGCGCAGGTGGTAGAGCGTGATGGTAGGTGCACACTAAAAAAAGCGCCTGATGCGATAAAAGATCAAACTTATTTCCTTGCGCAATTAACGCAAGCGCAACTTCTGCGCATTATGTTCCCTATTGGGCATTTGTCTAAACATGAAGTGCGAGAACGTGCGCAAGACTTTGATGTGCCAAGTAAAGATCGCAAGGATAGCCAGGGGATCTGCTTTTTGGGCAAACTAAAATTCAATGACTTTTTAGAGCATTATTTGGGCACCAAGCCTGGCGACAAGGTGGAATATGAAACCGGGCAGAAGCTTGGTGAACATAAAGGCTTTTGGTTTCATACGATTGGCCAACGGCAAGGTTCAGGGCTTTCCGGTGGTCCGTGGTATGTGGCTGCAAAGGATCCAGAGCAGAATATCGTCTATTTTTCACGAAACTATTATGCGGCTGATAAAAAACGTGATCAGTTAGTGGTGCAGCAGCTCAATTGGTTTGCAGGGCGCCAGCCAAAAAAGACTGAACTGAACGTCAAATTGCGCCATGGGCCACATGCCCATGCGTGCACTATTACTGCATTGCCCCATGGCAAGATTGCGGTACGTTTGAAAGAAGATGACCAAGGCATTGCTGCGGGGCAGATAGCGGTCTTTTATGATGGCGATCTGTGCCTAGGCTCAGGGATTATTGCTGAGCATAGTGAATAATAACTGTTCGATCCTTTAGTATCTGTACAGAATGTGCTACACTAGGCAAAGTAATGATTAGATCAGGGTTATTGGATATAAAATGGCACATAAGTGGCACCGATTAAAAAAGATACATCTTTCTCTCTTTAGTGAAATACCGGCTCGCGAGCTGCGTATCACTGTGCCTACCATATTGACTATTATACGTATGCTCTGTGTCCCGTGCATTGTAATCAGTATGATACTGCATCAATGGGGGTATGCGTTCATCTTTTTCTTTGCAGCAAGTATTACCGATTTTCTTGATGGCAATCTAGCGCGCATGTGGAACGAAAAAACCTTTTTGGGCGCATGTCTTGATCCTATTGCGGATAAATTGTTGTTAATCAGTTTCTTTTTTACGTTGGTATTTCTTGAAACACCGCTCTTTACCGTGCCGGTGTGGTTTGTATTATTGGTGTTGGCAAAAGAGTGTGTGGTGATTTTTGGTGCACTCTGGCTTCTGCTTACACGGCGCCATCTTGATGTACGTCCTACGTTGCTAGGTAAGTTAACCACAGTGGTGCAGATGGTCTTTATCATCTGGCTTTTTGCGTGTTATTACTTTCAATGGGTGCCAGTCAAAACATATTATTGCATGTTATGCATCATGCTCTTGACACTCTTGCTTTCCTTTGTACAGTACTTACGTATTGGATCTCGACAAGCGGGATTAATTTAATGCATAGGGAGTGCCATTATGAAAAGTATGTGTGCAGGTCTATTGTTTCTCAGCTGCATGGCTGTTGCGCAGGAAAATGAGTTTGTTGCCACGCGTAAGCCAAGACGGGCATCGCTCTCTCATCTTAAAGAGCAAGCAGGTGAAATCTTTACGCAGCAATTGCGACTTGCATGTCAGATAATCAAATCTATTGGGGCGCAACAGATTGCTGCTGCAGTTGCTAAAAATAATACGAGCATTTTGCAAAAAGCTGATGAACAGGTGCGAATGTTTGGCACACAGTTGCAGCAATATAACAAGCAGCTTGATAATTTGTTAGAACCAATGGTGTTTGATCAAGTGTTAGCATTTGATGATGCGACCTCATTGCAAGGCTTATTAGGGCATTTGAGTGTGGAATTAGCAACCATACAACAAAAGCTTATGCAGTTGATAGAAGAGCTCTATGGTGGTGAAAGTGAAGTGTTTAATAAAAAACATATAGCTACCTTGCCACGTGTGGTCTCTATGACTGAAGGATATACGAAGCATTTGTATGCACTACAAGCATATGTAGCGCAGCTATGTGCATAGCTATGGCTTTGCATGTGCTATGAAATGCGCTATTATAAAGCAATAACGCTTCATTTTTGATTTCTTATTTTAGTTGTAAAGGATATACATTATGGCAGGCTACAACCGCGTCGTGTTGATTGGTAATTTAACGCGCGATCCAGAATATAAACAGTTAGCGTCAGGGCAACCAGTATGCCGTTTGGGACTAGCGGTAAATCGTCAATATAAAAACAGACAGACCGGTGACATGGTGCAAGAAGTCTGCTTTGTTGATATTGATGTGTGGGGTGCACAAGCAGAAAGTTGCCGCCAATATTTGCAAAAGGGTCGCCCCGTATTAGTTGAAGGGCGTTTAAAGCTTGATACTTGGGAAGACCAAAATGGCCAAAATCGCTCAAAGCATTCAGTAGTGGCTGATCGTGTGGTGTTTTTGTCGCAACAAGCAAATGAATATGCACCTGCAGAGCGTGAAGATGCAGCAGATAGAAATGCACCGCTTGATCCAAGCAACCCAGTTGAAAAAGAGTTGATGGATCAGATTGATGATATTAAACGCAAAACTGCAAAAAAGAAAGCCGAACCAGCTCAATCAAAAAAGGCTGATGCACCAGCAACCGGTGAAGTGAGCTTGCAAGACGAGCCACCATTCCAGGATGACTTGCCATTTTAAATGGCATAATAGATAGACACAAAAAGAGGCGCAATTTTCTGCGCCTCTTTTTATTAAATGTAAAGTGATGCGTTACATTATAGTGCAAGCGCCTTGTTGTTGCGTTTCTTCTTCACTGGAAGTTTCCAATTCAGGACGATCGCCATCTTGTTTTTCAAGATCCTCTTCAGAGATTTTTTCTATATAAAATGCGCCCGCATCATTTTTTCTTAGGGCAAAGGTTTCACGGCCCATGAATTTTGGTTTGAAATAAATGGCATTTCCTTCATCACCATAGTAGTCTTTGAGAACATATACTCCATTCATTTTGTGCTTTTTAAAAGCATCTTGCCAAGATTGAGCGAAATCTTTATGAACGGGTTCGCCCATTACATATGCCCTATTGTTTGTAACGACATTACTAAAATGCTTTTCTGCGTTTGCAGGAAATTTACTCAGCCTTCCTATGCCGCCTAATGTATGATATCTTGCAAGAAAATCGTCTATAAAAAGCTCCTCCCCGGTCTGATTTTTAATTACGACATCAAAATTACTTTCTTTCGTTTCGGAGCGGCCGCCATCTGCTGCGCTCGAGATATTTGCGCTCGTCAAGAGGGCAAAGCTTAAAAATATTAGTTTTTTCATAGTTTTCCTTTTTTTGATTAAACCAAACAATTGTTATTACTATTATAAATTTATCACGGGGGGGGGGTGTGAAAGCAAGGTTTTATGAAAAAACAATGTCTTTTCAGGGGAGGCAGGAGCAAAACATATATATTTGCTAAAGGTGTCCCTAGGGCATCACCTTGATTGACAAATAGAATTAAAATCTGTCATGCTCAATACAAGAAGGTGCTCGAACAAAGGAGATGCGAGATGAAGGTGAGCATGATGCTACAAAAGGCTGTATATCTATATGTATGTTGCTTATTTTTTCCTGTTGCCGCTGATGAGCACCCCTTTGATGTGTTGCTTGAACGGACGCCGTATGCGCAGCTGCTCAAAGAAGTTATTTTGTTGGCTGACACGTTAGTATTGTTGCGTGCTCATAATAAGGTGAGTAAGAGTGAAAGGCGAACGATTGAAGATATGATATTAGGCAAAGTGGTGCGTGCGCGATCGTTAATGAAAGAAGTGACGCCGCATACCGTGCCTGAAGAGGATGTTGACTATATGCTCTATTGGCTTGATTTAGCGCAAAAAGAGCAGGTTGCTCCTTTGGTGAGAGAATCTATTGTGCAATTAGCTGCAGACCTTCATGCGCATTTTGATAGTATTGCGCAGTAAGATCTGTTGGTGCTAGGTTTGAAAAAAATAATGCTAGGGAGTAGGGGTATGAAAAAAATAACACTAATGCTTTGTCTTTTGGGTGTGGCGGTGCCATTATATGCTAAGTTGCGCAATCGCTCGTATCGTGATCGTGTAGCTCGAGCGCCGTATCATCATGCAGAGCCATGTTGCAATCGACGTAATTATTATATGCCAGGGACTTCAGCAGCCGCAGTGGCAGAAGTACGCCGATTGCGTAATAAACTATGGAATCAGCTTGATAATGGTACCTATCAAGATGATTGGCAATGGACGCAAAATCGCATTCGTGAAATTGAAACACGTCTTGGCTATATTGTCGATTGGCAAGATTAATTACTCGAGTGCCACTACACCGCTTTGCGTACCAGCAAGCAAAACCCCACTCATGCCAATATGACGCACCCAATAGAATGCGGACACTGTACGCAATACGCAATCTTGCAAGACCCATTGCACAGGGTCAGGCACGTTCCACAAACAAGGGTTAAATGGCGTGACCTGTAAATAGCGCAGTTGGTTAAATGGATTGCAACAACAGCTCTGTTTTTCACAACATGGCAAACAGGCAAGCTTTGCATTCACCGGATTGATGATGAAAAAGCGTCTGCCGCCATCTGACCAAAAATAGACGATTTTCTCAAAAGGTGCGCACGGATCACAACAGCTCGGTGCGCAGACGGTGTGCGAGAAGCTTGGGTTCACACAGCAATCCGTATCGCAACTTGTGCTACACACAGTGGTGGCTTCTTGGCATGGGGTGACACATTCGCATGGGCAATCAATGCTTGAGCATTCCCTGCTTGGGCAGGTAGAAACATACTGATTAAAGCAG
>Ga0180438_10011466_pt1 | contig 10712 bp, 11 predicted proteins | sample SS_ome_12_FD_132455 | JGI IMG/M metagenome (GOLD analysis project Ga0180438, IMG submission 132455) | Hypersaline lake sediment archaeal communities from the Salton Sea, California, USA - SS_3_D_2 metaG | ecosystem: Environmental > Aquatic > Non-marine Saline and Alkaline > Hypersaline >... | reverse complement strand
CTTCGAGTTCATCAAGCATTACGAGGGCGACTTCGCCGGCGAGCCGATACGGCTCGAGCTGTGGGAAAAGTTCATCGTGCTCAACGTCTACGGCTTCATGCGGGCCGACGGCACGCGGCGGTTCCGCACGGCCTATACCGAGGTCGCCCGCAAGAACGGCAAGAGCACCTTCGCCGCGGGCCTGGGCCTGAACGGCCTGGTGGCCGACGGCGAGAGCGCTCCGCAGATCTATTCCGGCGCGGTCACCAAAAAGCAGGCCAGGGACGTTCTGCACACCAAGGCCGAGAAGTACGTCAAGCATTCGCCCGCTCTCAGTAAGAATCTAAACGTCTCGAAGGTCGACGGGACTATCTCCTGGGACGCCAACGACGGCAATTACCAGACACTGGGCAAGGACAGTGATACCCAGGAGGGCTTCAACCCGCACCTGACGATTCTCGACGAGCTGCACGCACACAAGGACCGCACGGTATGGGACGTGATCGACTCTGCCGTCGGCGCACGCAGTCAGCCGCTGGTGTTCGTAATCACCACGGCCGGTTTCAACCAGGCGGGGATCTGCTACGAACAGCGCGACTACGCCTGCCAGGTCCTCGAGGGCGGCATCGAGGACGACACGTTCTTCGCAATCATCTTCACAATCGACGAAGGCGATGAGTGGTCCGACGAGCACGTGTGGCCGAAGGCCAACCCCAACCTCGGGATCTCCGTTCGTCTCGACGACATGCGGCGGATGGCGACCAAGGCCGCCAAGCGCCCGGCCGAGCTGAACAACTTTCTCACCAAGAAGCTGAACGTCTGGACCTCTCAGACCGTGGCCTGGACGAATATCGGCGAGTGGAAAAAGTCGCCGCCGGCAATCGACGAGGCGGATCTGGTCGGCAGGGAGTGTTTCGGCGGGCTGGATCTTTCCAGCAATACCGACCTGACGGCGTTCGTGTTATTGTTCCCCTGGTCCGACGATCGGCTCGTGGTCGTGCCGAGCTTCTGGATCCCCGGCGACAACATCGAGCAGCGCGAGCGGACCGACCGCGTACTGTACCGCAAGTGGGCCGACGAGGGCCTGGTGACGGCGACCGAGGGCAACGTGATCGATTACGAGAGCATTATGGAGCGCGTCAAGGCCGACGGCTCGCGGTTCGACATCCAGCAGATCGGCTTCGACCGGTGGTGTTTCGAGGCGATCCGGCAGCGTTTGATAGGCGACGAGGGCGGGATTCCGGAGGAAAAGATGATCGCCTTCGGCCAGGGCTACGCCTCGATGTCACCGGCGATGAAAAAACTCGAGGAGCTGTACATGGCGCACCGTCTGATCGGGCTCAATAACCCGGTCCTGCTGTGGATGGCGGGCAACGTGCAGGCAAAGACCGACCCTGCCGAGAACATCAAGCCGGTAAAATCCGACGGCAAACAGCATTCGACAAAGCGGATCGACGGCATCGTCGCCTTGATAATAGCGATCGGCCTGTGGTCGACGGTCGATATGCAGCCGAGCTGCTACGAAACGAGAGGACTGAGGACGGTGTGAATGCAGAGTTGAGAGTTGAGAATTTAGAATTGAGAAAGGAAGGAAAAATGTACGAGATCGAATGTGTTTTTAAGGGCGTAGTGCCGATGATGTGGGACAGATACGTCAACCCGGAGGAGGCCGCTATCGGTCAGCAAAAGAGGAAGGGCAAAAAGGTTACAGAGGCCGAATTAAGAAAAGAAACGGAGGCGAAACTTTACAAGGACCGAAAGGGCGTGTATTGCCCAGCGGACAATATCCGCATGATGCTGATCGGAAATGCGTCGAGGCGGGGAGCAAGTATCATTCTTGGGTCAGAAAAAGAGAAGAATAAAGGCACTATGTACAAAAGCATTTGCACCGGCTGTATTTGGGTAATGGGGCCGACGGACCCGATGAAGGTTTACATCGAGCCGAAAAGGACAACTTTTGATGACATTGATGTCCGGTCCGCCAATTCGACTGCTGGCCGCGGCCCGGCAAAGAAGATCATAAAGAAAAGGCCGATCATAACCGTGCCCTGGTCGCTGGCATTTACCATCCAGGTGACTGACGACCAGATCGACCAGACGTTTTGCCGTCAGCTATTCGAGATAGCCGGCCTTCGTTGCGGTGTCGGGGCTTACGGGCCGACGTTCGGGCGGTGCCTGATCGATAAATGGAAGGTCCAGAAGTAGAGCACAAATTGAGGGGCGCTGAATGGACACGAGAGGAAAAGAGCTGAATAGAAAGGAACGGAACACAAATGTAACTGATATGTCTGGAGCGGACGCGAAGGGAGACGACGTGCTTGGCGCGGAATAGAAAGGAAAGGAACCCAAAAGGAGCGGCACTGTATCGAGGCGACTTGAGCGGAGCGGAAAAGAGCAGAAAGGAACCCAAATCGAGAGGAGGGGACTTGAGTCGAGCTGAAAGGTTGCGCATAGAACTGAACTGAACACGATTTGAGCTATTTAAGAAGGGAAGGGATATTATGGCTAATCTGGAAATTACAGAGGCCCGAGCGGCCCAAATGGACAAGATCGAAGAGACATCTTTGAATCTATTACAGGCGTACTTGGAAGGCAAGCGGGCGGGCGGCGACGACATAGTCACCGCGAGATGTCTCCTGAACGTGATCAAAGGCAACCGACAAACGCAGACGGCCCGTGAGGCGCTGCGATTCAATATGGCATCTGCGATTACTAAAGACAGGAATGCGTTGAAAAAATACGTACAAGCTACCGAGCCTAAGATAAAACACCTCCTGGCAGGCAAATGAGAAAGAGACTGGAGCTGCCGGGGATTTGAAATTTGAAAGTTGACCAGTATGAATCAGGAAAAGGAGCGTTTGTCCTGGGCGGTGTGGTGTGACGAGTGCCAGGGGGAGGTTGGATTCGAGTGCCATTGCGAAGGTGCCACAGAAGCCGCCGAAAAACTGCGGGCCGAGTTCGGGCCTTTTGACAGAATCGTTTTATGGGCAGAGAAAGAACGGGATTTGAGAATTTAGAATTGAGGGTTCTAAGATGAGACGCAGGAATTTTTTAAGGGCCGCCTTTGGCGGGTGTTTTCTCGGCGGTGCGGGCAGGGCCGAGGGTCGAAGCGAGAGTGAAAGGCTGGCCGATCTACTGACGCATTCAGACATTGCGTTTATTGTGGGTTCTGAAATGTGTCCGGCGCGAGTGTTTCTCGACGGGGTCGAGGTGAAAGAGGTAACGGAACTGATCGCCAGCGACCAGCCGGGTGTAGAAACCGATGGCGCGTTGAGAACCTACTTCAAGGACGCAGAAGGAAGATGGCTGCTGGAAAACGGATGGCTCAAGAAAACCAAATGGCGATTCGGCAGGATACGTTGGGAACCGATTAGAAGGCAAAGCAAGAGGTGTCTGGAAATCACGCAGGACGATTTGAAATTGGAACTGCATTAGTCAATCGGCAATACCAATCTTGGTAATCGCCCCGTTGCAGGCTGCGGCGGGGCTGTTACATTGATATCGACAAGTTCATAACGGGTTCGATTCCGGGCCGGCGGGTCCGGCGTCGACGTTAAGGCAAATCAAGCGGCCGTATAGGGGCCTATACCCTCTATGCGGCCGCTTTTTTTGCGCCCGGAACCGGGATTTGAGAGCTGAGATTCGAGATTTAAGGATGTTCCAGCGGCTGCTACGGCGCATCGGGGTCGTCACAAAATACGATCTCAACGAGTACGCAAGGCGGTTCATCGCCGGCGACGATCTTCCGACCGACGGCGACCTGGCGGTCGGGCCGGAGTCGGCGATGCGGATCGCTACGGTATTCGCCTGCGTTCGCGTCCTGGCCGAGACCATAGCGTCACTGCCCTGCCGCATCTACAGGCATCTGCCCCGCGGCGCCGCCGAGGAATCGCCGAACCACGCCCTTTACGATCTTCTGTACCGCCGTCCGAACAAAAGGCAGACGGCGTTCGAGTTCTTCGAGATGCTCGTCGGCCACCTGGCCCTGCGCGGAAACGCCGTCTGCATCAAGGTGACATCGGGAGGCAGGGTCACCGACCTCGTTCCGGTCGCGCCGAACCGCGTGAGGATCGAGCAGCTCGAGGATCAGATTCTCGTCTATCACATCCTCAAAAACGACGGCACGGATATGCCTCTTATCGCCGACGATGTATTCCACGTTCGCGGACTCTGCAGCGACGGCTACTGGGGCGTCTCTCCGATCGCCCAGGCTCGTGACACGTTCGCCCTGGCGAAGAAAGTGCAGAATTACGGCCTAAGCGTCTTCGATTCCGGCGGTTCGCAGCGGGTCGCCCTGAAGTTCCCCAAACAATTGAGCGATAAAAGCTATAAGCGGCTGAAAGAGGACTGGCCGCGAATATACGGCAACAACGCCGAGACGGCGATGCTCGAGGAGGGCGGCGACGCCGAGGTGATCGGTATGAACGCCGACGAGGCGCAGTACCTCGACACCCGCCGAATGAGCCGCGAGGAGATATGCGGGATCTTCCGCGTGCCGCCTCACATGGTCGCCGACCTCTCGCGGGCGACCTACTCCAATATCGACAAGCAGGATCTCTATTTCGTCAAGCACACAATCCGCCCTTGGTTAAAGCGGATCGAGGCAGCCGTTTCGCGAGACCTTCTCGGGCCGGGTAAGTTCTTCGTCAAATTCAACGTCGACGCCCTGCTTCGCGGCGATATCAAGAGCCGCACCGAGGCCCAGCGGGTGCAGTTTACCCACGGCGTTTTGACCCTGAACGAATGGCGGGCTATGGAAAATCGCAACCCGTTAGACGGTGACATCGGCGACGAGCATTTCGTGCCGAACAACCTGATCCCGGCCGAGCGGATCCTCGAAGAGCCCGAGGTTCAGCCGGCCCCGGCCGATGAGCCGGGCGAGGGTGACGGCCCCGGCGGCGTCGAGAACGAGCCGGAAAACGGGCCGGACAAAATCTTTCTTCCGATCGCCGCCGACATTGCCGAGCGGCTGGTCGGCGCCGAGGTCCGCGATATGGGCAAGGGCGACTTCGACGCCTTCTACGACCGTCACCGTATCTACGCCTTCAAGGCGAGCGAGGCGATCTTCGCCGCCGCCGGCATAGACGACGACTCGCGGCGTGCGGCTCTTGCCGACGCGGTGCTCAAAGGCCTGGCCGCCGGCTGCGAGATAGATATGTCCCGTCGCAAGAAGCGCATCACGGCCCTTCTGATGGCCGAGGTGGACGAACGAAACAGCATGTTATGGCAGGCGCGGGCGATAGCGGCGCTGGGCCGTGACGAAAAGCAATCGGTAGATTGTGGATCATAGGAGTCACGCAATGAAGCTCAAACAGCTCGACAACTACATGCAGGTCAAATCAGCGGAGAAGGGAAAGCTCTCGGCGGTGGCCTCGACGGCGGCGGTAGACCGCGACGGCGAGGTGATCGTGCCGGCGGCCTTCGCCGAGGACCTGGCCAAGTACCGGGCCAATCCGGTCATCATGGCGGCGCACACGCACGCGGCCTTCGACGGCACGCCGACGATCATCGGCTCTGCCACCAAGATCGAGATCGAAGACGATGCGCTCGCGTTCGAGATGGCCTTCGCGAGGACCGATATCGCCAAGGCCTGGCAGTCGCTGTACGAGGACGGCCACGCCAGGGCGTTCAGCGTAGGCTTCATTCCGAAACAGGGCGAGTGGAAAGAGCAGGACGATGAGAGCGTGTACGTTCACACGCGCGTCGAGCTGCTGGAGATCTCCGCGGTGGCGGTGCCCGCCAACCCGGAGGCGGTCGCGCGGGGTATCGATCCCGATGAGATCAAGAATCTGGTCGACGCCCGCGTCAAACACATTCTGGAAAACTGGTACGCCAAACGTCTGTCGGCGTGCCTCGATTAGGGGACAAATCAATGGACGAACTGGAAAAACTACTCAAGAAATTCGAGACCATGATGGGCGAGAGCAAGGCCGAGGCCGCCGAGCTAAAGGCGGCGATGGAGGCATTGCAGAAGGCGGCGGCCGAGAAAGAGACGGCCGACGCCGAGCAGGCGGAAAAGATCAAGGAGTTCGAGGACGCCGTCCAGGCGAAACTCGAGGTGATCGATGAGTTGAAGGCCCTGGTCGAGATGACCAATAAGAGCATCAACGAGACGGATCCGAGCTACGCCGGCAACTTCCCGAACCGCAAGCGCGCCAAGGAGTTTGGCCTGTTCATAATGGCCAACGCCGAGGCCGGCAACCTGAGCGAGAAGGCGCGCATGGATCTGGACAAATCCGACAAAGCCCTGGCCGAGGCGGTCAACTCGACCGGCGGGGCGCTGGTCCCGGACGTCTTTATCCCGAGCCTGATCGTGCTCAAGGAGAAATACGGCGTATTCCGCCGCAACGCCCGCGTCGTGCCGATGGCCTCGGACCGCCAGAGCTGGCCGATGCTCGATGGTGACATAACGGTGTACTTCCCCGGCGAGGGGGGCACTATCACGGCAAGCAATCCGACTTTCAAGAACGTTCAGCTCGTCGCGAAAAAGGGCTGCGCCCTGGTGGCGATCAGCTCGGAGCTCGAGGAGGATGCCGCTGTATCGATCGGCGAGATCCTCGCCGACTGCTTCGCTCGCGCCACGGCGAAAGCCGAGGACCAGGCGGGCTTTTTGGGCGACGGCACGAGCACGTACTGGGGCTTTACCGGGATCACCGGCGCCCTGCGGGCCGTCGACGCCACCATCGGCAGCATCAAGAGTCTCAACGTCGCTTCCGGCAACGCATACAGCGAGATCATCCTGCCGGACCTCGACGAGATCGTGGGCCTGTACCCCGACTACGCCGACGACGATCGCACGCAGTGGTACATGCACAAATACTTCTACTGGACCGTCATCCGGCCGCTGATGATGGCCTATTCGAGCAACATCCCGACGATCGGCGAGCCTGCGGACCTCGCCGCCGGCCGGCAGAAGAACTTCCTCGGCTACAACGTCGAGATGACCAGCGTCATGCCGAAGGTCGAGGCGAACTCCCAGATCTGCGCGATCCTGGGCAACCTGCCGATGGGCTGCTACCTCGGCGACCGCCGGAAGATGCGGATCGACCGCAGTCGCGATGTGTACTTCACCACCGACCAGATCGGCATACGGCTGACCTGGCGGTTCGCGATCAACTGCTTCGGCGTCGGCGACACCACCGATCCCGGCCCGATCATGGCACTGATTACCGCGGCATCGTAGGGCGGGCGGTGTGACATTAGTGAAGCAAGAAGCATGTGAATGTGTGGCTAAAACAAGGAGATAGATATGAACGCCATCGAACAAATGAAATTCACCCTGGTACTGCCGCCGATCTCAGCGAACAACGGCGACTACACCGGCAACACATACGTCGACACGAAAGGGTGGTCGCACGTGCGATTCTTGCTCGTGACCGGATCGCTGTCATCGGCCGTCGGCTCAACGGCAGAGGGCACGGCACCGTACGTGGAGCAATGCGATACGAGCGACGGCAGTTATACGACCGTCAGCTCAGCGGCCCTGGCCGACGCGATCAGCGACAGCGAAGACGACAGCATGTTTGCGATCGATGTGGACCTGACCAAGTTGCACAAGCGGTACATGCGGGTCAACGCGCCGCACGCCGGCGTCGGAGCCGACCTGCTGGCTATCATAGCGATTCTCTCGAAAAAGGACTCCGGTCCCGCCTTCGGCGGCGGCGCCAGCGAAGCCGGTCTGGCCGAGAAGATCAGCGCGTGACATCGGGCATACTCACGGGCGGCGCGAACTAATTCCGAGTGAATTGGTTCGCGCGGCCCACAACCCATCACCCCAGCAGAAAGGAATATGGAAATGGCTAAGACAATAACGGGCCGTCTCGTGCGCGACGCGCGACTGATCGACGGCAAGGAATCGGACGGCGGCAGACTGCACCTGCGGGGCGAGACCGTCACGGTCGAGCTTGATTTCGCCGAGCTGGTGGACACCAAACCCCGCCGCACGAAGCGCAAGCCGTCCAGGAGAGCAGCGGCCACCAACAAACAGGCCACGCCGGATGCCACCAAAGAGGCGTAAAGGAGCCGGATTATGTATATCGGACGACATACAGTCACCGTCACGACCAGCGCCGGGACGGCTACCGCCTACACTGATGAGATGACCGGGCCGATCAGGCAGATAATGTACACGCCGGCGGCGTTTACTTCGCCGTCGAGCTCGATCTCGGCCAGCGTATCGGCGTCGCCGAGCAGCTCGGTATCGGCCTCGGCATCCGAAGGGACTCCGTCAGCCAGCGTATCGAGTTCGGTATCGGCCAGCGTCTCGGCCAGCGTATCGGCGTCGCCGAGCAGCTCGGTTTCGGCCTCGGCGTCGGAAGGGACGCCGTCGGCCAGCGTATCGAGTTCGGTGTCGGCATCGATATCGAGCAGTGTTTCGACCAGTCTGTCGTCGGCGATACCGAGTCACTCGGCCTCGGCCTCCCCGAGCCAGTCCGCCTCGGCCTCGCCGAGCGCATCGATTTCCGCCAGCGGCTCGTCGAGCCCGAGCAGCTCGATTTCCGCCAGCGCCAGCAGCTCGATTTCCGCCAGCGTCAGCAGCTCGATTTCCGCCAGCGCCTCGGAAGGCACGCCGTCCGCCAGCGCATCGTCATCGCCGAGCGTCTCGAAATCGGTCAGCTCGAGTCCGAGTTCGTCCGGATCCGTTTCGCCGTCGGCCAGCGTATCGATGTCACCGAGTGCGTCGGCCTCGTCGGCCTACGACAGCGACTTCGCAATCGCGGTGACCGGCGAGACGACCGGCGTAAACGTCTGGACGCAGTCATCGGTGACCGGCGCGATGCAGTTCAAGCCGGAGCAGGCCTGCCGGCTCAATACCACCGGCGCGGCCCTTACGCTCGACGGCACGCAGGTCAAGACCGACGACGTCGTGGTAGCCGCCGAGAGACTGCGAATCTCTATCACCGGCGCCGGAGCGGGCAAGCGATCGGGTACGTTCGACTTCTGGGTCGGGCAGTGACGCTATTTGAGATGCCCGCCTCGGCGGGCACGGATTTGAAAGAAGGAAGGAAAGAAACTCATGGACGTAAGTGTAATTATCCCGGGTCGAAAAGAAGAGTTCTTCGCGAAGACGGTCGAGCAGATCGCAGGGGCGATCCGCGCCGATTCGGAGATCATCGCCGTTATCGACGGCGAGCACGCCGGCCCGGAGATCGCCGAACATCCTCGCGTGCGGGTGATCCGCAACGAATCGCCGCAGGGCCAGCGCCAGTCGATCAATATAGGCGCGCGGGCGGCGAAGGGAAAGTACATCCTCAAGACCGACGCCCACTCGACGCTCGACGAGGGTTTCGACGTCAAGCTCATGGCCGACTGCGAGTACGACTGGACGGTGATCCCGCGGATGTACAACCTGCACGCCTTCGATCTCGTCTGCCGGCAGTGCGGCCTGCGACTGAACAATCACAGGGAACTGCAATGCTGCCCGAAGTGCAACGCGCCGAGTCACCGGATGCACAAGGACATCGTCTTCGAGCCGAAATGGTCGAAGAAAACCGACTGGATGTACTTTCGCTCGCCCTGGTGCGAGGACAAGCCTCTGCGCGTGCAGTATTACGGCAACTACGACTACGTCTGCACCAAGTGCGGATACCGCCACGACAAAAGAGGCGACCACGAGACATGCCGCAAATGCGGGGCGGCCGAGTTCCGGAAGGAGCGGGCCTTCGGCGCCGAGTACCGGGCGCACAGGAACTGGGCGAAAAGACAGGGTGACATCGCCGACGTAATGAACGGCCAGGGGGCCTGCTGGTTCATGCACCGCGATCGGTTCTTCGAGCTGGGCCTGCTCGATGAGGGCCACGGCAGTTGGGGGCAGATGGGAGTCGAGATCGCCTGCAAGGCGTGGCTCTCGGGCGGCCGGCACGTGGTCAATCGAAAGACCTGGTTCGCCCATTTCTTCCGATGCGGCAACGGGCCGCATTTCCCGTATTCGATAAGCGGCAAGTCGCAGGAGAAGGCCCGGCGGTACTCGATCGATCTGTGGACCTCGGGCAGGTGGGAAAAGCAGGTCCGGCCCCTGGAATGGATCGCAGAGAGGTTCGGGCCGGTGCCGACCTGGGACAGCAAAAAAGTCAGTGCCGCCCTGCCGGAACCGCAGCAGACGGATCCGGCACCCTCGGCGCAGCATTCGGCCTCGCCGGAAGTTCTTGCAGCCGAGAGTGCTGCACCGATGTTGTCGGTAATCATCCCGGCGCGGAACGAAAAATATCTGCACCATACGATCGCGGACCTGCAGAAGAACCTGCATTGCGATTACGAGATTCTGGTCGGTTTCGACGGCCGGCAGCAGGATCCCGCGCAGATCGGCATCGATCATCCGCAGTGGCCAGCGGGCGATCCGCGTGTCAAAGCGATAGTCAGCGACGAGCGGATCGGGATGCGGCCGACGATCAATCGGCTGGCACGCGAGGCGAAGGGTCGGTTCGTGATGAAGATCGACGCCCACGTCGCCATCGACGAGGGAATGGACGAAAAACTCTTAGCCGCATGGGAGCCGTGCGGAGCGGTAGTCCCGGAGCGATACGATCTCGACTGCAAAAAATGGCAGCGGCGAAAACCATCCCGCACCGACTGCCGGCGGCTGACTCATAAGAGCGAGGACGGCGTCGGACTCCGAGCCCTCGACTGGCCCGAGCACAGCGAGGCGACGAAGAACGGCCGTTTAGTCGAGACGATGGCCTGCTCGGGATCCTGCTGGCTCATGGAGCGCGAGCTGTTCGTCGATCTGTTCGGCG
>Ga0180438_10011465_pt1 | contig 10713 bp, 9 predicted proteins | sample SS_ome_12_FD_132455 | JGI IMG/M metagenome (GOLD analysis project Ga0180438, IMG submission 132455) | Hypersaline lake sediment archaeal communities from the Salton Sea, California, USA - SS_3_D_2 metaG | ecosystem: Environmental > Aquatic > Non-marine Saline and Alkaline > Hypersaline >... | reverse complement strand
GGGCTTGAAACTCGGGAAATAGCCCATGCAGTTTGTATTAGGAAGCAGTAGGTTATGAAATAAATTTTTAAAAAGGATAAAACCGAAGTTGGGTACTAAAAATACACGGGAATTATTACTTAAATCTGCTATCAATCTATTTTCACAAAAGGGGTATGCGAACACATCCATTCGTGAAATAGGAGCCAAGATTGGTATTAGTAGCTCTATTATTTACCACTATTTTAAAAATAAGGAGGAGCTGCTATTCGAGATTACTCGCTCTTCAACGGAGGATCTGGTTCAATCCTTGCGCGAGACCGAGGAGAGAATTTCAGATCCAGTGGAATGTCTTCGAGAAATGCTCACGGAGCAAACGATTATCTTTAGTCTCAAACGAAAGAAAGAAGGCAAGATTTTAGCCATTGACAGTTATCAACTAAGAGGTAAGAGAGGTGATAGTATTCGCAAGATGCAGCGTGAAATTTATGATATCTATACAGGAAAAATTAAAGAAATTGAAGAGAAGGGGCTACTAAAAAAAGTTGACTTAACAGTCTTAACTTTCAGCATTTTTGGCATCATAAACTCATTTCATAACTGGTATAAGGATTCTGGTAGGCTGTCAAAAGAAGAGGTCGCTGAAAATATGGAAAAGTTATTGTTTCATGGAATCCTTAAACAAGAAATAGATTGAAGATTATTGATTGGCCGCTCAATTGATTGGTTAAATTTAGAAATATGGCTTTCTTAGGTGAAATTGAATATTTTTATCAATAAAATTTTTTTGATTAATTATTGATCGCTCATTCGATCAATAATTAATCAATCTTGATTTCAGAGGCAAGAATTTGGTGTCTCAAATATTAGAGCGGCAGGATTTTTTCCAGGGAGATAAAGCAAATCGAAAATACTATTAATTTTAAGGATATCTTCTGAAAAATCTAAAAAGAAGGAAAGATTGCATTCATGAAATTTGAGACAATTATATATCAAAAAAGCCATAGTATGGTTGAAATTATATTAAATAGACCGAACCGTGGGAATGCAATTAATAACAAGCTGGCAGAGGAACTAGAAATATCGATTAATGAAGCTGAAAAAGATAATGAAATAAAGGTGATAATTTTGTTCGGTAATGGAAAAGGCTTCTGTGGAGGTGCTGATGTTAGCGAGATAAATTTCGATTCAGTAGATGAGGTTGAATCTTTTTTAAGAAAAATACATGGCTTATTTAATAAAATAGAAAAAATTGAGAAGCCAACTATTGCTGCCATAAATGGATATGCCTTAGGTGGTGGGTGTGAGTTGGCATTATGTTTTGATATTAGAATTGCTTCAGAAAAAGCAATAGTTGGGGTTCCCGAAATAAAAATGGGATTCCTTCCAGGAGCGGGAGGGACCCAAAGATTACCCCGGTTAATAGGGGTAAATAATGCCTTGGAAATGCTTTTTACTGGTGAACCATTCGACGCTCATGGCGCATATAGACTTGGCTTATTTAACAAGGTGGTAGCTCATGAAAGATTAATAGATGAGACAAGGAAATTAGGGGAGATTTTAGCAAAAAAGTCCCCGCAGGCTCTTAAGATGGCAAAAAAACTGGTGAAAAATGGAATGAATATGGATCTGAAATCAGCTCTCGAATTCGAAATTCAGGGTGTTAGTTATTTATCGTATGAAGCGATAAGCAAGAAAAAGGCATAATAAAGAATTAAGCACATATTAAAGGGAGGCAAAAAGGAATGGATTTAGAATTAGGTAAAAAAATAGTCATTGTTACTGGTGGTGCATCTAACATTGGGAGGGCAATTAGCCTCGGTTTTGTTGAAGAAGAAGCACAAGTAATGATTGCTGATATAGATATTCTGCAGGGAGAGAAGGTGGCAGAAAAAGCTAAAGCCTTGGGCCCTAAACCTGTTTTCATAGAGACAGATATTACAAAAAACGATCAAGTTGAGCAAATGGTGGAACAAACAATTAATAGGTTTGGAAGAATAGATATCTTAGTAAATAACGTTGGATGGGGTTATGATCGGCCTTTTTTAGAAAAACCAAGAAAGGAATGGAAAAAAGAGGTGGATATCAATTTTTGGGGGCCGTTAAATTGCATACGAAATGTCATTGGTCAAATGGTAGAACAAAAATATGGGAAAATAATCAGTATCGGATCCGATGCAGGAAGGATGGGGGAGTATAACGAGGAGGTATATTCTGGATGTAAAGCTGCGATAATAGCGATGTCTAAATCATTAGCAAGGTCATTTGGCAGATATGGCATAAATGTTAATGTAGTTTGCCCAGGTGCGACAAATCCAGAAAGTCCAGATCACTATGGGGAGAAGAGTATGTTTGCTCCTGGAGGTTTCCTGTCACAAACCCTCAACAAAGAGGTTCAAGAAAAGATATTAAAAAGATATCCCTTGCGTAAATTTGGCAAACCTCAAGATATTGCGAATGCAGTATTATTCTTATCTTCCGATGTTGCCGGTCATATAACTGGCCAAACTCTAAGTGTCAGTGGGGGATATACAATGATGTAAAAAGCGGAGGCTGATCTATCTATTGGTTCAGGTGTTGAATATGAAATTCCAAGAGAGAGGAGGTGATTTAAACGTTCCAAAAGAAATATTTAAAGGATTAAGGGCTAATAAAATTCTTCGGTGATCTTTAAGATTAGGAGGAACAAAATGAAAAAATCGTTGATTATCTTTATTTTGGGCGTTTTCATTATAAGCTTTAGTTTGTTATACGGGCTAACCGATGCAAAGGAAAAAGATAAGACTATTACTGTAGGTCTTTCTCTTATATATACGGGTCCCTTGGGCGCAACCTCTACTAGCGTTTCGAATGGCATTCTTGATCATCTAATGTGGATAAACAATCAGGGAGGCATTAAATATAAGGATCCAAGCACAGGGAGATTGGAACATATCAAAATGAGAATTATATGGGAGGATAATGCATACAATATTAGCAAGTCTTTAAGTATCTATAAGAGATTTAAGGCGGAGGACTCAAAGGTGATTTTAATTCAAGGTAGCTCACCGGGTGAAGCGATCAGCGCTTCGCTCTCACGGGACAAGATTCCAGGGATTGTAATGTATGGCTATGCAAGCCCAAGGGGGTACCGTCCAGAGCCACTTTATTATGCCGCAGGTTATCCAACAGTCATAGAGGATTTTTGCACTATGGCCAAATGGTTTTTATCGAATTGGAAAAAAGACCGTCCTGCAAGAATTGGCGTAATGTGCATGGATGTTCCATCTTGGAGGGTGTTAAGCGAGCCAGAAGGGACCAAGGCCCAGATCGAGAAGATGGGAGCTGAGTGGCTCGGTGTGGAGTGGCTACCAATGATGGCTACTGACACCTCTGTTCAAATTACAAGAATGATAAATAAAGGGGTGGATTTAATTGGGATGTTAGGCGCATTACCCCATACGATTGTTGTTGCCAAAGACATGTCCAGGTTAGGTATCGATCTTAGTAAGGTTACAGTGATCTGTAACGTTAGTGGATGGGATGAGACCCTTCTTAACGCAATTCCCAAAGAGGGAGAAGGCTTTTATGGAGCATCGTTTACTCCATTACCTTCAGAAGATTTCCCAGGCATTAGGCTAGCTAAAAAAGTAGCTCAATGGAAGGACAGGAAACCAGAGGAAGTAAACCTGAATTATCTTCCAGGATTTGTATTTGGGTATATGTTAAAGGCTGGTTTAATGGACGCCTTGGAAAAAGTAGGTTACGAAAAAGTTACTTCTACCGATATTCGAAATGCCCTCTTTAACCTCAAAGATGTGGATTGTGGTGGATTGATGCCTAGACTAACTGTGAGAGAACCAAGCTATCCAACATATGGCTCATATGTTAGATATTCCAGAATTGAAGGTGGGCAGTTTAAAGTCGTATCTGACTGGATAGAAGAGGTAAAAGTTGAACACGGCAGAAGATAGGCTTTGCTTGCATCAAGAAATATCATGAGACAATTAAATTCCTATACAGGATTATCTTTTTGTTAATTATAATTTGAATTTTGGTCATAACTATTTGCAGTCTATCAAAGGGTAGTCAATTAATGAGTCTACTTATTTTCTCCGGGGAAGAAAGTGTTTGTATCGTACAATTTTCAAAATATCCAAACCAAACAACAAAATACTCTAAGCAACAATGAGTTATGCCTTGAGTATTGCCGCTCAGTTATTGGGGAGTTTTCAGAGGTCTCTTGTTTAAATTCTTTCTTATGTAGAGAGGATAATTATTAGAGGAGTAGTGTAGTTATTGTGTTCATATCATGGTTTGTTTGGTTTTGCGTTGCGGAAAAAATTTGGAGAGGCTGTTGAAAAAATTCTTCTCCTCTAGAAGGGGATGGGTTTAAGGAGCCAACAAAGGTAACGAAGGGAATGTGGTCCAAAATTTCGGAAGCTAGGTCGCAAATAATGTATGAGGCGTCGATAACTTTGGTAGATGAGGATAGGGCATAGAAGATTTTTTTTCAAGGATATGGTTAAGCAGTTAGAATAACTGAAAAGAGCCTTTCGTAGATATTTGGTGAGAAGATGCAAAATAATGTGAGATTGAAGGTAGAAGATCTCCATCTCCGATTTGGCGATCTTGTTGCCTTGGATGGCGTCGGACTTGAGGCCTACGATAGAGAGATATTAGCGATAATTGGCCCTAATGGTGCAGGAAAAACCGCCTTGCTTAACTGCATTAATGGTTTTTACAAACCTTGGGAGGGGAAGATTACATTTGATGGCTCTAAGATTATCCACCTACCTCCTTACAAGATCGCCAAACTTGGAATTTCAAGGACATTTCAGAATCTAGCACTTTATTCTGGGGCCTCAACACTTGAGAATATTCTCACAGGCAGACACTTCCAAACTAATGAGAATTTTTTTTTACAGATGACATGGTTTGGCCCCACTAGAAAAGAAGAAATTAAGCAACGCCGTGTTGTAGAAGAGATTATGGATTTCCTCGAAATCCAACATATCCGGTATACTAAAGTTGGAAGTTTACCTTATGGTTTACGCAAGAGGGTTGAGCTCGCCAGAGCACTTGCTCTTGAGCCAAAGTTGCTACTTGTAGACGAACCAATGACAGGCATGAACCACGAGGAAAAAGAAGATATGGCTCGGTATTTAATCGATATCAACCAGTTAAAGAAGATTCCTATTATCATTATCGAACACGACATGGGTCTTGTCATGGATGTTGCTGACAGGGTGGCAGTCCTTGATTTTGGAAGGAAAATCAAGGAGGGGACGCCCGAGATGATTCGCTCCGATTCCAAAGTAATTCAGTCTTATCTTGGCAAGATCGAGGACTAGGTGTAATGCTTTTTAGTATATTTAGGAGAGATGAGGCTGTGCATTCTTTTGTGAATAATGCTTCAGATTCAAAGTTGGACACTGTGCCCAAGCTCCTGAGGCGAAATAATTGTATCTATGGAGACCAGGTGGCAATCAGGAAGAAGCACTTGGGAATTTGGCAACAATACACTTGGAAAGAGGTGTTTAAACACGTCACATGGATATGCCTTGGTTTTCTCCACCTCGGTTTACAAAAAGGAGATAGGGTTATCATTATAGGCAACAATGAGCCCGAATTATTTTGGATCCAATGGGGAGTTCAATGCGCGGGAGGGGTTCCTGTTTGTCTTTATGTGGACAGCCTTCCTGAGGAAGTAAAATATTTTATCGATAATAGCGAGGCAAAGTTTTTTGTTGCTGAGGATCAGGAGCAGGTGGACAAGATCCTTGGTATAAAAGAAGATTGCCCACAAATAGAAAAGGCAGTTTATTGGGACGAAAAGGGATTATGGTTTTATGAAGATCCTTTGCTTTTAAGTTTGTCTGAATTAGAAAAATTTGGAAAAAAAGAAGAAAGGAAATATCCTGACTGTATTGATCATTACATAGATAAAACAAATGGAAGCGATACTAGTGCTATTATTTATACTTCAGGAGCCACTGGACTCCCAAAGGGGCTCGTTATTCCTTATAGTTACGTATTATTCTATCCTAGGAATGGATTTCGAGTGTTCAACATACCTTCAGGATCTGAATATTTCTCATATGCGCCACCTGCATGGGCTGAGCAAAGCATGGGTCTTGCCATTGGACCTGACTACCCTCTGGTAATATCATTTGCAGAGGAACCCGAGACACTTCAAAACGATATCATGGAGATCGCTCCTCACACGCTTTTCTACCCACCAAGACTCTGGGAGGATCTGGCGAGACAAATTCGAATGAAGATTGATGACGCATCTTGGTGGAAAAGAATTTCATTTCGGCTTGCCTTAAAGGAGGGCTACCGGAAACTAGAGGCTCAAGAGGAGGGCAGAACTCTATCTTTTTTTTGGAAAAGCTTTTGGTGGATTGCGGATAAGTTCGTCCTTAGTATAACCCGTGGACATTACGGGATGAAAAGAATTCGGCTGTGTACAGTTGGAGGAAGTTCATGTGCTCCTAGCCTCATTCGCTTTTTCCGTGCCTTAGGAGTACCTCTTTGTAATAGTTATGGGACTACAGAAATAGGGATGCTTGCCAGTACCAGCCAAATGGAGACGAGGTATGACACGGTGGGTCGACCTTTTCCTGGTGTTGAGATCAAAATTGAAAATAACGAAGTCCTTGTTAGAAGCCCCGGTATTTCTAAAGGATATTGGAAGGGCGCTGATGGTTTTCCTGGTCAGATGGAGGATGGATGGTATTGCACAGGTGATGCAGGATACATGGATGAGGATGGTTATCTTGTTGTTTACGACCGAATCGAGGAAATGATCCATCTTCAGAGAGGTGCCGCCTTCAGTCCACAATTCATAGAGACACGCCTCCGTTTCAGCCTCTATATTAAAGATGCCATAGTTTTTGGAGATGAGGAAAAGCCTTATCTTACGGCAATCATCAGTCTTGACTTTGACATGGTCAGCAAATGGGCTGAATCGCAAAATATCCCATACACCACCTTTGTTGAACTCTCCCAAAAACCTCAAACATTCATCCTCCTCGCAGAAGAGGTCCGAAATGTTAATAAGTTGTTAGTAGAAGGTGGGCGAATTAAAAAGTTCGTAAGTCTACACAAAGAATTTGATGCCGACGAAGCAGAATTAACGAGGAGCAGAAAGCTTAAACGTCTGGTTCTCAACCAAAAGTATGAGAATATTTATCAGGCCATGTATGAAAATCGCGAGACAGTTCCGATAGAATCGGCAGTGACCTATAGAGATGGGAGGAAAGGTACATTGAGAGCTAAACTCCACATAATCGAGCTATAAACTTTCGAAAAGTGTTACGAGAGAAGGTAAAGATGCTTAGACTAGTAAACGTCGAAGTCAAATACAGTGAGGTAATCCTGGTGCTACGAGGGGTAAGCATAGAGATTCCAGAGGAGAAGGTAGTTTGCCTCTTGGGGGCCAATGGGGCCGGGAAGACAACAACCCTGAAAGCAATATCAGGTATCCTAGATGCTGAAGATGGGAAGGTAACCGATGGGTTTATAGAGTTCTCTGACCAGAGAATCGATAAACTCAGCGCCGAAAAGATTACCAAGCTCGGAATATTCCACGTCCTAGAAGGTCGAAGGGTTCTTGAACATCTTACTGCAGAAGATAATCTGAAGGCGGGGGGGTTGACTCGAACTGATGGAAATATAAAGGCGGATTTGGGAAAAATTTATGACTATTTTCCGAGAATTGCTCAACTTAGGAAAAGGACAGCCGGTTACCTCTCTGGTGGAGAACAACAAATGTTAGTCATAGGCAGGGCTTTGATGGGAAGACCACGTGTACTTCTACTTGATGAGCCTTCTCTTGGACTGAGTCCCCTCCTAGTTCGAGAAATTTTCATCATTTTGAAAAGAATTCATCATGATAGCAAGATCAGCATGCTGCTAGTAGAGCAAAATGCAAATCTCGCGCTAGAAACCTCCGGATACGGGTATGTCCTTGAAAACGGTCGAGTGGTATTAGATGGTCCTTCTGAGAAAATCATAGAAAACGAGGATATTAAAGAGTTTTACCTTGGACTTTCAGAACTGGGTTCACGAAAGAGCTACCGAGAAGTCAAACACTATAAGAGAAGGAAGAGGTGGTTGTAGAGAAATGAATGAAGCCATTAATTATCTGATAACTGGTGCGGCAAATGGGTTTATCTATTCGATGATTGCTATTGGATTTATTTTGATCTTTAAATGTTCCAAGATTTTTAACTTTGCCCAGGCTGAAATGACTATTTTGGGTGCCTATATCATGTTTGCCATAACCATACAGCTTAAGCTCTCCTTTATCTTTGGGATACTCATCACCATTGGCATTATTATTATCCTAGCCTTGACGATCGAAAGGGTTTTGCTAAGACCGCTGATCGGCCAGCCGATTCTTTCAATCATTATTCTCACATTAGGGCTGGGCGGTTTCATAAAGGGATGTATTATCCTAATCTGGGGGACAAAAATGTTGAGCCTTCCTCCTCTTTTTCCAAAGGGTGGGGTCCACTTGGGAAAGATCGCGACCTTAAGTTATCCTCACATCTTTTTCTTTCTTGTTTGCTCATCCCTTATCCTTTTGCTCGGGATCTATTATCATTACTCGCGAGGCGGACTGGCTATGCGGGTTACAGCAGATGACACCATCGTAGCCAGGCTTCTAGGAATAAAGGTAACTCGTGTCTTGGCCATGGCGTGGGTCATCGCCAGCCTTGTAGGGGCTGCAGGTGGAATTCTCCTAACGACTGTAACAGGTATCCATTATACAGCAGTGGAGGTAGGATTTAAATCTATGGCAGTCGCTCTGGTGGGCGGGCTGGAGTCTCTGGCAGGAGTTATTGTTATAGGTCCATTTTTGGGGATTGTTGAAACCTTGGTGGCAGGATACCTTGATCCCCTTGTGGGTGGCGGGCTTTCAGAGGTTGCTTCCTTTTTTGTTCTTCTGATTGTCCTGATTTTTCGGCCACATGGTATTTTTGGATGGAAGACTATCGAGAGGATATGATCTGATGAGAAGACGGCATGGTCTGTTCAACGTCAGTTATAAACAAGAGATAGCGATAATCCGAACACGGTTTGAATGGACAATATTTTTAACTTTTCTCCTGTTAATGGCCATATTACCCGAACTGATATCATTGGGATGGCTCGATTTCTTTATCAAGGTAGGGATAACCCTTTTGGTGGTGTTGGGGTTGAATCTGATCACCGGGTATTGCGGGCAGATCTCTTTGGGCCATGCAGCCTTTATGGGAATGGGAGGATTCATTGGGGCAATCTTCCTCGATCTAGGCCTGCCTTTTATCGCGGTAGTACCCATTGCAGGTTTGGCGGCTGGGATCTCGGGACTTATTTTCGGCCTGCCTGCCCTTCGAGTGAAAGGGCTCTATCTTGCCTTTAGCACCTTGGCCGCTCATTACATTATCATGTTTGTAATAGTGCGTTTGATGGGTGGGACACATGGTCATCTGGTTAATCCTCCTGTCATATTTGGTATCACGATCGATTCCGATCTTCGAATCTATTACCTTATCTTTGTTATGGTGACTCTGGGTACCTTTGTTGCGAAGAATATCGTTAGGGGAAAGGCTGGTCGGGCATTTATAGCAGTCAGGGATCACGATATTGCTGCAAATACGCTTGGTATAAATATTTACTATTACAAACTTCTAGCCTTTTTCATAGGATGTTTTTATGCGGGTGTAGGGGGCCTTCTCCAAGTCGTTTATTTTGGGTGGGCTTCCGTAGAGAACTACACCCTATGGAATGCTATATGGTATCTTGGAATGATTATTGTGGGTGGGATGGGAACGGTGGTTGGAGCATTTTTCGGCACTTTCTTTATCATGGGACTTGAGCAGTTAAGTTGTCTTTTGGCTCCGACAGTTGGGAAAACTTTTTCGGCCCTTGCTGGCACCGTTCTGGGAGCTCTTCCTATTTTGGTGTTCAGCTTAGTGATCATGATGTTTATTATGTTCGAGCCAAAAGGGTTGGCTTATCGTTGGGAAATTATCAAAGAATCTTTCAGGCTTTTCCCATTCAACTATTAAAAAAGAAGGCGCTAGATTAGTGCAGAATAGCATAACAGATCTATTAAAATTGATAATCCCATAGTATGTATGTCGCATATTATAACGAGCATTGTGCTTCTTTGAAGGAGAAAAAATGGGACTTTACGATTACAACATTTATGGTGTTATTAAACGTAATGCTCGAGTTTACAAAGATAGAATTGCTCTAATATCGGAAAGCCAAAAAATTAATTACAGGCAATTTCTTGAATATATCGACCGCTTAGCCTGTGGACTCTCGGGTGCAGGCTTAAAGAAAGGCGACCGTATTGCTATTCTGGCTCAGAATAGTCTGGAATATGTTTATCTATATGGAGTAGCTGCTAAGGTTGGGGCTATCATGATTCCGATCAATTTGCGTCTTGCAGCAGAGGAGATAGACTATATTATTGGCGATGTAGATCCAAAGTTTCTGTTTGTGGGGGCGGAATTTCATACCATAATGACTCCTTTGATTTCAAAGTATTGTTTTCAAGATAATTGCTATTCTATGGGACAAGCCTCGAAAGATTTTGCTAGCTTCAATGATTTGATGAATAAAAATGGGATTTGTCCAGAGATGGATGTTAATTTTGATGATGAATATTTCATAGTTTATACAGCAGCAGTATATGGAAAACCACGAGGGGCGACTATCTCTCATCAAAACATGATTATCTCTAATTTGCAG
>Ga0180438_10011462_pt1 | contig 10713 bp, 8 predicted proteins | sample SS_ome_12_FD_132455 | JGI IMG/M metagenome (GOLD analysis project Ga0180438, IMG submission 132455) | Hypersaline lake sediment archaeal communities from the Salton Sea, California, USA - SS_3_D_2 metaG | ecosystem: Environmental > Aquatic > Non-marine Saline and Alkaline > Hypersaline >... | reverse complement strand
GCAAGAGATTTCTCTGGCGTTGCTCTCTTTTGTCGGCAAGCTGGTCTGGGTGGGGTTCTCAACCAACACCAACGAGTATTCCCTCTCTCGGTTGATGGCCTTTGACGCCGAGATCATCGGCACCTGGGGCTGCCTGCCCAAGTACTACCCCAAGGTCCTGGAAATGGTGCTCAACAAGAAAATCCAGATCGAGCCCTTCGTGGAGACCCGCCCCATGAGCACCATCCAGGAGACGTTCGAGGAGGCCCATGGGGGCAAGCTGATGAAGCGGATCGTTTTGACCCCCGATTTCTAAAGTTGCCTATCGCGTATCGCTTATCGTCGTGGGCGATAAGCGATACGCCTCTGTCACAAGTAAGCTCAGGCGAGAATGAGAAGGAGCTTCCTTGGAGCTGATTGATCTCAGCCAGACCATTGAACCAGGCATGTCCAGGTTCCAGGGCTTTGCTGACCCGGAGGTCAAGCCAGTTTGGACCCATGAGCAGTCGGCTCGTTCCGGTCGCTACGAGGATTGTACCTGCGAGGTCACTCAAGCCAAGTTCGTCACCAGCATCGGCACCTATCTGGATGCTCCCTATCACTTTGACCCTGAAGGCGAAGACATCAGCGGGCTGGCCTTGGAAGGGTGTGTGCTGGAGGGAATGTGCATTGACGTGCGACCCCTCAAGGCCGGGCAACCCATTGGGATAGAACGGCTGGCCAGAGTAGACTGTGCAGGCAAGGCCATCCTGCTTTGCACTGGCTGGAGCAAGCACTGGGGGACCGAAACCTATCAGCATCACCCCTTTCTTTCCCGGATCGCTGTAGGGGTCCTGCTCCGCAAAAAGCCATGGCTGGTGGGCATTGATACCTTGGTCATGGATGATCCTGCGGATCCGACGCGACCAGCGCACGCCAACTTTCTCAAGCAAAAGATCCTGATCGTCGAGAACCTGACCAACCTGGAGTCGCTCATTGACCAGGAGTTCACCTTCATCGCCGTGCCACCCAAGGTGAAAGGGGCCGCCGCTTTCCCGGTGCGGGCCTTTGCCTGGCTCAGAGCTAAGCCATTGTGAAAAGAGGTGACACTATGGAAATCAAAAAAGTTGGCGTTGTCGGCTGTGGGCTGATGGGTTCGGGCATCGCCCAGGTCTATGCCCAGGCTGGCTACGAGACCATCGTGCGCGAACCGACTCAGGAACTGCTGGCCAAGGGCTTGGAGCGCATCTCCTCTTTCCTTGACAAGGGGGTGGCCAAGGGGAAGATGACCCAGGTCAAGCGAGATGAGACGTGGACTCATCTCACGGGCACCACCGACCTGGCTGATTTCGCTGATTGTGATTTGGTTGTTGAGGTTATCTTTGAGGACCTGAAGGCCAAGCAGGATTTGTTTGCCGAGTTGGACGAGGTGTGCAAGCCGGAAACCATCTTTGCCAGCAATACCTCAGGGCTTTTGATCGCTGACATGAGTAGCGCCACGAAGCGCCCAGAGCGCGTAGCTGGTCTTCATTTTTTCTATCCTTCTGTCATCAACCAACTGCTGGAAGTGGTGGTAACCGAGGAAACCTCTCCGGAAGTGGCGGACTCGCTGATGGAGCTTTCACGCCTGGTTGGTAAGATACCTATCAAGGTCAAAGACGCGCCCGGCTTTGCTGTCAATCGCTTCTTTGTACCCTGGCTCAACGAGGCGACCAGGATGCTGGGCGAGGGTGTGGCCAGCATTCCCACCATTGACCAAGCGGCTATGGAGGCCTTTTCCATCGGCATGGGGCCCTTTGCTCTGATGAACGCCACCGGCATCCCCATCGCCTACCACTCCTCCTCTTTTCTAGCCCGCAATCTGGGACCCTTCTACGAGCCGAGTGAGGCCCTGCGCCAGCAGTTCGAGGCTGGTGAGCCGTGGGATCTTGAAGGACAAACTGACGAGCGGACCAAAGAGGTGGTGAGAGACAGATTGCTGGGTGTGGTCTTTGGCGTGGGGGCTCAACTGGTGGATGAAGGCGTGGCCACCGCCGAAGACATCGACCTGGGAGCCACTGTGGGCCTGCGTTGGGCCAAAGGGCCTTTTGCCATGATGAACGCGATGGGCATAGAGCGAGCCCTGGCCTTGGTCGAGGCTCTGGCTGAGCAATCCAAGGGGACTTTTGCCGTGCCGACACTCTTGCGGGAGCAGGCAGCACAGGGCCAGCCCTGGACCTTGCGCGACGTAAAGCTGGAAATCGAGAGGCCCGTTGCGACCATCACCATGAACCGTCCGCAGGTTATGAACGCTCTCAACACCAAGGTCTGGGCTGAACTGAAGGAAGCCATAGCCCGGGTACGGGAAGATGAGGCCGTGCGGGTGGTCCTCATCACCGGGGCGGGGAATGCTTTCATCGCCGGGGCCGACATCCGTGAGATGCAGGGCAAGAATTTGGTAGAGATCCGCGAGTTCACTTACTTTGGCCAGTCGGTTCTCAAAGACATCGAGACGATGGAGAAGCCGGTCATCGCTGTCATCAATGGTTTTGCCCTGGGGGGCGGATTGGAACTGGCCCTGGCCTGCGACATTCGCCTGGCCTCCAACGAGGCGCGGATGGGTTTCCCTGAGGTGGGGCTGGGCATTTTCCCTGGCGTGGGAGGTACCCAGCGCAGCGCGCGACTCATCGGCAAGGGCAAAGCCTGCGAATTGATTTTCACCGGCGACATGATCAGTGCGGAGGAAGCGGAACGGATCGGGCTGGTCAACCGCGCCGTGTCCCCTAAAGATCTGATGAAGACAGCCCAGGCCATGGCCAAGAAAATTGCCTCACGAGCCCCCCTCGCTGTGGGCCGGGCCAAGACAGCCGTCAACAAAACCCAAGAAACCAACCTGGATGCCGGTCTGGCTTTCGAAGTGGAATCAGTGTGTTCGCTCTTCGATACCGAGGACAAGGAAGAGGGCATGGCTGCCTTTGTGGAGAGGCGAAAGCCCGAGTTCAAGGGAAGCTGAGCTTAGGGGAGAGCAGTCGCCAGGCTTTGACCTCAAATTTTAGCTGAATATATTGCGTTTTTGGCTAATATCGTGTATAATATGACACACGTGTTGGCGTCCTGTTTTCTGATGGTATGTATTGGTCATAGTTCCTACATTTTTCGTGGATGGAGGCTTTCGCTAAGAGAGATGTAGGGAGTTTCTCAGCGTATAAGAGGGAGCTCAACATTTCCTGCGGGAATGCGGAATGGATTGTATGCAGCCTGTTTGAGGCCAATCTAAATAAGTGAACCCGTTGGATGATGCACTCCCTCTTTGATTTTTGCGATCGTTATCGCAGTCTGGTGGGCTTGAGCAGGACCAATGGAGCTCCTGAAACGCGGATATTCTCTGAATGCGAAAAGGAGGTGCGTCAATGCTAATCAGAGACAGGATGTCTAAACATCCCATCACCGTTACCACCGATGTCCACATTGACGAGGCTTTGAAAGTGATGCGGGACAACAAGGTCCGACGATTGCCTGTGGTGGACAAAGCTGGGCGGCTGGTAGGCATCGTTTCAGAGATGGACCTTTTGTACGCCTCACCCTCGCCCGCTACCTCTCTCAGTGTGTACGAAATCCACTATCTGATGGCCAGAATCACTGTGCAGGATGTGATGACCAAAGAGGTGATTTCTATCGGGGAGGACACGCCGCTGGAGGAGGCGGCCCGTGTCATGGTGGACAACAAGATCGGTGGCCTGCCGGTGGTACGCGATGGCACCCTGGTGGGTATCATCACCGAGACCGACCTCTTTAAAATTTTCCTGGAACTCTTGGGGGCCAGGGAGAAGGGCGTGCGGCTGACCCTTCAGACGCCGAATAGGAAAGGCGTCCTGGCGACTATCACCAGTCAGATCGCCAAAATAGGGGGCGACATTATCAGCCTGGGCACCTTTTTGGGAGAGGACCCCACCAAAGGTCTGCTCACCATAAAGGTGGCTGGGGTGCCTCAAGATCAACTGGTGAAGGCCCTGGAAACTCCGGATATAGAATTGGTGGACGTACGATAAAGCTAAAGCGATAGGTGCGGACTGGAATACCACGAGGTTTATCGCCGTCTGGTTCCCATTCAAGAAAGGGGGTTGTCGTGACCGACGAGGACCAGCAATTACAGGGCCTTCACTACGGGTGGGTTATCCTGTTCATGAGCGTGGTGACGGTGTTGGGCTGCCTGGGGTTCGCCCGCTTTGGCTACACCATGATCCTCCCTCACATGAAAGAGGGGCTTGGTCTGACCAAGACCCAGGCGGGCAATCTGGCCACAGGTAACCTGGTCGGCTATCTGATCCTGGCCATCGTGGGTGGTTTTCTGGCCGCTCGTTACGGACCACGGGTGGTCATAAGCCTTGCTATGCTCCTCATCGGCGCCGCCATGTTTCTGACTGGTCTGGCCCCTAGCTTTCAAATGGCCTTAGTGTGGCGCATCCTGACGGGAGTGGGCAGTGGAGGAAGCAACGTCCCGGCGATGGGGCTCGTGTCGGCCTGGTTTGGGGCCAAGCGAAGGGGATTGGCTGCTGGCATTGCCGCGGGCGGTTCCAGCGTTGGCCTGGCCATCACCGGTCCTCTGATCCCCCGCATCATTGATGCCTATGGCGCTGACGGCTGGCGCTACAGTTGGTACTACCTGGGGGCTATGACGGTCATCATAGCCATCCTCTGCTTCGTACTTCTGAGAGACAGACCGGAAGAGAAGGGGTTGGTGGCTATCGGTCTCGAGGAGAGTCCGCCGCCTTCTCAGGACAGGCCCTTCGGCCCTTCGACTGAGCTCAGGGCAAGCGGTGCTCAGGGCAAAGCTTCGTCGCTGCAATGGGGCCTGGTCTACAAGTCGGGAGCCATGTGGCATCTGGCCCTGGTCTACATCATGTTTGGTTTCTCCTATATCATCTATGCCACCTTCTTCGCCGACTATCTCACCGGGGAGGCAGGTTTTACTAAAGAGGCTGCTGGATGGCTGTGGATGCTGGCGGGTCTGGTCAGCTTTGTCAGCGGTTTCATCTGGGGTACGGTCTCTGACGTAATCGGCAGAAAATATGGCTTGGCCCTGGTTTATTTCTTGCAGGGCCTTTGCTTTACCATCTTTGGCTTGTGGAAAGCCACCCCTGGCTATTACCTCTCCGCTCTCCTCTTCGCTCTCACCGCCTGGAGCATCCCGGCCATCATGGCCGCCACTTGTGGCGATTATTTGGGGCCCAGACTGGCCCCAGCCGCTTTAGGCTTTGTTACCCTCTTCTTTGGTGCTGGTCAAGCCATTGGCCCTACTTTGGCTGGCTACATCGGTGACGTTACAGGGTCGTACACCTGGGCTTTCATCATCGCTGGTCTGGCGGCTTTTGTGGGGGCTGGCGGGGCGCTCTCTTTGAGGCCGCCCAAGGAGACTTAGAGTCTATACGAAAGTATCTTTATTGGTATCTTTAAGATTGGAATTGTTACTACTTATTTTTCAGATAATAACTTAGGAGGAATTCCCAATATGTATAAGCCCGATCTGGAGGCCATGGATAGAGACAAACTAGAGAGACTCCAGTTGTCGCGCTTACAGGAAACCGTCTCGCGCATCGCGGAGAAGAATCCGAGACATTACGAAAGGCTTGGCAAGGTTCCGCCTCAGGAGATCAAATCGCTGAAGGATTTGGTCAAGCTCCCGTTTCTCACCAAAACTGATCTGCGCGATGCCTATCCTTATCAATTGGTTTGTGTTGATCAGTCCGAGTTCCTGCGTATGCAGATGAGTTCTGGGACCACCGGAGCGCCGGTGATCTGCCCTTACACCAGGGCGGACATTGAACAATGGAAAGATATCATGGGTCGTTGCTACATGGCCGCTACCCTCACCAGCCAGGACGTCATCCAGATCACTCCTTCCTTTGGGCTGCCCAACGGGGGCTTTGGGTTCCATTACGGGGCGGAAGCTATCGGCGCTTTCTACATCCCCATAGGCGCAGGCCGTACCCTGTTGCAACTCAAGCTGATGGGAGAACTGGGTACTACCGTGCTGACGGCTATCTCCACTTATCCCCTGCGTCTGATAGAGGTGGCCAGAGAAGAGGGCTTTGACTTCCGGGAGACCAGTCTGCGGGTGGGTGTGTTCGGGTCGGAGATGTGGAGTGATGAACTGAGGAAGCGGATAGAAGAGGGGATGGGCATTGAGACCTTTGACATCATCGGCATGACAGAGACCGGTGGGGTGGGGATGGGTATTGACTGCGAGGCCCACAATGGCATCCACATCTGGGAAGACCATTACATTGTAGAGATCGTTGACCCTGAGACAGGGCAGGTGCTGGAGGACGGGCAGGAAGGGGAGATGGTCATCACTACCCTGACCCGTGAGGCTCTACCTACCATCAGATACCGCACTGGCGACATCACCTCGGTCGTTTCCCGCGAGAGGTGCGATTGTGGCCGCACTCATATCCGTGTGGACCGTTTCAAGGGGCGGGCCGATGACATGCTGATTTACAAGGGGGTCAATTTCTATCCCAGCCAGGTGGAGAGGATCCTGCTCCAATTCGACGAGGTGGCCCACGACTACCAGATCATTCTGGACCGCGATGAGGGGGGGTCTGAGACGATCAGGCTGACGGTGGAGGTCAATTCGCCTCTTTCTGAGCAGCAAATAGCCCGTATGAAGAGAGAAATGGCTGATTTTGTGGGGCTCACCGTAGATCCAGAGTTTGTGAAAGCTGGAGAACTGCCCCGACCTCCAGGCAAGGCCATCAGGGTTATTGACAACCGATAAAAGATTGGGCTCTGGCTGTAGCCAGAGGTGGCGATTTCTTTCTGCTTCCGAGAAGGCTCGAACAGAAAAGGAGGTGATGAACCCTTAAAAGACTTGTGGTGGTGCTACTTTTCTTGAATCTTGAATCGTGATTCGTGAAGGAGGAGATCATTGCCGATGAGGAAAATGTTCTGGGTTGTGCTGTCTACCCTCTTGATTCTGGCTGGTGGCTGCGGCCCGGCAGCCGAAACGCCGACGCCGATGTCCATTCCTACCCCTACTCCGGCCCCGGTCAAAGTGGTGCCTACCCCCACGCCCGTGCCGGCACCACCTACTCCTACACCCATGCCGACTCCTACGCCTGCCCCTGAAGCAACCGAAGGTCCGGCTGCGCCTGCGGTCACGGACATCATGATCGAAATTCCAGCCGGTCCCTTCACCATGGGAAGCGATGCTGGCGAAGGGGACGAAGCCCCTGCCCATGAGGTGGATCTGCCGGCTTTTGAGATAGACAGGTTCGAGGTGACCAATGCCGACTTCAGCCAGTTTGTAGGAGCAACGGGTTACCAGACCGACGCTGAGAAAGAGGGGCGTTCCAAGAGTTGGCGCAATGCTGCTGAGGGCAAGGACAACCATCCGGTGGTTTATGTCAGTTGGAACGATGCTGTGGCCTATTGTGAGTGGCTCGGCAAACGGTTGCCCACCGAAGCCGAGTGGGAGGAAGCAGCGCGGGGTACCGACGGGCGGATGTATCCCTGGGGGAATGAATGGGACCCTTCCAAGGCCAATGGCAAAGAGACCGGCCTACGAGGTACGGCGGCCGTGGGCAGTTTTGGGGCTGGCACCAGCCCCTACGGCGTCGAGGACATGGCCGGCAACGTCTGGGAGTGGACGGCGGACTGGTATGAGCCTTATCCTGGCAGCTCTTATCAAACGGAGTACTTTGGGCAAAAGTTTAAAGTGGTACGCGGTGGTGGCTGGTTTGAAATGGCCGACGCGGTGCGCACCACCAACCGTGACCTCACCAGCGTCACCGCGGCCAACGACGACATGGGTTTTCGCTGCGCGCGTTAGCCAGCGTAGGACAAGCTTGTCCTGAGCGAGGTCGAAGGGTTGCCAATTTGTCCTACGGCCATCTGCCAAAAGAAAGGAGGGATGCTTATTGGAAGAAATGAGAAAAAGCCATTCACTGGTCACGAAACCCACAAATTACTAATAAGGAGGAAGCAAAATGAAGAGGTTGTTTAGTTTGGCATTAGTGATTGTCATGCTAGCCGTTCTGGTTCCGGTGGCTGGCGCTGCCCCGCCGGCGCAGGGTGAGGAGTACATCGTGCGCGCTGGCGACTGGTTGTCGAAACTGGCCGACAAGTACCTGGGTGACACCATGGCTTATCCGGCCATTGTTCTGGCTACTAACATGAAGAGCGCCGAGGATGCCACCTTCGCCTACATTGACAATCCGGACCTCATCGAGCCGGGGTGGAAGCTCTGGATCCCCGGCGCGGAAGAAGCTGCCGAGCTCATGGCTGCGCCTGAGGGGACGACGTACAAGATCGGCTTTGCCTCGTCGGTCACCGGTGGTGGGTCCTTCCTGGGCGCGCCAGAGCGTGACGTGGCTGAGATCGTGAAGGCGCAGATCGAGGCTACCGGAGGTGTGGTAGGTTCCGATGGGGTGCTCCATCCGGTGGAGATCATCATCGGAGACACCGAGAGCAAGCCCGACGTGGCCGTGAGCCTGACCCGCCGCTACATTGACGAGGACCAGGTGGTGGCCCTGGTGATGGGCAGCCTGACCCCGATCAGCCTGGCCATCGCCCCGGTGGCAACAGAGGCCGAGGTGCCCTATGTCTCCATGGCCTCTTCTTCGGCCATCATCCAGGACCCCGCCGACCCGACAAAGATGTTGTACTGGGTGTTCAAGACGCCGCAGTCCAACGGCGACGTGGCGGTGTGGCAGGTGAAGCGGTTGCAGAAGATGGGCGTCACGTCGGTGTGCTACCTGTACGAGAACACCGGCTATGGCAAAGACTGCTTCAACAGTTCCATGAAGGCCCTGGAGGCAGCCGGCTTTACCACGGCGTCCTCGGACTCTTTCGAACGCACCGACACCGAGTTCCCGCAGGTGTCTGGCGTGCAGGCCGCTGGCTGCGACGTGGTGGTCGTAGGGGCGATCCCGCCTGGAGCTTCGATGGTGACCATTGCTCTGCGGCAGGCGCTCCCGGATATCCCCATCATCCACGGCCACGGGGTGTGCACTGACGACTTTATCACCACGGGCGGTGCTGCGGTGGAAGGGGTGGAATTGCCTTGCAGCCCGGTGATCATCGCTGAGGATGTGCCCAGCGACGATCCGCAGAAGGCCGTCTTCATGTACTTCAAAAAGCTCTACACCGACTACACCGGTGAGCCAGTGAGCACCTTTGGCGGCCACGGGTGGGACGGACTGATGTGGGTGCTGGATGCTCTGAAGACTCTGCCGGACGGGTTGACGCTGGAGGAGCAGCGCGCGGCGGTGCGGGACTATCTGGAGACCAAGATCGTGAACTGGCCTGGCACAGCCGGTGTGTTCACCCTCAGCCCTACGGACCACTATGGTTTGACCGAAGCCTCCTTCACCTGGTTCAAGGTGGAAGGTGGCAAGTGGGTGCCGTTCCCTGAGGAACAGTGGTAAGAGATATCTGAGGTCAGGGGCCCAGGAGGCAACTCCTGGCCCCTGACCCTCTGAAATGGTCAAAGCCCTTCAAAGACCACTGTTACTGACTTCACATGAAAGGTCACTGCATGAAACAAAGCGCCAGTGTTGCAAAAACTGAATTGAGGGGGAAGGCGTCCCGTGACTGGGTGGGAAAAGGGGTGACGGTGGCTATCATTCTGATATTGGTAGCCCTTGTTCTGTTCCTCGGCAATAAAAAGCATTTTGAGGCCCAGCATTACCTGCAGTTGGCTATAGATGGCATCCGGGGGGGGAGTATCTATGCTCTGATCGCTTTAGGGTTCGTCGTCATCCACAGTGTGACTGGCATTATCAATTTCGCCCAGGGCGAGTTTGTCATGTTGGGGGCTATGATTTGTGCCACAATCTATCATTCCAATCTTCCCCTCCCCCCGGTCTTGAAATTGATTGTGGCCATTGTCCTCGCCGTAGCAGCAACCACCCTGATCGGAGCCCTTCTGGAGAGGGTAACGATCTATCCAGCCCGGGGCTCTCCTGTCGTGGCTTTGATCATCATCACCATCGGGGCTACTATCGCTATTCGAGCCCTGGCACTCCTCGCCTGGGGCACCCGTGCCAGGTGGGTACCTGCCTTCACCACCATGGAGATGGAGGATCTGACCCTCCGCTTTGGGGGATTGATCGTGAGGGCCCAGAGCTTTTGGATCTGGGGGACGGTGGCGGTGGTTCTGGCGGTGTTGTTCTATTTCTTCGAGCGCACTATCATGGGCAAAGCCTTAAGAGCCTGCGCCGTCAATCGCAGGGCGGCGCAGTTGATGGGCATCAGCCCCAGCCGCATGTCGCTCCTGTCCTTTTCCCTGGCGGCTGCCCTGGGGGCCATTGGCGGCATCGTCCTGGCTCCGGCCACCAGGCCCACCTACGACATGGGCCTGATCTTGGGACTGAAGGGGTTTGTGGCAGCTATTATGGGCGGTTTGGTGAGTTCGCCAGGGGCTGTGTTGGGGGGAATTATCCTGGGTGCGGCGGAAAACATCGGAGCTGGTGTCACCTCGGCTGGCTACAAAGATATCATCGCCTTCGTTATCTTGATCTTGATCCTTCTCTTCAGGCCTCAGGGTCTCATCGGCGGTGGGGAGAGGGCTGTGGAGGAGGACTAGATGGAGAAAAAGTCGAAAGAAAGGGATTGGAACCAGCGGGCGAATGTTGTAGGGGTGATCGTTCTCGCGGTCTTGGTCGGGGTCATAGGTTGGGTCGAGTCGGCGCAGCCTTTTGGCATCCGATTCAGGGACTTGACCGCTGGCATGGTGACCTTTGACACCCTGATTCGCATTGGCATCCTGACCAT
>Ga0180438_10011461_pt1 | contig 10714 bp, 8 predicted proteins | sample SS_ome_12_FD_132455 | JGI IMG/M metagenome (GOLD analysis project Ga0180438, IMG submission 132455) | Hypersaline lake sediment archaeal communities from the Salton Sea, California, USA - SS_3_D_2 metaG | ecosystem: Environmental > Aquatic > Non-marine Saline and Alkaline > Hypersaline >... | reverse complement strand
TTGGCCAGGTCCACCTCCCGCTCCCTCTCGGCGACCACGCGGAACACGAGTCCCTCGAGCGTCAGGTTGTCGGCGATGCCCATGTCGTCCAGACCCGGAACGGTCACAGCGAAGTAGACCGGACGCTCCCAGTTCGCCCCGGCGTTGGCCATCAGGATATCGCGGACGGCCACGTCCCGGACCAGGATGATCTGCCCGTCGGCCGTCCTGACCGGCATCAGGCTCCGGATCTGTTCGTCCGTCAACGACATCGGGACCGTCGGCTCGATGTGCTTGAGCTGCAGGATGTACCAGGGCGTGTTGAGGAGGCTCAGGTTGACCACCCGAACGTCCTTCCGGAACCCCTTGACCTCCTGCAGGAACCAGAGCGGGAAGGTGTCGTTGTCCCCGTTGGTGAAGATCACGGCGTCGGGCTCAAGAGCCACCAGGATGTTGTAGGCGTAGTCGTGCGCGTTGAAGTCTCCGCGCCGGTCGTGCGAGTCGAAGTGGCTGGCCGCCACGCCCAAGGGCAGGGCGATGAGGACCGAGGCCACGACGGCGGTCGGGACCCGCGGGTTCCACTGCCTCTCCGAGAGGAACCGCCAGAGGCGCCCGATGAGCTCCCCCCCGCCGATCCCCATGTATCCGCTGTAGAGGAAGAAGGCGTAGGCGTAGAAGTAGTCCCGCTCGCGCACCTCGGTGGCCGTGAAGTTCATGTAGACGATGAGCCAGAGCCCGGAGAACAGGAATAGAGATCCCAGGAGGATGAAGGTCTTCCTCTCCCTGCGCGCGTGATCCCACAGGCCCACCAGACCCAGCGCGGGGAGGAGACTGGCCAACCCGCGCAGGATCGCGGGCGCGTCCCCCACGTACTGCTCCCGGAAGTATCGCCAGAAGTGGCCGAACTGAAACGCCCACGACGCCTGCCGCTGGAACAGGGTCATCGGCTTGTACTGCTTGCGGTTGACGAAGTCGAAGAAGCTCATGAAGTTCTGCGGCGACGACTCGTCGATGGGGGGCTGCAGCGCCGATCGGATCGGCAGGAACAGGTGCACCAGGACGCCCAGCGCCGAGAGCGTGATGACCATGCCCATGAACCTGGCGCCCAGGAGGATCCGCCAGTTGATCACGATCATGAAGGCCAGGAAGGAGAAGGCCGCGAGATAGGTCCCCAGGTGGAGGCCGATGCCCAGGGCGAGGATGTAGGAGGCCAGGAGCACCAGGTTCTTCCGGCCCGGCTCGCCCGGCGCCTCTCCCCACTTGAGCATCAACCAGGTCCCGAAGCTCATCAGGAACCCGCTGGGAGCGTAGACCTCCGCCTCGATGGCGTTCGTCCAGTAGGTGGACGCGAAGGCCGCGAACAGGCTGCCGGCCGCGGCTCCCGAGTACACCACCAGGTCGTTCTCGAGGGTGCGCTCGGGCCGCCAGAGGCGAACGATCCGCACCAGCGTGAGGTAGAGGAACAGGACGGCCAGGGCGCCGCCCAGCGCCGAGAACCAGTTCACGCCCAAGGCCGCTTCCGTGAAGGGCAAGAGAGAGAACAGCCGCCCCACGATGACGTAGAGCGGCGTGCCGGGCGGGTGCGGGATGCCCAGGATGTACGAGGTGGCAATGAACTCACCGCTGTCCCAGAAGGAGACGGTCGGCGAGATGGTGATGCCGTAGAACACGAGCACGACGGCGGTCACGGCGGCCGCCACGACCACGTTGATCCAATCGGTCCGACTAGCCTTGTCCACCGGATCCTCCAAGTGTTTCAACCTCCCTCACCCTCTCTCTCTCGACACGCCCCCTGACGATGAACAGGACGCCTCCCACCAGACTCACGAACACGCCCACCACGTACGCCAGGAAGCCCATCGAGAAGGCCTCGGCCTGGCTCACGCCCACCTGCCCGAAGAACAGGATGCCGGCTCCCTCCCGCACGCCGATCCCGTTGATCGAGACGGGTAGTGCGATCAGGATGGCGATGACGGGGATGAACAGGAAGAAGTACTTCATCGACACCTCGATCCCGAGCGCCCCCGCCATCTCGTAGTGCACGAGCACCCTCAGGATCTGAACGACGAGGGCCACGCCGGTCGTCGCCCAGAGCAGTCCGGGTTTTCCCCGGTACGCGTAGGCCGACTCGTAGACCGCCCTCAGGCGGGACCTCAGTCCCGCGAAGCCGAAAGGCCGCAGGATCCACTCCAGCCTCTTCGCCAGGGTCTTGCTGAAGGTCACCCCGAGCACGACGGCCAGGACGGCCGCCAGCCCAAGCCCGCTGGCCATCACGATGCTGTTGTGGATCACCGAGAGCGAGAAGAGGGCCGCCACCACGGCGAGGATGGCCAGGGCCACCAGACCAAACAGCCGGTCGAAGAAGGTGGCCGCCACCGCCTCCTCGGTCTTCCCCGCGCACCGGTGCACGTCGTAGACGCGTACGACGTCTCCCCCCAGGTTCGCCGGGAGGAAGTTCGAGAAATACAGCCCCACGAAGTAGAAGGACGTGGCCCTCCGGAGCGACAGATGGATGCCCTGACCCGCCAGGAGCATGTTCCACTGAATCGCGCCGACCACGTTGCTGTAGGCGAAGAGTACGGTGCCCCAGATCGCGTGGTCCCAACGCAACCTCCCGAACTGCTCCACCACGAGCCCGAGATCGATCTTCCAGATGATGAAGGCGAACAGGAGCCCGCTCACGCCGATCCTGAGCGCTCGGCTTACCCCCTCGCGCTGCCAGAACCGGCGGGGCTGCCCGCCCCTTCCGTCGACGCTTGCGCCCGTTCCCACCATGCACACTCCGACGGCCGACCCTCGCGGACCCGTCCCGCGCTAGACCTTCGCGCCCAGCCCTCCGGCCACCACGATGCCCAGTCCTGCGGCCAGACAGACGCCGCTCAAGAGCACGCCCCGCCGGAAGGACCTCGATTCGTAGACCATCTCCACCCGGTGGCTGCCCGGCCCAAGGGCCACGGCCCGGAGCGCGTAGTCGGCCCGGAGCACGGGTTTCTCTTCGCCGTCCACGCGCGCGACCCAGCCGGGGTAGTAAACCTCGGAAAAGACCACGAACCCGCGGCCGTCCAGCGCGGCCTCCACCTCGATGCGGTTGGAACCGTAGGAGACGATCGCTGCGCGGCACTCCGAAGGGGTGCAGGCCGCGTCCCCCTTCCAGGGCGGCGCCTCCTCCAGGACCACGCGCCGGCGTGGATCGAAGTCCTCCCGCCTCATGATCTCCAGAGCGTCCTCCGGACTGCGGGCCACGAGCGCTTCGGGCACCACCCACACCCGCGGGAGGTAGGTGGTGGACTCGACCACGTTGAACCCGCCGCCCTCCGCGCCCGGCTCGACCCGGTAGCGGGTGTTGAGAAGGTCCAGCTTGAGATCCCGGTCGACCTGGAAGGTCTGGTACAGGCTGAGCTTGAGCTGGTTGTACCCATCCACGTTGAAAACCCCATCGATCAGTCCCTGGTTCCGCCGGATGAGGAGCCCCCCGCTCGGTGCCCGCGTCTGGACCCGGAACAGGGGCTCCCCCTCGGCGGGCCTCAGCACGTCAAGGACTCTGCCGGACGGGTAGTACGTCTCCGGCGGCGTGGCGCCCAGGTTGTGGCTGTAGCCGAACACGAAAAGGTCCGCCACCACGAGCACCAGCGCTAGCCCTCCCGCCGTGCGGCCCGAGATCAGGGCCCGCGCTCTTATCACACAGAGGGCGGCCCCGGCCGAGGCGAAGACGGCGAAGGGCGCCGCCCGCCCCGCGAAGTAGCCCCAATCCAGGACCGCGCCCGACGCCAGTCTCCGGCCGTAGCCGGTTTTCCAGAACACGAGGACGCCGACGAGGAAAACGCCCGTCGACAGGATGGCCCACCGCCACGCCAACCGCCCGAGCCACGAACCCAGGTCTTCCCGGACCCTGCCCGCAAGGACGTCGGCCCCATACCCGGCCAGGGCCGAGGCACCCATCGCGAACAAGAGCAGCGCGCGAGTGGGAACCCGGAACCGGTCATAGCCCGGCACAACGGCGAACAGAAGCCTGTGGAGACCCCCGTACTTGCCCGCGGCCACGAGCAGGGCCAGTCCGGCCAGGACCGCGAAGAAGACGCGGTACGGCCGGTGGGATCGCCTGAGTCCCACCCACGCCAGGAGCAGCGAGACCACGCCCACGTAGCCGCAGAGTTCCCAGTAGAAGAAGTACCGACCCACGCCCCAGTACGACCCGAAATCTCCCCCCGCCGTGTCCCCGAACAACCGCGGCATGAAGAAGGTGAGCAGGTTCTGGAGGGGAAACGAACATTCCACGGATTGCTCGTAGGTGAGCTGGGGGCGGACGGACAGCTGCGACAGCTCGTAGCTGGGCAGGAGCTGCAGTGCGCTCAGGCCGATCGAAAACCCCACCGCCAGCGCCGCAAGGGCCGGCACCCGCAGCCAGCCCGGCGAGAACGTCCCGGCGTGCCCGACCTTCTGAGCCGCCAACCACAGGGTGAAGAGGGCGAGGGCCAGATAGCAGAGCAGGCTGATCTGGGGAGAGCCTCCCAGGAAGGAGACGGCCAGGACCGCACCCGCCACGAAGGCGTACAGGAGAGACCCCCTCGAGAGCGCCACGTGGAAACACAGGAATCCGAGGGGCAGCCAGACGGCCACCTCCAGGATCGGCAGGTGGATGACGTGGGTCACCAGGAACCCCGACAGCATGAACACGGCGCCCGACACCCAGGCCCCCCACCGGGACACCCCCAGGCGGCCCGCCAGGAGATGCATCCAGATCCCGGCCAGGACGAGCTGGGCGACGGCCAGCGCCTCGACCACTCTCAGCGAGAGGTGCCCGCCGCGCACGAAGGCCGTCAGCGCCAGGTTCGGCGGATAGAAGATGGCCGACTCGATGTCGGCCAGAAAGGGCATCCCGCCGAACACGTAGGGGGCCCAGAAGGGAATCTCGCCGGCGGCGAGCGAGGCGCCGGCGAAGTGACGGCGGGGGTACGTGTGTTCGAGAAAATCGTCCCAGAAGTACCGGTCCGTGCCCCCCCAACCAAGGAGCACCTGCCAGAAGAACACGAGGCCGAGCACGACAAAAAGCACCCAGCCCCAGCGATCGAGGCCGCCGCCGCCCCCGCGGCCCCGGCCCGCCGCGCTCTTGGCCGTCTCCTCCGCCATCCGGCTACGTCCCCCTCTCCGCGGGCCGCGCGTCTCCCGGCCTCATTCGACCCGCCCTCCCCGACCGGCCTCGGAGAGCACCTCCTCGATCACCTGGAGCGTCTGGTGGGCGGCCCGGTCCCAGCTGAACCCGTGCGCCCAGGCGATGGCCCGCTGGGAGAACTCCTCCCTCACCCGGGGGTTTCGCAGCATGAGCACCACGCTGGCCGCCAACCCGCGCACGTCCCCGAAGGCGACCAGGACGCCCGTCTTGCCGTCCTGGACGGCGTCCCGTAGACCGGGGACATCGCTGGCGATCACGGGCGCGCCGCACGCGTTGGCCTCGATGACGGTGACCCCCCAGCCCTCCTTGCGGGAGGGGTTGACCACGACTTGCGCGCGCTGGAGCAACCGGATCTTCTCCCCCTCGCTCACCCACCCCGTGAACCGTACGGCATCGCCGAGCCCCAGCTGCCGGCTCACCCTCTCGAGCCTCGGCCGGTCGTCTCCGTCGCCCACGATGGTGAGTCTGGCGTTGGGGATGTCTTCCCGCACCCGCTTCATCGCTTGGAGGGTCAGGTCGATGCTCTTGTACTTCTTGAGCCGCCCCAGGTAGACGACCTCCGGATCCGGCTGCCTGCGCCGAGTGTCCGGCCGGTACCGGTTGTGGTCGATCCCGTTGTGGACCACGGTGACTCGGCTGCCGGCCACCCCCTTGTCCACCAGCTCGTCCCGCGTGCTCTCAGACACGACGGTGAACCGCGTCCGCCGGTAGACCATCGGGACCAGCCGCTCGGAGAGATACACGTAGGACGCAAACGGGAAGGCCGTCTCGTGGAAGATGCTGTCCCCGAAGAAGTGGTGCATCAGGGCGAGCATCGGCGTGTGCACGTAGAGGGGCGTGTAGAAGGGGATCTTGTTGATGTCGTCGACGAGGATGTCGAACCCCCAGTGCCTGAGCCAGGAGAGGTAGACCACGGGTACCACGTAGTTGAAGTTCCACCACCGGCCCCGACGGATGACCCGGATGCCGTCGACCTGTTCCTCCCGGGCGCTCCCCGGAAACCGCGATGCCAGCAGGACCACCTCGTGGCCCCGGGACACGATCCTCCGGAAGATCTCGTGCAGGTGGACCTCCGCGCCGCCCGCTTCCGGGTTCCGGATGTCCCGCCAGTTGATGACCAGGATTCGAAGCATCGAGGCTCCACTCACGTTCGCCGCCGCGGCCGACAACGGCGGCGGGCACACCCCACCCCTCGCCGTTCGGACTCGTGAACAACCCAGGCTCGCCGAGATCCCGTCCCGGACGCGATCGTGTAACACTCGAATTTAATAGATGTTAGCAATGAGCCGGAGGGGTGTCAACTGTTCTTTCCACTCCGCCCCTACTCCTTCAGGGCGATTTCACGAACCGAGATGCCGTGCTCGCGGAACCAGCGACGGATCTCGGTGTCGGCCACCTTCTTCCCGCCCAGGATTCTGCGCCGCTCCCTCAGCGCGTGCGGGAGACCCGCGAGTGCCGCCCCGTAGGCCCGGCAGAGGACGCCCAGGAGCGAGAGCGCCGAGAACTCGGACGTGTACCGCCCCGCCGCCCCCTTGCCCGTCAGTGCGCCGTACGCCTGCAGGGCGAACCGGGCCAGCGTGTAGGCCGGAGACACGAGGAGCATGGGAAGCGGGAGTACTTTGACCGCCACCCACACGCGATTGCGCTCGACCAGGAAGGCCTTGGTCGGCGAGTACTGCCCCGTCGTCGCCGAGTACCGATGGTAGACCCGGGCGCCGGGTACGAACACGCACTCCCACCCCGCCAACCGCCCCCGCAACCCTAGGTCTGTGTCGTCTCCGTAGGCGAAGAAGGTGTCGTCGAACAGCCCGATCTCGTCCAGCATGGACTTCCGGTAGAGCGCTGCGCATCCCGAGGGAAAGAGGGCCTCGCGCGCGAGGTCGTAGTGGCCGCGGTCGGTCTCCAGCCTGCCCCGTCCGCGGTTCAGGCCGTCACGGTAGATCAGGTGGCCCGTGTTGTCGATCACGTCGCGGCGGTCGAAGTTGAGGATCTTCGACGCGCACATCCCCACCCGAGGATCGGCCTCGACGGCTTCGACCAGCGAGCCCAGCCAGTCGGCGTCCGCCTCGGCATCGTTGTTGAGCAGGACGATGTAGCGACCCCGCGCCCGGACGATGGCCTGGTTGTTGGCCACGCCGAATCCCAGGTTTTCCCGATTTTCGATGATCTCGGCCACCCACGGGAAGCGCTCTCGGACCATGCCGACCGAGCCGTCCCCGCTGCCGTTGTCGACGAGGATCACCTCGAAATCCCGGAAGCGCTGGGCCTCCAGGGAACGCAGGCAGGGTTCCAGGATGTCGCGCCCGTTCCAGTTGACGACGACGACCGACGCCGCCACCCCGTTGCCCGGCGCGCCGGCCCGCCCCGGGCGATCGCCTTCGCCCAGCGGGGATCCGCAGTTGCGGTTCGCGTCCGCAAGCCTACCACCCATGCTCCAGCCTCTCGGCCAGCGCCGCCGGAAGCCCCGCATCGAGGATGGCCCGCTGGGCGGCGCCGATGTCGTACTCCACGCGCTCGATCGCGGCCGTGCGCTGGTCGGTATCGAGAAGGAGGAAACAGGCTCTCGGATCCTCGTCCCTGGGCTGCCCCACACTCCCCTCGTTCAGGATGTAGCGAAAGCCCTTCTCCAGCCGGGTTCGGCCAGGCACCTCGACGCTGCACGGCCTCCCGTCTTGCTTGGCCGCCAGCAAAGGGCGGTGCGAGTGACCGATCAGGCACACATCCTCCTCGAAGTGCTCGAAGGCCTCGTCCGCCGCGTCGGAGCTCAAGACGTAGTGCCACTCTTCCGGGTTGCGGGGGGAGCTGTGTACGAACAGGATGGACCCTTCGCGGAGGACTAGAGGTATCTCCTCCAGGTACCGGCGGTTCTCTTCGGTCAGGACTTCCCGGCCCCAGAGCACGGCGTTCCTGGCGTTGTAGTTGAAGTATGTGATGTCGGTCGTTCCCAGGACCGCGTGGTCGTGGTTGCCGGCCACCCCCCCGTCGGCAAGATCGCGCACCTCCGCGACGCACTCGTTCGGGTTCCCCCCGTAGCCGACGATGTCACCCAGGCAGATGCACCGATCCACGTTCAGATCGCGGATCCGCCGGGCCACGCTCTGGAGGGCCTGCAGATTGCCGTGGACGTCCGAGAAAACGGCGTAGCGCACCCGACCTAGCCTCCTCCCTCCGCCCCTGGCTCCCGCAACGACGAGGTCCGCCACAGCCGATCCAGAACCCCGTTGACGAACGCGCCCGAGTGCTCTGTGCTGTACCTCTTGGCGATGTCCACCGCTTCGTTGATCACGACTTCCGCGGGGACGTCGGAGACATACATCAGCTCTGCGGCTGCGACCCTCAGGATGCTGCGATCGATGGCCGCCAACCGGCCGAGTTCCCAGCGCTCCAGGACGCCGGCGATCGCGTCGTCGATATCCGCGCGGTGCCCCTGCACGAGTCCGACCAGGGTGCGCGCGTACCGGCCCACATCCTGGCCCGCCCTCCGCGCCGCGAGAATCTGGCCGAGGGCCTCCTCGGCGGAGTCCTGGCCGTGCTCGGCCTGGTACAGAGACTGCGACGCGATCTCTCGGGCGCGGCGACGTCTGCTCATCCCTCGGCCCCTACCCTCGGACCTTGGGCATCAGGTCGGCCATCTCGAGCGCGGCCAGTGCGGCGTTCCACCCTTTGTTCCCACTCTTGGCCCCGGCGCGCTCGAGGGCCTGTTCCAGCGTTTCGGCCGTGAGCACGCCGAAAACTACGGGCACCCCCGTCAGAACGCCGGCCTGACCCACGCCCCTGGCCACCTCGTTGCTCACCCGATCGAAGTGGGCCGTGGCGCCCCGGATCACGGCTCCCAAACAGATCACGGCGCCGTAGCCGCCGCGCTCGGCGAGGGTCTTGGCGGCCAGCGGGATCTCAAAGGCCCCGGGGACCCACACGACGTCGACCGCGTCTTCGGCGACCTCGTGCCGCCTGAGGCAATCGAGCGCGCCCTCCAACAGCCGGTTGGACACCAGATCGTTGAACCGGCTGACCACGATGCCGAACCGCTTGCCTCGGCCGTCCAACACACCTTCGAACACCGGCGCCATTCGGTCTCCTCCTCTCCATGCTCCGTGCCACGCGCCCCTACGCGCCCTTCACCTTCACGTGATTCAGCAGATGCCCCAGCTTCATGCGCTTCGTGTCCAGGTACCGCCGGTTGCACTGGTTGGGGGGCATCTCGATCGGGATCCTCTCGACCACGGTCAGGCCGTACGCCTCCAGCCCCACGATCTTGCGGGGGTTGTTCGTGATCAGTCGGATCTCGCTCAGACCGAGGTCCGCCAGGATCTGGGCCCCGATCCCGTAGTCCCTGAGGTCCGCCGCGAAACCCAGGTGTTCGTTCGCTTCCACCGTGTCCAGACCATGGTCCTGGAGCTCGTACGCCCGGACTTTGTTGGCCAGGCCGATGCCCCGGCCCTCCTGGCGCATGTACAGGAACACGCCCACGCCGGCGTCTGCGATCATCTTCATCGCGGCCCTGAGCTGCTGACCACAGTCGCACCGCAGGGAACCCAGCACGTCCCCCGTGAGACACTGGGAGTGGACCCGGACCAGTGGGTGCGCGGCCTCGGCCGGCTCGCCCCTGACCAGAGCCAGGTGATGGTTCTCCGAGTCCACGCTCCCGTAGAGGTACATCGCAAACGTGCCGAACTCGGTCGGCAGCTCGGCCGTCGCCAGACGCTTGACGAGAATCTCGTGTCGCCGCCTGTACTGGATCAGGTCCTGGACCGTGATGATCCGGAGGTTGAACCTCTCCGCCAGAGCCCGCAGCTCGGGGACTCTGGCCATGCTCCCGTCATCGGACATGATCTCGCACAGCACTCCGGCCGGTTGCAGGCCCGCCAGTCGAGCCAGATCCACCGAGGCCTCCGTGTGTCCAGCCCGCCGGAGAACTCCGCCCTCCATGGCCCGGAGCGGAAACACGTGGCCCGGTCGGGCCAGGTCCTCCGGCCGCGTGTCGGGGTCGACCAGCGCCTTGACCGTGCGCGCCCTGTCGTAGGCCGAGATCCCCGTCGTCGTGCCGTGGATCACGTCCACCGAGACGGCGAACGGCGTGCCCATCTTGGCCGTGTTGTGGCTGACCATGGGCGCAAGCCCCAGCTCATCGAGGCGACGTCCCTCGAGGGACACGCAGATCAGGCCCCTCCCCTCCTTGGCGAGGAAGTTGACGGCCTGGGGCGTGGCCTTCCCCGCGGCCAGGACGAAGTCCCCCTCGTTCTCCCGGTCCTCGTCGTCCACAACGATGACGGTCCCACCGGCCTGAATGCTCCGGATCGCATCTGGAATGGTATCGAACGATCTCATCGTCTTTTTCGGTCACCTCCACTCGCGCGTGCCCTACGCGTAGCCCTCCATGCGCAGCCACTCCTCGCCGATCCCCCCCGCCTCGCCTTCCCGGCCCAGCTGACGCGCCACGTAGCGGGCCAGCACGTCGACCTCCAGGTTCAGCCCGTCCCCCGCGGCGGCCCGCCCCAGCGTGGTCGCCTGGAGGGTGTGCGGAATGAGCGCAACCGAGAACGCGTCCGCCCGTACGTCCGCCAC
>Ga0180438_10011460_pt1 | contig 10714 bp, 5 predicted proteins | sample SS_ome_12_FD_132455 | JGI IMG/M metagenome (GOLD analysis project Ga0180438, IMG submission 132455) | Hypersaline lake sediment archaeal communities from the Salton Sea, California, USA - SS_3_D_2 metaG | ecosystem: Environmental > Aquatic > Non-marine Saline and Alkaline > Hypersaline >... | reverse complement strand
CTCCGCTAAGCTGGCTTCCGCCGTAAAACCGATAATTTTATAATTGCTGGTATGAATTTTCATGAGCAGGGCCGTTTCCGGCGTAATTGCCCGAGTGTAATCGGAAAGATAGGTCTGATTCGTGGTACCGATTTCGACCATTCTGGCACCGGCGTGTCGCATAATTTCCGGTAACCGGAATGAATCGCCAATGGTAATTAATTCGCCGCGTGAAACAATGATTTCCTGGTGAAAAGCCAGGGTATTAATAACCAGAAATGTGGCCGCCGCATTATTATTCACCACCATTGCTGCCTCGGCCCCCGTTAGTTGGCACAATAAGGATTCAACGTGTTGGTAACGATTACCGCGCTTGCCGGTGCTTAGGTCAAATTCTAAATTAGAATAATGTTCGGCTACTTCTTTTAATGCTTCTCGCGCGGTTAGACTGAGCGGTGCCCGTCCCATATTGGTGTGCAAGATAATGCCGGTAGCATTAACCGCCCGTTGTAAAGTGGGTGTAAACCTCTCGCCGAGTGCCCGGGCGATATTTTCAACGAATTGATTTAACTGAAACGTCGTAGTGTCATTTTCCAGAATCTGTTTTCGAAGGCGGCTTAACTCGTTGCGAATGGTTTCGACAACCAGCGGCCGGGGGAATTGATTGAGTAATGGTGCCATCGCCGATTGTTGCAGCAGCCAATCTACCTGGGGAATCTCGGCTAATCGCGGGTGCTTTGATTGAGAATTATTCATAGCATGATAAATTTATGTTTCAATCGGTTAAAACAATTACTTCATTTGTTGTAAAAGATACGAAAATTCATTTAATAAATCAAGCAGAGAAAAAGGGGTGTAAGCCAATAATTTTGGTAATAAAAAGCGGTACACTTAATTCAAGAATTTATTTTTAAGTCAAAATTATTTCCAATCTGGCAGAATGATGAGTGGCAGAATAATTATAATAAGGTGAACTTGGTTTTGAGATTCTTTGATTTTTACAACAAAGAGGACAAAAGAGGGCGGAGAGAAAAAAATTTATTGTCAAATCTGGTGGAATTCTCTCCGCACTTTTTGTCCGCTTTTTATCATTTTGTCGGATTTTGGGGATAAAAATTTATTTTATAAATAACACCGCATGGACCTCTTTTTCCCGTGGTTCGAGGACAAATTTTTTAATCGACGAATCATCGGTGTGAGCGGTCAGTAAATTGTACACCGGTAAATCGTTCTTATTAAAATAACCGGCTTCAGCCAGCAAATTATATAATAACGGATTACGAATACTCTTCATTCCAATCCCGATTTTGTCGAGATCAATATTTTCATGAAAAAGCCCGGGACTGGTGAATTCAATGTGATCGGTAAACACCTCAATCACAATATTGGATTCGGTGTCAGAATAATCTCGATGAATAAGTGTATTGACAATAATTTCCTGAATCACCTTCGCCGGAAAAGATTTGGTATTTTGATGATCATCCCAGTGATCTTTGATAATCTCAATAATCGACTCAATCGCCCCGTTGGCACTGATTTCTCCGGATTCAGGATTAATGCCCGCCACGAAGGGCTCGGTTACTTCCATTAATAAAGAATCTTGTGACTTCGCCGGACCGCTATAGGTAATCATACCAATTTTTGCATGTTGAATAAATTTCTGGGGTTCATTTGCAAATAAAAGGACACCTGCCACCGTAGGATGATATTGCTTCCCACTTTGAACAACCAGTTCCAGATTCGTCAATAATTCGAGAAGTTTTTTATCAGCGTAAGCGGTCAGGTCGATCTGGCGGGTTCGCTGAAGAAAACCTGCCAGTCGTTGTTGGTCGAGGTCTTCAAATGAGGCATTTCCCACGGGAGAAACTTCGTAACGTAAACCCCCGCTTTTTTTTAACATTGACTGCAATTGATTGGCCGTGATTTTTCGGGTTGTTTTACCGGAGCGAACCATATAATTTTGCACCCCTTGCCAGGCGTAGTAATACGGGGATTCTTTACCGGCAAGTACTTCTACCACGCCGATGGTTTTTCCGGTGAGGGTAACCTCATAATATTTGGGTGAGATTGGCGGGAAAATCAGATTGGCGGCAATATCAGCAACACGATGTTCGATTTCATGATTAATCAATCCGACCACTTCTCCATTATCATCCACGCCGAAGACCAGATTTCCGCCGTCGGCGTTACAAAAAGCAACCAGATGTTTAGCAATATTCGGATCGTCCAGGTTTTCATCACAGAATTCAAGGTATTTACTTTTGCCCTCAATAATTAAATCAATAAGTTCATTACTGCTTTTTTTCTTCATTAGAGTCCCCTTTCATTTGATATTTAAAAATAGCTCAGGACGCGAATCAACTGGATGAAATACATTGTCAGGTGGTAAATTGCCTGGCAAAAGCCTTTGTTGGTCTTGTGAACAGTTACAAGTTTTTTAATCTCACACCCACAATTCATCGTCCTAAAAACCATATTTCATTTTTCTCAGCTCAAAAGCCTGTCGACCCCCTTCCAGAATTTTTTCAACGGGTTCTTTCAGACTTACGTCATCAATCGAGCCTTTTTTAATTTGATTTTGATCGATTCGTTCATCACTCGCGGCCAGCACAATAATCTGCTCAGCGTCGCCGAGGATGGGTATATTCGCATTATGAGTGGCAATAATGAATTGCCGTCGTTCTTTTTCGGCACGGAGCTTCTGGACAATGTCATCAAAAATGTAGCTGTTATCCAGATCGTCTTCGGGCTGATCAACAATCAGTGGATAAGGGCTTTCCATTAGAATTAAAGTCAGGATTGCGGTACATTTTTGTCCGACTGATAAATGGTTGGTGTCCTTAAAATTGGGTTGTAAGGGCGCACCGGTATTTAATGAAATTGTTATTTTCGTTGGAATCTCAAAACTTTCTAAATCCATCAAAAATTCATCGTCCATTGCCCGATAAAGTCGTTCGGCAGTGGCCGGACTAATTTGGTACTTTTCAGCGAAGTCTGCCCCTCCACGGCGTAAAGTGTCAATGAATGCGTGTAAAGAAAAATCGTCCTGATTGACAATCGTCTCCAACTGCCGTCGCTGCACGCCGCTTTTTAAATCTAACAAATGAGAAACGAACGCGTTTTTATTCCCTTCAAATTCGAGTTTTACATTTAAGATCCCGGTAAGCTGTTGATTAATCCTTTGCTCACAAAGTGCCGTTGACTTTTCATAAATGGCGTTCCGGACTTGATTCAATTCGGTTTTGTGCCGCCAACGCACCTGTTGCAGGGTAGCCAGTTGTTGTTGGTCACGCACTAATTCCCGTTGAATGACCAGCAGTTGCTCGATTCGACGTTCAATCTGAATGAGCTCGTCGGGATTAAGCTGTGTCTCCTGGCGTATTTTCCGGATTCTTTCCTGGTAGATTTCTTCCTGACTTTGATAATTTTTGTACCAGTTATTTTGTTCAGTTTCAATTTGATTTTTTAATTCGATTAATTGCCTCCCGCTTTCGTCTAACGAATGAAGCATCTGCTTCTGAAAATCCTGAATGAGTCCGAACATTCGATTTAAAATGTCTGTGTTGATTAACTCACTCGTCTCTTCTGGTGAAAGAAATGAAAAGTCCAAATCGATCGCATTTTGAAACTGCGCCAACTGCTCGGTGAAGGCAGTCAGTTTCTGTTCGAGCCGTTTGAGGAGAACCTGTTCGGATTCATATTTCCGTTTATCATTGAAATGTTCAGCAAATTGAGACGTTTGATAAATCTTCCGTTGCTCCTGGAGGCGGCACAAGTCAGCCACCTGATTTTCCTTGTTCTCGATTTTTTGTTTGAGTTGCAAAATCGCGGTTTTATTCTGGCGGAGTTCATTTAAAATATCCCCCTGGCGCTGTTCGAGTTGATCCAGTTCATTCCTGAAAAATTTTCGGATGAGTTCATATTGAAATTCGTGATTATTAGAAATCTCATAAATTTCTTTTTGACCGAAGATCTCGAGTTGCGGTAAAATATCCTGGGGCACTAAATTCAGGGGAATCCCATCTAAATCGAGGATGCGGGGATCAGCGCCGTAAGTTCGTTCAATAATAAACTGTTGCCGGAGGTCGCTGGAGTAAACGAGCAACGAGATTTTAGAACCTTTGCCAAAGACCGTTTTCAATAATTCGACTGCATTTTGTTTACCGGCCGGCGAACGCGGTTCTCCGCCTAAACCGTAACGCAACGTCTCGATGACGGTGGATTTACCAGTGCCCTTCCCCCCAATCAGGCAATTCATATTACTATTAAAATGAATTTTCAGACCATCCAGGAAACCGCCTTCCCAACCCGCCGCCTGAATCGTTGAAAAATGATTACTTTGTTTCAAACGAATATGTCGGATTCTGGATTTGGCATCCAGAAATGCCTGTTTCAGACCCTCAATTGTAGGGGAGCCGATTTTTATATACGAGGCACATTTGCCCACTTCTTCAATGGCGCGACAATCACTGGCTTCAATCACCGCCACCTGTTTATAATGATAATCAGCATGTTTACCATCCAAAATATCTTTGTGACCAGCACGTAGCATTGAATAAGGTTTGGAAATTTGCACCGCACATAAATGTGAATGACCATAAAATGTTTTTGCATTCTCCTGTTTGCCCAGACCATTATCCTGATCAAAATGGGCGGCAATCACCAGTGCGGCTGACGATTGTTTTTCCCGACCCGAATATTTTTCAGCAACCAAATTCAAGATTTCAATAAAACCCAATCGACTGGGTAAAACGCGCTTCCCCTGAAATCGGTGGCCTGGAGTCAGTCCAATTTCCGAGAGAAAAGCATCGATAACGGCGGCATTTTCACCCGGATTAAACAGCACCAATAAATGAATCCCTTCCCGTGAACTCACTTCTACGCCGGGGAAGAGAATCAGGGATTGGAAAGCGGGCTCTTTTTTAACTGTCTGATAAAGTGTTAAATAGCTAATATCATTGTGCTCGGTAATACCTAAAATTCCCAATCCCCGCTCATTGATGGCAAACGTGAAAAAGTCACGGATAAACTGTTTCTTCTCCTCATCATTTCTCAGGGGATATTTTTCTCTTATCGCTTGCCGAAAACGCGAATCAAACGGGGTGTGAACATGTAAATCGGCTAAAATGAAATTAGCGCCATTCGGGGTTTTTAATAATTCAAGCATGATAACTTCCAACTACTTAAGGAGGTGGGATTAAATAACTTTCCCTTATGAAATATTGGTGTCAAATAAAAATAACACTCTACTGGTCTATTATAAGTAAATTATTTAATCCCACCCCCTGAATTTATAGAGATGCGACCGTTGTGGAAAATTAAATGTGAAAGGAAGTTTGGCTGCGAAACAATACCTTAATGGCTGTTCAGAAAGCCAGCCGGATTGTTAACCATTCTGATTCAATCCTAAAACTAAATATATTAAATTCTAGCACGTATCGCAACACGAAATTTTAAATGACCCCCGAATTATGAAAAACGACGGATTAAATTTTAGTAACAACCAGTATTCGACGTTCGAAATTGAGCGCTTTGGATGAGATAAATTTTAGCACTGTAACTTAATTCAAACCCTTCACTGAATATCTTTTGTTAGACTTCGTTTTTTTGTCTCAGCCTGAAACATCTTTCATTGAAGCCGTTTATTTCAGCTATCGTCCTTAACAGGGAAGATTCAATAAAATATCCCTTAGCATTCAATCACAATTATTAATTAATATAAAAATTATTCTGCCATTAATTATTCTGACAGAAAAAGGAATTAACGTATTTGTTTTTGATGCAAATTTTTACTGATATTATTCGTTTGTACCTGGTTTTCACCATTTGAACTAATTGAAAATTAAAAGGATATTTGCAAATAATTTGCCAGCTTAAGAATGAAAAAATGGAGGGATATTTTTTCGAGAAAAATTTAACTGAGTTTCACGGAGTAAAGATTCGTGAAAAATTCCAATATAAAAAATAAGATCACAGCGAATTGAACCTCCGATTAAAATCCATCCGCTTTAATCTCTTTTTCAGTCAAGCCACCGTACTTTTTAATCTGCTCCCGAATTTCATCTGCTTTCCCAATTAGGACAAACTGGAGATTTTCTTCAGGAAAATATTTTTTAATAATTTCCCGTGCTTTTTCAGTGGTCATTTCATCGACATTTTTTTGAAAATTGTTGATAAACGATTCATCAAAATCATAAACGAACATTGACGTGAGTAAATCGGCCAGTCGATCACCGGTTTCATATTCGGGGGGGAACTGCCCTTTGATATAATTTTTAGCAGAGGTGAGCGTTTCCTCATCAATCCCCTGCTGATGCAACCGATTTAAAATTTCCAGCGACACATCAATCGCTTCGATGGTTTTCGGCGTACGGGTGAAACTGTTGATGTAAAAAGTACCCGCGTTTTTATAGGTACTGAATTGGCTGTACACACCATAAGTCAGGCCACGATTAATTCGCAATTCATCGTTCAACCACGACGTAAAACGCCCGCCAAGAATGGTATTAATGATCTCGACTGGGATAAAATCAGGATTACCTCGCTTAATCCCGTAGCTGCCAATCATAAAGCGGGTTTCCGTGGCGTCGTCTTTGTTTACCAAAAGCAGTCGATTTTGTTTGTGTGTGGGCAAGGTCTGTTGGGAAACTGGAGGGGAAGCCCCCGCTACCTGCCAATCCCGGAATAAATTTTCAATGGCGGCTTTCATTTCGGCGGTTTTGAAATCACCAACAACCGCCACGGCGGATTCCCGTGGCAGATAATTGGTCTGATAAAACGCTTTAACGGCTTCCACGGTGATTTGAGAAACAGTACTTTTTATCCCCCCCACCGGATTGCCGTAGACGTGGTCTTGAAATAAGAACTTTCGAAAATAGGAACCGATTACCTGCGACGGACGATCTTTGGCTAATTCAAGTTCGGTGAGAACCCGCTTTTGATGTTTTTCAAATTCAGAGGCGTCGAAAACAGGCTCAACCATAATCTCTTTGAGCAGCGGAAAGACTTTGTCCTGGTCATTCTTCATGAACGACAGCTCCACAGAGGCGACTTCCAGACCCGCCGAAGTATGATAACTCGCGCCCAGAAAATCCAGTGTTTCTTCGATTTGTTGTTTGGTATAACTTTTTGTTCCGAATAAAAGGGCTTCTGCCGTCAGTGATGCGAGACCACATTTTCCGTCATCTTTTACCGCGCCCGCCGGAAATACGGCTGAAACATAAATCAGTGGCACTTCATGTTGTTCCATTAAATAAACCGTCAAGCCGTTCGATAAGCTAAATTTATGATACGGGGGCAGCTTGAAGCCTTTTTCAGCAGCCAGGGCCGGGGAAAGCATCATTCCACTTTCTAGCACGAATAAACTGAGCAGGACAACCAATAATCGGGTTTTCATCACAACGCCTCCTCGATTTTCTTTAAAATGCCAACGGTTCGATTGGATTTTTTTAAATATTGGGCCGCAACCCGTTGAATATCGGCGACTGTCACCTGTTGATAGTCAGCGGGGGCACTAAATAATTTGGCAAAATCTCCGAAGAACAATTCATAAGTGCCAATGGTATTGGCCTTACCATTAATTCGTTCCATTTGGTGGTAAAACCCAACCAGTTTATTATTCTTTACTTTTTGCAATTCATTTTCAGTAATCCCGTCTTTAATCAGCCGGTCAATTTCAAGGTAAATCGCCTGCTCCAGAGAATCTTCCGTCACCGCATTCGCACAGGTCGCGTAAATATAAAAGAGGTTCGGATCAAAGCTTAGCGGAGTATGGGTAAATACATTGACCGCTAACTGTTTTTCATCGACTAAGGCCCGGTACAATCGCGAGGAATTTCCTTCGGAAAGAATCGAGCTAAGCAATTGAATGGCGTAGTAGTCTGGTGATTTCGTCTCCGGCACATGGTAGGCCAGCATAATTACGGGGGTCGCGACATCTTTATGCACCCAGAGCCGCTTTTCGCCTTTTTGTTCCAGTTCCTGTGTATGGACGGCGCGTGGAGGCGCCTGTGCCGGAATGGGTTCAAAATATTCTTGAGCCAACGCTTTTACCTCCGTCAGCGTAATATCACCCACCATCACCACCACACAATTATTAGGCGCATAATAGGTTTCAAAGTAACGTTGCAAGTCTTCTTTTTTCCAATTCTTAATGTCTGATTCATAACCAATGACTGACCAGCGATAGGGATGTGCTAAAAAGGCAACGCCTTTAACCTGCTCATTAAGAAGCTGCCAATTACTGTTTTCCATCCCGGTAATCCGTTCCGAGAGCACCACCCCACGTTCACTCTCTACCATTTTATCAGCGAGCGCCAGATGTCCGATTCGATCGGCCTCCAGGTCAAAAATGACTTCCATGGCACTGGTTGGGAAGAAGTCGGTGTAAACCGTTACATTTTCAGAAGTGTAGGCATTGTTCGACCCACCATTGGCTTCCATGACCCGATCAAATTCCTTGGGGCCATATTTCTGCGCCCCATTGAACATCATGTGTTCAAAAAAATGTGACAAGCCGGTGATGCCAGGATATTCATTCCGTGAGCCGACTTTCCAGAAAAGATACATATTGGTATTGGGAATGGAATGGTCTTCCAAAACCAGGAATTTCATCCCATTGGTCAAAGAAAAGCTTTTGACATCCTCGACCGTGGGTTGGGCCAAGAGAGAGGTGGTTAAAATTAAATACAGTATTAATAATTTTATAAATCGCATTCAGACCTCCGATTTCTGGTGAAAGGTTCAAATTAAATGGTTAAAGGAAATTTTAAGCTTTGTGAGTAAATATAATCATTAATGGGTAAAATTTAACATCCAATGAAGTTACTTTTGCCCCCACCCTCAAATATTTAAATTTTAAAAAATAAACCCTAAAACAAATCCCGCCCAACCTGGCGATGAATCAATCTGGTATCAATAATAAGATGTTTCGACGGTTTTGAAGCAATCCGATTCTCGATTTGATCGATGATCAATCCGATCGCCTGGGTTCCCATTTCATAAGGTGACTGGTCAATCGTGACAAAGGGAACTCCCAGACGATGCACAATATTATTATTCCCGAATTCGGCTAAATAAATATCATTCGGAATTGCCAACTGTGCTTTCAGAATAGCCCGTCCCGCACCGTACGCCACCAGCCCCCCGACGGCCATAACGGCGTCAATTTTAATCCCGGAACACAGCGCTTTTTGCATTGCCATTTCAGCATTATTAAAATCGTCGACACGACATTCTACCACCAACTCTGATAGAAAAGGCAATTTAAAATGCTCCAGACCTTTGCAATAGCCACGAAAGCGTCCTTTCGCCACGTAGAGTTCCTTCGTGGGTCCCAGAAAAAGTATATGTCGTCGGTTATTTTCGACAAAAAATTGCATGATTTTAAAGGCAGCGGCTTCATCATTAATGGTTACCGAACTGAAGTCTAATTCTTCGATAATTCGATCGTAACAAACGATGTGGATGCCTCGTTCCGAAACGGTTTTCAAGAGATCATTATTTTTACTGCCCGGAACGGCGTCAATCAAAATTCCGTCGACATTTAAAGAATATAAAAATTCGAGGTTCCGTTTTTCCTGATCGACATGCTCATCATTGACCACAATGATCGGTTCGTAGCCACGCGGCCAGGCATTTTCATAAATACCCCGAATAACTTCGGAGTAAAACGAAATTCTTAAATCCGGCACAATCACCCCTAGCAAAGAGCTTCTTTGTCGGACCAGACTCCGCGCCAGAATATTCGGTTGGTATCCCATTTCTCGGGCCATTTTCTTAACCTTTTTACGGGTCTCAGATGAAATATCAGAACTGTCGTGCAGGGCTTTCGAAATCGTCGCAGGAGTAACTCCCATCATTTCGGCCAGGACTTTCAATGTGATTTTTTTGCTTTGCAACGTCACTTCCCTCTTGCCAAACCAGATGTACCTTTTTAAGGCCGGATTGAAATGCGTACACCTAAATCGCACCTTCCTTTCCAGCACTATTTAAATTTGAAAACGATTAAGCGATCGGCTTAAAAAAATTTCCACTTGAAATTTGGAAATATTTTTATAAATAGGAATTGAGATGAATTGAAATATGTGATGTAAATATTAAATTTATTCTAAATTGTCAAGGAAAAAATTTGGGAGCTTAAAAAGCGGATTTTTTTAATAATTTTGATTTGAAAAAAAGGGAGGTGATTTAGCTTAGCTCACTTAATAGCAATATTTTTATCACGATTAGATCCGGATCACGCGGATGCAGACTTATAATTTCGGAAGTACCTTTTCAATAATAAAAATTACAAGTGACTGCTCCTTAATAAGATAGAGACTCAATCTGGCTTTAAATTATTTCTAAAATGACAGAATGATTATTGGCAGAATAATTAAACGATAAAATCATAACTGAAAATCATTCTGCCATTATTTATTCTGCCAGAAAAAAGATTACTAAAATCTATTATCCCCGTAGTAATTCATAACTTTATTTTGCCACACCCCCTTTCGCAAGCTGAACGATGCGCCCCGCCCAATTTCGTAAATCATCCAGCAAAATGTAGATTGTCGGCAAAACCAGCAGCGTAATTATCGTCGAAAAAGTCAATCCGCCGACAATAGCGCGGGCCATTGGAAAATAGGGGGGACCATTACCGCCAATTTGCGTGGTAACAATACACAGCGGCACCAGACTGAGAACGGTGGTTCCCGCGGTCATGAGAATCGGGCGCAAGCGGTCGCGGCCGGCT
>Ga0180438_10011458_pt1 | contig 10715 bp, 12 predicted proteins | sample SS_ome_12_FD_132455 | JGI IMG/M metagenome (GOLD analysis project Ga0180438, IMG submission 132455) | Hypersaline lake sediment archaeal communities from the Salton Sea, California, USA - SS_3_D_2 metaG | ecosystem: Environmental > Aquatic > Non-marine Saline and Alkaline > Hypersaline >... | reverse complement strand
TAGCCAATAGCGCTTGCTTATATTCTCTAGGAACTCTTGGCTAAAATCTTGGCATAAGTCTTTAATTAAAGAAGAAGGGTCAATAGGCTGGTTATCAGGCCAATAAGGCTGCTCACCGAAAATAAGACTCAGCGGACGAAGCCAACCTCGTATTTTTTTATCATTATCTGACATATTATTGCCTGCCTCACTCCCCTCTTATCAACCTCTCCCCGTACTCCAGTAGAACTTTAGTCCGTTCCGGGGAAGTCTTTTTTGTCTCTAGGTATTTTTTCAGAGCATCTAAAGGGGTGATTTCCTCGGCGGTGAACTGGCCGAGGCGCAGGCGTGCCTCACGTACCGTCTCCCGCGCTACGGTGGCAAAATGGGCCTCCTCCAGCGCCGCCCTGATGTCAGCATCACCTAATTGGCCTTCCAGCGATGACGGTAAAGTGATGTTCAGCCGCACTATGGCATCTTTTATTTTTTCCCCCTGCCTGTCGATAGCACCGAGCACGGTGGCGGTGGGGTCAGTTTCCTCGGGCTCCAGCGCCGCCTCAATGGTCAGGAAGCGGCGGCCCGCCACCGGGTGAAACTCGAAAGACACCCGTCTTTGCCCGCCGGCTTTTTCTGGCTCAATCTCCACCAGGTAAAAGCCCTTCTCATCATTCTCATCGCCAAAGTCGAGCCGTGACAGGCTACCGGCGTAGGCCACGGGCGGACTTTCGGACAGGACCTGGTGCCGGTGGATGTGCCCCAGGGCGATGTAGTCGAAGGCGGGGTTGGCCACGTTGCTCAGCAACAGCACGTGCTCCTGCCCGATGGTCATCTGCTTCTCCGTGCCGAGGTGAGCGCCGGCGACCCATACGTGGGCGGCGAGGACGGTGGGCAACCCGGGGTCAAGCTTGGAGACGTGATGCTCGATGGCCCCGGTCAGCGCCTGCTGCAGCCTTTCCTTAATCTGCTCGAAGTCCAGGTTCTTGGTGTCCTCGCGGCTGAGTAGAACGCTGCGTCTCAGCCACGGCAGCGAGGCTACCTGCACCGTGCCACCGCGAGTGGGGATTTTATAGATATCGGGGCGGTTGGAGACATAGACGTTTTTCACCGCCAGCGTATCGAAAATCTCGGTGCTGGTGGCCCGGCCGATGGCGTTGGGCAGATCGTGGTTGCCCACGAGCAGAAATACCGGGATATCATTCGAGGAAAGGCAGTTGATGCGTTTGGCGAACTCGCGCTGCTGGGTCTGGGTGGGCTCGCGGGTCTTGTACGCGTCCCCGCAGAAGATGACCAGGTCTACCGCGTTCTCTATGGCGAAATCGACAACTTTGTCCAGGGAGGCCAAAAAATCCAGCAGGCGTGTGGAAAGCCCCGTGGCCGGGTCAGTGCGTCCAAAAGTCTCAACACCGAGGTGCAGGTCAGCGAAGTGGAGGATTTTCATTTTTAAAAATCCTATCCCCCTGTGTCCCCCTTCCCTTTAGCAAAGGGAAGGGGGAAGTAATTAAAAGAGGCGAAGCCCCTCTTAACCACCTATTTCCCCTCCTCCTTCCAAATCTGGCCGCCCTCCGGCAGCACGAAAAGGTCTTCGCCGGCCAGCTTGGCGGCCAGCGTCTCTTTAAGCACGGCGATGGGCACCCTTATCTGGTTCATGGAATCACGCTCGCGGATGGTGACCTGCTTGTCTTCCAGCGACTGGAAATCGATGGTGACGCAGTAAGGCGTGCCGACCTCGTCCTGGCGACGGTAGCGCCGCCCGATGCTCTGGGTATCATCATAGTGGACCATCCAGCACGGCCGCAGGTCATCGTATACTTCCCGGGCCGCCTTGGCCAGGTTTTCCTTCTTGCTCAGCGGTAACACCGACACCTTATATGGCGCAAGTGATGGGTGTAAATGCAGTACCACCCTCAGTTCACCCTGGGCGATTTCCTCATCGTAGGCATCGCAGAGGAAAGCCAGCATGGAGCGGTCCACGCCCGCCGAAGGCTCAATGATATACGGCACAATGTGCTCCTTGGCCTCCTCGTCATAGTAGGTCATCTCTCTGCCGCTGGATTTGGCGTGCTGCATCAGGTCGTAGTCGCCGCGGTTAGCGATGCCCTCAAGCTCCGCCCAGCCCATGGGGAAATTGTAATCGATGTCGTAGCACTTCCTGGCGTAGTGGGCCAGTTCTTCTTCCCCGTGGGGACGCAGGCGCAGGTTCCCCTCTCTGATGCCGAGGTTCAGGTACCACCGGCGTCTCTCCTCGAGCCAGTATTCGAACCATTTATCCGCCGTGTCCGGCCGGACGAAGTATTCGATTTCCATCTGTTCGAACTCGCGGCTGCGGAAGATGAAATTGCCGGTGGTAATCTCGTTGCGGAACGCTTTACCAAGCTGAGCGATGCCGAAGGGCAGCCGTTTCCGCGTTGTGGTGAGCACGTTCGGAAAATTAACGAAGATGCCCTGGGCGGTCTCCGGTCGCAGGTAGACAACGTTGGCCTCCTCCTCCACCGGCCCCATAAAGGTCTTGAACATCAGGTTGAAGTGGTGCGGCTCGGTCAGCTCGCCGCCGCAGGAAGGGCAGCGTTTATCAGTCGCCGTCAACTCGTCGGCCCGCCACCTCAGATGGCACTGCTTGCATTCCACCAGGGGGTCGGTGAACTGCTCCAGGTGGCCGCTGGCTGCCCATGTCTGGGGATGCATCAAAATGCTTGCGTCAAGCCCCATCATGTCATCGCGCCCCTGAACGATATTGCGCCACCATGCCTCTTTCACATTGCGTTTCAACTCCACCCCCAGCGGCCCGTAATCCCAGCAGCTTGATAGCCCACCGTAGATTTCGCTGCTGGGGAAGATGAAGCCCCGCCGCTGGCTGAGCGAAACAATTTTCTCCATGGTGACTTTGCCCGGTGTTTTTTCTGCCATTAACTGTACCCCTTAATCTTTGCCATACGGTGATGCTTATTTCCTCGCCAGGGTCTGCTTTATGGCGAAGAAGAAGAGTATCCCCAGGATGATACCTCCGAGGCCCATGACAATCAGGGCAAATACCCATAAAGGCATAAGGTATATCCCGTACGAATTGTAGCTGAAAATGGCCAGCATTGCAAAGCTGAGGACGAGTTGCGGCAGGGCGACCATATTGCCCATGAGCAGAAGCATAGGTTCGGCGCGTTTATCTGCCGTCGGCTGAAAACGATTTCCCAGCCTGGTTATGGCCATAACAATGGCGGCGCCGATTCCGGTAAGCAGGCACTGCGCCACCAGCAGCCAGGCGGTGACGGCTCCGCGGCCTAGCCACCGGTCGGGCAGGCCATCTTTGAAGTGATAGGCAATATCCCCGGGCAACCGTGGGTAAAAATAGGCGGCGAGGCCGAAGGAAAGGAGCAGGACGAAAATGGGGAGAGCTAGATATCTCCAGCGGAAGGACATCATTTTGCTTTGCGGGGACGCCCGCGCTTTTTCCATCCAAGTATCTGGAGCAGATAACCAACTGCCGTCTCCTCAAGTCCGGGATGGCGCAGCGACAGGTCAGGATTGATATGGTAGTAATTGCGCCTCCCTTTGCGCTCTTTGCTGATGTAACCGGCTTGAAAAAGGTCAGCGATTATCTTACGGGTGGCTCTTTCGGTAATGCCAACGGCGGTGGAAAGCTCCAGGGCGGTCATCCAGGGATGGAGCGAAATGTAGCTTAGGACGATAGCGTGGTTGGTTAAAAAAGTCCATTCAGACATGGCTATCAAACAAAGAGAAGTGAACCATAAATCATCATTATTTCATCATGCCAGCAAAAACTGTCTTCCTTTATAACACAATTGATCCGAATAATGCAACCTCTCATCCCTCATACCGAGCCCAAAATAAATTTTATGAGCTGGCCAGTCCATAGCGCGGCTGTGCCGGTGGCAGTGGCAAGGTAGTTGATACAAAATATAAAAGCCAAGAATATTGACAAACCGCAAAGATTGTTTTATAATACGTGAATAAAACATCATCATTTATAATTCATCATTAATACTACATTATTATGGCACAGGAATCAAGGGAAATACTGAAAAATAAAAAGGAGGCCTGAAGATGTTCTGGAGAAAAAAGAAAATTGCGGCGGCTCCCGCTGAGGTAGCCACCGCGGGAACCGGTACCGCGGCCATGGCTGGTGCCTCGGCGGTAAAAAAAGAGGAAAAGTTGCCTGGGCCAAAGCCGATTCCTGAATTTTTGGGCAACCATCTCATCAAGAAAATGGGCAAAGAGGCAGCCTGGGTATGGAGATTGTCAGCGGTGACGCGGCCAAGGGCTGGTGGGGAGAAGGGTTTGAATGTCAGGATTTTCTCTGAGTATGAAGCATCGGACAAGATGGTTAAGATAAAAGACTACACCACGCTTGACCAGAACCCTAAGCTGATACTTTTCGAGGGCTGGTTCGACAAGGAAGCCAAAGCAGTCGAGCTTGAGGAAAAGAGGGTTATACCCAAAGTTACCATCCACACAGAAAAGGAAATTCAAGCGCAGGTCGCGGCGCTAACCGAAAAGGGCAGCCGGATCTATTTCTACCTGAGCGCCAGCCCGGCGTCGGGCGGCCCGCTGGGGCGCGGTGCCGCACTGATAGAGCTGAATCAGGAATATCCAGCAAAAGGACATAAGAAATATATCGTGAGCGCAGTTTCCGTGGACGGAACAGAGCCGGCGGGAAAGGGTATCAGAATGTTTGATACCAATGACCCTAAATATGTAGCTCGGTGGGTCAAGGAACGTCATTTCAAAGCTGCGTGATACTGGCGGCAAACAGGCAGGCAGACGGAAAAACAAGGAGGTGACACTATAATGGCCAAAAAACCGAGCAAACCAGGTGGTGGCGCCAGTAAACCGCCCTTTGTCACCAAGAAATAAGTAATCAGGCCGGTATAGGAAATTGTTTATCAATGGGAGGAAATTTCTCCTCCCATTGATTTCCATATTAGTTTGGGATAGTATGGTTTGTGACCACTTAGATTATTGACTAAAATTAAGGAAAATATCATGACGATGAAAAAGCAGGATATGATGAGAATGCGGCTGGAGGATGTCCCGCAAGATAAGGTGTTCTGGTGCAATGATGGGCGGGTACTGAGAAATTTAAAAGGTCTTGCTTCAGCACTCAAGGAGATGAAAAAGGATATATACTCATACCACGCCAATGCTGAAAAAAATGATTTCAGCAACTGGGTCCGTGATGTTATCGGTGATGTGGCCCTTGCCTATCAGTTGAGAAAGGCCAAGACTCGTGAAACGGCTGCCCGCTGCGTGCTGGAGAGACTGGAGTGGTTACAGGAACGGGCACAATAGTACAGTAACAAACCCATCATTGGTTTATCGGTCATATAAACCACATTGACGCTTTCCCCAGACGCCGACATTTGGGCAGATTTTACCTGCAAAAACCACAGAAGCGGGTATTGACAACGTAAATAGAATCATAATTTAATTCACTCAAGCGTTATAACCTAAACGGAGGTGAGTGATGTTTTATGATTCTAGTCATCCGGGATTCAAGTTAATTGAGCCCGCACCGGGATTTGCGGTTCGTGCTATTTCCGGAAAGAACATTATGCTCTGCGACGTTACTTTGCAGCCTTACTCGGAATCGCCGTTACATAGCCATTCATCAGAAGAGATGTCGCTGATAATCAAGGGCGAATTTGATATGAAAATCGGTGATGAAAGCCGGTTATTAAAGCCGGGTGATGTCTACCATGTCCCTCCGGGCATCGTTCATGGGGGGGTAACTCACGAGCAGGGGACGGTGATGATAAGCGTATTCAGTCCCCCAAGAAAAGACTATGCGTGAACCTGCAATTGTGCGGAATTACTTGCCAGTCATACTCAAACCAATGATTTTGGCCGGCGCACCGCCAGGACAGCCGGGATGGCTATGGCGTACAGAGACAGCATGATGATGAACGCCCAGTGATAGGTAGCCATGGTGTCATACATGTATCCCGCAAAGAGGGGCCCGGCAGCAACGCCAATGGCCTGGGCAAGAGATATCATGCCTAAGATGGCGCCATAGGAAGCCTGCCCGAAGTTACGGTTGACCATCATGGCCAGGGTGGGTAACCAGCCCCCGGAACCCAGTCCGAGAACGATGGCGTAGAGCCAGATTATCACCATGGGTGCTCCCGGCTTTATTAATATGAGGGCAACCGTGGCGATAACCAGAAGCACAAGGCTGATGGCACACGCCTGTTTGGCTTTAATTATATCGCAGAGCCAGCCGAAGAAGAATTTACCGATGGCGCTTCCCAGGCCAAGTCCGGTAACGGCACTGGAGGCCAATACCAGGGAGAATCCTTTATCCTGGAGGTGAGGCACCTGGGCCTGGATAACACCCATGGCGCTGAAGCCATTGAATAAGAACGCGGTGCATAAAAACCAGAAGGCGGAAGTACCAATCGCCATTCTCAGGCTGAGGCCCCTGGTGTCAATATGTGAAGCTTCCAGTCTGGCGATGTTTTTGTCGTAGACTATCCCATCAGGGTTGAGCCCCATATCTGACGGTTTTGTTCTGACCACGAATAAAGCAAGCGGCATGAGGGCCAGGTTGCACAGTCCCAGGGCGGCATAGGATATTTGCCAGCCGAAGTTGGGAATGAGAAAGCTGCCGATAAGCGGTGCCAGTACCAGTATGCCTATGCCGATGCCGGTGGACATGATGCCGATGGCGGTGCCGCGGCGCTTCACGAACCAGTTAGAGACCATGGTGCTGGCCGGAACCTGACCGATGGCGGCATGGCCGATGCCGATAAAAAAGTAGGCGAGATAAAAGTGCCACAGACCTTGCAGGGTGTAGAGTGATGCAAAACCCAGGGCGGCAATCAGAGACCCACCGGTGATAACGCCTCTTACCCCATAGCGGTCCACCAGCCAGCCGACCAATGGCGCCGCGAGGCCGGTAAGCAGATAGTAAATGGTGAAGGCAAGCATGATTTGCCCCCGGCCCCAGCCAAACGCAGTCTGCAGATTAGTGACAAAAAGGCTAAAAGCGCCGACACCGCTGCCGGAAAAAAGGCCAAGACATAAAACGGAAATGGCCACCATCCAGTAGCCATAGAATATTCCAGATTTTCTGGTGGGTGTGTTTTTTTCTATATCGCTCAAAAGTTCGGTTCTTTCTGATTAAATGTCTGATTGTGCCGGGTGGTTTTTTGCCGAGATTGCGCTTACATACGCAATGGCGTATTCCTTTGAATGGGAAAGGCTGACGGCAATCTCATCTACGCCCAGTTCGTCGGCCTTGCTTTGTGCCCTGCCATAAAGGTTTACCCGCGGCTTGCCACCGGGCTGGGATAGGGTCTCAACTTCCCGCCAGCTAACGCCGTTCCAGCCTGTACCTAGGAGTTTCATTACCGCCTCTTTGCAGGCGAATCGGGCTGCCAGCGAAGATGGCTTATGGCGGTACGCCGCCAGTTCGGCTTCAGTGTAGACACGCCTGAGAAACTTGTCTCCCCAGCGCTCCACCGCCTCTTTAATACGACCTATTTCAATGATATCGACGCCGATGTAGTGTGACATGGCAGACTCACCTGGCAGACCCGGTTAATTCCTCAAGAAGTCCGGAACAGAGGTTATGCAGCAATGCGGATAGAGCCTGGGTGGGCAGGCTGCTGAACAGGGGGGTCACGGATACATGACCGTGGTCCACGGCCCAGACGTCCGTTTTCCGGTCGCGGCTGCTGCCCTGTCGCTGCCGCACCAGCCAGTAGTAATTCCGCTTGCCATCACTTCCCTCGGTGACGGTGTTGATGTGGCTCTCGTTGGCCAGTTTGGTGACCTGGATGCGGCCGATTTTAGCCAGCGGCACGTTGGGTACGTTGATGTTGAGGAATAAGTTTTTAAGTGGTGGGATGGCGTTGATACGCCCCGCCAGCAGGGTGGCCAGCCTGGCTGCGGTCTGGAAACAGCCTTCACTGTCCCGCTGGGTGGAAACGGCGATGGCGGGATGGCCGTGCAAATAACCCTGCAGGGCGGCGCTCACCGTTCCCGAGATATAGATATCATCCCCCAGGTTCATCCCCCAGTTTATGCCGGAAACAACGAGGTCGACCTTGTCTTGGATAAGGCTGCCCAGCGCCAGCAGGACGCTGTCCGATGGCGTCCCTTCCACGGCATACGCTTCCACACCCGGGACCACCGGACTGACCCGTCTTATCCGCAGCGGCTCCCAGAGTGTCACCGCGGTGCCGCTGGCGCTCTGCTCCCTGTCCGGAGCCACCACCACAACCTCGGCGATGCTGGTCAGTTCCCGTACCAGTATCCACAGGCCGTCAGCAAAGATGCCATCGTCATTGGTTACCAGAATCTTCATGGGGGGTCTTTAAAGTTTATCACAGTGGCGAATTCATCGGCAAACGCCTTGGTTGGTGGCAGTATCTGATTGTGCTGGTTGTACTTGTTGATTGCTTACCCGTGTGGTAACATAATTTTAAACAGATACAAAAGGGTTGCGGTTGTGCGTCACCCCTGACTGTTTATATAATATCAAAACATGATATCGCTCGAGAGTTCGTTTTAATTAGTTAAACGTGGAGAACAAGATAAAGCTGACCATAAATGGCAGGGAAATAAGCGGTCGTCCCGGCATGACCATCTTGGAGGTGGCCCGGGAGAACGGCATCGATATTCCCACCCTGTGCTATATCCAGGAGCTGCCGCCCATTGGCGCCTGTCGGCTTTGCGTCGTTGAGATGGAAGGCTCAAGAACGCTGGTCGGCTCCTGCCATACGCCAATTGCCGAGGGTATGGTCATACAGACCCACTCGCCCAAGGTTATCGCCACGCGCAGGGTGCTGGTCGAACTGATGCTGGCCAGCCACCCCGATGCCTGCCTGATATGCGATAAGGCCAATATCTGCGAGCTGCGGCGGATTGCCGCTGACCTTGAGATAGGTCTGCCCCGCTTCCGCACCCGGAAGCACTACTTCCCGGTCGAGGACGAGAACAGCAGGATGGTTCGCGATATGTCCAAGTGCGTGCAGTGCCGGCGGTGCGTTATCGCCTGTAAAAGCAAAGGCGACGAACCGCTTTTCGGCATGGCCTATCGCGGTTTCGACAGCAAAATTATTCATGGCTATGACCAGCCGCTGGGCAGCGAAGCCTGCGAGGACTGTGACGCCTGCATCGAGATATGCCCGTCTGGGGCGTTGAGAAAGCCAAGAAGAGTGGGAGAAGAGAGGGCGGCTAAAGCGCTTATCATCAAAGGCTGAACCATCGGAGATGGTGAAATGGCGGGAAAAGGAGTCATAACGCCGCGGAAAGACCGGGCCGAGCTTGTGGTTCGCCTGCAAGAGGCGCAGCAAAGGTACGGACACGTGCCGGAAGAGGTTATGGCGGCGCTGGCCGATTCACTTAATATCCCGGTCCACGAAGTCTATGGCGTCGCCAGCTTCTATTCCTTTCTTACCCTGAGGCCGCTGGGCAGGAACGTTATCCGGGTCTGTAAGAGCCTGCCCTGCTACCTGAAAAGCGCGGAGATGATAATGGAGGCGGTGCAGAAGGAACTGGGCATCGGCCTCGGTGAGACGACGCCCGACGGCAGGTTCACCTTCCAGTTGACCAACTGCATCGGCCTCTGCGAGCATGCCCCGGCCATGCTCATCAATCAAGACCCTCACCTTAACCTGACGCCGGAGAAGATAAAGCAGATTCTGAAATCGTACCAATAGTTAAGGAGGCGAGTCCGTGCCGCAGCAGCGGGTGGTGCTGAAAAACTGCGGGGTAATCGACCCCAAGCGAATCGAAAGCTTTCTGGAAAACGGGGGATTCAAAGCCCTGTCCAGAGCCCGCCGTGAAATGACCCCGGAGCAGATAACCAACGAGATAAAGGCTTCCGGGCTGAGGGGTCGGGGCGGGGCTGGCTTTCCCTGCGGCATCAAGTGGGATGGTGCCCGCACCGCGCCCGGCGATGAAAAATATGTCATCTGCAACGCCGACGAAGGCGAGGTGGGCACGTTCAAGGACCGTTACATCCTGGAAAAAGACCCTTTCACCCTCATCGAAGGGATACTCATTGCCGGGCATGCCATTGGCGCCAGACAGGGCTATATCTACCTCCGTGCCGAATACCACTATCTCCTCGACCATCTGCAGGGCGCCATCGACCAGGCGAAGCAAAAGGGATTTCTGGATGGCTCAAGGCTGGAAATCCGCGAAGGTGCCGGCGCCTACATCTGCGGCGAGGAGTCGGCGCTGATGGACTCCATCGAGGGTAAAAGGGGGGAAGCGCGCTATCGCCCCCCATTCCCCACCACCGCCGGCCTCTGGGGCCAGCCGACCATCATCAATAACGTGGAAACGCTGATGAATATTCCTTCGATTGTCTTTAACGGTGCCGCCTGGTTCAGCCAGATAGGCACGGAGAGAAGCAAGGGCACCAAAGTCTTTTCCGTCAGCGGCGACGTAGCCAGGCCCGGCGTGTACGAGATGGTGCTGGGCAGCCCGCTGCGGGAGCTGGTGGAGGAACTGGCCATGGCGAAGGACGTCAAAATGGTACAGCTCGGCGGGGCTACGGGCAGGATATTGCCTTACGACAAACTGGATACGCCCCTGGCCTTTGAGACGGTGCTGGGGGCGGGTGCGGTCACCGTATACAACCAGAGCCGTGATGTTATTGACATTGTCTATCGGACCATGGAGTTTCTGGCCGAGGAGTCCTGTGGCAAATGCACCCCATGTCGTCAGGGGACCGAGGTGATGGCCGAGGTGCTGGACAAGTTCCACAAAGG
>Ga0180438_10011457_pt1 | contig 10716 bp, 6 predicted proteins | sample SS_ome_12_FD_132455 | JGI IMG/M metagenome (GOLD analysis project Ga0180438, IMG submission 132455) | Hypersaline lake sediment archaeal communities from the Salton Sea, California, USA - SS_3_D_2 metaG | ecosystem: Environmental > Aquatic > Non-marine Saline and Alkaline > Hypersaline >... | reverse complement strand
GCGCCAGCGGGTTGGCCCTCTGGACCTGCTCCGGCTGGCTCACAATTGTCGGCACCACGTTATCCCCGGTGGGCAGCTCCAGCGGCACCAGCAGCGCATCGACCAGCTTTTTCTCCAGCAGGCCGGCCAGAAACTGCCGGATTGACCCCAGCACTCCATCTCCCGCCGGTAAACTTGCGTATCTCTCCATATCCATACCTTAATCTTGACCTTAAATTGACCAGTCTTCCCGCAGCGGATTCGGCCCCAGTTTCCTGATTGATTCGGTCACTTCTCTCATGGTGCGGGCAAACTTGGCGCCTTCCGCAGCGCTTATCCATCTTACCCAGACCCGGTCATCCTCAAGTCCCAGGGTCTTCAGCATCGTTTTCAGTATGGCCATCCGCCTTCTCGCCTTGTAGTTTCCGGAGACATAGTGGCAATCGCCGGGAGTACATCCCCCCACAATCACGCCGTCAGCCCCACCCAGCAGCGCCCGCAATATGTAAACCGGATCCACCGACCCGCTGCACATGGTGCGGATGGGACGGATATTGGCCGGATACTGCATACGGAGCGTGCCGGCAAGGTCGGCGGCGGTAGCCGTACACCAGTTGCAGAAGAAGCCCACGATTACCGGCTCAAACTCTTTATCCTCGGCCACTCTATTACCTCCTTATCACGAAAAAACGGCATCTAGCAACGAAAATACCTGACTGTCCCGGAACCCCCTCATTTTGGCGGCACCGCTGGGGCAGGCCACCACACAGGCCCCGCAGCCCTGACAGAGTGCCACCCGTACCACTATCTCATTGGTCTCCTCGTCTCTGGCTCTGGCGTCGTAGGGACAGACGGTAATGCACATCTCGCACTTACGGCACAGTCTCTGCACGACCTCGGAGACCATCCTGCCCGCTTTAAGATGCTTCGAGGTCAGCAGAGATACCGCTCTTCCGGCGGCGGCCTGCGCCTGGGTGATAGTCTCTTCGATACCCCGGGGCGACTGTGCCAGCCCGCAGAGGTAGATTCCCTCTTTCAGAAAATCTGTGGGCCGGAATTTTTCCTCCGCCTCCCGGAAGAAGCCATCTTCATCCGTCTCCAATCCCAGGATACCGGCGAGCGGCCGGTTATCATTCGGGACAATGCCCGTGCTCAGAACGAGCAGGTCGGGTTCAAGCACCAGCTTTCCTCCCAGAACAGGCTCGGCTAGCTCCATGATTAACTTCGCTCCGTCCTCTTTCACCTCCGGCTTGTTATCCAGCCCGTAGCGTATAAACTGCACACCCTTTTCCCGCGCCAGCGTATAGTACTGCTCTTTGAAACCATAGCTCATCACATCCCGATGGAGAACGACTATTTCGATGCCGGGATTTGCCTCTTTCAAGCTCAAAGCATTCTTAATTGCCTCCGAGCAGCAGACACGACTGCAATAAGGCCGGTCTTTGTCCCTGGAGCCGACACATTGTATCATAACGACTGAACCCAGCCCGGCCGGGTCGAGCTCGCCGGAAGCAAGCCTCTTTTCCAGCTCACGCTGCGTGAGCACCTTCGGGCTTTGACCGTACAGATATTCTTCGGGGCGGTACTCTTCACCACCGGTGGCGACGATAACGGCACCGATTTCCAGCACGTCTGTGATGTCGTCTTTCTTCCTGATACTGACCCGGAAATCGCCGGCGCAGCCGCTGGCCGCCACCACTTCCGATTCCAGGTGAAGGTGGATTTTGGAGTTGTTGCTCACCTGCTCCACGGTATCTTTAAGCAGTGACCGGGTATCGCCGCTTTCCAGCGTGGAGCACAGGTCCTTCAGGTTTCCGCCCAGCTCCGGCGATTTTTCGACAAGGTGGACTTCGATGTCGTGCCGGGCGATGGACAGGGTCGCCATCATGCCGGCGATGCCGCCGCCGATGACCAGCGCGCCGGCTGTTACCGCCATCAGCGGCGCAGGCGGATAGTCTGGCTGCCTGACATCCTCTACGGCCATGGTCAGCAGGCTTTTGGCCTTGGCCAGAGCGGCATCGGGCTGGTCACGGTGCACCCAGGCCATGTCTTCCCTGAGGTTCACCACCCTGATTTTGTCTGGCGTAAGTCCAGCCCCGGCAGCAAATTTATCATCAATATATTTATTGACACGCAGGCCACAGGCACCCAGCACCAGACGGTTGGCCTGGTGCTTCTTCGCCTGTTTTGCCACCGCCTCCAGGGTCTCGTCCGAGCAGAAGTAGGGCACCTGTTCCACGTGAACGACGCCCGGCAACTGGCCGATGTAATCTGCCACCGACCCAAGGTCGAGCGCGGAAGCAACTTCATCGCCGCAGCCGCACAGAAAAACGGCAATCTGCGGCGCTTCCTCCTCTGACGGTGTTTCCGCCGTCTCCTCTGCTGCCAAGCAGGCAGAAGGTGTGTTGAGCCATCGCGTCGATTCACCGGCAGCGGCTCCGGATTCAATTACCGTATCGGTGATATCCCTGGGGCCAGCAGCGCTGCCACATACGTATATTCCATCCCGCGATGTCTCTGTTAAAGAGAACGGACGCGTCTGGCAGAACCCCCACCGATTGGTCTCCACACCCAGGACCTGACAGAGTTCCTGGAATTCCGAAGCTGGCGTCTGGCCAACGGACAGCACGACCATGTCAAACTGCCGCTTGACCGGTGCGCCATCATCAGCCGCCACGGTAAGCATAATGTCGTGGGTCTGAGGGTCTTCTTTCACCACCGGGACGCGGCAGCGGGTGAAGTGCACGCCGACTTCATCCCTGGCCTGCTCATAGTAGCGATGGTAACCCTTGCCGAATGCCCTCAAATCCATAAAAAAGATATGGACATCTGTATCAGGCCAGGTCTTTTTAATGAGCGCGGCCTCTTTCACGGCAAACATGCAGCACGCTGCGGAGCAGTAGTCCCTTTGGCGGTCCCGGGAGCCGATGCACTGCAAAAAGGCGATCGACGCTGGCGTTTTGCCGTCCGAAGAACGAACCAGCTCCCCCCCAGAAGGTCCGCCCGGGCTGAGCATACGCTCCAGCTCGATGCTGGTTATTACGTTGGGATAGCGCCGGTAGCCATACTGCGTGGCCAGGCGCGGGTCAAACTCCTCGAAGCCGGTCGACAGGATGATGGCGCCCAGCTGTAGCTGCCGGGTGCTCCCTTTCTGCTCCAGCTGAATAGCCCTGGTGGGGCACTTGCCAACGCATTCTCCGCACCGGGTACAGTTCTCCCAGTCTATGGCATACCGGCGAGGAGTGGCGTACGTGTTGGGCACATCGATGGCCTTCTTCCGCCCCAGCCCTTCGTCGAATTGGCTTGCCACCTCGATTGGGCAGGCCTCGGTGCAGAGCCCGCAGCCAATGCATAAATTGTAATCCACGCCGGTGCTCTTCGTGGTTAGCGTTGCTTTGAAATCACCCGCCTTGCCTTGCAGGTCGGTCAATTCCGTGTTGAAAAGCAGTTCGACCCCGGGATGTACCAGCCCGCGCCGCAGGCAGAACTGAGAAGATAAATCTTTATTCAGCGTGGGGAGCATCTGGCACAGGCTGCAGTGGTTGTCCGGGAACCACCTGTCCATCTGGACCACGGCGCCCCCGATGCCCGGCTTCCGCTCGCAGAGATAGACCGTATATCCCGTCTCCGCCAGGTCCAGGGAGGCTTTTATCCCGGCCACCCCGGCCCCGATTACCAGAACCGCTTCTGACTTGGCCATTTTATCAAATCACACGTATTCCGCGGTGGCGATATCGATTACCTCGAAAAACTGCCGGGCGGTCCAGTTCCGGTGCTGCATCGCTCCGGAAGGACAGGTGACCGCACAGGCGCCACAGCCGTCACATATCGCTTCATTTACCCGGGCCACTTTCTTCACCGGGTCGAGTTCGATTGCCTGAAAGGAACAGATGTTAACGCACTGTCCACAGCCACGGCACACTTCCGGGTCAGCAAAGGCAACGGTGGGCTCGTGGAGCAGTTCCTTGCGGGAGAAAAGGGAGAGGATTTTGCTCGCCGCCCCGCTTGCTGAAGCGATGGTATCGGGCAGGTCCCTGGGCCACTGTGCCGTCCCGGCCAGGTAGATGCCGGCGGTAAGCGTCTCCACCGGCCTGAGCTTGATGTGCGCTTCGGTGATGAAGCCGTACTGGTCAGCGATGATGTTGAGCTTCCTCGCCAGCTCTTTGGCTCCCGAACTCGGCACCATGGCGGTGGCCAGCACCACCAGGTCGGCGGCAATCTCAACGCTCTTGCCGGTCAGGGTATCGGAACCCCAGACCTTGAGCTTATCTCCGTCCCGGAATACCCTGGAGACCCTGCCCCGCAGATAGAGCACCCTTTCCTCGTCCACCATTTCCTTGACATATTCCTCATAGCCCTTGGCATCGGAGCGAATATCCATATAAAAAACGTATGCCTGGCCCTGGGGAACGGCCTGCTTGTAAAGCAGCGCGTGTTTTGCCACATACATGCAGCATACCCGCGAGCAGTATGACACGCCATGCTCCGGGTCGCGCGAGCCGACACACTGCAGGAAAACGACCTGCTCCGGCATTTTCCCATCGGATGGTCTTCTGACCTCACCAGACGTCGGACCGGAAGGTGAAAGCAACCTCTCGAACTGCAGCCCATCGATTACGTCCGGGTCCGCGGCGTATTCGGCGATGCCGGTACACGGGAAAAGCTCATAGCCCGTGGCCACGATAATGGCCCCGACCTCCTCCTCGACTACTGTGTCCTCCTGCTGGAAATCGATGGCGTTCTGGGAGCAAGCTTCCTGGCAGGCCTGGCACTTGTCCCCGCCGAAATGCCGGCAGGTCTCCCGGTCTATTACCGGTCGCTGCGGCAGGGCCTCAGGAAAGGGAACGTAGATGGCACCGCGTTGCGCCAGTCTACGGTTGAATTCGGAAGGAGTCTTAACGGGGCAGCTTTCCAGACAGAGCCCGCAGTGGTTGCACTTCGCTTCATCTACAGACGTCGCTTTACGCCGGATGCTCACCTGAAAATTGCCGACGTATCCGGATACGGCCTCCACTTCTGAGTAGGCGTAAAGCCTGATATTGGGATGTGAAGCTATCTTTGCCATCATAGGTGAAACCAGTCCCGGTAGAACATCGCCGGTCAGGAACGTCTCCGATAGCTGCGCGGTATGCCCGCCAATGCTGGGGCTTTGCTCCACCAGCACCACTTCGTAGCCACTATCGGCGATGTCCAGCGCAGACTGCATCCCGGCCACCCCGGCCCCGATTACCAGCACCCTCTTGGTCAGCGGTACCACCAAAGGGGTAAGAGAGATATTGCGCCGCAATTTTTCCATTACCGCCTTGATGATGGCGACCGCCTTTCTGGTGGCCGTCTCCTTATCGGCGGCATGGGGCCAGCTGCACTGCTCCCGTATGTTGGCAACCTCACAGAAGTAGGGATTAACGCCTTCCGAAGCCGCCAGTTTGCGAAACGTCGTCTGATGCAGAGAAGGCGAGCAATTGCTCATGATAATGCCGTCCAGGCCCTTTTCTTTGATTGCCTTTCGCACCAGCTCCTGGCCCGGGTCGGAGCACATGTAAATATAGTGCTCGGCGTGGGCTACGCCGGGGTAATCCTTTATCTGCGCCACCACCTGCTCCACATCCACCGTGCCGGCGATATTCAGTCCACAGTGGCAGACAAAAACGCCGATTTTTTTCTCTTTCATCGTTTTTCCGCTTTTTCCAGCACCGGCTCCTGCCTTGAGAAGAGCGCCAGCACTTTGCTCGCCGCCCCGCTCCCCTGCGCCACCGAATCGGGGATATCTCTGGGGCCCTGGGCAGTCCCGGCGATGTAGATGCCCGGCACCGAACTCTCCAGAGGGCGGAGCTTGCGGTGGATTTCAGTGATAAAACCATGCCCGTCGGTATTTATGCCCAGTAATTGCAGCAGCTCCCTGGCCGCCGGATTCGGTATCATGGCCATGCCCAGCACCACCAGGTCGCAGGACAACTCGATTCTCTTCCCGGTCAAGGTGTCCGCTCCCCAGACTTTGAGCTTATCACCGTCCCGGAATATCCTGGAGACCCGGCCCCTCAGGTAAAGCACTCCATCTTCTTCCACAGCCCGCTGCACGAACTCCTCATAACCTTTTCCGGTGGTTCTGGTATCCATATAGAAAATATACGCCTGGCCATCATGGACGGCGTGCTTGTAAAGCATGGCCTGTTTGGCCAGATACATGCAGCACACCCGGGAACAATAAGGGACGCCGTGCTCGGGGTCGCGGGAGCCCACGCAGGAGATAAAGGCCACCTCTTTCGGTTCTCTGGCATCGGACGGCCTCAGCACCACCCCGGCGGTGGGACCGCCGGGAGAGAGAATGCGCTCAAATTGAATCCCGTCCAAGATATCTGAATCCGGCTCAAACTCCGATATCGCTTTAACCGGGGTCAGTTCAAAGCCGGTGGCCACCACTATGGCCCCGACCTCAAATTCCTCATAGCGGTCATCCAGCTTGTGGTTGATCGCTTTTCTTTCACAGGCTGCCTCACAGGAGAGACACTCGCAGCAGCCGGCGCAGTTCAGGCAGCGTTTGGCTTCGGCAACGGCCGTTTTCTCGTCAAAGCCTAGCTCCACCTCGGCAAAGGAGCCTTCCCGCTGCTTGAGGTCGAGGGTGGGCATGGCTGCCCTTGACTTCGGCAATACTCCTTCCTTGGAGACCTCTTCGACCTTGTTAAGCTGCCCGGGCCTTCCTTCACGCATGTCAGCCCCATTCAAATAGCGGTCGATGCTTTCCGCCGCTTCCTTACCGGCGGCAATAGCCCGGATAACATCCGCCGGCCCGGAGACCATATCCCCGCCGGCGAAGACACCGGCCATACTGGTTTCAAAGGTGACAGGGTCCGCGGAAAGGGTACCGCGCTCGGTAAAATCAAGCCCTTCGGGCAGGCCTTTCTTGTCCATCACCTGGCCGATGGCGATAATGACATTATCCACATCCAGAACGAATTCCGAGCCTTTGACCGGTACCGGTCGCCGGCGTCCGCTGGCATCGGGCTCGCCCAGTTCCATACGCAGGCATTCGATGCCGGTAAGCTTGCTAGCCTGGCCCAAGACCTGTGTCGGCGCCGCCAGAATATGGAGGCTGATACCCTCCTTTTCCGCCTCGTCGACCTCTTCGGCAACCGCCGGCATCTCATCTCGGGAACGACGGTAAACGATGGTCACCTCGTCAGCGCCCTGGCGCCTGGCCACCCTGGCGGCATCCACCGCCGCATTGCCTCCCCCGATGACCGCCACCCGCCGGCCCAAGCTGACTTTATCTCCGGAATTGACCTGCTTCAGGAAATCAAGGGCATGGATTACCCCCGGCGTGTCCTCACCGGGTATGTTCATCCTCTGGCTCATTCCGGCGCCGGTGCCCAGCAATACCGCCCGGTACCCTTCGTTAAAGAGGCTGCCCGGGTCATCCACCTGGCTGTTCACCCTGATTTCAACGCCGAGTTCCTGAATGTAATCAATCTCGTTATCAAGCACGCCCCTCGGCAGCCGGTATTCCGGAATTCCATAGCGCAGCAGGCCGCCAGCCATGGGCATAGCCTCAAATACGGTTACCAAGTATCCTTTCCGGATCAGGTCATAGGCACAGGCTAGGCCCGCCGGCCCGGAGCCAACCACCGCCACCTTCTCCTGTCTTGTCTTTTCGACAGGAGTGGCCTGCTCTCTGCCTGCCTTCAGCTCGTAATCAGCAATGAATCGTTTGAGCGCCCGGATGGCCATGGACTCATCGACAGTCCCCCGCTCACACTCCGTCTCACAGCGATGAGTACAGACCCGCCCGATTACCCCGGCGAAGGGCATGGTCCGGCGCACCACCTCCAGAGCCTCCGGGAACTTGCCCTGGGAAATAAGGGCAATATAGCCCTGGGCATTCACACCAGCCGGACAGGCAACCCGGCAAGGTGAGTGCCCCCTCTTCTCCACAGTAAAGACGGCAGGTACCGCCTGACCGAATGGTTTGTAGATTGCCTTCTGCGCAGCCACACCGCGCTCGTATTCGCTATATACTTCCACCGGGCAGACGGCGGCACATTCTCCGCAGCCAGTGCACTTGTCCCACTCCACATAGGGGGTCTTTCTTCTGACCCGCACGCTGAAGTTGCCGACCTTCCCCGAGACGCTTTCCACCTCGGAATAGGTCAAAAGCCTGATGTTGGGGTGCTGCCCCACCTCCACCATCTTGGGGGTCATGATACACTGCGGACAGTCAAGGGTAGGGAAAACCTCTGAATACTGGAGCATGTGACCGCCAATGCTGGGCGTTCTTTCCACCAGAATAACTTCATATCCCGCATCGGCAATGTCCAGTGCCGCCTGGATGCCAGCCACCCCACCACCGATTATTAACGCCTTTCTGGCGATGGAACCATCTATGCTTCCCATTGTTTTTCCGTATAGTGATTAAGCGACCACTTTCCGGCTCTTAAGTAGAAAAAAGGGGTCCCCATAGCTCAGTTCAAAATGGCAGACTTCCGGGTCAATGCCCAAGGCAACAGCCAGAAGCTGGGTGAAATAGAATACCGGCATGCCCTGAAAATCGCTGTACCGCTGTACCAGTTCCGGCTGTCTCTGCGTGAGGTTGAAATGACACAGGGGGCAGGTCAGGACAATAGCTTCCGCACCGCACCTGATTGCCGAGCTCAGTATCTCCCCAGCACGCTGGGTTATGAAATCAGGGTTGCCCACAATCTGAAATGAGCCGCAGCATTCGGTGGCGTAGGGGAAATCAATAGCCTCGGCACCCAGGCTTTCCATCATCTGATGCAGGATGGTCGGCCTCTCCACCTGGTCAATGGCCACATCCTGTGGTCGCAGCAGGGTGCAGCCGTAATATGGCGCCACTTTCAAGCCCTGCAACGGTATTTTGACCTTTTCGGCCATCGCCTCCCAGCCGACCTCGTCCCGCAGCACCTCCAGAAGATGCAGGACTTCCACTTCCCCGTTGTAGTCAACCTCTTCCTCCATAAAGTCGTTAAGGGTCTTCCTCTTTTCGCCGTCATTGCGCACCAGCAAATTCGCCCGCTTCAGCGTATGGTAGCAGAAAGCGCACAGGGTAACCACTCTATCGCCGCCCTGTTCTTTGACGCGAATGAGATTGCGCACCGGGGCCAGATGATGGGCCAGGTCGTCCTCAGCCAGCGAATATACGGTGCCGCAGCAGTTCCAGCGTTCGATTTCGGCCAGCCTGATGCCCAGGACATTCATGGAGGCGATGGCCGAATCCTCCAGACCTTTCCCCGTGGTCTTCAATGTGCAGCCCGGATAGTAACTCAGGTCCATAATACCCCTCAGGCAGTGTGCTTGCGGAAGCTGCTCACCAGTGCTATCTGCGGAAGTTCGCCGATGGTATCTTTCGGGATGTTTGCCGCGCCTACGTAGTCGATATTCTTTCTCAGTGTGATGAGCCTTATGGCCTCCATCACCCGGCCCAGGTCAACCCCGCGCGGACAGCGCACGGTGCAGGTAAGGCAGGAGGCACAGAGCCAGACCGTCTTTGACGCGGCGATATCCTCTTCCAGTCCCAGCTGCGCCAGGCGGATAATCTGATTGGGCAGCAGGTCCATGGCAAAGCACATGGGGCAGCCAGCCGAGCACTTGCCACACTGGTTGCAGGCTAGAAGGTCCTGTCCGGAAATTTCGGTTACTTTCTTGACGAAGTCACTCTGCAGCGTCCGTGAAGATATCTGAATCCTCATCCTAAAGCCTTGTTCCAATTCTGGCCGGAGCCAGAAAGCCACTTATGCTGAGCTTAAGGTGTATTTCGAAATAATTCAACAGCAATCTGAGGAGTAGTCTGATGTAAACGGTTAATCCACCTTCCGGTGAATCTCTGTCCCAGCATATGCCCTCATTTTAACAAATGAAAGGAAAAAAGCAAAATCCAATATCCCAGCCGAAAAAGCTTAATAATTGCTTTCCTCTATCTATAATTACCCCGCTGAACTTGTGTGTATATTTCCAAATCTTATATAATAGTTGGGCAGTCAATGAACAGGGTTGAGATATATCGAGGCTGGTGCAAGCAATGCGGCATCTGCATCGCCTTCTGTCCCCATCAGGTCCTTGAAGCCGATGATTCAGGCTATCCCGTAGTAAAAAATCCCGAAAAATGTACCGCCTGCCTGCTCTGCGAGATGCGCTGTCCCGATTTCGCCATAGTGGTGAATAAAGATGAAGAAAGCCGCCAGGAAACAGGTTCTCCTGCAGGGAAATGAAGCCTGCGTTGAAGGCGCCCTGATGGCCGGCTGCCGTTTCTATGCCGGCTATCCCATCACGCCGGCAACGGAGATTATGGAGATTATGACCCGGAAAATGCCCGAGGCCGGCGGCGTCTTCATCCAGATGGAAGACGAAATCGCCAGCCTGGGCGCGGTAATCGGGGCTTCGCTTGCCGGCAGCAAAGCCATGACCGCCACCAGCGGTCCCGGGTTCTCGTTGATGCAGGAGCATATCGGCTATGCCAGCATGGCTGAGGTGCCCTGCGTCATCGTCGATGTGATGCGCGCCGGGCCGAGCACCGGCCTGCCCACGCAGCCTTCCCAGAGCGATGTCATGCAGGCCCGCTGGGGAACTCACGGCGACCACCCCATCATTGTGCTCGCCCCTTCCTCCGTCTACCAGTTTTTCGAGCTCACCGTGCAGGCTTTCAACCTCTCGGAGCGGTACCGCACTCCCGTCATCCTGCTGGTCGATGAACTGGTGGCACACATGAGGGAGGGGGTCATCCTGCCG
>Ga0180438_10011456_pt1 | contig 10716 bp, 8 predicted proteins | sample SS_ome_12_FD_132455 | JGI IMG/M metagenome (GOLD analysis project Ga0180438, IMG submission 132455) | Hypersaline lake sediment archaeal communities from the Salton Sea, California, USA - SS_3_D_2 metaG | ecosystem: Environmental > Aquatic > Non-marine Saline and Alkaline > Hypersaline >... | reverse complement strand
CTTGAAACCATAATCTACCTCCGGTTACACGATGTAGCAGTTACCAAAAATAAAAGCCCAGCAGAGCGGTCCCAGCCACCCTTCTGGGCGTACACACGAAAAAACCTCCACTAGGAGGCATGCAGATGAAATCTACTATCAGCAAAGCCATCCTTTCCACAACGGGGGGCGCAGGCGTTTCCCCCTGCACCGTATCGGCTACCTGCCATGCCATCGGGGTTTAGGCGCGGCAACTCGGAAAGCTCGTATTCAGTTTTAAATCGTTATAATTATAACACGGATTTTAAAATCTAGTCAATTAACACTATTGACAAAGATGGAAATACCTGTAAAATGTTTGAAACCGCTATTCGCTCATCAAGCATAAAATACAAGGGAGGAGACGGCGATGGACAACAGCGAGATCATAGCCCTGGTTATCGGCATCCTCAGCATCCTGTTCGGCATCCTGGTGATAGTCCAGCCGAGGATATTGGCCTACCTGGTAGGGATCTACTTCATAATAGTGGGCGTCCTGGGTATCATCCGGGCTTTCTTCTAGCATCCCGCGACGTACCCATAGCTTAAACGGTCTCGGCGGGGATGCCCAGCACGTGCTCCCTCGCCTCGGCGGCGACGAACAGCGAGCCGGTGACGCAGACGAGGTCTTTCGCACCGGCCATCGACAGGGCGCTCTCGACCGCGACCCCTACGTTTTCTGACGCTACGCCCTCGATTCCCTGTTTTTTCAGTTCGTCGAGCAGCGGCTCGACCGCCAGCGCCCGCGGGTGGCGGGAGCGGGTGGCGATGACGGCGCTCGATACCGGCGCCAGTTCAGCTATCATCCCGGCCACATCCTTGTCCGACGAGGCGCCGATCACCAGTATCAAGCGGTCGTGGTCGAAATGCTCCGCAATGGCCTCCTTCAGCCGCCGTGCCGAATCGGCATTGTGGGCGGCATCCACCATTAAGACCGGCTCCCGCTTCAGCACCTCCAGGCGCCCCGGCCAGCTCACCCGTGCCAGCCCTTCAGCGATGGCGCTCGATTCGACCCCCAGTGCCTCCAGCGCGGCGACGGCGGTGGCCGCGTTCTCCAGCTGGTGCGCCCCGAGCAGGGGTATCGTAAGCTTATAGCTGCCCTTCGCTCCCTCCACCTCGAACGTTTGACCCGACGAACCCGCTGCCAGCTTCCTCCACTTCACGTCCCGGCCGACGGTCAACAGTGTGTTTTCGTTTCGATGGCAGGCGTCCTCTATCGCCGCGGCCGCTTCCGGATGCTGAGGCGCGCTTATCACCTGAGCCCCCTTCTTGATGATGCCCGCCTTCTCCCCCGCTATCTGCGGCAGCGTGTCGCCCAGCACCTCAGCATGGTCCCGGCTTATCGAGGTGAGCACGCAGACCTCGGGCAGTACCACGTTGGTGGCGTCCAGCCTTCCCCCCAGGCCGGTCTCCAGCACCTGGAAATCGGCGCCCTGCTCATCGAAAAACGAGAAGGCGACGGCGGTCAGTATCTCGAAGGTGGTTAGCTCACCGTAACGATGGCGCCGGTTCACCTCCTCGACCGCGGGCCTGGCCCTGCCGACGAGACTGGCGAACGTCTCCTCATCAACCATCTCGCCGTCTACCGCCACCCGCTCGCGGAAGGTGTGCAGGTGGGGGGAGGTGTACAGCCCGGTGCGATATCCGGCGGCCGACAGCGCGGAGGCGATCATCGCCGCGGTGCTGCCCTTGCCCTTGGTGCCCGCTATGTGGACCGTCCGCGGGGAGAGGTGTGGGTTGCCCAGCGTCGACAGCAGCTCCGCCATGCGCCTCAGGTCGAAGTTGGCCGCCGAGTATGCCGAGCCGGGCAATTTCTCGAAATCGGTGAAGCTCAACAGGTAGCGCAGCGATTCCCGGTAGTCCACAGGGGGTATTATATCATGTATAATATTACTTACCCATGTTTACCCATCTGCACGTCCACACCGAATACAGCCTCCTCGACGGGCTGTGTCGCATCGAGGACTTGATCCTGAGAGCGCAGGAGCTGGGCATGGGCTCTCTGGCGATCACCGATCACGGCGTGATGTACGGCGCCATCGAGTTCTACCGCAAAGCCCGCAAAGCCGGGGTGAAGCCCATCATCGGCTGCGAGGTGTATGTCGCCCCCCAGGGGCGGCAGTCGAGGAGCCCCGCCGACAAGAGCCCGTACCACCTCACCCTGCTGGCCAGGGACGAGACCGGCTACCGCAACCTGCTTCAACTTACGACGAAGGCCCACCTCGAGGGTTTCTATTACAAGCCGCGGGTCGACCGGGAGCTGCTGGAGCAGCACCGCGAGGGGCTGGTGGCCCTCTCCGGCTGCCTCCAGGGCGAGGTGCCGCGCCTGCTGCTGGAGGGACAGGGAGAGGAAGCGCGCGAATCGGCCCAGTGGCACCGCGATACGTTCGGCGAATTCTACCTGGAGATACAGCGGCACCCCATAGCCGAACTCGACCGGGTGAACCCCCTGCTGATCGAACTCGGCGCGGAGCTGGATATCCCCATCGTCGCCACCAACGATGTACACTACATCCGGAAGGATGACTTCCGCTCCCACGAGCTGCTGCTGTGCATCCAGCGCAACACCACCATCCATGACGACAAGCGCTACAGCATGGGCCGGAGCTTCTACCTGATGAGCGAGGAGGAGATGGCGGGCCTGTTCGCCGACATCCCGCAGGCGCTGGAGAACACGCAGCGCGTGGCCGACCTGTGCAACCTGGAGCTGGAGTTCGGGCGGCTGCTGCTGCCGGAGGCGGCCACCCCGCCGGGCAGGACCGCCGATGAGCACCTCGCCGAGATGTGCCGCGAGGGGCTGAAACGACGCCTCGGCGAGCCGTCGCCGGAGGCCGTCGCCCGCCTGGACTACGAGCTGAGCGTGATAAGGGAGACCGATTTCGCCAACTATTTCTTCGTCGTCTCGGACCTGATCTCTTTCGCCCGGGAGCGCAAGATCGTGTTCGGCGTGCGTGGCAGCGCCGCCGCCAGCCTGGTGCTGTACGCCCTGGGCATCACCGACATCAACCCGCTGGAGCACAAGCTGGTGTTCGAGCGATTCCTCAACGTGGAGCGCAAGGAGATGCCGGATATCGACCTCGACTTCCAGGACGAGCGCCGCGAGGAGGTGATATCCTACGCCGCCGGCAAGTACGGGCCCGATTGCGTGGCCCAGATCATCACCTTCGGCACCTTCGGCGCCCGCGCGGCCATCCGCGATGTGGGCCGCGCCCTGGCCATGCCCTACGGCGACGTGGACCGCGTGGCCCGGCTGGTGCCGGCCAGCCCCCATATAACGCTGCAACAGGCGCTGGACGAGAACCCGGAGTTCGGCCAGATGTACCGCGACGACGAGGGCGTGCGCCAGCTGGTGGACGACGCCCGCCGCCTCGAGGGCACCGCCCGCCACTCATCCACCCACGCCGCCGGCGTGGTCATCTCCAAGGAGCCGCTGACGCATCACGTGCCCCTGCAGCGCCCGACAAGGGGCAGCGAGGGGGCTATCGCCATGACCCAGTTCCCCATGGAGGCCATCGCCGAGATCGGCCTGCTCAAGATGGATATCCTGGGGCTGGCCAACCTTACCGTGCTGCAGAAGACCATAGAGCTGATATCCGAGACCAGGAGTATCGACATCGCCCTCACCGAGATACCGCTGGACGACCCCAAAACCTTCGAGCTGCTGTCCGCGGGCGAGACCACCGGCGTGTTCCAGTTGGAAGGCTCGGGTATGCGCCGCTTCGTCAAGGAGCTCAAGCCGTCCTCCTTCAGCGATGTGGCCGCCATGATCGCCCTGTACCGCCCCGGCCCGATGCAGCACATCGCCACCTTCATCAAGGCCAAGCAGGGCCTGGAGCCGATCAAGTTCCCCCACCCCATCCTCGCCGAGATACTGGAAGAGACCTACGGCGTCATCGTCTATCAGGACCAGGTGCTGCTTATCGTGCAGGCCTTCGCCGGCTACAGCCTGGGGGCGGCCGACATATTCCGCAAGGCGATGGGCAAGAAGATCGCCGGGGTGATGCAGCAGGAGCGGCAGAACTTCATGGACGGCGCTGAAAAGAAGGGCTTCTCGCCGCAACTGGCGCAGCAGATATTCGACCTCATCGAGCCGTTCGCCGGCTACGCCTTCAACAAGGCGCACAGCGTGAGCTACGCCATGATCGCCTACCAGACCGCCTACTTCAAGGCCAACTACCCGGCGGAGTTCATGAGCGCCCTGCTCACCAACGACATCGGCAACTCGGACAAGATACGCACCGCCGTGGGCGAGTGCACCCGCCTCGGCATCCCGGTGCTGCCCCCGGACATCAACCGCAGCCAGGCCAACTTCGCCATCGAGCGCGCCGACGGCGGGGACTGCATCCGCTTCGGGCTGGCGGCCATCAAGAACGTCGGCCTGGGGGCGGTGGAGCCGCTGATAGCCGCCCGCGGGGAGCAGGGGTTCGACTCCGTGGCCGACTTCTGCCGCCGCGCCGACCTGCGCTCGCTGAACAAGCGCGCGCTGGAGAGCCTGATCAAGGTGGGGGCGCTGGACCCGCTGGGCGAGCGCGGCGCCCTGCTCGCCGGCATCGACCGCATCCTGTCGCTTGCGCAGCGGGAGAAACAGCTCAAGGAGAGCGGCCAGTCCACCATGTTCGACCTGTGGGGCGAGAGCGTGCCCCTGCCCCTGCCCGACCTGGAGCTGGACGGTGGCGGCACCACCACCGCCGAGAAGCTGGCGTGGGAGCGCGAGCTGCTGGGGACCTACGTCTCCGAGCACCCGTTCAGCCGCCTGGCCTCCACCCTCCCGCCCAACGCCACCCTGTGCGGCGAGATAGAGGAGGGCATGGCCAACCGGGAGGTGGTCACCGCCGGCATGGTGTCATCGGTGAGGCACCTGTACACCAAGGACGGCCGCCCCTTCGCCGTCGCCGTGCTGGAGGACCTCGACGGGCAGGTGGAGGTCGCCGCCTGGCCCGAGGTGTACGACAAGACAAGCGAGCTATGGGAGGAGGGCGCCATCCTCTCCGTGGAGGGCAGGGTGAAGGTGCGTAACGACCGCGTCAGCCTCAACTGCGACCGCGTCGTCCGCTACCAGCCCGGCGAGGAAGCCGCGCCGCCGCCCAAACCGACGCCACCGAAGTCGGTGCGACGGCTGCTGATGAGCATGGCGCAGACCGACGACGAAAAGGCCGACGTGGAACGCCTGAACCTTATATTCGCCGCCATCAACGAGTACCGCGGCACCGACGAGGTGCGCCTGCGGGTCACCGGCGGCAACGGCACCAAGACGCTGCGGCTGCCCGGCGCCGGCTACTGCCCCGAGCTGCACGCCCGGCTGGCCGGCATAGTGGGCGAGGGGAATATAAAGGTGGAATGAGGCGGGCGGTAAAGCACGGGTCTTCAGAGCTTGACCAATTGGACAGAATAGCGTATTGTTGTTCACATACTAGAAGTAGTGATACAGTTACATATGCATCATTTTCTGATTCTAGAAGATGTTTTCATAATGAAAATATGAATCATTGATGTGAGTTGCGTATCTTGATCTAAGTAGGTACTAGATTATGGAGGGAATCTAACGGTAAGGAGGACACTATTGTGAAAGCGGATCAAGTGCACCCAGAACTTTCTTTGCATGAAATCGACGATTTGAAGCATTCTCTGGAAGGCGCCAAGAAAGATCAATTGCGGGAAGTACAAAAGTGTACATTAAAGATTTTATCTGGTGAACCTAAATTAGAAGGATATTATCGAAGCATACACAATCGTAATGATGTGAAATGTATAGATAGCATAATAGAAAAGATACATGCTCGAAGACGGGAAGGAGATCTATCATTCAATTTAGACTGCGTCGAGGACCTAATTGGGGCACAGATGATATGCCCGTATGCAGATGATATCGCACATATTTTAGATTGGTTGTATAGCCAACAGGGTGGCCGACATTTCTTTGAAATACTTACAACAAGAAGCGCTGCCGAATCTGAAAGACAAAGAAGAGAGCGCAATACTGGATACAGAGCCTATCATGTTTGCTTAAAGCTTAAATCAAATACAATAAGAGATAACCAGCTACCTAAAGAATCGCAGAAGTGTATTTACGAATTACAAATCAAGACCTCTTTAGAGGCAGCATGGGATGCGCAGAGTCATGATGTGACTTATAAGCCGAGAGATACTGAGCCTGATCTAGCTGAACATATGAAATTAATAAGCCAAGGTTTGGCTGCAATAGATGGGCAGACAGTACTATTGCGCCGAAGGATCAGAGAAGAGCAAGTCGTGCGTCAGGAGTTAAGAGAAGTAGCGATCCGTCTATTTTTCTATGTTAGCCTTGGAGATCAAGAAAAAAGCCAGCTAGGATTCCCCAAAAAGGATGTTACATTATGGGACGATAATGATATTAAACCAATAGAGCAAAACTTGCTTAACCTACATAGAGGTAACAAAATTGACATTCCTTTTGCTCTTGGCCAAGCTTTAGTCGCCCTTAAAAATGAAAACCGATATGAAAAGGAGCGTGCTCTCAGTGCTGCTAGTTATCTAGTCCAAATGGCTAGTCAAAGAAGAAATAAGAAAAATTTGGTTCGGGCACTATACAATAGAGCGTTGATTAGATGGGCCTTCCATAAAGCTGCATATGCCGTACAAGATATGCGAGAAGTATTGGAAATGGAAGATAATCTAGGTAATAAGAATACTTTTATATATTATGTCTGTGAAGCCTATGGTCCTAAAGATTCAGATATAAAAAGGGCGTACCAATATGTTGAAGATCTAAAAAAAGATTGTGGCACTGCTGACAAAGGTCAGAAAGTGGGGATACTAGATACGTTAGGTAGATTTGCAATCACTTTCGGGAAAACTATGGAAGCGAAAAAAGAGGGGTTAGATTATATAAGCCATGCAGCAGCATTGGCTAAAGATACACCATTGGAACCTTTAGTTATGGCTTTCCAGTCATACCACAATTATCTATATATTAGGGAATTACCAAAGGTTACAAAAAGAGAGTGGATATGACTTTACTATGGCTTGCCATTAGGATACATCGTCTCTTCCCCTTCTGACATACAACTAAGTATTAAATTGTATATCATCATATCATATGATGTCAAGAAATGCAGAATTTCGGAAGTTGGCAAGCATATCCCCCCGGTTGTTACTAAGAGATTGGGTGAATTAGCTGATACTATTTAGCCATTGCATGGTGGATTATAGAAATTCTTTATATCCTGTTCTTCTGCCCTTCTTCCCTCTTCGCCTCCATAAGCACCATGTGCGGTTATGTGTGTAGCACCTTCTCTTTTGATACAATGCATTCTATGATGATCGTCAAATCGTTCATTTAGATTGCCAGTTTCGCCAATATAGATAGGCCTAAATGTACCAGGCTGAGTTTCCTGCGCAAACACATAGTTACCTGGCATCTCATCAAATTCAATGCCTATCTTGAAGATACCATAGTGATACGTTTTGCCAGATTTACCTTTCCAGTCTATTGATTGCATGGCTCACCCCCTTCAATACATATTATATCATATGCAAAAATAGGTTATTCAAAATGACCTACTACCAGAATTTCAAACGCAACAAGTTCTAAATTGTGGTATAGTAAATTCTTCATTAAAGTTCCACTACAGTACAAGTACTAGTTCTTCAGCATCCCGCTTTGTTAACCCGGCGCGGCTCAGATAAAGGCGCCGATGCCAAGGGCGTCTCGGGCGATGATGAGCTTCTGGATCTCAGCGGTTCCCCCGAAAACGATCGGGCCCATGATGTCGCGCAGGTAGCGTTCTACGGGGTAGTCATCGCAATAGCCGTAAGCGCCGTGCAGCCGCACCGCATTGGTAGCCGCCCGGAGCGCCGCCTCAGAAGCATAGTACTTGGCTATAGAGGTATCTCGCGGAGTGGCCAGGCCTTTATTCTTGAGGTCGCCGGCGCGGTACACCAAGTACCTTGCCGCCTCGCTTTCCACGATCATGTTGGTGATTGTCTCCTGCACCAACTGGAAGCTGGCTATGGGTTTGCCAAACTGCTTGCGCTCCCGGCTATATTGTACGCAGGCATCGATGCACCCCTGAGCTGTGCCCACGCAGGCAGCAGCGATGGTGAAACGGGCGTTATCTATGCTGGACAGGGCGATACTGAGGCCCTGACCTATTTCGCCTATGACGTTATCCTCAGGGATGCGGCAGTCCGTCAGGCTCAGTTCAGCCTCGCTGGCAGCACGCAGCCCTGTGGTGTTGGTGATACGCTTGCTGGCGAAGCCGGGGGTATCCTTCTCTATCAGGAAAAGAGTGACGCCCTGTCCCTTTTTCTTCGTGTCTGTCCGTGCTGTGATCAAGGCGATGTCTGCCGTAGTGCCGTTAGTGATCCAGATCTTGTTGCCGTTGAGCACCCATTGGCCTTGGTCAAGCACAGCACTGGCCTCGATAGCGGCAGCATCACTGCCAGCATTGGGCTCGACAGTGGCGAAAGTACCAAGCAGCTCTCCGTTGACCAGGCGAGGCAGATATCTCTGTCTCTGCTCCTCACTGCCCCAGTTCTGGATTGTCATCTCGATCAATGCCGTCTGCACTATGGGAACGGTGATACACAGCGACCACCAGACGCGTCCGAATTCCTCGCTGAGCAAAGCATGACCGATATAGTCAAGCCCGATACCACCATATTCCTCGTTCACCATTCCCCCGAGCAGCCCCACAGAAGCCAGATTCTCGATTACCGTACGGGGGATTCTCCTATCGCGTTCACTGTCTTTAATAATCGGCACCACTTCGCGTTCAAGGAAGTCTCGCGCCAGCTGGCGCACCATCTTTTGTTGTTCATTCAGCTCGAAATCCATACTTTCCCCCTATTTGCGAAGTTGTCCTTTTCTTACCTGCTCTATCATAATACTCTATCCAGCGCAGTACTCTCATGCTACGGTAAAACGCGGTGCGGGCGGCTCGGCGCATCCGGCTCGCGCCCATAGTATCAGCGTCCCGTATTCTACGGCAGCCTCGTTACGCTGTCAAACGCTCTCCATCATGGGCTCGTGTTGAGGTATAGCGGGCATGCTGCTATACTACTGGGACTGAATCACAGAGGCATCGACAGGAGAGGGAAGCGCGTCTATGGATTTCGTGATCGGCGTTATACTGGCACTGCTTGCCGGCACTATCACCAATCTCGGCTTCCTGTTACAGAAAAGAGGCGTCAACAGCATCCCGCTGGACCAGCGCGGCAAGGGATACATACGCAGGCTGGCCAGGAAACCCGTATGGCTGACCGGCATCGCGTTCCAGTTCGCGCTCGGAGGGGCGCTGACCTTCTTCGCCGTCAAGTATATCGGCCCGTCCTTGTTCCCCGGGCTGGCGGCCTTCGGCCTTGTAGTGCTGGCCCTGGGGTCCGTGCGCTTGAATCATGAATCCCTGAATAAGGTGGAGATCGCCGGCATCTTCATCCTGATAGGAGGCATCGCCCTGGTCGGTTCCAGCGGGCTCCAGATCGAGCAGGAAACCGCCCTGGCGGCTGTGTCCGACGGGCCGACCATCGTGCGTATCGCAGTCTTCACGGTACTGGCCATGGCCGTCTGGGGCGGCCTGCATCTGGCCTCTTACAGGGTCAGCAGATATCGGGCCGCGGTGATGGCCTTTTCCAACGGCATCGCGGCAGGGATGATCTTCTTCTGGTTGAGCCCGTTGACCGCGACCATGCCTGTGGTTTTTGCGGGCGATGGCGACACCACCCAGATAATAATGATGATCGTCTCGGGAGTAGCGCTGGCGATCTTCGGGATACTGGGGCCCTGGCAGTTGCAGATCGCCTTCAAGCACGGCCAGGCGAGCAACATCGTTCCCGTGGTGGGCATCACCCAGCAGACCGTTCCCGTGATAGTATACTTCGCAGTATACGCGCTGCCCCTGCCGAGCACGATGTCGGTCTACTATATCTCGATCGGGGTTTTCCTGATAGTCAGCTCCGGTTTCCTGCTGGGCCGCAGGCAAGCCGAGACCCTGGTACAGCCGGCCGAGGCGGTGGCGGCCTCCGACTAGCTGCGCCGCGACGATACTTATCGCCTTCCGATGACACCACCGGCTGCGGCAAACCGCCGGACCTTGACCGATTCTCATATTTCGGCGGCTGTTTTTACGGTTTGACAACAGGACGTGATGGGCATATCATTCATCCATCGGGGAGATAAACGAGATGCGGGGTCGGCTCACCACAGGTTGATATAGGAAATCTCGGGACTGAAAGGGGGATATCCAGAATGGGTATGACAGTCTACAATCCGGATGGCACAGTCGCATCGGTGTTCCAGGGCATACAGCGCGACGGCAACAAGCTGGTCTTGAAGCAACTGGCTCTGGGAGTGGCGCCGATGGACGTCATCATAACGCCGGAAGAGGGGCTTAAGTCGCTGAGCCTGGGGATGAGCCTGGGGCTTCTCACGTTCATCCTGCTCTTCCCCTATTTCTATTTCAGCTACCGTGGTGAAAAAAAGAGGAAGGCTGCAGTTGCAACACCGGACCAGCCAGAGGCTTGATCCGGCAGGTCACACCTGTCTATCTCGTTCCATCAGCTGCTGTCGCACGAGATTCCGTTTCGTTCGCCCGGCGCGTTCCGATGACCCTACCAGCCGCGGGAAAACGCCGTGCGGGCGGCGCGGCGCCCCCGGCCCCTGTTGCGGGGCTCCTCGACCTTATCCGGCCTCCCTGATCTTCTCTCCCGGTTTCAGGGGTT
>Ga0180438_10011455_pt1 | contig 10716 bp, 25 predicted proteins | sample SS_ome_12_FD_132455 | JGI IMG/M metagenome (GOLD analysis project Ga0180438, IMG submission 132455) | Hypersaline lake sediment archaeal communities from the Salton Sea, California, USA - SS_3_D_2 metaG | ecosystem: Environmental > Aquatic > Non-marine Saline and Alkaline > Hypersaline >... | reverse complement strand
TGCTTGAGTTCCTCGTTGGCTTCTGCCGGTCAAACGAGACGGTACAACGGGCCGCAGGTTTCTGGCCGAGTACACTACATTCAGATTCTCCCGAACGGGCCGATACCGAGTCGTGGCCTTACTGGAATGAACAAGCCGCCTCACAATCCGCTTTTCGACGGACCCAGGCCCACTCCCCAGAGACGTGGTTCGACAACGAGTACCAGTGCCTCCCCCATAGTGATTGTTGTGGAGCCTCGCGGCCGTGCGACCTCTGCGACTACGCCCAGTGTGACGAGAGACTCGCGGAGCCGGGTGATACGTTCTACGCGAAGTACCGGCGGAACCGGGGCCACTAGCTACGGCTACGGCCCCGTCACAATCCACAACCCTTACGTGAAGTGAACACCGTGATCGCCGACTGCATCCCAGCGGACGTCCGCTACAACATCATTATCGAACTCGTGAACTCCGTTGACATGGATGATCTGGCAGCCTACCTGCCGGGCGGGTTTGGCGACGAAGAAGCTCGCCGCAAAGTGGTCATCGATTTCATCGAAGAAGCCGCCGAACAACTACTAGATTGGAGCAGCAACATATGAGCAGCATCAACCTCAGCTACGACAAACTTTCCTCCGGTATGCGAGTCTCTTTCGTCGTCCGCGACGGAGGCATCAGTGTTCCTTTCGTGACATCTGAAGCCTGGGAAGGGAAGCCTTTCAACGTCCTCAACGAAGAGGAAGGCACCAACATTGAGAAGTGGCCAGAGACCTACAAAAACTTGGTGATCGTGCAGAACCTGTTGACCCACGCCATTCGAGAAGCGGTCGAAGAGGAGCACCGCGTGTACGCCCCTCGCTCCGAGTGGGTTCGCAGGAAAGACCTCGCCGACCTGAAGCAGAAGCACGACCTCATGAAGAAGCAACTGTTCGGCCTTCTCTACGGCGGAACTCAACCAGCAACAGCAGAGGCAGCAGACAACGATGTGGAACTTTCGTGGGATGACCTTTCTCAAGAGGAAAAAGCAGCAGCCCTCGTCCGAACCCTCGGAGATGGTACCGTGGGTACCGTCGATGGAGGAGATGCAGGACTCGATAAACCGATTACTGAAGCCCTCACCGACGAACAGTTCGACGCCGTCGAGGAGGCAAAACGCCGTGGATAGACGACGCATCACAGTCAAGCAGTTGTGCGACATCCTCACCGAGTACGATGACCCGACCGTGGTCGAGTTCTACGACTGTGCTGAGGAGATGTGGATCAAGGAAGTCGATGTAGTCGAAGTGGATGGTATCGTTAAGCTCGTGAAACTTGAACTGGAAACCTTTTCATGCCTCCGCTAACAGCCCACGACCTGGAGATCATTACAGGCTCAGTGCCTGAAGAGTCTGAGGTCGCGTTCAACGCCATTGTGGACAATGGCAAGCGTTACATCACCGGCCTGAAAGTCGTTCAATGGATGACGAACGAGGACGGCACTTTGTCAATCTTACTCGCAGAGGTAGAATAATGTTCATTCGATTCAACGATACTCTCATTCGTCGCAGCACCATCACTGGTGTCTCCTCTATACTTTACCCGAACAAAGGTGCCCGAATCCACGTTCGAGCAGACGGGGCAGAGAAGTCAATGTATTACGACATCGCCATGACCGTCGATGAAGTCGAGCGCAAGCTCACTCTCTTCCCTCGACTCCGTCGAGCCTTCCGCTGGTTGAACAGGGCGTAACCATGAAGTACGAACAGTTCGAACAGATGTTGCTTGATATGAAGAATCATATCAAAGAGTGTTACGGGCTCAGCGACGACGACGTGATGAACGCCGACGTCACCTTCTGGCAGAACGGCTGGCCGCTATCGTTTCAGGCCGTCGAGTCAAATTACAAGCTGCCTGAACTCAGGCGCGGCATTCTGAAGACCATGGGTGAGCTAAAGAAGGAAGGCAAGCTGGAGATCAGTCTGGAGTTCGAATAAGTGGATTCGAAGAAGTTCCGCAGCAAGCACGGCCCCGAGTACAAAATCCAGGCCAAGTTCATCGAGTACCTGGAGACTCGCGGCTGGAATGTCGAACGCATGATCGGGAACGCCCTACAGATGGGTATCCCTGACATCTATTGTCAGCACCCGAAGCATGGCGTCCGGTGGGTGGACCTGAAGAACCCGCTCGACTACGAGTTCACCATTGCCCAGCGTATCAAGTGGCCCATCTGGGAGGCGCACGGTGACAAGATATGGATCATCACCGGGTGGTCAGACGAGGAGTACGACAAGCTGTTCGCTCCTCCGAACTGGCGCGACTACTGGAAACCCAAGTATGATGAAGACCCGATAGACGAGCAGATGCAGGAACTATTTGATGAATACGAAAACGATCTTGATTGACCTGGACGGAGTCATCGTAGACTTTGTCACCGCTGCCTTTGAAGTCTTTGGAGTGTACGCCGGACACTTTGACTACCCGACCGAGGCAGGCTTCGATGTACTGGCCGCTCTTAACAAACTGAGGGAGTTCGACAACGCTGGCAAGCCGATCTCAAGCAACGAGTTCTGGAACGGCACCCTGGCGATAGAGTCTTGGTGGCGTAGCTTGAACCCGTACCCCGGTGCCATTGACTTCGTTAACGACCTGTGCAACATCGGCGACGTCTATCTGGCCACCAGCCCCACCCTGGCTCCTCAGTGTGCCTCAGGAAAGATGCTGTGGATTCAGGACCGCCTGCCGAAACTCGGACGCAAGTTCATGATAGGTTCCGCCAAGGAACTCATGGCCCGGCCCGACTCGATCCTGGTTGACGACCGGGAAGCCAACTGTCAGAAGTTCGTCGTGGCCGGTGGACAGGCTGTGCTGGTGCCGCGCCCGTGGAACTACTACAAGTCGGCTGGCCCTGGCTGTGATTACTGCCCTCACACTTACGACACCCTTTACAAGCAGATCGCTATGAGGTGTGGACAATGAGATTCATCGCAAAGTACAAGTACACAACCTTGGCCGTCGCCGCCATCCTATTGATAGCCAACGGCTTGCAGATACAAGAGAGGTTCCCAGAGGACCCTTGGAATTATGTGGGATGGAACGTGGAACTGGCAGGCACGATCATCTGTCTGTGGTTCGTCGCCCGATTCGTTGTCTGGTGTCTTGAAGGATAAATAATGAAACTGGTTTTGCTTAACGGACCCAACCGATGCGTGGCAGCCTCACTGGCCATGATCACAAACCTCAGTATCGAAACTATCGTGGAGGAACTGTTCACCGACCTGCGGAAGCCGTTCGAGCCTCCGTTCCAAGAGTTCGAGAAGGTCCCGTCGATGGTGGAGGTTTGCGAATGGATGCACAAAAATCAACTCGGCTCACTGATGCCGTTCCCCAAGGCACCCACCTGCTCAGTCGCCATAACCTGTACGCCTGTCCCGGTTTACGAGAATGCCGAGGCCGCGTGGCTAGATCACATCGAGTTCGGATCGGGGCTATTGGAGGGTGAGACCGGCCGACTGGGACACATGTGTGCCTGGGATGGCTACCGAGTATTTGACCCTCGTGGCTACCGCTACGAAATCTGGGACGCCCCGCAGTTCGACTTCTCTCCTCACACGTTCTGGTTGCACACACGATGACAGCATCTCTGATTCGCCTGACGGCCAAACAAAACGAGTCGGTGTTCGTTGACCACCCAGTGCTCAAGGGCGCTCCGAGCTTCACAGAGGCCGATCTGGAGCCTCTCACGGCGGCTGTGATAGAAGACCCCAGCCGTGGCGACGAACTGGTGATGGCTCTCCGGTTCTGTGTGAGCCGGTGGGTGGGACGCTATCTGTTCTACTGGTCCGAGACGTACAAGTATCAGGATGAGATGGTCAGCGAAGGCCTTTGCGAAATATCTCGCTTAGTTTCGGAACTTTCATTTGACTTATTGGCTGGGCGTGGTATACTTAAAGTAGCGTCGCAGCGTATTAAACACGCTATAGAGAAACTACTTAATGAGATTCGATTTACGGCGGCTCGAGGTTTCACCCAGCAACGGAAAGGATGTGCTCAAGGCGAGGACCCTGTATATCTGTACACCGAGTGTGAGGTGTCAGAGTTCAACGAACCGGCTGACGAGGACGACATTTACAAGCGGGACATTATCGACGCCATGGGTGCCATCGAAGCCAAGGACGAGATAGACGCTTACCTGCTGTGTCCTGACTACTGGGGCAAGACTGAGAAAGAGATGGCCGAGCTACTGGACGTGTCCCAACCGACAATTCACTATCGTAAGAAGCGGCTTTACAACGAGTTCCTAAAACTGACGAGGTAAGAATGAAACGATTCCATCTGTTTGTCACCGTGCTCCTGCTCACCATCGTTGCTTGCTTGTCCGCCCTGCTGGCGCATCAGGAAGTTTATGTGGCCATGTGGGAGAGTAACGTACAGTGCGCACAGACCTACGCCGAGCACAACCGCAAGCTGGCCATCGCGCAGGAGTACAGCTTCGAGGCCGTAGCCGCCGCCCGTATGCTGGCCACCGAGAATGGAATCCTCTGCGAACGGGACGCCAAGATGTCCGAGATGATCTCCGGGTTTGATGAGGAGAACATGCGTCTTCGAGCTTCGTTGGCAGAAGCCGTGGACAAGATGGAAGCCCAGCGCCTGGAGTTCGAAGCCTTGCTCGATGAAGCCAGCCACCTCCGCTACAAAGTGGCCGTCCTCGAGCGAGCCCTGGAGATGGCTCAGAAGAAAGATGAGGACTGATGTACGAAGTCACCAGCACCCTTGACCAGTTGCTTTCCTCAATGGTCAACGCCTGTTATTTTGTGTTCGTAGGATTTTGCATCTTGTGTGTCGTAGCGATTGGCTACGAGGTCATCAAGACTTGGAGAAAACCGTGAGCGTACTTCCCGAAATGCCATCACTGTCAACCTGTCTGGACAAGTACCTCGAGTGTGAGGTTGTGCCCGGTGTGGTTGACACGGTTGACTACCGTTACTTCGCCGACTTCTCAATTCACAGTGAGGACTACGCGAAGATGACAGCCGACGAAATCTTCCTTGGCTACTTCCAGCCAGCCCTCAAAGAGATCGCCAGCCGCATCAACGCCCTGGACGCCCCAGTGTGTACACGGGCCATGAACCTGCCCGGTGCTGGCGAGCCTGTGGCTGGCTTCCGCTGCTGGAAAGGACGCATCCCGGTCAACGTCTACATCATGCGGCTGCAAGGTCCTGACCGACACCGCTTCATGATCGACACCATCGTTAAACCAATGCCGGAGGAGGTGTCTGATGGCGAGGCGTGAATTCCTACAGCTTGCTAAGAAGTTCGAGTTCGGCAAACACGATCCGTCGGGCATGTTGCTGTCCGAGAAGTTGGACGGCACCCGAGTCTTCTGGGACGGCGGGATCACCCGTGGCCTCCCGACCGAGTCGGTGCCATGGGCCAACATCATGGACCCGAAGAAGCCCGGCGAGCGGAAGAAGAAGATCAAGCCCATAGCCTCCGGCCTGTGGAGTCGCTACGGCAACCCCATCGTCGCCCCGGACTGGTGGCTCAACCAACTGCCGCAGATGTTTCTCGACGGTGAGTTGTTCGCCGGGCGTGGCCAGTTCCAGTCGCTCCGCTCCATCGTGGCCAAGGACGTGGCTGATGCCGACGCGTGGCGGGATGTAGAGTTCGCTGTCTTCTCCGCACCGAGCGCCAAGCAGGTGTTCCAGCGGGGAGAGATTAAGAACCCGCAGTACCATCTGGAAGTCGATCCTCTGACGATCTCAGCGTTCATCGCTCAGCGTCGCGAGGCTGGTGTGTGTGAAGAGTTCAAGCACAACCCAGGCTCCACGTTCATCGACGAACTGAACCACCTCCAAGAGGCTCTGGGCGGCGGCGGACTCTGCTACCTGCACCAGCAGACCTTGCTGCCTGAGGACCGGGCAGAGGCTGAGGTCGTCTTGGAAACCCAGATGGATCGGGTCATGGACGTCGGAGGCGAGGGCCTCGTGCTACGGGACCCGGCCTCATTGTGGCTGCCGAAGCGAGTATCTACGCTGTTGAAGGTCAAGCCCTTCAGCGACGACCAAGGAACCGTTACCGGCTTCGTGAGCGGCCGGAAGACCGACAAGGGCTCCAAGCTGCTGGGCCTCATCGGGGCGTTGATCCTCGACTACAAAGGCAAGCGGCTTGAGCTTAGCGGGCTCACCAACGAGGAACGCAGGTTCGAGACAGACTTCTTCGCTGAGTACGCAGCTACACACCCAGGTGAGGATATGCCAACCGGCACGCAAGGCCGTTACTTCAAGACTGGAGAGACGGTGGAATTCAGATACAGGGAGTTGAGCGATGACGGCATTCCGAAGGAAGCCCGATACCACCGTGGTGTATGAGCCTGTCGCCTACGACAAGTTCATCCACCCGGACGCCGACGGCTGGCGTCCCAACCTCCGGGTAGACGGCTTGGTGCTCCCTCTGGAGCCTCAGCCCACACTCAAGAGAGCCCAGCAGGTGCTGGACGAACATAAGCCAGACGTGTTTGAAGGGGCCCCGGTCCCGATGTCCGTATTTTACCCGACGTCCAAGGAGTGTCATGCGTAATTCAGGTGATGTCAAAGACAAGCACATCATGCTGGAGAACTTCAAGTTCAGGGCTCGTGTCTGCTACTACAACGGCAACATACTGGACTGCGGGTTGTTCGAGACGCTCGTGAAAGCGCAGAAGGAACTCCGCAAGTATCCTCGTGATGTGTGGGACGGTTACGAAACCACCAATTTCAAGTACAGGGAACCAGATGAGTACACTAAGAGAAAAGTTCGAGATAGAGTTGAAGCACCACGTCCCCTCATCGGAAGCGAGAGAGTGTTTGGTAGGACGTTTGGTAGAGATGGCGCTTGACCTCGCCGATTACGAGTCGGAACTGGCCAGCCGCCTGGGGTACGAAGAAGGCTACGAAGACGGGCAGAACGACGAGCGAATCGCACTCATGGATGAACATGACATCCGGCCAGATTACTAGGATTTTATTTGACTCACCCTTGTTTATGTGGTATACTTTAGTATGATCGACACACCGCAACAGAACTACCGTTTCGAAAGCACCAAGCAGATCAAGCCGCACCAGATCGAATTGTTCGAGGGCTTGAAGAAGAAGGAACCCCAGCCGGTGTCCTCCCTGGACGGCGGGTTCCTCATGATCGCCACACCCCGGTGCGGGTCCACCTACCTTGGTGAACTTCTGAACAGCACTGGACGGATAGGCACCATCGAGGAGTGGTTCAACTACGAATACTTTATGGCCTGGATGATGGTGAACGGCATCGAGGAGTTCAACCTGAAGGACTACTTGACCTGGATCGCTCAGCGCACAGCCGTGAACGGTGTCTTCTCGTTGAAGTGGCACGTCGGCCAGATTGCTGAGATGTTCAAACAGTTCAACGTCGGCATCGAATCCATCAAATGGAAGCGGGTCATTTACTTGAACCGCCGGAAGAAGATCGAGCAGGCTGTGTCCCTGGCCAAGGCCATCAGGACCAACCAGTTCCGCTCCTACGAGACGCCTGAGCAGGACGACCACATCGACCTGCACGACATCTCTTTCGCTCTGGAACGCATCTGCCAACAAGAGAAATATTTCTACCAGTTGCTTGAAAGTCACACTGATCTGACGTATCATTATGAAGAGTTGGTGGCTGACCCGGTCGGTCAGTGCAACACAATCCTGAGAGCGTTAGGTCAGGAGCCCGCCAGCAGCTACGAGACGCGAGTACAGAAACAAGCCGACGAAGGATCGATTGGCTACGCCCGAGCGTTCATGCTCAACCTGCTAGGAGAATTGCACAATGAGGTATCCTAAGTCCCTGTCGCCCTCCGCTCTCTTCCTGTGGGAGAGCGACCGAGAGGAATACTACATCAAGTACCTGTCGGACAACCGGAGTAGCTGGGACGCGCAGAGCCAACCGGCCAGCGTGGGTTCCGCTTTCGATGCGTACGTCAAGGCCCACCTCCACAAGGACCTGTTCGGCCATGACGGCGACGGTGAGTACGATGTCGAGCAGTTGCTGGAGACCCAGGTGGAAGAGCAATGCCGCGCCTGGGCTCGCAGGGCTGGCCTGTACGCGTTCGAACGCTACTTCGCCTGTGGATGCTACCAGGAACTCCGGGCCGAGCTAGAGAAGAGCGAGGAGCCTCCTCGCTTCGAGTTCAAGCTGACCGGCGACGTCCAGGGAATCCCACTGGTGGGCAAGCCTGACCTCTGGTACAAGCTGGGCGTCCACGTCATCTACGACTGGAAGGTGGAAGGCTTCTGCTCCAAGTCGGCCGTCTCTCCGAAGAAGTTCTACAAGTCCTGCCGTGACACCTGGGTGCCCGGCGACCTGATCAAGGCCACGCGTGGCGGCGGTGAGGCCAAGCCGCATAAGAAGTACGTCGAGGTCGAGCACCACGGTCAGAAGATCGGGCAGCACTGGCTGGAAGAAACCAACCGCAAATGGGCTGACCAGATCGCGATCTACTCCTGGCTGATGGGGATGCAGGTTGGTGACGAGGAGACGATCACCGGCATCGACCAACTCTGCTGCAAGCCCACTCCCGTCGAGGAAGGCGACCAATGGCCGCTGATCCGCGTCGCGCAGCACCGCTGTCGTATCAGCACGTCGCACCAAGAGGCTCTCATGGCTCGCCTGCACGACTGCTGGGACACGATCCACTCGGGGCACATCTTCAGCGACATGACGGAGGAAGAAAGCAAAGCTCGTTGTGAGGTGCTGGACATGGAGGCACCGGAACTAGACGATCCAGACGGCCTCTGGGCCATGGTCAATGAAAGGCAATACCGAGGATGACAATCGTTATAGAGAAGGCTTTCGCACGCGATTCAGGACACATCAGAGGGCTCGAGATCAAGGCGCAGGAGTACCCTCTCCCACTGGGCGTCATTGAAGAGTACATCGATACCTCACCGCAGTTAGGAGCGAAGCAAGACAAAGAGGCATACGTCGCCGCGTTGTCCGGCAAGGTGGTTGGCTCAGTGTTGCTCGAGTTCAACTCCGAAGAAGACTGCATGTACATCCTACGCATCTCGGTCCACCCGACGTGGCAGAACACGCACCGGATCAAGGTCGGCAGCGAACTCATGCACCACGCCGAGGCACAGGCCTGGAAGCGTCAGATCAGGTCCGTACGAATCCTCATCCCCAGCTACAAGGTCGAGGACAAGACTGACCCGGACTACTTGGTTCCTTGGTTGGACAAGCACCACATGAAAGCCATCGGCGTCGAGACAGACTACTACTTTCGTTACGGTAGACTGTGGGACGCCTACATCTTCGAGAAGAAACTATGAGCCTGATTCACAAAGCAGCCCACGAGCGAGTGATGGAGAAAGGCCTTGACGGCCAGACGCTTCTCGACCTCATGGAGTTCATGGCTGCCGACGCCGAGACGTTCGAAAAGGAAACCGGCCAGATGATGATCGGTTACCTTGACGAGGATGATGAATTCGAGACGGGCACCTACGTTCCCGAGGTATGGATTATCGTAAGGAAAGTGTTGGATGATTAGACTGTACAACCGTTCGTACGAAGAGCACCTCCAGAAGTGCAAGCCAGTCCGCATGATCTTCGCGGACCCGCCGGACAACATCGGGCTGGCATACAACGGCTTCAAGGACAAGATGAGCGACGCTCAGTACGAGTGCCTGCTGACCAATATCTTGCACTTGAGCAAGTACAAGGCCGACGTGATCTGGCTCAGCTTGAACTCGCGTCATGCGTTCCTGGCTGGTCACATCATCTACAAGATGTTCAACTACCACGAGCACTGGGAAGCCAAGTCGTGCATCCAGACGTTCACGTTCGGACAGCACAACCACAACGACCTGGGCAACAACCACCGGCTGCTGTACCGCATCATGTGGCATGACACCGAACTCTACCCGGACGCAATCCGCGTCCCATCATGGAGACAACTGAATGGCGACAAACGTGCCGATCCACGGGGACGGGTACCTGGGGACGTATTCGACTTTCCTCGCGTCACCGGAAATTCTGGTCAACGTCGGAAGTTCTCTCCAACCCAACTCCACGAAGGGCTCTACGAGCGTTGCATCAGACTCTGCTGCAAGCCAGGGGACACTGTGCTTGACCTATTTGCAGGTAGCGGCACTCTTGGCCGAGTCGCCGCACGTTGCAAAGTTCATGCGCACATGGTTGAACTTTCAAAAGAAACCTGCGAAGCCATAGCGGCTGACCAACAACTGAAGAGGATTTACTAATGACGCAAGACAGAAGCAATTTACATCCGGCCGAAGACACACTGACCGTTGGTGACATTCGTGAACTGATCGAAGGGGCTGAGGACAGCGCTCCGTTCAATCTCTTCTACAAAGAAAGTCCACTGCGTTGGGAGTCCAAAGAGAAGAGGTATTTCCATTCCTCCGGCAAACCCGGCGTACACTACGACTACACTATTACCCTAGTCCTAGATGACCCAATCCATTCTTAAGGGATAGGATGAAAGCTAGAATGGTCCACGGCTCGCTGGTCGAGTGCTTGACACACAAGCACAAACGCACCTGGAAGCCCAAGCGAACCCAGCCAAAGAATAACTGTATCGTCTGCTGGGCCATCTGGTTCGCAGACGTGGCGGAAGAAAGCATTTACGAGGATGACTTCGCCAACCTGTGCAAGGTTGTGAATAAGTTTTCAAAAGTGAAGCCGTCCTCAGTCGAGTTCATCGAGGATCACCCAGATGAATAAGCCTGTTGATTACACGGGACGTGA